>Ga0187892_10001206_pt1 | contig 60646 bp, 56 predicted proteins | sample MA1701073metaG_FD_139345 | JGI IMG/M metagenome (GOLD analysis project Ga0187892, IMG submission 139345) | Bio-ooze microbial communities from a basaltic lava cave in the Kipuka Kanohina Cave System on the Island of Hawaii, USA - MA170107-3 metaG ... | reverse complement strand
GCCCCTCCGTACACGGGTTTGTTCAAGAAACTCCGTGAGGCCTCACACGCTCAGTTTGCCAGTGTAACCCGAACGCGACCGTCCGGCAAGACTAACCGCGGTTTAGATGCGATAGCCCTGACCCGGTCATCTACCGCATCGGCAAAGGAGACCACCCCGATGGCCCGTACGACGACCCGCGCGTCAGCGTGCACCTCGACGACGGCCGCAGCTTCCTCGCCCGCACGTCGCGGCAATATGACCTCGTCGTCTACGCCCTGGTCGATTCGCTCGCCCTGCACTCCGGCTATTCGAGCATCCGGCTGGAGAGCTTTCTGTTCACGCAGGAAGCCTTCAACGACGTCCAGCGCGTGCTCAAGCCGGGCGGCGTGTTCGCCATGTACAACTACTACCGGCAGGGCTGGGTAGTCGGGCGGCTGGCGCGCATGTCGGAGCAAGTTCTTGGCACGGCGCCGCTGGTCTGCTCGCTGCCCCATCAGGAGCGGATCACGCCGGCCGATAATCAGAAGAACCACATCACGTTCCTGCTGGCCGGCCGCGGAGCCGAGGCAACCCAGTCGATCCGGGGGTGGTTCGAAGAGCATGGCTCGTTCTGGCTCAACCAGCGCCCCGCCCGCAACCTCGAGCTGAACGCCTTCGGACCCGACCCGCCGGCCGTCGACGGCGGCGGGCCTCACGATTGGCGCCGCATCGCGCCGGCCCAGGTCGATACCGCCGGCATCGACCTGCTGCCCAGCGACGACTGGCCGTTCCTGTACTTGCGCGAGCGGCAGATCCCCAGCCTGAATCTGCGCGGCGCCGCCATCATCGCCGGGCTATCGCTGATCGTCCTCATCGCCCTGGCGCCGGTCCGCACCATCCGCCCCAACCCGCAGATGTTCTTCCTCGGGGCTGGCTTCATGTTGCTCGAGACCAAGAGCGTCGTGCACATGGCGCTGCTCTTCGGCTCGACGTGGATCGTCAACTCGGTGGTGTTTTTCGCGATCCTGGTGATGATCCTGCTGGCCAATCTGTTCGTGCTGGCAGCCCGCCCGCAGCGGCTCTGGCCGTTCTACGCGCTGCTCGGCGCCGCGCTGCTCGTGCACATCCTCGTGCCGATGAACACGTTCCTCTCCCTCGGCGGTGCGACGCGCACGCTGGCCTCGTGCGCCGTCGTCTTCGTGCCCATCTTCTTCGCCGGCGTCATCTTCGCCACCGCCTTCCGCGACAGCACCCGCCCCGACATCGACTTCGGCTCCAACATCGCCGGCGTGATCCTGGGCGGCTTGAGCGAGTACGCGTCGATGGTGCTGGGGTTCAATTACCTGCTGGTCGTGGCGATCGCCTACTACGGACTGTCCATGCTGCTGCGCGGCCGCGGCGCAGCGGCACTTCCGTCGCCGTGACGGCTTGCGGGCACGCGCGCCGGCCGGCCGAGCGGGGCTGGCAAGTTCATCTGGACTAAGCGCTGGGCTTGGTGCCTCTGTGGTCGCCCCGCGCCGACTTGGCCTGCCGGGACGCTCCGTCGCCGGTGGCTGACGCCGAGGCGGCCGCCTGCTGCGCCAGCACCTTCTTGACCGCTTTGGCGCGGTTGAACAGCATGCGCGTAGGATAGCGGTAGCGTCCGGCCAATGAAACGCGCGGCGGACGCCGTCAGCCGACAGCTTTCGAAGCTTGCACGTCCTGACTTGCCGCGCTTGGTGTACAATAGGTATCGCAGGGTTGGGAGGATTTCCGATGCCCGTTCACGACTGGCGACGCGTGGATGCCGGGACGTTTCATGCGTTTCACACCGGCTGGATCACGCATCTGAGCGAAGCGCTAAACGCCGGACTCCTGCCGCGCGGCTACTACGCCATGCCCGAGCAGCATGGCGGCCGGCTGATCGCGGACGTGCTGACACTTCAGACGCCGTCGCCGAGTGATCCGCCGCCGATGCCCGAGGAGGGCGGCGTAGCGGTGGCCGACGCGCCGCCGCAGGTGCGGCTTAGGCTCACGCCGACCTCGGCCGGGCGGGCTACCCGTCGAACGCTGACGATCCGGCACGTCAGCGGCCATCGCGTCATCGCGCTGATCGAGATCGTCTCGCCAGCCAACAAGGACCGCGCCGCACACGTAGCTGAGCTGGTTGACAAGGCCGAAGCGGCACTCTGCCACGGCGTGCACCTGCTGCTGGTGGACCTGCTCCTTCCGGGCCCGCACGACCCGCAAGGCCTGCACGCGGCGATCTGGGCTCGCTTCGACGACGAGCCGTATCTCCCGCCGGCGAGCGAGCCGTTGACGCTCGCCGCATATGCAGCAGGACCAGCTCCCGAAGCCTACGTCGAGCACCTGCCGATCGGCGCGCCGCTGGCCGAGATGCCCCTGTTCCTGACTCCCGACCGCTACGTCAACACGCCGCTCGACCAGACCTACACGCTCGCCTTTCGCGGCATGCCGGCCGTCTGGCGCGACGTCCTCAACGGGTACGCTCCGATCGTTTGACTTTGTGGCTGCACCGCCGTGCCGCGGCAAATTCGTCACGTGGCGCGCGGTGAACCGCTGCGGCGATCACAGCCAGGGACGACCACTATCGCTTCGCGCGAATGGGCCCGCACTCGTGCCGGAGCGAATGCTGGCTTGCGGATCACACCCCTACGCGCTCGGCTTGGCACCCTTGTCGTCGCCGCGCGGCGACTTGGCCTGCCGCGACGTGCCTTCGGCAGTGCCCGACGTGGCCGCCTGCTGCGCCAGCACCTTCTTGACCGCATTTTCGAGCAGCTCCGGCTCGACGTGGTGGCCGGTCAGTTTGCGCAGGGCCGCCGACAATGCCTCGCCCGAGCCGCCGATCACCTGATCGGTGAGCTTCGCAAGATCATCCGGCAGGGCTGACCGGAAGCCGTTGATGGTCTGCCCCCAACCGACCGAGTTCATGAACCGCCCGGTCATCTCGGACAGCGTGCTAGGATCGCCGAAGATCTGCATGTTGGCCTTCGAGAGCATGTTGCCGATCGACTCGGCGAAGGCCTTCTGCACCTCGGCCGACATCTGGATCTCCAGCTTCTGCACCTCGAACTTCAGGGCCGCCTCGGAGAACTCCTGCTTGTTCTGCAGGGCCTGGCGCTCGACGTTGACGCGGGCGTTTTCGACTTCGACCCGCTCGCGGTCGACGCTGACCGGGACCATCTGGACGGCCTGCTCGCCGTCCGCCCTTCGCTTGGCGGCCTCCGCCTCGGCCTCGGCCAGAATCAGCTTGGCCTGCCGCTGCTTGTCGGCCGCCTCAAGCTCGCCGGCCGCGACCTTGGCCAGCTCGTAGGCATGCACGTCGGCCTCGATCTGCTGACGGTACTTCTTGATGTCGACCTCCTGACGCTCCTTGATCATTTTCTCCTGCGCGGCGCGATCGGCCGTGGCCGTCACCTTGACGGTCTCGACCTTCTGCGTCTGCTCTTCGCGCTGCGCCTCGGCCGCACGGGTCTGGGCCTCGGCCGCGGCCCGCTCGGTTTCTTTCTTGGCCACCTGAATCTGGGCGGCGCGGCGGGCCACTTCGACCGCCTGCTGCTTGGCGACTTCGGCCTCCTGGATCGACTGCTGCTTGAGCACGTCGGCGATCTGCACCTCGCGCTCGCGCGTCACGTCGGCCATCTGGATGACCTGGTTCTTGGAGATGTCGGCCTTCTTGACGGTCTCCTCTTTGCCGATCGCGGCCAGCTCGACCTGCCGGCGCTGGTCGATCTCATACTGCTGCCGCTCGCGGGCCTTGGCCGCCTGGATGTTGGCCACCTCGGTTGCCTGGGCCGCCTCGGCCTCGGCCTGATCGCGTTCGAACTCGAGCAGCTCCTTGCGGGTCGAGACCGATTTTTCCTTGATCGCCCGCTGAGCATCGAGGTCGATGCGGTTGCGCTCGACGTTCTGCTCCTGCGTGATCTGCGTGATCTTTCGCAAGCCCTGCGCGTCGAAGACGTTGTTGGCGTTCAGGTTCTCCGGCGGTGTCTGGTCGAGCTGCGAGATCGTCACCGTTTCGAGCGTCAGCCCGTTCTGCTTCAGATCGGCCGACAGGTTTTCCTGCACGGCCGCGGCGAACTCGTCGCGCTTGATGTTGAGCTCGAGCAGGTCTTTCGTCGCGGCGACGCTGCGCAGCGCCGACACGAGTTTCTCATAGACCAGGTCCGACACAGCCTGCGGCGCGACGCTCTTCTCGCCCAGCGAACGGGCCGCCTGCAGGATGTCCGCCTCATTCGGTTGCACCCGAATGTAGAACTCGCTGGCAATATCCGCCCGCAAATAGTCCTTGGTGATCAGCGCATCCGGTCCGACTCGCTTGACGTCCAGGCGCATCGTCTGCAAGCTGACTTCGCGGAGCCGGTGCATGATCGGAATCACGAGACTTCCGCCATCCAAGATGACCTTGGCGCGTCCGAGACCGGTCCGTACAAATGCTTGGTCGGCCGCAGGTTTTCTGTAGAGTTTTGTGAAAACCGCGAGAGCCGTCGTCAGAACGAGTACAAATGCCCCGACCCCGGTCGAAACAAGCTTGAGCCCGTCGGGGAACGCCTCGACCGTCCAAGGAGCGATGACGAGGACGATACCGATCAGAAACGCTACGAATCCGGCGAGCATGTCAACTCCTTTCCAGCCCACAGGCTGGCAGCGCTCTCGACTAAGCCGGCGCGACGAAGAACAGGTCGTCGCCTGACTTGTACTTGACGAGCACGACCCGTGTACCCTTCGAGATCGACGCCGTACCTGGCAATGTTCTGCAGTTCAGCGAATGCAGCGTGCCAAATCGGTCGCGCACAAATACCTGACCGAACCTCTCGGTAACCGGGAGCGTGACCTCTCCAGATAAGCCGACGAGATCGAGTCGCCTCTGCGCGGTCGTGAAGAACGTTGGCAGAAAGCGCCCGATCATTCGGCTTGCACTGCGAGCCACGAGCGCCCCACAGGTGAAGGCCGCGACCAAGCTCAACGGAACCACTAAACTCGACCCGATGCGCGGCTCGAGCCAGATACTTACTGCGGCGCCGATCAACGCGAAAGCGTAGCAGAAGACCGTGATCACAACCGACAGGGGCGCCCTGCCCACACCGAGGAAGCTCAGGACGGAGTGAAGAATGCCGCCGCCGTCGTGCAGGCCCGCGTGCGCCTCGGCGTGATGGTCCACATCAGCCCCCACGTCAGCGTCAGCGTCCGCATGAACATCCACATCGGCGTGCGCATCGACATCCGCATGTACGTCGACATCCGCCGACGCATCGACATCCGCGTCGCCATGTGAGCCGAGCCCCAGCACGCTCATGAGCGTGAAGAACAGGCCCAGCCCGAACACGGCGACAAAAATCACATTGTGGCCGTCGAGCAAATCCGACAAAGTGACCGCGAGGAGATTCGGTAACGTCAGGTCGATCGTCATGGTCTTCTACGTCGCGGATACGCCCGGCTGGAGGTCCCGCCCACGGCACGTCGCGCGACTGGCCGCGGACCACCTCCTGCCATGATCAGTATACGACATTTTCGGTCCGTCGGCCACTGGATTCCTTTGTCGCCGAGGCTGCAGGTTGAAGCATGCTGCCGCGGCGAATCGGCGAGCCTCTGTTTCATACGGAAGTGTATTCGCGTGAGTGGAGCGATGATTCGCGTCCCGCTGCGGTTGGGCGCGCAGCCGTCTTATTGGGCACAGCATCTCAATTCTTGACCGTACGCCTCGCCGCACGGGCAAGCCAGAGGCCGCTTGCCCATGCCACCCGATTCGCCAGCCCGTTCGCGATGCGCCGCTCAGGGGCTTGCCTGAGGCTCTGCGCCGTCTTCGGGGGCAGAGGCCGGCCGGCCGTTGAGCATGGCCAAGAGGAGCGGTGGGCACTTTTCCGAAGCTTTCAGCGCGGCGCGAAGCGACTCGGCCTCGGACGCGTCATCGCTGTTCAGGGCCTGCAGGTGTGCCTCAATCGTCGCCACCATGGGCTCGATGACCTGCTCATGCTCGACCGAGAGCGCCACCAGCTCGGTGACCGCCTCGTTGCGTCGTGCCGCCAGCGCCGCGTGCAGCGCGGCGTCGAACGCGCCGGCGGCGCCGGGGTCGTCGGCGGCAGCCAGCAAACGATACAACGCCAGCCAGTGCGGCAAGCTCTCTGCGTCGCGGCCCTGCGACGCGTAGATCTCAGCCAGCTTGCGGTGCAGCGTGCGCAGCTCAGCGCGCGGCGGGTTCTGGGCGGCGAGCTCAGCGATCAGCTCTTCGAGGTAGGTCGTCTGCCGTTCCTGCGGAGTCTTGAGCCGGTCGGCCCACTCGATCCGCATGGCCAGCGGTCGCGTCTTCAGGAGTTGCTGAAGCCCGTTCCAGGCGCTCTGACGGCAGGCTTCGTTCGGCTCGGTGGCCGGATTCATACGCGAGGCCAGCCGCTCGAGGTGCACCGATTCGCCTCCCAGCGCGGCCAGGGCTTCGAGCGCCCGCTGCCGGACGCGCGCGTCGGAATGCTCGGTCAGCGTCATCAACTGCGGCACGTGCTCTGCGGCGCCCACGGCCCTGATGCCCGGAATGGCAGCCGCCAGGATCTTCGGATCGTTCTCGCTCAGTCCGGCTACAAACTCGGGCGTGAAGGCCTGATCGCCAAGCTGCGCCATGGCCGACAGCAGGGCTTCCCGCAGGCGGACCTCGGCCTTGCCAGCCGCCGCGTATCGGGCCTTCAGCGGCTCGACCACGGCCGACGACGACGCGGGGTCGACTACGCCCTTAACGGCCAGCGCCCCCAGGGCCGCGGCAGCCTCGGCCACGCAGGCGGCTGCCGCCTCGGGATGCTTGATTTCTGCGATCAGGACCGGCACGGCCGCGGCGCTGGGCAGTTGCCCCAGCACGCGCAGCGCGACCTCGCGCACGCTGGCTTCCTTCTCGCCGGCCAGTCGCTGAATGATCGATTCGGAATCCGCCGGGTCATTCAGCGCTCCTACCAGTTGAAGCGCCCGGCGGCGCACTTCGGCCGATTCGTCATCGAAGCGCTTCTTGAGCTCCTCGCGCACGCCCTCGACCGGTTTCGTACCGTCCTGAATTTCACCGCTGATGATGGCGGTCGCCACCAGCCGCACTTCGACCTGTGGATCGCGCAGCCAGCCGATCAGAACGTCACGCCGCTGCTCAGCGTCGCCGATCAGCCGGTACACTTCCCGGGCAAAGTCCTCCAGCCGCCGCGACAGTTGCGTGCTGCGCTGCTCGGCGTCGGTGCGGGCGCGGGCCAGCTCGCCCTGCAGGCTCCGCACGCGCTGCGCGAAGAGCCCGACACGGTCCTCGAGCCACTGCTGCTCGTTCAGCGCCGAAACGCGCTGCCACCACGCCTTCCATCGGCCCACGTCGCGCCCGTTGTCCTCCAGTGCGGCCGGGGCCAGAGCGGCGAACACGCGGGTCCGAAGCTCCTCGGACGGCGATTCGAGCAGACGCACCAATTGTTCCACGACCGTTCGGCGTTCGATGTTGGGCGCCAGGGCGTCTACGGCGTTAAGCCGCTGCGGCATTGTGGCCGAAGTGTCGGCCGCCAGCTCGCCGAGCCGGGCGGCCACTTCGCCGTTACGGAAACACGAGAGGGCGTCCGCCGCGGCATCCGCTACGGCAGCTTCCGAGTCACCCAGCAGGCCTACCAACGGCTCTGCCAGCGGCGCACTCAGCAAAGTGGGGTCCTGACACCCTGCCGCCCGCAAAGCTTCGCACACCACCAACTTCGTCGTCGGGTCGGGTGACTTGATCAACTCGACCAGCAGGGCGATCGCTTCAGGCCAGCGCGACCGTAGCAGCCGTTCGGCCTCGCCGCGCCGGGCGCGCGGTGTGTTGTTGCGTTCCGTGATCAGATCGCGGCTGTACTGAAGCGAGGCGGCCCGGTCCTCGGCCGGCTGCGTGGCGGCGGCTGTCGTGGTGGCCGGCTGTGCCCTGGCCTGCGGTTCCGCCAATGGCGCGCATACGACCACCATCCCGGCGGCGCCCACCCGCAAGAGGCGGCAGCGCGAGCTGAAACGGTTTGCGGCCATCGGGTCTCCTACCCCGCTTGTGATTGACTGTCACGCCGCGACCCGGCGCGAGTCCCCATGCGACGAGCGATTACTGAAACGCTCAAAGTCTTTTATCGGCCGGCACGCCCAAAAGCAAGGACTGTCCGCGGCTGCCTGCGTGGCTGCTGCGGCTGTCTAGTCTCCAGTCTCTAGTCTCTAGAACCTACCGTTTCCCATTTCATCAACCTACAATCGGCCTCCATGCGGACGCCGCGACCGAGAACGCGCATCGTGGCCACGGCCGGGCCTGCCACGCAGAAGCCCGAGACCGTCGCTGCCCTTATAGACGCCGGGGTCGACGTCTTCCGCCTCAATTTCTCGCACGGAACCACCGAGCAGCATGCTCAAACCGTGCTGCTGGTGCGGCAGGCGGCAGCCAACGCGGGTGAGTCGGTGGCCATCCTGGGCGACCTGTGCGGCCCCAAAATCCGTATCGGACGCATCGATCCGTCGCATAGCCGCCTCGAACGTGGGGACCGGGTCGAGATCGTCCGCACTCCGCCCGATGGCCACGCCCATCGCTTTGGAACCAATTCGCCCGACGTCGTTTTCCAGGCACGCGTCGGCCATCGGGTACTCATCGACGATGGTCAGATTCGACTCCGCGTTGTTGAGCGGCAGCCTGACCGGCTGACCTGCACCTGCGAAGTGGCCGGCACGTTGAGCGACCGCAAAGGCATCAATCTACCCGACACCGACCTCGAAATGCCCGTCTTGACCGACAAGGACCTGGCCGATCTTGACTGGGCGGTCACCGCGGACCTGGACTACGTCGCCATGTCATTCGTCCGCCGCGCGAGCGACGTCGACTCGCTTCGAGCCGAAATCGCGAGCCGGGGCGTCCTCGCCCCGGAGACCGACCGGACGGGGGACCGTCCGCTGGACCGGGCGGAGGACCGCCCGGCTCACCCTCACATAGTCAGCAAGATCGAAACCCCTCAGGCCGTGGCCGACATTGACGCCATTGTCGCTGCCTCCGACGCCGTACTCGTCGCGCGAGGCGACCTCGGCGTCCAACTGGACCTGGCCGCCGTCCCGCTCATCCAGAAGGACATTGCCCGGCGCTGCCGGTTAGCCAACAAGCCGGTCATCATTGCCACACAAATGCTTCAGAGCATGGTGGGCTCGCCCGTGCCGACGCGTGCTGAGGTGAGCGACGTAGCCAATGCAATCCTCGACGATGCCGACGCCGTGATGCTCTCGGCGGAAACGTCGGTCGGCCAGTACCCGGTTGAGGCCGTTCGCGTGATCGAACGTGTGGCGGCCCATACGGAGGGCTTTGCACTGCGAGCCGCGGGTTTCAGCCGCGGCCCAGGTGGCGACCGGGTGCTCCCGACTCAGGTCGCCGGAGACCTTCAGGGTCGCGACTCGCCGCTCGAGGCCCAGTCGCTCCGGGCAGCCATAACGGGCGGTGCGGCGTCGATCGCAACCGAGCTGCGTCCCGGCGCTGTGTGCGTCTGGTCGCTCAGCGGCCAGACAGCCTGCTGGCTGAGCAAGCAGCGGCTGGGAGCGCCGGTCATCGGGTTGGCCCCGGACGAGCGCATTGCCCGCCGCATGTGCCTTTACTACGGCGTGACGCCGCTGATCATCCAGCGCCCCCTGTCGGACGCCGAAATGATCTCGACTCTCCAGCGTCTGCTGACCGAGCGTGGCTGGGTGCAGGCCGGCGAGCTGTTCATGGTGGTGGCCGGCTCCTCAACCGCGACCGGGCATTCGTCGCACGCGATATTCCTGCACCGAGCGTCTGCTCCTCCGACGTCGAGCGGATGACGGTTGCGTGTCGTCATGCCGTCACGCCCGACGCGCGGATCGGCGCGATGCCGGCGGCTCGGCCCAAGGATGCCGGGGGGCGGCGGGTGGTCGTTGAAGAGCTGCCATCATTGACGCTCGACGGTGAAGGACTATCCTCACGGTGCGGACCAATGGTGTTGAATCGATTGGGTGGACGCAAGACGAGGAGAACGCGCAATGGCATCGCGACGAGAGTTTCTCGGGACAGTGGCGGCGGCCGGTGGTATGGCCAGCCTGGGGTCGTTCGGCTCGGTGGTGTTGGCGCAGGCCAAGGGCGACGAGAAGCCAGCTCCGGCCGCGCCGGGCGGGCCGTTTGTGCTACCGCCGCTGAATTATCCGTATGAGTCCCTCGAGCCGCACATCGACAAGCAGACCATGATGATCCATCACGACAAGCATCATCAGGGCTACGTCGACAATCTGAACAAGGCGGTGGCCGGACATGCCGAGCTGGCCAAGATGGGAGTGGATGCGCTGCTGGCCGACCTGGACAAACTGCCGACCGACGTTCGCACCAAGATCAACAACCACGGCGGCGGCCATTCAAACCACAGCATCTTCTGGGCGACGCTCGCGCCGGCAGGCAAGGGCGGCGGTGAGCCAGCCGGCGAATTGGCCAAGGCTGTGACCGCGGCGTTCGGCGACTACGGCAAGTTCAAGGAAGCCATGACCAAGTCGGCCATGGAGCGGTTCGGCTCGGGCTGGGCCTGGCTGTGCCGCAGTGGCGACGGCAAGCTGCTCGTCGAATCGTTCGCCAACCAGGACAGCCCGATCACCAAGGGCCTGAGGCCGCTGTTCGGCATCGACGTGTGGGAGCACGCCTATTACCTCAAGTATCAGAACAAGCGGGCCGACTACGTGGCCGCTATCTGGAACATCGTGAACTGGAACGAAGTCGAGAACCGCTTCACCGCGACATAGCAGGCACGGGATCTCACGGATCCGTTCTGCGAGGGCGGTCATGTATTCGTCCCGCACTCGGGACAGATTCCCGACGTGTTGGCCGTCAGGTCATATCCGCAGCTCGCGCAGCAGCCGGGCGGATACCGCCACCGTCCCGAACGGCGCAGACGACGAGCGGCGCCGAACGCCAGCAGAAACGGCAGCCAGAGCGGCACGTCGACAAAGGAGTACGTCGGCAAGAGTTGAGCATCGGGCCACACGGCTGGCGCCCGCCAATCTTCGAGTACACACTCCGTCAGGTTCCACCCCGCGTAGAAACCTGCCGGTCCGCGGAACTGGTGGCTCGTTCGATAATCGGCGTTCGATCCCATCCGTTCGATGGTCATCGCGCCGGCGTGGAACAGGACGGCGAACTTGAGCGATCGGCTCACCCAGCCGAAGTGCCAGCGAGTCGTCGCCAGCGCTGCGACGGCGATCGCGGCGCACATGAGTAAGCTGGAGCCGCGCACAACGCGGCCGAAAATCTGACCGCGCGTCATCGCGACTCCTCGTCTACGGGTGCCGATATCGGCGCATCCTGAGCATCCCAGCACGCCTGCCAGCGGGCCTGGTCGGCCAATCGTTCGTCGCGGGGACCCATTGGGTTGTAGGGGATCGACTGCTTCGTATTCCCCATCAACCGCTGGTACGCGTTCACGCGTACCGTGGGATCGGGATCATCGAGGGTGCGAATCAGATATGGCGGTCCCTCAGGACGTACAATGTCGCCACCCCATGCCAGCGCGCCGAGCGCCATGTCTCGAACGCCCGGATCTGGGTCCGTCAGTAGTCGCGGCATCAGGGGCAGCAGCACCGACACGTCGCACTGGCCGAGCGACTGTATTGTCAGCATACGGACCATCGCATCCGCGTCGGATAGCGCAGCGATTCGAAGTTCGGCCGCGGCGTTTGTGTTCCCTCGCACTAAGAATGCAGCCTGCCGGCGAAAGGCCGGGTTTCGATCCGCGAGGAACTTGCGGATCACGATCGTCGACAGACGCGGACTCAGGCGAAAATACTCTGCCGGCCAGAAAAACGGATCCAAGCTTCGGACGGCACACGGTGCCAGCACGAGGGGGTAGATCAAATAGAGGAGCCCAAGCATGGCCAGCATGCAGGCCGTAGCCCGGACGACCTGGCGCCACGCCCGGCTCGAACTACGGGGGACAGGGTCTACTTCATTCTCCGTGAAATGGCGCCCGCATTCTGGACATCGTGACTCCGGTAGGCCCTGGATCGAGTAAGCACAGCCCGGACACATCGTCCCGTCCTGTACGACGGGCGTTCCGAACACCCAGCTTTTCACACAGCAGGTGGCCATGTGCCCCAAGCCGCAGAGAACGGCTGTGGCCGATCCAAGGAAGGGTGCTTCTACCAGTAGGCCGAACCATGGACTCCAAAGCCAGTAAAGCGGCACCAAGGCGACGCCCATTGCGCCACCCGCGGCGGCGCCGACGGCAAAGCACCAACGCCAGTGCCGGCAATGCCTCAGGATCAGCGCTGGAAGCAACACCGCGCCAATTACACCGATCAGCCAGGGAGCCCAGTGGCTCGCCGATGCTGCTCGGAGAGCCGGCCCCGCCAGAGTCGCGAGAATTGCTGCACCGATGCCAAGCAGCGCGGCAGCGGCGACGCGCAGTGCGTGGTGATGCGGCCGGTATGGCTTTGTGCGCTGGCGCATGTCGTCGAGCCCGCCCGAGAGACGCCTCTCTGGGACCCAATATGCGCGGGCGAGCCGATTGTTTCGAGGAATGCTGGCGCGCCGACCCGTCGCCAACTCTACTGCGCGGCATCAGCCGGCCGGGATCGACGCCCGCACGTCGTCCAGCAGCGCTCGCGTCCCGTGGCGGTCGCACCAGCCATTGATGTATGCCCAGTCGAGCTTGTCGGCCTGCACGGCGATAACGCCGCGCGCGTCGGCCGCATCCTGTCCGTGGCGGCCGCCACGCGCCCAGCGGAGCTTCTGGATGATGACATCCTCGGGTGTCGGGACGCTGGCCAAGCGGTCGTCTACGCGTTTGCGGACGCGCCGGCGGAAACGCGCCTGGTCGTGCGGGTCGTCTGCCAATTGAAACAGTTCGACCGTGAACCGTCCATCGCGCAGCTTCAGGATGTGACGCGTGGTGCCCGTGACGGTCTCGAACGAGACTTGAGGGTCGAGCACATAGTCTCGGCCGAGTGCATCCTTCAGCTCGGCGAGTTGCCGTGCCTCGATCTGCAGCACGAAGTCGGCGTCGTGGGTCGATCGGACGATCCCGTAGAGGTTGCTGGCCAGCGAGCCGGTCAGCATGTACGGTATTCCGAGCTCTTCGAGAGCGTCGATGACCGCGAGTGTGGCTTGTTCGCCGGTCACCGCGTCTCCTCCAGGCGGCGGGCGAGCTCCAAGCGCTCGGTGAGGATGCGCTGGACCTCCTGCTCGTCTGCATCGGGGTACTCGTTGCGAATCCCAGCCATCATCCAGCGGCAGACCTGCTCGAACAGGCGCGGTCCGGCCAGCAGCTTCTCGGCCGGGGACATGAGCCGCGCCTGCCGCACCTTGTCCATGAACAGCGCGTCGAACAGTTCCTGCGTCGGTTCCATCGCCGAGTAGTATACCGCACGACCGAGCGTTTTCAGGCGGCGTATGCCAAGGGCCTGGAGGCCGAGGAGGCAGGGCCCAATGGTCAGTGAATTGACCTGCGAGCACGCCTTCGTAGCGGCGTTCCGCGTGTGGCCGTGCCCATGCGAATTCACCGTGCGCGATGCGTAGCCGACCGAGCGGGTGGCATGGGCAAGCGGCCGTTTGCTTGCCCGTGCAAACCAGGTGACATTCTCTCGCCCCACGGGCAAGCGATCGTCGCATGCCATCCATGTCGCCCTTCCACTGTCGCCAACTGCAGCGGTAACCGCTAGACTACTCGCATGAAGGAAGCGACGAAGGACTGGAATCCACTGCTCTTTGAACGTACCTCGACCGGCGCGTCGGCTGCGTCGTTGCCGGCGTCGGACGTGCCGGCCGTTGACCGTGCCCGCGCGATTCCCGACAGCCTGCGCGGCGATGCGCCCCCGCTGCCGGAGATCGGTGAGCTCGACCTGGTGCGGCACTACACGCGCCTGGCCCATCGGATGTTCAGCGTCGATGGGAACTTCTATCCGCTCGGCTCGTGCACGATGAAGTACAACCCGCGCGTCAACGAGCGGGCCGCGGCCATGCCGGGCTTTGCCCACCTGCATCCGCTCCAGCCCGACGGCGATGTGCAGGGCATGCTCGAGCTGCTTTATAACCTGCGGGTATGGCTGGCCGACATCGCCGGGCTGTCCGAAGTCACGCTGCAACCCTGCGCGGGCGCACAAGGCGAAATGACCGGCCTGATGATCATCAACGCCTATCACCGGGACCGCGGCGAACGCCGGCACAAGGTGCTGGCGCCCGACAGTGCCCACGGCACCAATCCGGCCACGTGCACGATCTGCGGACGCGAATCGGTCGCGGTCCGCAGCAAAGCCAACGGCCGCGTCGACATGGACGACTTGCGCAGCAAGGTCGATGCCGACACGTCGGCCCTGATGATCACCAACCCCAACACAGTGGGTGTGTTCGACGAGCAGATCGCCGACATCGCCCGCATCCTGCACGCCAAGGGCGCCCAGCTCTATCTGGACGGGGCCAACATGAACGCCATCCTGGGCATCGCCCGGCCCGGGGACTTCGGCGTGGACGTGATGCACTACAACACGCACAAGACATTCAGCACGCCGCACGGCTGTGGCGGCCCCGGCGCGGGTCCGGTGGCCGTGGCCGAGCACCTGCGGGCCTATTTGCCGGTCCCGCAGGTGGTCAAGAAGCCGGATGGGACGTTCGGCTGGGAGAACGATCGCCCCAAGAGCATCGGCAAGGTGCGCTCGTTCTGGGGCCAGTCGGGTGTACTGGTGCGGGCCTACACGTACATTCGCTCGCTGGGGGCTGAGGGCCTGCTCAACGTCTCGCGCAAGGCGGTGCTGGCAGCCAACTACCTGGCCGCGCGGCTAAAGGGACACTACCACATGCCGTTTCCTCCGCCGTATGCGCACGAGTTCGTCACCATTCCGCAGTTCGGCGAGTGGCACGTGACCCTTGACACGTCGCCCGCCTCCGGCGGACCGTCGCAAAGCGATGGCGTGCCGCCCGCGGCACGCGACGCGTCAAGGGTGACCGAGACCGACGTCGCCAAGCGCCTGATCGACTTCGGCTTCCACCCGCCCACCATGAGCTTCCCCATCGCGCATTGCCTGATGATCGAGCCGACCGAGACCGAGTCGAAGGCCACGCTCGACGCGTTTGCCGATGCGCTGATTCAGATCGCCGACGAAGCCCGCACCAGGCCCGATTTCGTCAAAGCCGCGCCGCACACCACGCCCATCGGCCGGGTCGACGAGGTGGCCGCCAATCGCAAGCTGAACGTCCGCTGGCGACCTGAATAGGCGGGCCGATCTCATGCAACTGCCCAATGGCCATCTGGCCGTGATCGACCCAGCCAAACTGGCGGAGTACTCCCTTAACTTCGATCACGAGGATGGGAAGCACAAGGCCATCCTCTTCCGAGACCTGCTGGGCTACCGTCGACAACCACGAATTGCTGATCGACGCGCTGCGCGCTGCTGCTGCGGGCGGGCACGCGCGTCTCGGGCGGCGGGATCGATACGGTCAGCGATACACCGTCGACTTTGACTTCGCGGGGCCAGCGGGCGAGCGATTGATCCGCTCAGCATGGATCATCTCCGACGCCGGGGGCTCTTAGCCCCCGGTCGGGCGTCGGGCGTGCCCCCGGTTTTTTTCCGCCCGATAGGGCGGACGAACCTTGAAGGCGCTTTGAGCCTTCGTCCGCCCTACGGGCGGAAAAACAAAAGGTGGGTGGGTTCCGTCACCAGGGACTCAAAGTCCCTGGCTACGATCGTGCGCCCTACGGGCGAAGGGCCGAACTGCGCGAGTGCCTGTGTTCGAGACCGTCCTGGTCGATGGCTGGCAAAGCCCTGTGTCGAAACGGCCGCGGAAACTGTCACGGACCCCGGTGACGCTTGACTTGCGTGTGCGGCCGCTGGGGCTCGCCGCCTGCCCGCGTGTGGCCGAACCCGGCAACTTCAGCCCGCGGCGCTGCGCTCGCGGTTGAGGACCAGGACGTTGCTGACCGGGAGCGTGGCCACACAACGGGTCCGCCCGGTCCGATCGAGGAACTCGACCTCGACACCGTCCGGCGAGAGAATTTCGACGACAGTGCCCACGTCGCCGATTTCGACCGGCTCGTCGGGCGGCGGCTCTAGAACAGCCACCAGGTCGAAGAGTTGCGGAGTGCGGCCAGGATTCACTGTGAGTACCTCCAACGTCAAAGTATATAGCACGTGACCCGTCGAGGTACAGGATCATCTACGATCGTGCGCCCTACGGGCGAGTCGCAACGGCGCCGTGATGACAGATCCGTTGAACAACACTTTCGCGTCAAGCGAGCTAGCGGCGCTCTCGTACTACTCGAATGCGACCCCGGAAACTGTCACGCACCCGGCGTCACCGAGCCAGGCCGCGCGGGCTTGCCGGCCGTACCCGATCTGAGTACAATTGTACTCGGAATGAGTACGGCCGACGCGCTCTCATCCATCCTGTTCGGCAAGACGCGGCGGGCGCTGCTCGCGCATCTGCTAAGCCGGCCTGATGAAGCCTTTTATCTGCGCGAGCTCGTCCGTGCTGCCGAAACCGGACCTGGCGCCGTGCAGCGCGAGCTGGGCGCGCTCGCCACCGCCGGCATTGTCCGCCGCTCGGCTCGCGGACATCAGGTGTATTATCAGGCCGATGCGTCCTGCCCGGTCTACCCCGAGTTGCGCTCGCTGCTCCTCAAGACGGCCGGCCTGGCGGACGTGCTTGGTGCGGCGCTCGAACCCCTCCGCACGAAGTTGCGTTGGGCCTTCGTCTACGGCTCGTTTGCCAGAGGTGAGCACGGGCGCGGCAGCGACGTCGACATGTGCGTAGTCGGCGACGTCGCGTTCAGCGCAGTGGTCGAAGCTTTGCGCAGTGCCGAGGACGCGCTCGGTCGCGAGGTCAATCCGACGGTCTACGACGAACGGGAGTTTCAGCGGAAGTTGGCGGAGGGGCATCACTTCGTGTCTACTGTCGTGCGCGGCCCGAAGATCATGCTGCTGGGAGACGCCGATGAGCTTGCAGGCATGGCTGGCGAACGGCTGGCTGGCAACCCACCAGTCAAGCCGCGCACAAATCGCCGACCTCCTGGCAGTGGTCGACCGCGATCTGTCCGACGCGCGCGCCGCCCAGAGCGCCGGGCTCAGTAACGACTGGCGACTGAACATCGCCTATAACGCGGCTCTTCAGGCAGCGACCGCCGCCCTGGCCGCAGCCGGCTTTCGCGCCGCGCGCGACGCCCATCATTTTCGAGTCATCCAGTTGATTCAATTCACGGTCGGCTGGGATGCTCGGCGTGTTCGTGTGCTGAATGAGTTCCGCAGAAAAGCGCAACATCGTCGAATATGAGCGGGCCGGCACGACGACCGCTGCAGAAGCGCAAGAGATGCTGCAATTGGCGACGGAACTGAGCACGTCGGTGCAAGACTGGCTGCGCGCGAATCACCCGGCGCTGCTGTGAGAGAGGTTGTGGTTAGTCCCAAACCATGGAAGGCCGACTGGCTTCCGGTCCTGGTAGCCGTCGTCGGCATGGGTGCCGTGGCGCTCTTGTGGCAAGCGCTGGCCGGGCGCGAGCGCCGTTCGATTCAGCTCGCCACGCGGTCGGCGCTCGAGCGCGTGCACAACCAGATCGAAACGCGGCTGGCCGCCCGGGTGCTCGTGCTGGTGCGCATGGCCCGGCGCTGGGAAACGCGCGGCCGCCCGCCGGAAGATGAGTGGCGGGCCGATGCCGACTTGCACGTGGCGCACTTCGGCGATTTCCAGCGCATCGAATGGATAACGCCCACGCTCGAACCCGGCTGGAGCGTGCCCGCGGCCGGCCTAGACGGCGACTCCAGCGCAACAGCGCTCAAGTTCCCAGACGATTTGCTGGAGCAACTGCGGGCAAGCGGCCGCAGCATCGCGATCGTCACGCGCGACTCGACTTGGTCGCCGCCGCAGCTCGAGGTCTACGTGCCCCTGTCCGACCGGCACGGCTTTGATGGCTTCATCCGCGGGACTCATCATCTGGCGCGCTTACTGGACACCGTTCTGGAGAACGTCGAGCGCGGCTTCGGCGCGGCGGTCTACGATGGACCGCAACGACTGTACATGCGCGGCGGTCCGGCCGGCCGACCGGCCGCTGGTTTTCGGCAGGCAGACATGCTGGCGGTCGAAGGCCTGAACTGGCGCGTTGAGGCCTGGCCGTCAGCGCAGACGGTAGCAGAGCATCGGACGGCGGTCCCGCTGCTCTTCCTGGCCGGCGGGTTGGTTGTGAATGCAGCCGTCGCGGTCGCGCTGCGCTACGCTCGGCTGTCTCGCCGTCGCGCTCGTGAGCTCGAGCTTACCAATCGCCAACTGCACGAGCAGATCGCCGAGCGCGCCCAGGCCGAGGAGCGTGCCCGCCGCCACGAAGCTGAGCTGGCCCACGTGGCCCGACTCGGTACGATGGGCGAGCTGGCGGCTGGGCTGGCGCACGAGCTGAACCAACCGCTCTGTGCGATCGTCAGCAACGCCCAAGCGGCCCAGCGCATGCTGCGCGCCGGCGCAGGAGACGCGAACGCTGAAACATCGTCGCTGGAGTCAACGGCCGGACCCGACCAGGTCGAGGAAGCGTTGGCCGACGTCGTCGATGACGGTCGCCGCGCCGGCGAAATGATCCAGCGCCTGCGCGACCTGCTGCGAAAACGGCCGATTCAACTGGCGCCGCTGGCCATCAACACCGTGGTCGAAGAGGCGGCGCGATTGATCGAGTTCGACGCGCGCCAGCACTCGGCCCACGTCATATTCGCACTGCAGGACGGACTCCCGCTCGTGTCCGGCGACCGAATCCACATTCAGCAGATCCTTCTGAACCTGGCCCGCAATGGTCTGGAGGCCATGGGTACGCAGGACGCCGCGTCGCGCCGGCTGATCGTCCGAACCGGGCGCGATGAATCGGGCCATGTGACCGTGAGCGTCAGCGACCGCGGCGCCGGACTTCCGCCGGAGTTGGCCGAGCGCATCTTCGAGCCGTTCTTCACGACCAAGCCCAATGGTCTCGGCGTGGGGTTGGCCATCTGCCGATCGATCGCCGCGGCGCACGGCGGGCGGCTCTGGTTCGCGCCCAATCCCGATGGCGGAACAACGTGGCGGTTTTCGATTCCACCGGCTACAACGACCTGACGCGATGCGCGCCGTGCCAACGGTATTCGTGGTGGATGACGACGACTCCGTCCGCCGTGCCCTGCGCCGCTTAATCCAGTCGGTCGGCCTGACCGTCCGGACCCACGCCTCTGCGGCCGAATTTCTGGCCGCCTACGACGCAAACATGCCCGGCTGCCTGGTCCTCGACGTGCGCATGCCGGGCCTGAGCGGCTTGGACCTGCAGGCTTCGTTCACCGAGCGCGACATTACCCTTCCGGTCATCTTCATCACCGGGCATGGCGACATACCGATGAGCGTCCGGGCCATGAAGGCGGGCGCGCTCGACTTCCTCGCCAAGCCGTTCAACGACCAGGTCCTGCTCGACGCGATTCAACGCGCCTTGGCCCAGGACGCCGAGGCGCGGCGCGAGCGTGCCGAACGCGACTCTGTCGCGCGACGACTGGAGTCGCTGACGCCCCGCGAGCGCCAGGTGATGAGCCGGATCGTCTGCGGGCTGACCAATCGCCAGGTCGCGGCTGAGTTGGGCGCCAGCGAGAAGACCATCAAGGTGCACCGGGCGCGCGTCATGCGCAAGACGCAGGTCAACTCGCTGGCCGAGCTGGTCCTGCTGGCGCAAGCCGCCGGCATCCGTACGCCCAAGGTCCAATCGACATACGCCTAACGGCCGATTGTCGCGCTGCCTGCCGCGCGCATGATGGATTCGTCCGTTCTGAGCGCAGTTCGTGTTTCGCGCGAGGCGCTGATGCGCGCCGGGAGGTGAATGATGTTGCTGCAACAGTATCTATTGGCGTCTGCATTGGCTCTGGCTTGGCTGTGCACTGCCGTAAATCCGCTTGCGGCCCAGGGCCCGCCTGCCAACAACGAGCCGTTCGAGCAGCCGCTCACACGGGCCACGCGCTGCGCGACCTGCCACCCCAATCAGTTCCTGGAGTGGAGCTCGTCCATTCATGGCTACGCGGCTGTCTCGCCGACGTTCTTCGCGCTCGAGCAGATCGGTGCAGTGTTGTTCCCCGGGCAGTTCCGCGAGGGTCAGGTTTTCTGCATCACGTGTCACGTGCCGGGCATCCGCGTGACCGGCGAGTTGAACCCGGGACAGGGGCCGGTCCCGCGCTTTACACCCGGCAACCGCTTTGCCGGCGGCGTGTTCCCCTACGGTTTGGCCCACGGCAAAGACCTGGCCAATTCGATGTTCAATGAATTCAACGCCGAGGGCATCTCGTGCGACATCTGCCACAACGTTGTCCTGCCCGACGACCTCTCGCCGCCGCTGCCCGACGGGCGGACGCCGGACTCACCGGACATTTTTACCAACAGCTTCCTGCCGCAGTTTCAGATCGACCCGGCCACCGGCGAGCGGCTCGACGTCGACACGCCGGCCGAGCACCGCTTCTTCGCCGTCAACTCGCATAAACTCGGGCCGATCGCGGATCCCGTGCCGAACACGTTTCACACCTACGAGCTCAAGCCGCAGAGCATGGACTTCATCCGGTCGTCGGAGTTCTGCGGCTCCTGTCACGACGTACGGGCGCCGATCCCGGGAACCAATCGGAATTTCGAGCTGCAGGATGACGACCGGAACATCCCGGAAAACAGCGGCGGCCGCGGCTTCCTGACCGTCGAGAACCTCTTCTCCGAGCATCAGCGCGGTCCCTGGGCCCGGCCCAGCGCGACCGGTGAGGATGTGCTCGGCGCACAGGAGAATGACGAACTCTATCCGCCGTCCGAGGAGATCGAGCCGGGCAGCGGCCTGACATTGGCCCAGCGCCGGCAGCGGCTGGAAGACTATCTGGTCGAGACCTACGGCCTGGACCGCGACGCTGTGGCGGTGCGGGCCTTCACGTGCCAGGACTGCCACATGTCGCTGTACCCCGCTGCGACCGATGGCACACCCATCGCGCCCGGCACGTATGCCATGGGGCCTATCGCGGTGGATGACGACGAAGACTTCTCGACGCCGTTCGAGCCGCCGATCCGGCCGCGCATCTCGACGCACTACATGACGGGCATGGACATCGCGCTGATTCACAGCGAGCTCAGCCTCGATCCAGAGGATGGAGGCACGTTTACTTTTCCGTCGCAAGGCATCAACTTCGAGACCGGCCAGGACGAAGAGCCGATCGTCGTCGACTACAACCTTGCCGACGGGCGCAGCGTCACCGTCTTCCGGTCGCAGCATCAGCGCCGCGAGCAGCTCCTGGAGGCCGCAGTCCGCATCGACGTTCGCCGCGTGGACGATGAACCGGTGCGGCCCGGCGGCGTCCTGAGCCTGGAGGTCGAGTGCGAGAACGTCGGCGCCGGGCACAATGTCCCGGCCGGCTTCTCAGAGGCCCGCGAGACGACCGTTCACTTGGTGGTGACCGAGCGGGCCACCGGCCGGGTGATCTACGAATCGGGCTACTTCGGCCATCGGCCGGAAGGGCCGATGACCTATGGTGACCTCGATCGCGACGGCGACGGCAGCGTGCACGACGAGGACCTCGACCACTTCCGGTTTGAAGAGACCCGCGAGCGCGCCGTGGACGACGCGGCCATGATCTCGTCTATTGGTGAGGTCATCGTCGAGCTCGGCCCCGACGCCCATCTGCGCAAGCTCGAAGAGGTGACGCACGAGCCAGTCGAATTTGGTCCGACCGAGATCGACCCGCGCACCGGCCAGCCGTATCAGAACCTCGGTTTGGTCAATTTCCAGAACGGATTCTACCGCTTCGACCCAGAGGACCCCGAGAGCAGCGAGGAGGAGCTGTTCTTCCTGTTCCTGGGTCCCAAGGCCGTCAACGTCGGTCATGCGGTGGCCGAACTCGAAGGCGGAGCCGACAACAACTTCTCGCTGCCGCCTTTTGCACCGCGCGTCTTCCGTTACGACGTCCCGATTCCCGACGATGTCAGCGGCGAGGTGGACGTGAGCGCGACCATGCGCTACCGGCACTTCCCACCGCGCTTCCTGCGTGAGATGGGCCACGCCGAGCTCGAGCCCAACGAGGTCGAGCGTTATCGGCAGCGCATCCAGATGGGTCCCGATGCGCCGCTCGTTCAGCCGAACGGCCCGTTCATCTCGCTGGGCGGCGACGAGGAAACCGTCATGGTCGAGTTGGAAGAGGCGCTCGAGATCGCCCGCGAGCTGGTGCCCGAGCGGCTGGTGGACAACCTGCGCATCATCGAGGGCCGCTCCGACGGCCTGTCGCTGGAGCTGGCCACCGACCGTGACGGCAACGGCAGCGGCAACGGCAGCGGCTCGGGAGGCGGCGTCCGCGGTGGCGGCTCAGCCTGCGGCGCCATGGGCGGCGGCTGCGGAGCGGGACTCGTCTTGCCCCTGGCGCTGGGGACAGCCCTATTTCCACTGCGGCGAATCACGCGCCGTAGGAGCCGTTAGCGACAGATTTCGGCGAAAATGCCCCAACAGACTCTCCGCAGAACCGGCACGAGAGAGTCAGCGCGGCGCCGGATCCGGTTGTGTCTTAATGGCGAACCGGACCGGCCCAGAAACATGACCGCGTGCACGATCGGCAACCGCGATCTGTCGGGCGCGGAGCGGCGCGGCCAGGGCGAGCAGCTCGTCTTCGGAGCGCGGCGCGCAGAGTACATAGCTGGCGGAAGGCATTGACCAGCCCACGGCCATCAGTGTACCACGGCAGCCGGCGTGGAGCGGCTGACGCGTCGCCGGTGCGCAGATGACGCCCTTGCAACTCGATGCGCAGCGCCGTTCGATCTCGCGGATCGGCTCGACGCTGAAGACCGAGAGCCATTCGCCGGTCTGCGGCTGGCGGTAGAGCACGTGACCGCCGCGACGGCCCGGCAACCCACATGCCTCCGCCCCAACCAGCTCGAAGCCGTCGCCGGTCAGGTCCGGTGCGATGACCTTGAAGCCGAGCCGGTCGCTCAGCGTCGCCGCGATCGCGTCGCAATCCTTGGCGATGGTCACATCGTGATGCCGCGGTCCCATCGCCGAGCACCGCTCATGAACACTCGCGACGTCGGCCGCCCACTGACCCAGTGCCAGCGTCGCAGCGCCGCGCAATGGCTCGGCCGTCGGCCAGTTTCGCCACAACGACACCGCTGCGGCCACCGCCGCCGCGGTCGCCAGCGGCAGCCACAGCCACGTCCGTCGCCGTGTGGTGCGTCCCGTTCGCCGACTCGTGGCATCGAGCATCGCGCCTGCCGACTCCGCGGCTGTTGCCGCGACGGGCGCTTCTCCCTCGGCAGCCCCTGAGCGAATACGGTCGCGGACGCGCTCGGCCAAGACCAGCGGAACCGGCTCCCGGCCGAACACGCGAGCCAGCGCCCGCTTCAAGCCCTGAACGTGTGTGACGCGCCCCGCGCAATCGGGGCACATGTTCAGGTGCTCGAGCGCCGCCAAGTTGGTCGGCGTGTCCAACTCGCCGTCGGCGAACGCGCCGACGTATTTCTGGAACTCCCGGCAGTTCACGGCTCGAATCTCTCGGTACTCAACTTCCGTTGCTCGGCGTATTCGCGCAGCGCCCGGCCAACCAGTTGGCGAGCACGGTAGAGCCGGCTCATGACCGTTCCAATCGCGCAGCCGCACACGTGGGCGATCTCCTTATAGCTGAGCTCTTCCAGCGCCCACAACAACAGGACGCTGCGGTACTCGGGCGAGAGCCCCTCGACCGCCCACTTGATCTCCTGATCGAACCGGTCCCAGGCGACGTCGCGCGGCCCTCCCGACCCGGCGGCCGATTCGTCCAACTCGTCCGCGAAGCGGTCGAAGTCGACGTCGTCCAGCAGCGTCGGCTCGCGGCGGCTCTTGGCCGCGTGCGTGTAGAACACATTGTGCAGAATGCGGAGCAGCCACGGCTTGGCACCGTATTCGCGCAGCTCGAATTCGTCGAACGCCCGGAACGCGCGGGCGAACGTCTCCTGCACCAGGTCCTCGGCGTCCGATGTTCCGCCGCTAAGGCGCCGGGCCATTCGATGCACCGCGTCCAGGTGCGGCAAGGCTATCTCTTCAAACCGCTTCGCCCGCGTATTGCCCATAGGCTCGACGCACTCCACGCGCAGGCGGCCCTACGACCATCCGACCTGCTAAACCTCGGCTAGAACTGGATTATTCCACCCGAAACCGCTATCGCCGGCCGGTTATCGGGCATGACACCTGGATCGAATCGAAATTGACGTGCCGGCTGTGCTGCGGCGTTCTGATCGCCCCTACGTACACGTCGGAACACGGCCGGGCACTGGCGTCGAACGCGGCCTGTACGTCACCGCCGCTCCCGTGCGCTGTGTCAATCAGTCTTCTTTGGTGACGGGCGATACGTATAGACGGTCGTGGATCGCCATGCTTTGCCATCGAAGGTCGTGGCCGATGCTTGCGAGCTGAAGAAGTCGATTTCAGCCACAGCTGGAGCCAGGCGCCCGAGTGTATTGATCAGCGCTTTGGCACCCTTGGCATCCGGCTGATCCGGGATGAGCGCTCCGAGCATGCCGAGCCCCAGGAATGCGCCGCCCAGTTCTTCAGCCATGTTCGTCAGGTCGGTAAACGAGGCCGACACGACCGGCCCGGATGGGATGACGCCTTCCTTCTGGAAGCGCGGATTGCTCGCGATCGTCGGCAACTTTCCGGCCCCGGTGTCCAGGCACTTGTTGATCGACGTCGGGCTCGTGCCGACGATGAGCCACTCGCGCTTGACGCCGTAATAAACGCCTCGCAGACCGACCATCGCCATCATCGGGTGGCTGATCACTCGGAATCGCTCGGCGTTCACCTCGGGCGCGTCGCTGATCGTCACGAGCTGGTTCATGTTCGTCTTCAAGAACTCGGCCAGTTTCTCAGCGCCGGTGTTTACCTTGGCCAAGGCCAATTCGGCGTCCTTGACGCGCGCCAGCAGGACCCACTCCCCCGCGCCGAACGCGGTCTTGAATGCCGGCGGCAGTGTGACGCTGATATACTCGCCGCTGAGCCACGCGAACACATCGCGATGCGGATCAAACCCATGTGTGGCGAGGCCCGCATTCCACCGGTCAACCTTCGCCGCGCCGTCGGGTAGGTTCCTTTTGAAAAAGTCGATCACGGCGTCGTAGGCGGCCTCCGGATCGATGCAGCTCGAGACGGCAAAGCCGGTGGCATCGGCCGGAAGAAAACGGTCGAACTCATTAAGCTTCCGATCGGCGGCAAACACTGTGTAGAGCGGTTTTTGTGCCGCTCCAGGCTGAAGTTGGCAAACGCTGTCGTAGCGGCTCTGCATGCCCTCGGTCGTCTCCACCATCGCTACGGACTCGAACAGATCAAGTTCATCGAACAGCGCGGTCATGAACTTCGTGAAGGCCGCCGCTTCCGCCGCGGCCGCGACGGCTGGGTCGTCCGGCGCGGCATCCTTCGGTGGCGACGGAGGCGTCACGGACTTCATCAGGTCCCGCATGCCCGCGAACATTCGCCTCAAATCGAGATATGTGATCGAGTCTTCCGGCTTGCCCAGCTCCTTCAAGGCGTCGACGTAGCGCGCGTCGCGCACAATGGGCTTCGGCCGCGGCTCGTCCGTGTCGGCAGGCTCGCTCATCAAGGCCAGAACTTCCCGAGTGATCGGACGTTTCGTTTCACCGATGCCGAGGGTGAATCCAATGACGTCGCGCTTCCGGAACACGTCGAGTGCCATCGGAGCCCCGACGAGCTGCAGGCGGCGGACCTGGGTCCCAAAGACGTCTTCCTCGACCACCTTCATGTGCTCGGGCGACAGCCCGGCCAAGGCTTCGAGAATCTCGTTCAATCCCTGGATGTTCGCGTCGGCCGAAGCCGGCGTGCCGCGCGTGAGCACCATGAGCTCACACCCCGGCGCGCCAGCCGGAAAACGAATCCCCATCGCCAGCTCGGCGCTGCACAGATCGGACCAATGCACCTTGGCGCTCAGATCCGAGAGCTGTTGCCAGGTTTGCTCCACCTCGGCCCGCTCGGCTTCCGGCACGTCGGACGTAATCAGCTTCTTGAGCTCCTCACCCACGCCACTGCGGCAAGCGGTGTCGAACACACGCGCCCAGTTTCGATAGATGAACTCGGATTCGGGATTGTGCGCGCCGTGGATGTACAGCCAGCAGTCGGCCGGGATGAAGTTTCCAAGCGTGAAGCCGGCCGGGACCTCGGCCGCCCACACGGCCGGGGCCGGCAACAACGTAGCGACGCAGATCGTCCACCTGTCGAGCGTTTTCATCGTGATCTCCTTGGCGTACTCACCACCCGGTCGAGCATAATCAGCGCGTCGGCCGCAAACCAGCCGCAGCCTGTCCATAGTTGTGCGAAGTTGTCAACCGACGGGGCAGGTTGCCCGGCATGGCGAAATCACTGTGCCCTATGATGCGCCATCGGGTGGCGTGGGCAAGCGATCGTCGTGGCGCGCCGGGACGACGATCACTTGCCCGTGGTGCGTGCCGGGCCATGAAGCAATGACTGGCGGGAGCGACCGCTTCGCCGCCCGGACCCGTCTTCGCCGACGGCGCCGAAGCGGCGTTCGCGGGCGGCGTAGTCGCGGATGGCGGCGTCGAGGTGCTCGGTCGTGAAATCGGGCCAATACACGTCGGTGACGTGAATCTCGGCGTAGCTGATCTGCCAGAGCAGGAAGTTGCTGATGCGCCGCTCGCCGGCGGTGCGGATTAGCAGGTCGGGGTCCGGCAGGCCAGAGGTGTAGAGCGCAGACGCGATGCAGGACTCATCGATCTGGTCGACATTGAGCCGCCCGTCAGTCACGTCAGCCACGATGCGGCGGACGGCGTCAACCATCTCGCCGCGGGCTCCATAGTTGAGCGCCAGGCAGAGCTTCAGGCCGCTGTTGCCGCGAGATTGCTCGATGGTCGTGTCCATTTCGCGCAACACGTTCTCGGGCAGGCCGTCGCGGCGGCCCAGGTGGATCAGGCGGATGTTGTTCTCCATGATCTCGCCGCGCTCGGCCACGAGGTAATGGCCGTAGAGCTCCATCAGGAAGTCGACTTCGGCCTTGGGCCGTTTCCAGTTCTCGGCGCTGAAGCTGTAGAGCGTGAGTGCGTCGAGGCCGAGCCGAGCGCAGCGCGTCACGACAGCCCGCACGGCCTGTGAGCCGCGCTCGTGCCCGCGGATGCGCGGCAGGCCGCGCTCGCGGGCCCAGCGGCCGTTGCCATCCATGATGATGGCGACGTGGCGGGGCATTTCGTTGCGGGCCACGCCGAGGGCTGCTTGCGGATCGAGGGGCTGCTCAGGCATAGAAGACCGCAACTCCACGTGCCTTCGCGCGGCGCAGCCATCAGAACCCCGCCTGCCAAGGCGGGGTGTGGTCCGATGGTGACCGCGCTTCACGACTCCGCACGGCCCGCGGAGGCGCGTGCGCCGATGATCGCAGCGCTTCGGCCGGAGCACGGCGCCCACCCTTGGCAGGGTGGGTTCTGAACAGCGTCTGCGTGCGCTCGGGGCCGACGCTGACGATCCCGACGTTGACGCCGACCAGCGCTTCGATGCGGGCGATGTAGGCTTGCGCGGCGTCCGGCAATTCGTCGAACGATTTCGCGCCGCGCAGATTCCCATCCCAGCCGGGCAGCAGCTCGATGACCGGCTCGGCCTTTCCCAGCACTTCGGCGTCGGCCGGCAGCGTGTACATCAAGCGATCAGCGTGGCGATAGGCGGTGCAAATGCCGACCTGCTTGAACCCGCTCAGCGTGTCCAGGTGCATGAGCGCGACTTCGGTCGTGCCGCCGAGCGTGACGCTGTAGCGCGCCGCGACCGCGTCGAACCAGCCGCAGCGACGTGGCCGGCCGGTGGTCGTGCCATATTCGTGCCCGGCTACTCGGATGCGCTCCCCTGTCTCGTCGTTCAGCTCCGTGGGGAACGGGCCGGCCCCGACGCGCGTCGCGTATGCTTTGGTGACGCCCATGAACTGAGTCACGACGTTGGGCGGAATGCCGGCTCCGGCTGCAATGCCGGCCGGCGATGTGCTGCTGGACGTCACATACGGGTAGGTGCCGTGGTCGACGTCGAGCAGCGTGCCGTTGGCGCCCTCAAACAGCAGCTTGGCGCCGGCCTGCAGCCGATCGTTCAGGTACGTCGTGGTGTCGACCACATAGCCGGCCAGCCGCTCGGCTGCGCCGGCAACGTCGTCCCAAGCCTGCTCGAAGGTCAGTCCGCCGTCGCTGCCGTACAGCGCGTTGAGCACGGTGCGCTTGAAGCGTACGTTGGCCTCGAGCATCGAGCGCAGCTTGCGCGGGTTGAGCAGATCGACGATCCGAATGGCGCCGCCGCGGCGCATCTTGTCGGCGTAGCACGGCCCGATGCCGCGGGCGGTCGTGCCGATCTTCTCGGCGGCCGCGGCTTGCTCGCTGAGCGCGTCTTCGATCTTATGATAAGGCATGACGGCGTGGGCGCGGTCGGAAATCTTCAGGTTGTCGCGGACGCGGACGCCGCGGGCCTCCAAGCCGTCGATCTCGGACACCAGCCCGATGGGATCGACGACCACGCCCGGGCCGATCACGCCCGTGACGCCGGAGTGCAGGACACCACTCGGCACGAGGTGTACGGCAAACTTCTCGTCGGCCACACAGACCGTGTGGCCCGCGTTGGCCCCGCCGTTGTAGCGGATGACCACGTCGAAGTCCGGGCAGAGCAGATCGACAATCTTGCCCTTGCCCTCGTCGCCCCAGCCCAGGCCGGCGACGCTGGTATGTTCACGGCCCACGGCATCCATGCCGAATCCTCCATCCGCGCGAGCGCACACGCTCCGGACACGAAAACGGGGCCAGCCCGGCCCCGTCGATGTACTTCCACCTTTTTGAGTACGCTAGATTGACCGTCAGGTTCTGTCAATCGACCTGGAGCGCGGGCGTCCCCGCCCGCCCGGCACCCGACGCGGTTGCCGAAAACGCGCGCCCAACCGCGCTCGGGCAGGTCCGCGGATTAGACGCAGACCACTTGTGTGACTTCTGGAATTCGGTCCTTGAGATTGCGCTCGATGCCGAGCGCCAGCGTCATCTGGCTCGACGGGCACCCCACGCAGGCCCCGTGCAACCGGACCTGCACGGTGCCGGCCGGGTCGACGCCCACCAGCTCGATATCGCCGCCGTCGCCCTGAACCGCCGGACGGATCAACTCCAAGACAGCCGCCACGCGGTCGCTGACCGTTGCGGAGGACGCAGACGCTGTTTCATGGCGGTGTGGCATCAACCACTCTCAACGAGGCCGGCTGTCGGTCACCCTCAATGACTATCTTATCGGCCAAGCGACACCCGAACAAGCGTGCGCAGGCGGAGTGGCATGATCTGGGTGTGCCCAGATTCTGTGGCATGCCGGACCGCCCACGTTCAGCCGCTGCCCCGCTGCAGGCGGGGTGCGCGCCAATCCGGGACTCGCTAGCTCCGCGCGCGTGTCCCGGACCAACGCTTCGTCGGCAGCGCCGCTTGCATGCTTCGGCTGCCGTCATCGCCGCCGCGGCATTGGCGCGCGACCCTGATCCCGGCGCGCCCGGACCACTAAACGTCGGCGGTGAGCGGAGGAGGTACTGAACGGGCCGACTATGACGGCCCGGGGCAACCCTGATACCATTGCCGACGGTACTCAGAGCCGGACGGAGCGGCCGCGCGGCACGGTCAGGCCAACGCCTTGGGAACAGGAGCGCGCGGCGGCTCAAGCCCCGAGACGGAGCGACAAAGGCGCTTCAGTAGGCACGAAATGGACGATGGCGAGCGCTGGGTCCGGCTGGATGGTGTCCGTCGGCTGATCGATGGTGGCGCGGGCAACTCGAGCGCGCCCTTTCAGGGCTCGAGTCGTCGCGCGCCGGATGGACGCAAGGCGTTGTCTGCGTTGCCCCGCTCCGCCGGACCTGCGACCTGGGCTCAAGTAGTGCGCCCCTTCGGGACCCGTGTCGGTCTGCTCCTCGCGTTGGCAGCGGGCTGGGGGTGTCAGTCGCCGCCGGACAGCGTCGAGTCGCTGCTATCGCGGCATCGGCAGGCGGTTGCGCCGCTGCCGGTCGAGGACCGCGGGCGCATCGTCCCGCGACCCAGCGCGCTCGATCCGAGCGTGGCCGATGCGGCCCGGCCCGAGGCCAGCCTCCCCGCAGGCGAGCTGACGCTCGAGGCCGCCCGGCAGGCGGCCCTGCGCGGCAATCCGGACGTGCGGGTGGCTGACGCGCGGCTGCAATCCGCGCTGGCCCGCATTGGAGAATCGCGGGCCGCCTTCTATCCGACCGTCTCGCTCGGCTGGACCTCCAGCCGGACGTTTCTCGTCCCGGCCCTGCAGAGCGGGCTTGTGCCGCCGATCACGCCCACCATTCCTTTCAACTTGACGCAGGACCAATTGACGCTGGGAACGCTGCTCAACGTGCTGAGCCAGCCGCTTCTGCTGCAGCGCGGACTCGGTGAGTCCGGCGAGCAGAACTCGTTCAGTCAGCACACCGGGACCGTCTCGCTCACGTGGCAGATCTTCGACGGCTTCGCGCGCGAAGCACGCCTGCTGGCCGTCAAACACAATTTTCGCGCTGCCGAGCACCAGGTGAACGACGTGCAGCGCCTGCTGATCAGCGCCGTCGACACGGCCTACTTCCAGGCGCTGCTCGGCCGCGAGCAGCTTCGCGTGGCCATGGCCGACGAAGTCTTCAGCCGCGAGCAACTGGCCGAGGCCGAGCGGAAGTTCGCGGCCCAGACCGTGACGGCCGACGAGGTCAGCAGCTTCAAGGCCCGCGTGGCCGCCGCCCAGGCTCAGCTTACGGCCGCGCGCGGCACGTTCGAGTCGGGCCGTGTGATCCTGGCCGAACTGACGGGCTTCTCCGATGCCAAGCTCCCCGACGAGGTCGAGCTGTCGCCGCTGATCGCAGAGACGCCGGACGAGCTGGCGCCGCCCGACGTTGAGGCTTGGATTGCCGCCGCGGAGCGAGCCAGGCCCGACCTGGCCGAGGCGCAGCAGCGCGTCGAGGCCGCCCGCGAGAACGAGCGCGTGGCGCGGGCCCAGTACGTGCCGACCATCAACTTGAATGCGACCTATGGCGTGGACAAACGCTCGTCGATCGACATTTCGGAAGACGATCAGACGGCGGGCATGGCCGTCGAGGTGCGCTGGCCGATCTTCGACGCCGACTTCCGCACGTTCCAGGTGCGCCGCGCCGAGGCCGATCGCCGCGAGGCCGAGGCTCGCCGCACCGGCATTCGCAATGCCATCGCGTCGCAAGTCCGCCGGGCGGCCATCGCGTTGGTCTCGCAGCAAGATCAGATCGCGGCCCAGCGAGCCAGCGTTGCACAGTGGGCGGAGAGCCGGAGCCTGTTGCAGGTGCGATATCGCGCCGGACAGGCGTCCTGGGTCGAGCTCAACCAAGTGCAGCAGAACTACGTCGAAGCCGAGTTCGGCCTGGCGGGCGCCCGCATCCGCCTGCGCCAGGCCTGGAGCGACCTCGAAGCCGCCACCGGGACGGCCATCTCACCCCCGACGCGGTGAGCCGTCGGGTGAGTGACCCGGCGAGCGTTCGGCCGGCTCAGGGTTGCGGAGCGGCCGCCAGAACCGTAAGCTGTCATTCGGCGCCGGAGGACTGTCTCTTGGCAAACCTGGGCAACCATCCCAGCCGGTTCGGACTGGAGCAGCACGGCATCCACCCGACGGCTGACGTGTTCTGGAATCTTTCGCCGGCCGAGTTGTTCGAGCAGGCGCTGCGTCGCGGCGAGGGTCAGCTTGCCGACGACGGCGCCATCGTCGCACTCACCGGCAAGCACACCGGCCGCTCGCCCAACGACAAGTTCGTGGTGGACGAGCCGTCCAGCCGCGACCATGTGGCTTGGGGGCCGGTGAATCAGCCGCTGACGGTCGAAGTATCTCAGCGCCTGCACGCCAGGATGATTGCGCACCTGTCTGGCCGCCCGCTGTATGTGCGCGACATGCACGCCGGCGCCGACCCGCGCTACCGTATCAACGTGCGGGTGGTCAACGAGACGGCCTGGCACAATTTGTTCGCCGGTCAGTTGTTCGTGCCGCCCGAAAGCGAGGCGCTGGCCGACTTGGCGCCGGACTTTACCGTCCTCAATGCGCCATCGCTGATAGCCGATCCGGCCACCGACGGCACGCGCTCGTCCGTGTTTATCGTCCTCAACTTCGGCACGCGGACCGTGCTGATTGGCGGCACGGCGTACGCCGGCGAGATCAAGAAGAGCATCTTCACAGTCATGAACTACGTTCTGCCGCGGCGCGGCGTGCTGAGCATGCACTGCTCGGCCAACATCGGCCGCGATGGCGATGTGGCGCTCTTCTTCGGCTTGTCCGGGACGGGCAAGACCACGCTCTCGGCCGACCCACAGCGCCGCCTGATTGGCGACGACGAGCACGCCTGGAGCGCCGACGGCGTCTTCAACATCGAAGGCGGCTGCTACGCCAAGTGCATCCGCCTGTCACGGGAGTACGAACCGCAGATCTATGGCGCGATCCGTTTCGGCACGGTGCTCGAGAACGTGGTGATCGACCCGGCCACGCGGCGGATCGACTTCAACTCCGACCGCATTACCGAGAACACGCGGGCGGCCTATCCGCTCAGCTTCATCGACAACGCCGTCATCCCCAGCGTGGCCGGGCACCCGAAACACATCGTGTTTCTCACGTGCGACGCATTTGGCGTGCTGCCACCCATCTCGCGGCTGACGCCGGCGCAGGCGATGTATCACTTCCTGTCCGGGTACACTGCCAAAATCGCCGGGACCGAAGCAGGCGTCACCGAGCCGCAGACGGTGTTCTCCACCTGCTTCGGTGCTCCATTCCTGCCGCTGCGTCCGACGGTCTATGCCGACATGCTGGGCGACAAGCTCAAGCGCCACGGCGCCAACTGCTGGCTGGTGAACACTGGCTGGAGCGGTGGCGGCGTCGGCGTCGGCAAGCGCATGAACCTCAAATACACGCGGGCCATGGTGGCGGCGGCGCTCTCGGGCGCACTCGACGATGTCGACTTCCAACCCGACCCGGTCTTCGGCGTCGCCGTCCCGCTGGCGGTCCCCAATGTGCCGGCGGAGGTGCTCTCGCCGCGCAAGACCTGGCCCGACCCCGCCGCCTATGACCAGAAAGCTCGCGAGCTGGCCCAGCGCTTCGCCGAGAAGTTCAAGACCTTCGACACAGCCGACGCCCAGATCAAAGCCGCCGGACCACGCGTCTGACCCTGTCGCCGCGCTAGCCGACGGATTGCGCAGATTGCCCAAACTGCCTATGTTTGGCTTCGTTTGGCGCCGGCGCGCTCGGCGGTTCGCAGGATGCGGCGGATGCGTGGCCGATTGTGTCGGCGCGCGGGTCGACGGCCATTCAGATGTTCGTGCGTTCGTCATGTCGAGTAGGCCCGCCGGCCGATCGGTGCCCGGCGCTACGGCGCGCCTGGGTTCACCGGTACAACATGCGTGCCGATCGCAGGGGCGGCTTGGGCCTGGCGAGCTCAACCGAACGGTGGACTTCGTCGGATTGCCCATATCATTCAAGAGATAAGGGCCGGATTAAAAAAAGCCGATCCCAACAGCATGAGAAAGTATCCCACCAGGATACTCAGCAAAGAGATCAAGAACATTATGGTCCTCCCGCGTTGAAAACTAATTGCTCAGCGAGTACCGATACAGCCTTCCAAAGCCTCCAACGAGCAAGTCATCACTCCTGCTACCCCTTATTGTAACGAGCCCAGAAAACGACGCTTCAAGATTTTCATGATAAACGGTCAACCCTCCCATCCCGTGGATGCTGAGTTGAGTGCGCCCCAGATCATTTGGCAACGCCCTACTGCCTTCCCACTCAAAGTTGTATGACACCGCGACATAAGGCTCTTCGTTAAGAAGAAACATTAACCCACGTGGAAAAGGAAGGTAGCCAATGCCCTGATCCGCCGGGGAGGGCAAGTCCAGCAATGCTACTGGATGGCCTAACCAGTTGTAGACGCCTTCGGGCGCTGTGACATCGGAAAGCGTGTTCGCGCTATGGATCACTATGAAATGATTAAACCCCTCATTGTCTGGAAACCTACCAGCATGCGTCCGATTGGTAACGAGGCCATGGCACTCTTCCGGGAGACGAATCTCCTGTCGGAAAAGGCTACCATCGCCGTGATAGATGCTTCGCCGCACTCCCTCGGATACCCGCCTATAGCCGACGATCTCAATTGATCCATCGAGATCGATGTCTATGAAGGAACTGCGACCCTCGCCGGGAATAATAAAACAGCTTCTGCCCCGAACCATTGAAAACGGAGATCTCCATTCCGTTCAACAAGAGAACCCGGGGCCAGCCATCTTGTCCTAGCCCTACGTCGATGGCGCGCCACCCGTTTACAATCCAATCTTCTGCTAGCCTCCAGCTGACCGCGCCTGTGGCACTTAATGACGTAATAGTGCGCGCCATCCGGTCAACACATACTTAATCCGCACTATTGTCGACATCGAGGTCACTCATTACACACACGTTGACCAACGGGTGCAGGTCGAAAGTTACCGCAGACAGTCGCTCACACGAGTGAGTCAGCATTACAGCTCCTGTTTCGCCAACGACGACAAGTTCGTCACCGGGGGCCGAATCAGTGTCCATGATGCCAATGTCAGATATTCTGCCGAGAGCAGGATCTTCGAAGACGATATCCTTCTGTAAATGCAGGTCGTCGACCTTAACGCCGATCGAAACTCCTGTCGGCATATTCTCCCCGCATGCCGGAAGAAGACATAACGCTATGCCAAGTGTCAGTTGAGGTCGGCGCATGAGCAAATCGGGCATCCAGAAATCGAGTGCAGCTGCTGATAGCATAAAGGAACCTCGACGTCACGGAAAAATGTAATCGCGATACATGAGGGCTTGTAGGGATCCCGCTGTTCAACCGTCTCATTGCCGCGTGATACCCGCTTGCCCGATTCTAGTAACTCTCCACCTCCCCATCAAGCGGCAACCCCTGACGCGCGAACACCTGCCCCAAGCGACTCACGGCCTGCCCCGGCTTCCGCAAGAGCCGCTGCGGCGGGGCCGCATGGGGCGTCTGGTCACTGGAGCTGACCGTTCCGCTGTTGTTGACGTCGAGCACCCGGCAGGCACCGGATGACGAGCCGCTGCAGGCGCCAGCAATGGCGTTGTAGTGGGTCGAGTCCACGTCACCATGACCATCGTAATCGCCGTAACTGCGCGCCTGGTGGACGGTGACTTCGCCGTAGGGCGGGAGCATAGAGGGCTCGGCAACGGCGGCCGGTGCATCTTTACGCAGATTACCCAAGCAGCCTATGTTTGGCTTCGTTTGGCGCCGCCGCGTTCGGCTTCCGTCGGGCACCCGGCAGGCGCCGGCGTTGGAGCTGCTGCAGGCGCCGGCCATGGCGGCATGTGCATCCTTGTGCAGATTACCCAGACTACCTATGTTTGGCTTCGATTGGCGCCGGCGCGTTCGGCGGTTCGTGGGCGGGTGGAGCAGATCGGTGGCCGATTGCGTTGCCGGTTGTTCGGAGGCGGGGTCAGATGTTCGTGCGTTCGTCATGTCGAGTAGGCGCGCCTCAGCGGAGCGGCGTGCTCGTGGCCGATCGGTGCCCGGCGCTACGGCGCGCCGGGGTTCACCGATAGAACGTGCGTGCCGATCGCAAGGAACGGCCGAGGGTGGTCGGGAACCGGAACGAACGGGTCGGCCGGCGCGGGAGGCGGTTCTTGCGTTGAATTGGCATATCGCCTCAGACTCAGGGCATGGGCGGTCAAAGCCGCACCGGCCCTGCGCTGCTATCTATGCGCGTCGCCAAGCTCGATTCTGGAAATCTTCTGCGATTTTCGCAAGTATCGGTGGGACAAGGTCTTGCGCGCGGGTGCGTGACGGGGACGCAGAGACGCTGAGGACGCAGCGCGGCCTTCGGGCCGCAACCACAATCGCCGCGACTATATCGCGCGCAAAGGCGCCAAGCCGCGAAGCGAGACTCGGGGGTAAGCCACCCCTTGGCGGCTTTGCGACTCTGCGTGAGACTCTTGAACGGCATTCTTGCCAGAAGAGCAAGATACGAGACGTTTGGAGTGCTGAGTTAGAGGCGAAGTGTGCGCGAACGACACGCCTCTTCAACGCCTCTTTGTCTCTGCGCGTTCTGCGACTCTGCGTCCATGATCCCGTCCGAAAGCTTGACTCATTCGCAACGAGTCTGGCGCCCCACGGATCTAGCGGGTGAACCAGCGGCGGATGGCGAACTTGGTGGCTTCCCAGCCGGCCTTGGCGATGCTGGTGGTGAGCGGGATGTCCTTGGGGCAGACCTTGACGCAATTTTGGGCGTTGCCGCAGCCGGCGATGCCGCCCTCAGCCGTCAGCACGGCCAGCCGCGCGTCCGCGGCGCTGGCCCCGGTCGGGTGGGCATTGAAGTAGATGATTTGCGAGACGACAGCGGGGCCGATGAACGGACTGCGTTCGCCATAGTTCGGGCAGGCCTCCATGCAGCAGCCGCACGTCATGCAGCGCGAAAGCGGGTAGGCGTCGTCCTGCACCTGCGGAATCATCTTCGGACCCGGGCCGCGGTCGTAGTAGCCGTCGACGTCGATCCAGGCGTGGGCGCGCTTCAGGTCGGCAAAGAAACGCGAGCGGTCGACGACCAGGTCGCGAATGACCGGAAACTTGGTCATGGGTTCGAGCGTGATGTCCGTGCGGCCGTCGGCCAGGAGCGAATCGACCAGGGCGGTGCAGCCCTGCCGTACGCGGCCGTTGATCACCATCGAGCACGCGCCGCACAATTCTTCCAGGCAGTTCGAGTCGTAGGCGACCGGCGTCGACGATTCGGCGGCGCCCGCCGGCTGCGGATTGGCCGCGATGCGCTGGAGCACGCTGGTGATGTTCAGCCCCTTTTCGTAGGGCAACTCGAACGTCTCCCAGTACGAGCCGCTGCTGGGACTCTCCTGGCGCTTGACTTTGACGCGGACGGTGCGATCGTGACTGCCCTCGTGTGTGTGTGCGTGTTCGTGTGCCATCCATGTCTCACGGCCGCAGAGCGCCGTGCCACACAAGCGGCCTCGGCCGCCGGTTAAGCCGACGTTAGCCCACAGCCAATTCCACCGGCAGCGGCGCCGTCAGCTTGCTGACGCCAAGAATCGAGAAGCCGATGACCTGGCCGTTGGCATTGATGCGTTGCATGACCCGGTCATCGGGTGTTTCCCGGAAGTATCCGGTCGCGTTCACGTCGAACGTGACTTCGAGGAAGTCGCCCTCCGGATCGAACCAGACTCTTACGGACCTTGATGCCATATCACCGCTCGAGCCTTGGTCAGTCAGGTTGCTGTGACCGCCGGCATCGCTCTGAGATTTTATCACCAGCTCACGCTCCGGTCTCCAGCTTCGTACGCCGAAGGCGTTCTGACCTCCAGCCCAGGGTTGGTCGCCAGGGGCGGCCTACCCTGGGGCCAGTCGCGCCGATGGGCCAACCCCGATAGGGGTTGTGACGCTGTTTGGCGCCGGCAGGCTTCGGGCAACCTCGACACAACCCCGTTGGGGTTGCTGCCGCGTATCGCCCTTGTGCACCCAGGGTAGATCGCTGCGCGATCAACCCTGGGCTGGAGGACGCAGCCCCGTTGGGGCAAGCCAAGTCGTGCAACCCCAATCATGCACCCGTCGGCCAGCATAGTCGGTCAAGAGCTTCACTGGACGGCGCTCCCTGCAACGCGTCACATCGCTACACCGTCAGGGCGGCGCGCTCCGGCGCACGTTTGGACTCTGCCTGGCCGCGTTGCATCTCGGTCCAGACTTCTTCGATGACTTCAGCGCCCTTGAGGCCGTAGGTGCGCGGGCGCGGGGGGATGAGCGACGTGTCGACCGGTTCGTACGACATGCGCGGTCCGTCGGGCGTGTGCTCGGCGATGGTGGTCTTGAGCCAGCGGTCGGCGTTGTCGCGGAACTTCTCGCACCACTCGGCCGCCTGCCGCCGCAGCGTGGCCGGGTCGTCGGCCTTCGGGCCTGGTATCTCGAACGCCGGTTTGTAATGGGCGCCGCGGCACTCGTCGCGCTGTAATGCGCCGTGTGCGATGACCCGCCCCAGGATGAGCATGTCGCCCAGCGCCCGCGTGAAACTCAGGTTCTGGTTGGTCCAATGGCCCTTGTCGGTCAGGGCGGCGCGCTCGTAGCGCTCCTGCAGCTCGGCGATCTTAGCCAGCGTGGTCTTGATCTTCTCGTTGTGGCGGACGACGGTCACGTTGGCGGTCATCGAGTCGCCGAGTTCCTTGTGGATCCGATACGGATTCTCGGTGCCGGAGCGGTTGATCAGGGCTTGGTCGCGTTCTTCGTGGCGTTTGACTTCGGCGTCGAACAGCGAAGCGGGCCGATCGACCGCGCTGCCGCCCCTGAGGTTTTTCATGTACGTCTCGATGCTCGGCCCGACGATCAGGCCGGCGAAGATGCACGACAGCAGCGAGTTGGCCCCGAGGCGGTTGGCGCCGTGATACTGGTAGTCGGCCTCACCGACCGCATACAGGCCGGGCACATTGGTCATCTGGTTGCGCGGCGAGCCGTGCTTGACGCCGTCGGTGGCCGAGTCGCGCTCGTAGTCGACCCACAGGCCGCCCATCGAGTAGTGGACGGCCGGGAAGATCTTCATCGGCACCTTGGTCGGATCGACGCCCTGGAATTTCTCGTAGATCTCCAGGATGCCCCACAGCTTCTTGTGCGTCGCGGCCGGCAGCTCGGTCAAGTCGAGATAGACGCATAGCTCGCCGGGCTCGACGCTTAGCCCTTCGTCGACGCACACCTTGAAGATCTCGCGCGTGGCGATGTCGCGCGGCACGAGGTTCTTGTACTTCGGGTAGCGCTCTTCGAGGAAGTACCAGCGCTCCGAGGCCGGGATGGTCAGTGGGTCGCGCGTGTCGCCGGGCTTCTTCGGCACCCAGACGCGCCCGCCTTCGCCGCGAGCGCTTTCGCTCATCAGCCGCAGCTTGTCGGCGCCGGGGATGGCGGTCGGGTGTACCTGGATGAACTCGCCGTTAGCATACTTGACGCCGGCCTGGTAGGCGCGGGCGTTGGCCCCGCCAGTGCAGACCATCGACATGGTGCTCTTGCCAAAAATCAGGCCGCAGCCGCCGGTCGCCAGCACGACCGCGTCGGCTGGGAAGGCGCGGATGTCCATGCTGAACATGTCTTGCGCGACCACGCCGCAGCATACGCCCCGACTGTCGAGCACGGGCGCCAGAAAATCCCAGTACTCAAACTTGCTGACGAGCCCATCGGACTCCCACTTGCGCACCTGCTCATCGAGCGCATAGAGAAGCTGCTGGCCCGTCGTCGCGCCGGCGAAGGCCGTGCGACGATACAGCGTTCCGCCGAAGCGGCGCTGATCGCGGAAGCCCTCCGGCGTGCGGTTGAAGGGCACGCCCAGCCGGTCGAGCAGGTCGATGATGCGCGGGCCCCACTCGCACATCTCCTTGACCAGCGGCTGGTGCTGCAGAAAGTCGCCGCCGTAGACGCTGTCGTCGAAGTGCTTCCACTCGGTGTCGCCCTCCTGGCGGGTGACGTCGTTGACGCTGTTGATCCCGCCCTGGGCGCAGACGCTGTGCGAGCGCTTGACCGGGACCATGCTGATCAGATCGACGTGCACGCCCGACTCGGCCAGCTTCATCGTGGCCGCCAAGCCGCCCAGCCCACCGCCGACTACGACTACGTTTTGCTTCGCCATGAGGGGATTTCAGAGTTCAGAGTTCAGAGTTCAGAGATCAAAGTTCAGAGTTCAGAGTTCAGAGTTCAGAGTTCAGAGTTCAGAGATCAAAGATCAGAGTTCAGAGTTCAGAGATCAAAGATCAGAGTTCAGAGTTCAGAGTTCAAAGATCAGAGTTCAGAGTTCAAAGATCAGAGTTCAGAGTTCAAAGATCAGAGTTCAGAGATCAAAGATCAGAGTTCAGAGTTCAGAGATCAAAGATCAGAGTTCAGAGTTCAGAGATCAAAGATCAGAGTTCAGGTTTCAAACGCACCGAGCCGTCACTCATGATTCGCCGCGGCCGCAGCGCCAGCCGTAAGCGCCGGGCGCTGCTCGATCTTCGCTGCGTGCTTGGTATCGTGCCGGACCGGCGGCAGGTCGAACGCTCGGAAGCCGGCCAGGGCCCCGACAGAAACGAGCGCCAGTGCGATGCCGAACGCCGTACAGGCGTAGCCCGACATTCGCTGTGAACGCGGGCCAACCGTGATGCCCCACGTGATCAGCGACGTCCAGATCCCGTTCGCCAGGTGGAACACGCACGCCAGCACGCCGACGGCGTACAGCGGCAGCGCCCAGCCCGATTGGATCACCTCAGCTGCGCTGGCCGCGGCGTCGTGTGGATCGAAGTTCCCGCCGCCCCAACCGGCGAACAGGTGGTGCATCTGCCACACGTGATACCCGATGAAGGCAAACGCGATCACGCCGGTGATGCGCTGCAGCGAGAACCGCTTGTTCGCGCCGTATCCGTACTGCCGGGCGTTCGGCTTCGCCTCGACAAGGATGAACCACCCGACGACGCCGTGGAAGATCAGCGGGATGAAGATGAACGTCCACTCGACGATCGTCAGGAGCCGCAGCTTCGCGAGCAGGTGGATGTTATCGACGTTGGCCTGAAACACCTCCGGACCGGCCAGAATCGAGGCGTTGGTCAGCAGGTGCACGACCATGTAAGCGCCGATCGGGACCAGCCCGGTCAGCGAATGCAGACGCCTCAACAGGAAGTAGTGCTTGGAACCCGCCGCCGCCGGCTCGACGAGATGCTCAGCCACCTAGACCCGCGTCCTTTCGCACAGACCGCCGTATCCGCCGGCCGCGGATTATAGGCGGCGCCGCCGACCGGTCAACGTATGGCAGTCTGGCATGCTCAGCGGATCGCGATGTGTGGCATGGCCAAGCCCAGGGCGGCCATGCCGGGGGTCGAATGCGTGCCCTTCGCCTGCGCGTGTCACCCGTTCGACGCGGCGCCGACATGGCGTCCCACGACCGGGTGGATCGAGCTTGACAGCTCCCGGTTCGTGCGATAACATTTAACCAGATGGTTAAGAATAGCGCCCGACTCGACGCGACGTTCGCCGCCCTGGCCGACCCGACGCGGCGGGCCATCCTTGCCCGCCTGGCCCGTGCCGACGCCTCGGTGGGCGAGCTGGCCGAGCCGTTCGAGGTGTCGTTGCCGGCCATCAGCAAGCACCTGCGCGTGCTCGAGCGAGCCGGACTGCTCAAGCAGAAGCGCCGCGGGCGCGTGCGGCGCTGCCGCCTGCGGACCGCCCCGCTGCGCGAGGCCGCCGCCTGGGTGGCGTTCTATCAGCGCTTCTGGTCGCGCAAGCTCGACGCCCTGGCCAACTACCTGGAGAACAACCCATGACCGCAGCCGACCGAATGGAAGTCGTCGTGGAGCGACTCATCGCCGCACCGCCCGAACGCGTCTTTGCGGCGCTGACCCGCGCCGACGAGCTGGAGCGCTGGTTCTTCAGCGAAGTCCAGACCGACCCGCGCGCGGGCGGCAGCCACCGCATGTGGTGGCGTAGCGAAGACGACCCGGCCCGCGACCACGAACGCTTCGGCCGGTACCTCGAAGTCGAGCCGAACCGCAAGCTGGTCTTCGAGTGGCGCGGCGCGGCGGACGGCGTCTATGGCCTCGCCGAGGCGGGCGACACGATCGTGACGATCACGCTCACGCCCGAAGGCACCGGCACGCGCGTGCGGGTGGTGCATACCGGCTGGCCGGCGAGCGACGCGGGCCGGGCGCTACGCGACAGTCACGAAGGCGGTTGGACATTCTACGCCGACAACCTGGCGCGCTACCTCACCGGCGGCGCGGACCTGCGCTCGCAGCAGTTCAAACAGAAGACTCGAGCGGCCCCGCAGCAGCGGTAGAGGAACGGGACGCCGGTGCGTCCAACGTCCATCCCGGAATGAACGGTGTGTTCCGATCAGGAGAAGCGAAACGATGGCCATGCGAACAGAACCAACCCTGTCCGTGCGTATCTCGCGCTGGATCCGCGCGCCGCGCGAGCGCGTGTTTGAGGCCTGGCTCGATCCGCGGCTGCGCCGTCAGTGGTGGGCGACGGGCCGGCCGGAAGGGCTTTCGGTCTGCGACATCGACGCGCGCGTCGGCGGGCGCTATTGCATGAAGCAGGTGGGGAGCTGCGACAGCTCGCTCGACGTCGATCGGAACTACGAGTGGGTGATGGAGGGCGAGTTCCTCGAGATCGTGCGGCCCGAGCGGATCGTGTTCACCTGGCACGTGAACCACCTGAACGAGCCGGCCGGCAAGGAGCGCGTCACCATCGAGCTGCGCGAGGCCGACGGCGGCACGCAGCTTACGCTCACGCACGAAGGCATCCTCTCGCCGCGACTGCGCGACGGAACCGAGCAGGGCTGGTCCGAGCTGATCGTGCATCTCTCGGACTTGGCCGAGTGCGAGTGAGCGCGCCCGCTGACTCCCGATCCGGACCGGGCCCGCTGCACGCTCGGGTGCCATCGAATCGAGCACTCTGTTGACGTTGGCCCGCGGAAGGCTCGTTTCCACATGTCCGCACGATTTGACGTAGCGGGAAGACTCCGCGGCCGGCGCGCCCCCCTGCACTGTCCGGGCCGGTTTCGGCACGAGATTGTCCGCCTGCGTGAGCGTCAGTGCAAGTCGACAACGAATACCGCTCACCGAGCAGGTTGTGTCGGTTGACCACACGGTCCGGGCGGGCTCTGTGGCGGATCGCAGCCAGCGAAGCCGCGTCGCGTCGGGTGAGTGGCGGCCGGGGTCCCGCGAGGGTGAGCCAGGAGTCGGACGCTGCCGTGCACTGGCCCGCGAAGGTCCTGATTTTCGGGGGCGGCATCACCGGACTATCGACGCTCGATGCGTGCGTGCGCGGCGGGATCTGTCATTGGCGTTGAGGGCGGGATGCGACCGATGAATCGCATTTGACAATCGACAAGGCCGCGGTTGTAATCGAGCAACGACGCCGGTTCAGCCACAGCCAACGTGCCGGTTCGCTGGTCCACCGGCGTGCGTTTGGATGCGCCGCTTTGGACATTCGCCCGGAAGACCCCACCGAGCTCCCTACCGCCCACCGCGTGGCGCTGCTGTCGCAGAACGAGAAGGTCTTTCACGTTATCCTCGCCCAGCAGTTCGACCGTGAGTTCATCGACCATCTGGTCCGCATTGCCGAGATGGTCCGCACGATCGCCGACGCCAAGCCCGGCGCGATGTTCCTCAAGTCGCTGCTGGGCCACAAGCGGGCCATGCTGTATTTCATCCAGCCCTCGACGCGCACGTTCATGTCGTTCGCCTCGGCCAGCCAGATCCTGGGCATGCCCTATGACGAGGTGCGCGACCGCTCGACCTCGTCGGAGCACAAGGGCGAGACCGAGGACGACACGGTCCGCGTGCTGAGCCAGTACTGCGACCTGATTATCATGCGGCACCCGGTCGAGGGCTTCGCCGAGCGGATGGCGCACATGCTCAACGCCATGCGCCGGCCGGTGCCGGTCATCAACGGCGGCTCGGGCAAGGACCAGCACCCCACGCAGGCGCTGCTCGACATCTACACGCTGTACCGTTGCTTCGGCGGGCCGCTGGCCGAGCGCGTCGCGCCGCACGCCGAGAAGAACCACTTCGCCGGCAAGACGATCGCGTTCGTGGGTGACCTGAAGCGCGGCCGCACGGTCCGCTCGCTGACCTATCTGCTCTGCCGCTACCCGGGCGTGCGGCTGCTCTTCGTCTCGCCGCCGGAGCTGGCGATCGGCGAGGACATTCTCGAATACGTCCGCCGGCACGGCATTGCCTATTCGATCGAGCGCGACCTGCGGGCCGTGATCCGCGAATGTGACGCGGTCTACATGACCCGGCTGCAGGACGAATGGGACACGGCCGGCGAGTCAAAGAACATCGACTATGCCCGATATCACCTGACGGCCGACATGACCGACCAGTTCAAGCCCGACCTGGCCATCCTGCACCCCCTGCCCCGCCGACACGAGCTCGACGTTCGGCTCGATGCCGACCCGCGGGCCAAGTATTGGGACCAGGTCCGCAACGGCATGTGGATCCGGGCGGCGCTAATCGCATACCTGTTCAACGTGGATGGCGCCGTGCTCGATCACTATCAGAGCTACTATTCTTACTGAGGTGTGCCGGCGGTCACTCAACAGGTGGTCGCGTTGACTTGGGCGGGCCACAACGACAAAATGGCTGAATGACGAGGGTCGAGAAGCCGCGTATCCCGCCACGCGCATGCGAACTCCTGCGATTGCCCTTCCTGATCTTCGTCTTGACGGTCTCCAGCGGCCTGACGCTTGCAACCGATGAGCGCTACCATGATCACGGTCAACTGACGGCCGCACTGCGCGCGATGGCGGCGGCGCATCCGGGTCGATGCACGCTGAGCTCCATCTGCCAGAGCCGCGCAGGTCGCGACGTATGGGTCGTGCGCGTGGCCGCGTCGGGCCACCGCGATCCGGAGAACCGCCCCGCCCTGCTGGTCGTGGCGGGGGTGGCCGGAGACGAGCTGACCGGCTCCGCCATCGTGCTGGGCGAGCTGCGCCGCGTCCTCGAACCCGCCCAGCCGGATCCCGAGCTCGACAAGCTGTTGGCGACCCGCACGCTCTATCTCCTGCCGCGGCTCAATCCTGACGCAGCCGAGTCGTTCTTCGGTGCGCCCCGCTTCGATCGCGCGGTCGTGCTTCGGCCGACCGACGACGACGGCGACGGGACGGCAGACGAGGACGGGCCCGAAGACATTAACGGCGACGGCACGGTGACGCTGATGCGCGTCCAGGATGCCGAGAAGGCCGACATGCTGCCCGATCCGGCTGAGCCGCGGCTGCTCAAGAAGGCCGACGCGGCCAAAGGCGAGCGGCCAATCTACAAACTGTACGCCGAAGGGCTCGACAACGATGGCGACGAGCAGTTCAACGAAGATCCGCCCGGTGGCGTCGAGCTGCATCACAACTTCCCGCATGGCTATCGTGAGCATGCCGCGACATCCGGTCCGTATCCTTTGTGCGAAGCCGAGTCGAAGGCGCTGGTCGATTTCCTGATCGCGCATCCGCGCATCGCCGTCGTCATCGAATATGGCGTGCACGACAACGTCATCGAGACGCCCAAGGGTGAGAAGAAGGACGCGGCCGGAGCGCCGGTGGATCTGCACGCCGACGACGTGGCCATGTATCGCGAGCTGGGCGAGAAGTTCCGCAAGCTCACGGAGCTGAAGAACCCGCCTAAGTTTGACGCGGCCGGCGCATTCTTCGCCTGGGCGTACGCGCAGTTCGGCGTGCCGGCCCTGGCCGTCTCGGCGTGGCCGAGGCCAGAGGTTCCGAAGGACGAGCACTCAGTCGACAACGCCGCACAACCTGCCGAATCCTCGACACAGCCCACCGATCGTCAGCCCGCGGAAATACAGCCGACCTCAGCGCCAGCGACCGAGCCGGTCACGCTTGAACAGGTCGAAGAGGGCCTGGCCCAGTTGATCGCCCACGAACGCGGCGCGGACAAGCAGGACAAGAACGATGACGAGGACAAGCCTGACCCGGACGACAAGGATGCCGCCGCCTGGCTGGTGTACAGCGACAAGCTGCGGAGCGGCGAAGGTTTCATGGCCTGGACGCCGTTCGAGCATCCGCAGCTTGGCCCGGTCGAGATCGGCGGGTTCGTGCCGTTCTTCCGCACGACGCCGCCCGAGCGCGAGCTGCCGGCACTGATCGACCAGCATTTCAAGTTCCTGCTCGACGTGGCGACGCGCTTCCCGTCGATCGGGTTCGAGCAGACGCGAGTAACCTCGCTCGGACCCGGCGTGTTCGAAATCGAGACACTGCTTGTGAACTCGGGCTACTTCCCGACGGCCACGGCCATGGGCGTACAAAATCGCCGCGTTCGTCCGGTGGTCGTCACGCTTGACCTTCCGCTCGATCGCATCATGGGCGGTGAGCGCGTCACGAAAGTCTGGTCATTGCCCGGCAGCGGCGGTCGCCAAAAGTTCCGCTGGGTCGTGCTCGGCACGATCGGCGAGCGGGTCAAGATCAACCTTACGTCGGAAAAGCTCGGCGATTTCCCGCTCGACGTCGTCCTCCAGCCGACCGGCTGACTGCACGTGGCGGCGCAATGCCTTGAGGGCGACGCGGCAGACCGGTATCCTCGTACGTCATGCTTGAGCGGATACGATTGCAGAACTTCAGAGTCGTTCGCGAGGCTGAGATTGACCTCGAGCGACTCACTGTCCTGGTCGGACCGAATGGTTCCGGCAAGACGACGGTGTTGCAGGGGTTGCAGATCCTGACGGACATGTCGGCCTTCTCGCGTGACTTCGCTTCTCGAAAGCAACTGGCAGCGCAGCGAAGTCAGCATACAGATTCGCCGCTGCTGCTCGAACTTGAAGGATCCTGGGAAGGCTCGAAGCTGGGCGCCAGCCTCACATATGGTAATGCTCGCGGCAACGCGAAGGGCGCGCACGCAGGAAACGAGCTACTGGCGTGCGCCATCCAAGGCGATCATCGCATTGAGGTCAAGAAATCCAGCGGAGGCGTTTTGGGCGATCAGGCGAGCTTTCACAGCGCACCGATCTGGCGCTTCGTCTCCCCGGCGCGGATCGTTCACTTCGAAGCCGAGGAGCTCGCGAGACCGTCTGCGATTCAGCAGCAGGTTCCGGGGATCCTGCCCAATGGAGCGGGGCTTGCCTCGACGCTAGTTCATCTCGCTGCAACGTCGCCTCAAGTATTCCCCATCATCGAACAGGGCCTCTGTGCCGTCGTCCCGAGCGTGAAACGGTTCCGGCTCAACCCACTGAGTGGCTCTGGAGCGACACCGCTACCCTATGAGGTCCGCTTCGAGACGACTAGCGGCGAGGTCCCGGCGAGCGCCATCAGCGAGGGCACTCTGCTAGTGTTAGGCTACCTGACCGTGCTGCACGCGCCGGAACGGCCGAGGTTGTTGCTTGTCGAGAACATCGAGCGGGGACTTCATCCGCGGGCGATGGGCGATCTCATCGGGCAGCTCCGCGCGATTCTGGAGAGGTTTCCCAACATTCAGATCATCGCAACATCGCACTCCCCGTACCTGGTCGATCATCTCAAGCCAGAGGAAGTACGACTCACGTCAATCGGGCCAGATGGTTTGGCGACGTGCGCCGCGCTGAATCGTCATCCCGACTTTGATCGGTGGAAGGACGAAATGGCGCCGGGTGAATTCTGGAGCGCTGTCGGAGAAGACTGGGTCTCGGAGCAGACGGGCCCCGCCCATGCCTGAGGCCTCGGTCGTGTCCATCGCCGTCGTTTGCGAAGCCGACGCGGACCGTCGCATCGCCTGCGGTCTAGCCGATCGCGTGATCTGCGCACAAGTCGACTGGATTTCGGCGGAGGTTCTCGACTCCTACAGGGTGTTTCGGGGTTGGGAGCTGAGTGAGCCCTACCTCGAATGGCGAAAGGTTCGGTCGCTCGCTGCTCAGGCCGGCATTCGCGCGCACGGCCATTTCCGAGGTGAACCAGGTGCTCCTGATGCGAGTGCAGCCAGGCGAGCGCTGCTGTTGCTGCTCGTGTCATCGCCTCCGCCGGACGCGGTGCTCCTGATTCGAGATAGTGACGGGGACGAGGATCGCCGGCGCGGTCTGAAACAAGCTCGGGGCGAGCGGGCCTGGCAGTTTGCGATCGCCATCGGCGTCGCGCACACGAAACGCGAGTGCTGGGTCTTGAACGGATTCGAACCCTCGGATGATCAGGAACGGAAGCTGCTCGCAGAAGAGCAGCGCAAGCTCGGTCTAGATCCATGCTCGGCTTCGGACCGCCTCACCGCCAAGCACGACAGCGACAAGCTGAGCGCCAAACGTATCTTTCGAGTGCTGACGGAAGGCGACAAGGCGCGAGAGGAGCCTTGCTGGGTGCGCAGCGACCTGACGATGCTTCGCGACCGAGGTCGGAGCACGGGGTTAGCGGAATACTTGAGCGAGTTGCAAGACCGAATTGTCCCCCTATTCGGTCCGACGACCACGTCCGGTCCCGGTTGATCCTCGGCCGGAGACGGACCAATGGCAGACCAAAGGGATCGGCAGCTTTTGGTGGTAGCGAGCTGAGTCTCATCGGGTATAGTTGCCGTGGTACCGGCTAGCGCTGGTAGGCGGAAGGCATCGCAGATTGATCGTTGACACATACACACACTTCTGGGAAACGCCGTCGCAGCTTGGGCGGATCGTGGACGGCAGCGGAGGGCTGGGTGCCGGACCAGGGCGCGACCGCGGCGCCCGCATGCCGATCAATGCCGGGACCGAGCGGCACCTGGCCAACTGTGCACACGTCGAGCGAACGTTCGTCCTCGGCTTCCGCAGCCATTACCTGTCGGCTGATATCCCCAACGACCGGGTGGCGGCCTACGTACGGCAGCATCCGGAAAAGCTGATCGGGTTCGCCGGGATCGATCCGAGCCGGCCGCGCGACGCGGTCGAAGAGATGCGCCGCTGCCGCAACGAGCTGGGCATGCGCGGCTGCGCCATCGCGCCGGCGGCGCAGGACTTCCACCCCTGCGACAGCAAGGCCGAGGTCGTTTACGAGGAGGCGGCCGCCCTGCACATGCCGATCGTCTTCCATCCCGGCGTCCGGATCGCGCGCCTCAGCAAGCTCGAGTACGCCCGTCCCTTCCTGCTCGACGAGATCGCCCGCGACCTGCCCGACTTGAAGATCGTCGTCGCCCACCTCGGCTACCCGTGGGTGCAGGAGACGCTCGTGATGCTCTCCAAGCACCCGAACGTCTACGCCGACGTGAGCTGGGTGCTCCACCAGGCCTGGGAGCTGTACCAGGCCCTGCTGGCGGCCCACCAGCACGGCGTGATGGACAAGCTGCTCTTCGGCAGTGGGTTTCCCTTCAGTTCGGCCGCGCATGCCATCGAGTCGCTCTACAGCATCAACCGCCTGGTACACGGCACCAGCCTGCCCACCATCCCGCGCGAGGAGCTCCGCCGCATCGTCGAGTCCGATGCCCTGTCACGGCTCGGACTGGCAAGCGAGACGTCGGCCGCCCGCGGCAATGACCGGACGGCACTGCTCGACGAGGAATCCTGAGCTATCTTCAGCCACGCTCGCGGCAGGCCGAAGCATACAAGCGCACGGCCGATCGCGCCCGCAGTGGCCGGCGCGAATCGGGAGCTCGGACCATGGGACTCTGGAACATCCTCGCGGTGACTGGCGTAGCGGCACTGGGCGCCGTCCTGTTTTTCTCGCTGGTCGCTGACGAGATCGCACGCACCGAGCGAGAATTGGACCGCACCGCCCATGCACGATCGGCGAGCAGGGTCGCCGCCGACGAACCTGATCGCGCGTCTCCGGATGCCGAGCTGGAGACTGTGCCAGTTGACGCGTCCGACGCGGCATTCTAGATTACGCTCAACTCGACCATCGTCACAGTGGGGGTCGTCGGTCCAGGAGCAAACCAACCCATGTATTCTCAGCCGGTGCGTCACTCGCAGCTTCGTCTGCTGATCGCCCTGATCGCCATCGTGTGGACTGTCGGTGGCGCCCTGCTGGTCCTGCTGGGCGGATTAGGCTTGTCGACCGGCCAGGAGACGGGCTTGTGGCTGGTCATTGTGGGGGGCGAGTCCGTGTTGGCCGCACTGGTGCTGGCGGCATTGTCGTTTCTGCTGCTGAAGATCGAGGCCCAAAGCGCCCGCCAATACGACGCCTTGCGCGACGTGTACGACTCGCTCGCCCATCAGGCCCGCCAGATCGAAGTCATCGGCGAGAACACGCGGATCTCTGATGCCGCCAAGAGCGTGGCCCACCGCGACCAGGAGCTCAACGCCCTGCGCGAGGCGTTGCGCGAGGATATCCGCCGCAGCGACTGGGAAGCCGCCACGCGGCTGGTCGAAGAGATGGAGCGCCGCTTCGGGTATCGCCAGGAAGCCGAATCGTTCCGCGAGGAAATACAGGCCGCGCGGGCCGACGCGATGCGCCGCAGGCTGGACGAAGCGGCCGAGCTCGTTTCCAGACTTATCACCGACAACGAGTGGGCCAAGGCCCGGCGCGAGATCGACCGGCTCAACCGCATCCTGCCCGACGAGCCGCGCGTGGCTGAGATCGAGTCCGAGTTCCACCACCGGCACGAGCTGCACAAGCAATCGCTGCTCAAGAGCTGGTCCGAGGCCGTTCGCCGCGACGACATCGACGAGGGCATTAACATCCTCAAAGCGCTCGACCAGCACCTGACCCGCGATGAGGCTCAATCATTGCAGTCCTCGGCCCGCGAGCTCTTCAAGGAGAAGCTCAAGCAGCTCGGCGTGCAGTTCCGCTTCGCGGTCAAGGAAAAACGCTGGCGCGACGCGCTCGAGGTCGGGCTCGAGCTGCTCGAGGAGTTCCCCAACACGCGCATGGCCCGCGAGGTCTCTGACCACATCGACAGCCTGCGCAAACGGGCCGGCATGACCAGCGATGTCGAGGTCGTGGCCCGCGAAGCGCGCTAGGCAGCGTTCAGAATCTGCGGCTGAGCGTTCAGGGACGTCAGCGAGTCGCACGGCGGATCGACCGCGCACGCCCGAGGTAGCCGCTCCGGTCAATTCTTGATCGCGCCGTCAGGAACGGGTTGATCTCGACCGAAAGCGAAGGCTCGGATGAGACTGGCCGACACGTTGCTTGTGTTTGCACGATATCCGGCGCCGGGAACTGTCAAGACGCGGCTCGTGCCGCCGCTGTCACCGGGACAAGCGGCCGAGGTGCAGACGGCGCTGATTCATGCCATGGTGGGCTGGGTCACCGGCTGGGGTGGAGCGCTTCGATGGGTGGTCACGCCAGACGATCGCGCGGCCGCGTTCGCGCAGACCGTCGGCTGCGACGCGATCGTTTGGCCGCAGGGCGAGGGCGACCTGGGTGCACGGCTCGAGCGCGCCACTTGTCGGGCATTTGACGAGGGCGCTGGCTGCGTGCTGCTGATGGGAACGGATAGCCCCACGCTCCCGGTCGGCACGCTGGCAGCGGCCGTTGACGCGCTTCAAAGCGCGGACGCCGTACTGGGACCGTGCGACGACGGCGGTTATTATCTGCTTGGAATGAACACGCCCCAGCCGGCCCTCTTCGCAGACATCAGCTGGGGCGGACCTGACGTGGCGGATCAGACGCGGCGGCGCGCGGCGGCCTGTGGGTTGCGCTGGAGCGAGCTGCCGTGCAGCTATGATCTTGACCGGATCGACGACTTGCGGCGGGCCGTACGCGAGTTATCGCTATTGTCCGCCCCGAATGCGACGGCGGCACGGTCCCTGGCCGCGGGGCTGGGCAAGATCTTGGCCGAAGCGACGGAACAGCCATGAGCGATGCGCCCACGACCGAGATGCACGCGACGCTGGCCGACTTCCTCGACCGGCTGGCAGCCAGAACGCCGACTCCGGGCGGAGGCGGGGCGGCGGCGCTGACTGGCGCCGTCGGCTGCGCTTTGGCCGGCATGGTCGCCAACTATTCGATCGGAAAGCGGAACGCCGAGCGCAGTGACGGCACGAAGGAATCGCTGATACAGGCCGCAACGTTATCGTTGAGGCGGGCCGGTGAGATGCTCCGCCGCCTGGTCGATGAAGACGCCGCGGCCTACACAGAGCTGGCCACCGCGCGCAGATCGTTCAAGGCCAATCCGGCGCAAGCGGACGCGTATCAACTTGCGGTCCACGTCGCCATGAGCGTGCCGCTCGAAGTCGCGGCAGTCTCCGCGGCCGCTCTCGAGGCGATGGACGGCATCAAGGGCGTGGCGAGCACGCCTTTGCTGTGCGACCTGGGCGTGGCAGCACAACTGACCCTCGCGGCAGCGCGCGCCGCGAGTTACTGCGTACGCGTCAACGCCGCCGAGTTGAACGACGCCGCCCAACGCAATGCAGTGCTTGCCCAGCTCGATACCATCTTGGTTCATGCCGGTGAGCGCGCCCATTCCGTCGCCACGTTCGTACACGGACCGTCGCCTTGATTCGAGCAGGTTCAGCGTCGGGCGCGCGTAATCCAAGCGCGGAATGTCCCGATGTGCGGCAGGGTTGCCGACCGGCCGGTGTCCGACACAGCGAGGCGCGATGAAAGCTACAACGATTCACGAATTCGGCGAGCCCGACGTATTCCGTTGGGAAGACGTGCCGACGCCCGCGCCGGCGCGCGGGCACGTCGTCATCGCCGTCGAAGGCTGCGGCATCAATCGATATGACCTGTATCTGCGCATGGGCGCGATTCGTCGCGACATTCGGCTGCCGCACGTGATGGGGGCCGACGTGGTCGGCACGATCGCCGCCGTCGGGCCGGACGTAAGCGGCTGGCGCGAGGGGCAGCGCGTCATTGCGGCCCCCGGCTTCCCGGCTGATCCGGTCGAATGGGGTTTCAAGCCGGAGAACCAGGCGGCCAGCTTCGCCGTGACCGGCACGCTGCAATGGGGCGGCTACGCCCAGTTCATGCACATGCCGGCCTCGTTCATCTTTCCGGATGAGAGCGGTCTCAACCCGGTCGAACTGGCCGCGATGCCGTTGGTGCTGGTGACGGCCGTGCACGCGGTCAAGACGCTTGGCGAAGTCGGCCCCGGTCAGTCGGTGCTGGTGCAGGCCGGCGCGTCAGGCAGCGGCGGCATGTGCATTCAATTGGCCAAGGCCCTCGGGGCGCGTGTCGCGACCACGGTCGGCGGGCCGGAGAAGGTCTCGACCGCCCAGGCGTGCGGGGCAGATCTAGTGATCGACTACCGCAGCGATCCGGCCGGGCCGGGCTTCGCCGACCGCGTGCTCGACTGGACCGGTGGCCGCGGCGTCGACGTCGTGATCGATAACGTCGGCGCCAGCGTGTTCGAGGACAACCTGCGCTGTCTCAAACTGGCTGGCATCTTCGTCAATTTTGGCCTGGTTGGCGGCATGAAGGGCACGCTCAATTTCCGGGACCTGTTCTTCCGCCAGCACCAGCTCCGCGGCTCGATGATGGGCAGTCTGGACGAGTTCCGCTTCGGCCTGGACCTGCTGCGCCAGCGGCGCATCAAGCCCATCCTCGACCGCGTCTTTCCGCTGCGCGACGCGGCCGCCGCACACCGCTACATCGACTCACGGCAGGTCCGCGGGAAGGTCGTGCTGACACCATAGCGCACCCTGGCTGCGGCGATATGACCGTGCGCGATGCGTAGCCGACCGAGCGGGTGGCATGGGCAAGCGGCCGTTTGCTTGCCCGTGCAGCCCGGGCCGTGTCCGCTCGGCACCACGGGCAAGCGATCGTCGCCAGAAGCCGCGACGATCGCTTGCCCATGCCACCCTGATGGCGCAAGATCGCGCACGGTGATTCAGAGCGTGCCGTCACGCGCTCGGTGAACGATCACCTTGCTCTTGGGCAACGCGTCGAGGAACTTTCGGCCGTATGGCTTGGTCACGACGCGCGGATCGAGGACGACCACGATCCCGCGGTCCGTGTTCGAGCGGATCAGCCGGCCGAAGCCCTGGCGAAACTTGAGGATGGCCTCGGGAAGCTGGTAATCGACGAACGGGTTGCCGCCCGAGCGGCGGATGTGCTCAATGCGGGCCTCGACCACCGGCCGGTCGGGCGCCGCGAACGGCAGTTTGACAATGAGGACGTTGGAAAGCGCTTCGCCCGGCACATCGACGCCCTGCCAGAAGCTGTCGGTCCCGAAGATCACGCTGCGGATGTCGCCGCGGAACCGCTCGAGCATCTGCGAGCGCGGCAGGCCCGCGCCCTGGACCATCAGCGCGATGGCCTCCTTCTGAAAGAATGGCCGCAGCAGCTCTGCGCATTTCTGCATCATGTCGTAGGCCGTGAACAAGACGAACGCCCGGCCATCGCTGTGCTTGAGGTACTTTTCGATCGCCGCACATGCGGCCGGCACGAACGCGGCGGCATTAGACGGGTCTGGCATGTCCGCCTCGACGTGAAGTGTGACCTGCGCGGCGAAGTCGAAGGGCGATCCGAGCGCCAGCGATTTCGCCTCGCTCACGCCCAGCCGCTGGCTGACGTAGGCGAACTCCTTCGTGCCGGTCCGGAGCGTGGCGCTGGTCAGAACGACGCTTCCAACGGTGCCGAACAGCACGTCCTTGAGAATGTCGGCCACGTCAATCGGTCGCCCGGCCAGCGTGACCCGATCGCGGCGGGCTGCGTCGAGCTCGATCCAATAGACCCAGTCGCGATGCTGCTGCGACACGAGTTGATCGAGCTGCTCGGCCGCGAGGTCGAGGCGGTTCATCAACGCGTTGAGCTCAAAGCGGTCCTCTTCGTTATCGAGCTGATTCCGCACCGGATGGAGCGCCGTCTGCACCTCGCGCAGCGCCGGACTGACGTCGTTCTCGATGGGTGGCGGCTCCGCCAAACGGCCGTTCGAGCGCCCGTGCTGCTGCTGCCACGCGGTGAGCCGCTCGAAAAATCGGCTCAGCAGCGTTGCGGTGCGATTAACCTGCCGCACCGCGCTCGCGGCGTGCAGCGCCGCCAGGAACCCGCGCTGCGTGCGCTCGTTGTAGAGCGCGTGCAGCAGAAACCGGAGCTGAGCATCGGAGAGGCTCAGGCCAAAGTGATCCCCGGCCACGTCTTCGAGCGTGTGGGCTTCGTCGAGCACGGCCGCATGGTAGTCGGGCAGCACGCTGACGCCCTGACGCCGCAGCGCCAGGTCGGAAAAGAACAGGGCGTGGTTCACGATCAGGATGTCGGCGTTCTCGGCCCGGCGGCGGGCCTGCTGGTAGAAGCACTTGTGATAGTGATCGCAGCGCTGCCCCATGCAGTTGCCGTGCTCGCTTCGAACTTTGTCCCACACGGGCAGCAGCGGAGCGGGCGACAGGTCCGACAGCGAACCATCGCGCGTATCGGTGGCCCAGTCTTCGATGCGCCACAGCTCGTTGCGGTCGCGCTCTGCGGCGAAAAGGGCCTCCTGCCGGGCGCTGGTGCGGGCCAGCCGCCGCAGACCGATGTAGTTCGAGCGGCCCTTGACCAGAACCGCCGAGAACTCGGCCGGCAGCACGGCATTGAGAAACGGGATGTCCTTGTCGATGAGCTGCTCCTGCAGCGCGATGGTGTGCGTGCTGATGACGATGGTCTCGTTGTTCTGCGTGACGCGCTCGATGGCCGGGATGAGGTAGGCGAAGCTCTTACCGACGCCGGTGCCCGCCTCAACCAGCAGGTGGCGGCGGTGCTCGAACGCCGACGAGACGGCCTCGGCCATCTCGACCTGCTGAGCACGCAGCTCATAAGTCTTGAGCTTGCGGGCGATGAGTCCGCCCGGCGCGAGTATGCCGGCGTAGTCCATGACGCTGCATCCGTACGCCCGGCAGCGTATAGCATGCGGACCGTGCGGGCAAACGCGGTGGAGGCGGGTTCAGGGTTCAGGTTCAAGTAGGGCGGGCTTCACCGGCCGACGCGCGGGCTCACCGCCGTGATCGCTGCGATCGGAGGCCGACCGACAGCAACCGAGCGGCGTGACGGTCGATATAAAGGGCACTATGATCAAGGTGATGCGGCGAACAAGCGGCAAGCGCATACTTTGTCTTCTGGGCCTCGGCGTTGCGGCGGAGACCGGCTGTAATGACCCGCGCGGCCTGGAGACGAACGCCATGCGCCGCGAGCGGATCGATCGGCACCTGCAGGCCTTCGTCGAGCGCGAGCGCGAGGGCGATGCGCGACTGGCGGCTTTCCGCGAGAGAGTCGACGAGGAACGGCTTTACCGGGCTGAGCGATGGCAGCGTGCCCGCACGAATCTGGACGAGTTTCCCGCCGTCGAGCGGCAGCGCTGGCACGATCGCGAGCCATACTACCGCGAAGTGCTCGGCGAAATGTGGCGCGGCAAGCCGGACCACGCCAGGGATACGATTCCCCTGTTCTTCTGATTCATCACCATGATCAAGACCATCCTACCGCCCCAGGCGAAGGCGCTGCTCGACTCGGGCCAGGGGTACGTTTACGTCGACGTGCGCACGCCGGGCGAGTTCCAGGCCGGGCACGTGCCCGGGGCGACGAACGTGCCGGTGGCGCTGCTTGACCCGCGCGATGGGCGAATGAAACCGGATGAGGCCTTCCTGCCGAGCATGTTGGCGCGGTTTCCGAAGGACGCGTGGTTGGTCCTGGGCTGCAAGTCGGGCGGACGATCGCTGGCGGCCGCACAGATCCTTGAACAGGCGGGCTACGGCAACTTGACCAACATGGACGGCGGATTCGGCGGCACGATCGACGCGTTTGGCCAGGTTCTGGAAGACGGTTGGTCTACGCTGGGTTATCCGGTCGAGTACGGCGCAGACACCTCTGGCTGAACCCGTGCGAATGGTGGTTCGGAACCCACCCCGCGAGGAGTGGGCGTGCGGGCTTCGCTGATTCGCCTCACTCATCGCAGCGCGCCCCGCCTCGGCAGACGGGGTTCTGATGCACTCCGCCTCGGCCGGGCGGATCAGCACCCACCCCGCCGGGCCGTTGGGGTTGCTGGCCTCGTGCCATCGAACACCCAGGGTCGGTCGCTGCGTGATCAACCTTCGGCTGGCGGACGGAGCCCCGTTGGGGCAGCTGCGGCTCATGCAACTCCAGTCATGGACCCTACGCCTGGGGCCAGCTTGAACGTGCCGTCGCTGCTGGTATCGACCACGGCCATGGACCCCACGCCTGGGGCCAGCTTGATAACACCGCACACGTCAGTATCTTGCGTGGCTGGCGCGAATCCGCCGCGCCCCGCTCGCTTTGAGTGAGCGACGTGGGGCGTGAGCGGTCGCTGGCCGGTCTGGGGCGCGACGCATGAACAACAAGCGCATTCTGATGCTCGTCGGCGACTTCGTGGAAGACTACGAAGTCATGGTCCCGTTTCAGGCCCTGCTCATGGTCGGGCACACGGTCGAGGCGGTGTGTCCGGGTAAACGGTCCGGCGAAAAGGTCCGCACGGCCGTACACGACTTTGAGGGCGATCAGACCTACACGGAGAAACCGGGCCACAACTTCGCGCTGAATGCCACGTTTGACGAGATCAAGGCAGCCGATTACGACGCGCTGGTGATTCCAGGCGGCCGGGCGCCGGAGTACCTACGCCTGAACGAGAGTGTCCTGCGCCTCGTGCGGCATTTCGCCGAGGCCAAGAAGCCGATCGCGGCCATCTGCCACGGATTGCAGATTCTCAGCGCGGCGGGCGTGCTCAAGGGCCGCTCCTGCACGGCCTATCCCGCCGTCGGCCCGGAGGTGCAAAGCGCCGGCGGACACTACGTCGAGATTCCAGTCGATCAGGCGCACGTCGACGGTAGCCTGGTGACGGCTCCCGCCTGGCCGGCACACCCGGCCTGGTTGGCGAAGTTCCTGGAGCTCCTGGGCACGCGAATCACCTAACCGATCGATCGGCTCGGCGACGTTTCGGGCTCACGGTCGGGGATTGTGTCGATGCGGACTTACCACCCCATTATCGAGATGTTCATCGCGCGGATGAAGCAATTCTACCGCGAGCCCGAGGCAATCTTCTGGACATACGGCTTCCCGCTGGCGATGACGATTGGCCTGGGAATTGCATTTCGCTCGCGGCCGCCGGAGAGGGTGCGCGTCGACGTGCTCGACGGTCCATCCGCGGCGGATGTGGCCCGTGTCCTTGCCGCGGCCAGTGAGTTCGAGGTCCAGACCAACCCGTCCGACCAGGCCGGCCGGCGGCTCCGCACCGGCAAGTGTGACGTGACCGTCGAACACGGCCCCGACGGGCTTGTGTACCGCTTCGATCCGACGCGTCCCGAGTCGGCCCTGGCACGCGCCAAGGTCGACGCAGCCCTGCAGTTCAGCGAGCGATCGAAGCCCGTGGCCAGCCGTGACCAGATCGTGACCGAGCCCGGCGCCCGTTACATTGACTTCCTGGTCCCCGGGCTCCTCGGAATGAACTTGCTGGGCGGCGGCATCTGGGGCATCGGCTTCACGACCATTGACTTGCGGATTCGCAAGCTGCTCAAGCGCTACGTGGCCACGCCCATGCGCCGCTCTGATTTTCTGTTGGCGCTCGTCGCGGGGCGGATGCTGTTCGCCATTCCGGAGCTGGCGCTGATCCTGCTCGCCGGTGTGCTTCTGTTCGGCGTGACGATCGCCGGAAGCCTGCTGGCGGTCACGACGGTTGCCATCCTCGGGGCTTTGGTCTTCACCGGCATGGGCCTGCTGGTGGCCTGCCGGGCCGACCGCATGGAGTCGGCCGTCGGCCTGGGCAACATGGTCACGCTGCCCATGTGGCTGCTCTCCGGAGTGTTCTTTTCGTCGGAGCGGTTCCCAGCGATCACGCAGCCGTTCGTGCAAGCCCTTCCGCTGACGCAGCTCAACAACGCACTGCGCGCCGTGATCCTGGACGGATCGTCACTGGCCTCGCAGTGGCTGCCACTGCTGATCCTCGTCGCGTGGGGCGGTGCGTCGTTCGTGCTGGCTCTACGCTGGTTCCGCTGGACGTGAACCACCGACTGCGTTTGTGACGGCTCCGGTAGCTGAGTGTTGGCACACGCGCCGATGAGAAACACAACATGCACTGTTGAGAGCCCAGGATTGATCACCGAGCGGCTCGCCGCCGGCCCGCCGATCGAAGCGGCCATCGTCGCCGTCGGCGGCCGACCCGGCGGCTTCGTGCTCGAGAGCGCCGCGAAAAAGCTCCCCGGTGGGCGCTACTCGATCCTCGGGTGCGACCCGGTGACAACCGTTTGCGTGGAGGCTAGCGACGGGGCCGACCCATTGGCGGAGCTGCGCCGCGCGGTTGAGTCTTACCCGCGCGTAGCCGCGTCGCCCGAGCTGCCGTTCGTCGGCGGCTGGGTGGGGTTCATCACGTACGAGGCCGGGCTGACGATCGAGGGAATCCGCCCTTCGGGCCGCGACGATCTCAACATGCCGCTGCTGCGTTTCAGCCTGTACGACACGGCGGCGGTGGTCGACCACGCCTCGGGCGAGTGGCGCGTCGTTGCGGCGGACGTTTCAGCCGCCCGCCCGTCGGCCCCGGCCAGGCTCGCGATTTTCGAGCGGACGCTGGACGGTGCGGCCAGCCCACCGCCGTTCGACGGATCGCAACCGGTGTGCGAACGGCCGGAAAGCAACATGTGCTTCGCCGAATATGCACAGAAGGTTCGGCGCATTCACGAGCACATCCTGGCCGGTGACGTTTACCAGGTGAACCTGGCCCAGCGCTTCAGCACGACCACCGCCGCTACGCCGCTCGAACTGTATCGGCGCTTGCGCCACGCCAACCCAGCCGACTATTCGGCCTATCTCGCTTGCGACGCGACGCACGCCGAGCGAGCGCGCGGGGCCACGTCACTCCGGCAGGCCGTGCTGAGCGCTTCGCCGGAGCTGTTCCTCGACCTTCGCGGCGAGCGCGTTGTCACGCGGCCGATCAAGGGCACGCGCCCACGCACGGGTCGGTCTGCGCTCGACGAACAGCGGCAACGTGAGCTGCAGTTCAGCGAGAAGGACCGGGCGGAGCTCAACATGATCATCGACCTGCTGCGCAACGACCTGGGCCGCGTGTGCCGGTATGGATCGATCCGCGTCGAGAGCGCTGGGGACTTGGAGGAGCACCCAACCGTTTATCACCGCGTGGCCACGATCAGCGGCCGGCTGGCCGACGGACGCGATTGGTACGACCTGTTGCGGGCTTCGCTGCCGGGCGGCTCGATCACCGGTGCGCCCAAGATCGCCGCCTGCAAGCTGATCAATCAGCTCGAACCCGTCCGGCGCGACGTGTACTGCGGCGCCATCGGCTACATCGGCCTCGACCGCTCGATGTGTCTGAACGTGGCCATCCGCACCATGCAGCTCGCGGGCGAACGGCTCTGTCTTCACGCCGGCGGCGGAATCGTGGCCGACAGCGACGTCGACGAAGAATATGCCGAGACCGTCGCCAAGGCGGCCGGAATGCTGCGCGCATTGGGCGTCGCAAACGCTGCCTAGAGTGCGCGAATCCGCTGCCGCTGGTGCGAGAATCCCGCCTGCCCTGGACGCGGTCGTTTGTGTCCAGGGTCTCGCACCCATTCACGCGGGAATCCCTTCCCGCACCCACTCCCGCCGCTCGTGCGAGAATCCTTTCTCGCACCCATTTGCGCGGGAATCCCTTCCCGCGTGGCTCGCCCGTCCGCCGTGGCCCCTCGTGCCGGCGAACGCTCGCGGGAAGGGATTCCCGCCGTCCAGCGTGCGAGAAGGGATTCTCGCACGAGCACGCGGGAAGGGATTCCCGCCGTCGTGTGTGCGAGACCCCGGACACGATACGGCGGTGTCCGGGGCAGGCGGGATTCTCGCACGAGCACATGTAGCGCCGGCATCCCTGCCGGCGGTCACGCCGCGATCCTGTCGGCGAGTACCATGTACCGCAGACCTCCTGGTCTGCGAGTGCTTCCTTGGGCATCCGTGTGCAGCCCCAACGTCGGCGTACACGATGTACGACTCGCAGACCAAGAGGTCTGCGGTACACCGTCACGGCCCGCCGAACAGCGCCAGGAATAGCGCTACGTCGGCCAGGTCGACGTGGCCGTTGGGTTGCAGGTCGAACTCGGTGCAGGCGGGCGTCGCGATCGGTGCGACCGGCCCGGCCAGGCAGGCATGCATGGCGGCCCAGTCGCCCAGGTCGACGTCGCCGTCGCCGTTGGCGTCGCCGTCGACGATGGGCAGCAGGGCGCCGCAGCCGACGAGCTGCGCGTTGACGCCGTTGGCGGTAAGCGAATCGTAGTACACGCGGCAGTTGTCGATCGTCACCATCGCGCCGGCCCCGAACGTGAGGCTGTGGATGTACAGGGCTTCGCACTCGCCCGCCGCGTTATCGAACGTGTCGCGGAACGTGACCTGACGTCCGGGCGCGACTGTTACGGCGCCCATGGCGAAGTTCTGCGTGAAACCGGCCTCGATCTGGCCCATGTCCTGGCCGGCCGCCTCAAGCGTCTGCAGGCCGCCGGT
>Ga0187892_10001205_pt1 | contig 60652 bp, 58 predicted proteins | sample MA1701073metaG_FD_139345 | JGI IMG/M metagenome (GOLD analysis project Ga0187892, IMG submission 139345) | Bio-ooze microbial communities from a basaltic lava cave in the Kipuka Kanohina Cave System on the Island of Hawaii, USA - MA170107-3 metaG ... | reverse complement strand
TTTGGTGCGGCGGGCGTGCATGAAGTCGGTGGGGGTGAAGTTTTTGACTTCGGCGGCGACGCGGCAGGGGTAGGAGGAGGCGTCGAAGGCGCTGATGTAGTCGACCGCGGAATTGCCGGCGACGAGGTTTTCCCAGAACGCGTCTTTGCCGATGCCGTTCGGGGCAACAACGCCGAGGCCGGTGATGACGACCCGCCGGGAATGTCTCATGAGGAATACCCCTCAGGGCTCGAGTGCCCCGGAAGATTGAGGTTCAAACCTAGCAGGAAAATCGCGGAAATCCAAATTCGCGGGAAGCCTGTCAAATAGCCGAGAGACCGCACCCTTTGTGCCTGGTTCGCAGACCAAAATACCCATGAAGACGTGGAAATGGGGTGTTCGCCTTGACCACATCGGGGCATCATGCTAGCGTAAGAGCCGGAATTTACAAGCTTCCGCCGTGATGGGTGGAGGGCGACTCGTCTGTTACGGGCGGAAGGCGCGGAACGGCCGTCAAGGAGGCCCACCATGGCGGTAGACCTAATCAAGCGACTGTATGAGTCCATGCCCGCCCGGCTCGAGCAGGCCCGCCGGCGGTTCGGCCGGGGCCTCACACTCGCCGAGAAGATCCTGGTAGCGCACGCCGACAACTTCGACAAGCAGGAGTGGAACCGGGGGAAGGCCCAGTTGCGCCTGCGGGTGGACCGGGTGGCCCTGCAGGACGCCACGGGTCAGATGGCCCTCCTGCAGTTCATGCAGGCGCGCAAGAATCAGGTGGCGGTCCCCAGCACCGTACACTGCGATCACCTGATCCGGGCGGAGAGCGGTGCCTCGGCTGACACCAAGCGCGCGATCACCGAAAACAACGAGGTGTACAACTTCCTCCGCTCGGCATCGCGCAAGTACGGGATCGGCTTCTGGAAACCGGGCGCGGGGATCATCCATCAGGTCGTGCTCGAGAACTACGCGTTTCCCGGCGGCCTCATGATCGGCGCCGACTCGCACACACCGAATGCCGGCGGGTTAGGCATGATGGCGATCGGCGTCGGCGGCGCGGATTGCGGCGAGGCCATGGCCGGGCTGCCGTGGGAGGTGCTCGACCCGAAGCTGGTCGGCGTGCATCTCACCGGCAAGTTCTCGGGTTGGACCTCCGCCAAGGACGTGATCACCTATCTCTGCGGCTTCCTGACCGTGAAGGGCGGCACCAACAAGATCATCGAGTACTTCGGTCCCGGCGCCGAGGCGATCAGCGCCACCGGCAAGGGGACCATCTGCAACATGGGCGCGGAGCTGGGCGCGACGACCTCGCTGTTCCATTTCGATGATCGGATGGCGGCATATCTTCGCGCCACGGAACGGGCGGACGTCGCCGCGCTGGCCGAGCAGCATCGTGAGCACCTGGTCGCGGATCCGGAGGTATTGGCGAATCCCAAGAACTACTACGACGAGATCGTGGAGATCGACCTGTCCCAGCTCGAGCCACACATCGTCGGGCCGCACTCGCCCGACCGCGCGCGGCCGATCTCGAAGCTCGCGGCCGAGGTGCAGAAGGAAGGCTGGCCGGCCCACATCAACTCCGCGCTCATCGGCTCGTGCACCAACTCGTCGTACGAGGACATGAAGCGCGCCGCGCACGTGGCCATGCAGGGCCTGAAAGCCGGCCTCAGAGCCAAGACACCGTTCCTGGTCACGCCCGGCTCGGAGCGCATCTACCTGACGATCAGGCGCGACGGCATCATGGAGACGTTCGAGAAGATCGGCGGCACGGTTCTGGCGAACGCCTGCGGGCCGTGCATCGGCCAGTGGAAGCGCTCGGACGTGGGACCCGCCGAGACCAACACGATCGTCTCTTCGTTCAACCGCAACTTCCCGGGGCGCAATGACGGCAGCGCGGCCACGCTCTCGTTCCTGACCAGCCCCGAGATCGTGACGGCGCTCGCGTTCGGCGGCTCCCTCGAGTTCGACCCCGTGAACGGCACCATTCCCGGCCCCGACGGGCGGCCGTTCCGCTTCACGGCGCCGGAGGCCGAGGAGCTCCCCGCGCGTGGCTTCGTGCGCGGCGAGGAGGGGTTCGAGGCGCCGGCCACTGATGGCGCGTCCCTGACCGTCGAGATCGCGCCCCACAGCGAGCGGCTCCAGCTGCTGCAGCCCTTCCCCGGCTGGGACGGCAGGGACTTCGTCGAGCTGCCGATCCTGCTGAAGACCAAGGGCAAGACCACCACGGACCACATCTCCCCCGCCGGCGCCTGGCTCCGCTACCGCGGCCATCTCGACAAGATCAGCGACAACATGTTCCTGGGCGCGCTGAACGCGTTCACGGGGGCGCCCGGCAAGGGCGTGAACCCGATCACCGGGGAGAGCGGGACGTTCTCGCAGATCGCGCGCGACCTCAAGGCACGTGGGATCAGCTGGGTCGTGGTCGGCGACGACAACTACGGCGAGGGCTCGAGCCGGGAGCATGCGGCGATGTCGCCACGGTATCTCGGCGCCGAGGCCGTCCTCGTGAAGGGCTTTGCCCGGATTCACGAGACGAATCTCAAGAAGCAGGGCATCCTGCCGCTCACGTTCACGCGAGCGGCGGACTACGATCTGTTCGAGGCCCCGGACCGCGTCAGCATCCGGGGATTGGCCGCGCTGGCGCCCGGCAAGCCGGTCGACGTCACCATCCACAAGAGCGACGGCAGAACGATCGCGATCCAGTGCAACCACAGCATGACCGACGAGCAGATCGGCTGGTTCAGGGCGGGCTCCGCCCTGAACGCGCTGAAATAGGCTCAGCACGGAGACATCATGGCCGGTAAGGTGAAGATTCCCACAGGCGAGAAGGTCACGATTGCGCACGGCAAGCTGCAGGTGCCCGACCACCCGATCATCGCCTTCATCGAAGGCGACGGCACCGGGCCCGACATCTGGGCGGCATCGGTGCGCGTGCTCGACGCCGCGGTGGAGCAGGCGTACAGCGGTCGGCGGAAGATCGCGTGGGCCGAGACCTACGCCGGCGAGAAAGCGCAGGCCGTCTACGGCAACGACTGCCCCCCCAACCTGCTCCCGCAAGAGACGCTCGACGTCATTCGCGAATATCTGGTGGCCATCAAGGGGCCGCTGACGACGCCGGTCGGAGAGGGCTTCCGCTCCCTCAATGTGACCCTGCGGCAGGTGCTCGATCTCTACGTGTGCCTGCGGCCGGTGCGCTACTTCCCGGGCGTGCCCTCGCCCGTGAAGCATCCGGACAAGATCGACATGGTGATCTTCCGGGAGAACACCGAGGACATCTACGCGGGCATCGAGTGGCTGGAGGGGACGCCGGAGGTCCGCAAGGTCGTCGAGTTCCTCCAGAAGGAGATGGGGGTCAGCAAGATCCGGTTCCCCAACACCTCGTCGATCGGGATCAAGCCGGTCTCCCGGGAAGGCTCGGAGCGGCTCATCCGCGCGGCGATGCGCTACGCGATCGATAGCAGCCGGCGCAACGTGACCCTGGTGCACAAGGGCAACATCCAGAAGTACACGGAAGGCATGTTCATGAAGTGGGGGTACGCGCTGGCCAAGCGCGAGTTCTCCGATAAGCTGGTCTCCTGGGACGACTGCGGCGGCAAGCCGCCGGCCGGCAAGATCCTGGTCAAGGACGCCATCACCGATGCGTTCCTCCAGCAGATCTTGACCCGCCCGGACGAGTTCGACGTGATCCCGTGCTGCAACCTGACGGGTGATCTGCTGTCCGATGCTTTGGCCGCGCAGGTCGGCGGGATCGGGATCGCGCCGGGCGCGAACATCAACTACGAGACGGGGCACGCGCTGTTCGAGGCCACCCACGGGACGGCCCCGAAGTACGCCGGCCAGGACAAGGTGAATCCCGGCTCGGTGATCCTCTCGGGCGAGATGATGCTGCGCTACATGGGCTGGACCGAGGCCGCCGACCGGATCATCGCGGGACTCGAGCGGACCATCCAGCAGAAGATCGTCACCTACGATTTCGCGCGGCTGATGGACGGCGCCAAGGAGGTCAAGTGCTCCGAGTTCGGTAACGCCATCATCGGCAACATGAGGTCGCTCTGATGGCGATGACGGTGGGCAAGGCCGAAGTGCTGTCGGTCCAGTACCCGCGTCCGAAGATCACGGTCGTCGGGGCCGGCAACGTCGGCGCGACCGTGGCCCAGTACGTCGTGGAGAAGGAGCTGGGCGACGTCGTCCTCGTCGACGTCATCGAGGGCATCCCGCAGGGCAAGGCGCTGGATCTGGCCCAGGCCGGGCCCGTCCGCCGGTACGATTCGCGCCTGGTCGGGTCCAACGCCTACGACGAGACCGCCAACTCGGACATCGTCGTGGTCACCGCCGGTCTCGCGCGCAAGCCCGGCATGACCCGCGATGATCTGCTGTTCAAGAATGCCGAAATCGTCGGCGACGTCGTGACGCAGGTGACCGCGCGGTCCAAGAACGCCATCCTGATCCTGGTGACGAACCCGCTCGACGCGATGGTGCAGCTCGCCTGGAAGCGATCGGGATTTCCGGCCGAGCGCGTGATCGGCATGGCGGGCGTGCTCGACTCCGCGCGGTTCCGCACGTTCATCGCGCAGGAGCTGCAGGTCTCGGTCGAGAACGTGACGGCTTTCGTACTCGGGGGACATGGCGACACGATGGTGCCCCTGCCGCGCTACTCCACGGTGGCCGGCATCCCGATCACCGATCTGCTGCCGCCGGATCGCATCGAGGCCCTCGTACAGCGCACGGCCAATGGCGGCGCCGAGATCGTGGCCTTGCTCAAGGCGGGCAGCGCCTACTATGCGCCGGGCGCGTCCACGGTGGAGATGATCGAGGCGATCCTCCGCGACAAGAAGAAGATCCTGCCGTGCGCCGCGTATCTGCAGGGACAGTACGGCGTGAACGGGCTGTACGTGGGCGTGCCGGTGAAGCTCGGGCGCCGCGGGGTCGAGCAGATCATCGAGATCAAGCTCACCGCCCAGGAGGAGACCGCCTTCCAGAAGTCGGTCGGCGCCGTCCGCGAGCTCGTCGACAAGCTGAAGCTCTAACGAGCTCGGCCAGCGAGTCGCCGCATGAGAGACATCCACGTCTCCGCGATCACCGGTGCCGTCAAGAAGCTCTGCCTGGAGGCCAACTATGCGCTCGAGCCCGACATGCTGCGCGCCTTCGACCGCGCGCTCACGACCGAGCGCTCGTCGGCCGGGCGGCACGTGCTCGCGACGCTGAAAGAGAACGCGGAACTGGCCAGGACCAAGCAGATCCCGTACTGTCAGGACACCGGCACCGTGGTCTGCTTCGTGGAGCTCGGGCAGGACGTGCACGTCAGCGGCGGGCTGCTCACCGACGCCATCAACGAGGGCGTCCGGCAGGGCTACCAGGAAGGGTTCCTGCGTGCGTCGATGGTGCGGTCCCCGTTCGATCGCGTGAACACCGGCGACAACACGCCGGCGATGATCCACCTGGATCTGGTTGCGGGGGCGACGCTGCAGATCCAGGTGATGGCCAAGGGCGGCGGCTGCGAGAACCGGTCCAAGTACCGCATGCTCACGCCGGCCGACGGAGTCGAAGGCGTGAAGGAGTGGATCCTCGACTGCATCCGCACCGCCGGTCCGGATGCCTGCCCGCCCTTGATCGTCGCGGTGGGTATCGGCGGCACCTTCGAGCAGGCCGCCCGGCTGTCGAAGAAGGCCTTGTTCCGCGAGCTGGGCACGCCGAACCCCGATCCGATGCTCGATGCGCTCGAGCGCGAGCTGCTGGACCGCGCGAATCGCCTCGGCATCGGCCCCCAGGGCTACGGCGGCGACACCACCGCGTTCGGCATCCACCTGCTCGCCTATCCCTGCCACATCGCCTCGCTGCCGGTAGCCGTCACGATCGAGTGCCACGCCCATCGGCACAAGGAGGCCACGCTGTGAGGCCTGGTACTCGCTCCCTGATCGCTCCCTCTCCCTTCCAGGGAGAGGGTGGGGGTGAGGGTGGGTCGCGCCCAGGTGTGCCCCTCACCCTGACCGTCTCCCCAGAGGGGAGAGGGAACGCGTATCGACGGGGTGAGGCCGGAACCGCGCACTGGTCGGAGGACAAGCGATGACGGTCACGGTGCGCCCGGACGGCGTGAAGGAAGTCATCCCGCCGCTCAGCGATGCGGACGTGGAGGCGCTCACCGCGGGCGATCATGTGCGCATCACCGGGGTGCTGTACACGGCGCGGGATGCGGCGCATGCGCGGCTGTTGCCGCTGATCGAGGCCGGGGAGCCGCTGCCGATCGACGTCCGTGGCCAGATCATCTACTACACGGGCCCGTCGCCCGCCCGTCCGGGGCACATCGTGGGCTCGATCGGCCCCACCACCGGCGGACGCATGGACAAGTTCACGCCGCGACTGCTGAGCCTGGGACTCAAGGGGACGATCGGCAAGGGGCACCGATCCGACGCCGTCAAGGCCGCCCTCCGAGAGCACAAGAGTGTCTACTTCGGCGCGATCGGCGGCGCCGGCGCGGTGCTGTCCCGCTTCATCAACAGCGTCGAGGTCGTGGCCTACGAGGATCTGGGCACCGAGGCGATCCGCCGGCTCGAGCTGGACGACTTTCCGGCAATCGTCGTCAACGATTGCCACGGCGGTGATCTCTACCAGGACGGGATGAAGGAATATGCGCGAGAGTGAGCGGCTGAGCAAGGGCTCGCGCGTCGCGGGCTGGCTCCGCAACGAGCGCGGTGAGGTGATGCCCGCCACGCTCCGCACGGACATGTGGTGGCTCGAGCAGTTGCTCGTCGTCGCCGTGCTCGGCGGCTTTGGCATCTATGCGACGTGGGCCGCGCTGCAGAACGCCCACTACTACGTCGCGCCCTACCTGTCGCCGTTTTACTCCCCGTGCCTGAGCGCGAACTGCAAGCACGTCAGCCTGCCGCTGATCGGCTCGTGGTGGAATCTGTCGCCGGCGTTCCTGATCCTCTGGATTCCCGGCGGCTTCCGCGCGACCTGCTACTACTACCGCAAGGCCTACTACCGGTCCTTCTTCGGCTGGCCGCCCGCGTGCGGAGTTCGCGACTGGTCGAAGCGCTACACGGGCGAGGTGCGGTTCCCGCTGCTCGCGCAGAACATCCACCGGTACTTCTTCTGGCTCTCGCTGCCGGTTCTGGCCTTTCTCTGGTGGGACGCGGCCCTGGCGTTCGATTTCGGCGGCCGGTTCGGGATGGGAGTCGGATCGCTGGTGCTGACGATCAACGCCGGGCTGCTGTCGCTCTACTCCTTCTCCTGTCACTCGTGCCGGCATCTCTGCGGCGGGCACGTCGACGTGTTCTCCGCCTCGCCGGCCAAGCATCGCCTGTGGCGGATCACGACGGTGCTCAACGAGCGACACGCGCTCTTCGCCTGGATCAGCCTGGTCTGGGTCGGGCTCTCCGATCTCTACGTGCGTCTCCTCTCCATGGGCGCGATCCGCGACGTGAGGTTCTTCTGATGGCGACCGGGGAAGCGTACGAGAGGTACGAGTACGACGTGATCGTCCTCGGCGCCGGCGGCGCCGGGCTGCGGGCCGCCGTGGAGGCGTCCGCGCAGGGGGCCAAGACGGCGCTGGTCTGCAAGTCGCTCCTCGGCAAGGCGCATACCGTCATGGCCGAGGGCGGGATCGCCGCGGCGCTGGGGAACGTCTGGCCCGAGGACAACTGGAAGGTGCATTTCCGCGACACGATGCGCGGCGGCAAGATGGTCAACAACTGGCGCATGGCGCAGCTGCACGCCATGGAGGCGCCGGACCGCGTGCTCGAGCTCGAGGAATGGGGCACCCTGTTCGACCGCACGAAGGATGGGCGGATCCTGCAGCGCGACTTCGGCGGGCACAAGTACGCCCGGCTCGCGCACGTCGGGGACCGCACCGGGCTCGAGATGATCCGCACGCTGCAGCAGCACGCCGTGCACAGGGGCATCGACGTGCACATGGAGTGCAACGTGCAGCGCCTGCTGCTGGACGGGGAGCGGGTCTGCGGCGCGCTCGGCTACTGGCGCGCCAGCGGAAAGCTCGTCCTGTTCAAGACCAAGGCGGTGGTCCTCGGGACCGGCGGCGTGGGTAAGTCCTGGAAGTTCACCTCCAACTCCTGGGAGTGCACCGGGGACGGCATCACGCTCGCACTGGACGCCGGCGCCGACCTGATCGACATGGAGTTCGTCCAGTTCCATCCCACGGGCATGGTGTGGCCGCCGAGCGTGCGCGGCATCCTCGTCACCGAGGGGGTCCGCGGCGATGGCGGCACGCTCAAGAACTCCGAAGGCCTGCGGTTCATGTTCAACTACATCCCGGAGTTCTTCAAGGGAGAGACCGCGGACAACGAGCAGGAGGCCGACGCCTGGTACGAGGACAAGAAGAACAATCGCCGCACCCCCGACCTGCTGCCGCGCGACGAGGTCGCCCGCGCCATCAACGCGGAGGTGAAGGCGGGGCGGGGCAGCCCGCACGGCGGCGTGTTCCTCGATATCAACACCCGGCGCTCGCCCGAGTACATCCGCAAGCGGCTCCCGTCCATGTACCACCAGTTCAAGGAGTTGGCGGGGGTGGACATCACCAAGGAGCCGATGGAGGTCGGGCCGACCATGCACTACATCATGGGCGGCGTGCGCGTCGACGCGGACACCACCGCGACACGAGTGCCCGGGCTCTTCGCCGCCGGCGAGGTGGCCGGTGGCATGCACGGCTCGAACCGCCTCGGCGGCAACTCGCTGTCCGATCTCCTGGTGTTCGGCCGCCGGGCCGGCCTCTACGCGGCTCAGTACGTGAAGTCTCTCAAGGGACGGCTGAACGTCGATCAGCGACAGGCCGACGCCGCGGCCCAGACCTTGCTGGCTCCGCTCGAGAGGGAGGGCAACGAGAACCCCTATGCCATTCACTCCGATCTGCAGGAGTGCATGCAGGCGCTGGTCGGCATCATCCGGACGGAAGGGGAGCTCAGAAAGGCGGTGGAGGAGCTCGCCGGGTTCCGGCAGCGTCTCGCCCGGGTGCGCGTGGAGGGTGGGCGTCAGTTCAACCCCGCGTGGCATCTGGCCCTGGATCTCCACGCGATGCTGTCGGTGTCGGAAGCCGTGACGCTCGGCGCGCTCGAGCGGCGCGAGAGCCGGGGCGGCCACACCCGCGAAGACTATCCGTTCGCGGACGACCGCTTCGGTAAGGTCAACATCGTGGTCCGGCGCAAGAACGGCACGTTCGGCATCGGGCAGGAGCCACTGCCCGAGATGCCACCCGAGCTCCAGGAGCTCTTCAAGGAGCGCGCCTGATGGTCGCGACCAGGGACGTGACGATGCGCATCTGGCGCGGCGACGCCAAGGGCGGCGCCTTCAAGGAGTACCGCGTGCCGAGCCAGGAGGGCATGGTCGTCCTCGACGTGATCCACACGATCCAGGCGACGCAGGCCGGCGACCTCGCGGTGCGCTGGAACTGCAAGGCGGGCAAGTGCGGCTCGTGCAGCGCGGAGATCAACGGCCGGCCCCGCCTGATGTGCATGACGCGGATGGACACGTTCGCGGCGGGAGAGACGATCACCGTCGCGCCCATGCGTACGTTCCCGCTCTACCGCGATCTGGCGACGGACGTCTCGTTCAACTACGAGAAGGCGAAGATGATCCCGGCGTTCAAGCCGAAGCCCAAGCCCGCCGACGGCGTCCGCCGGATGTATCAGGCGGATATCGAGCGCGGTCAGGAGTTCCGGAAATGCATCGAATGCTTCCTGTGCCAGGACATCTGCCACGTGATCCGCGATCATCCCGAGAACCAGCCGGCATTCTCCGGCCCGCGGTTCTTCGTGCGCCTGGCCGAGCTCGAGATGCACCCGCTGGACGCTCACGACCGCAAGGAGCTCATCAAGGCCAAGGCCGGCCTCGGCTACTGCAACATCACGAAATGCTGCACCGAGGTCTGCCCGGAGCACATCCGGATCACCGACAACGCCATCATTCCGCTCAAGGAGCGCATCGTGACCGAGTACTACGACCCGGTCGTGAAGCTCTGGCGCACGGTGACCGGGAAGAAGTGACCATCCGCATTCCGGCCGGTTCGTTCCGCCGGCGAGGAACCGACACCGCGTGAAGATCCACGAATACCAGGCCAAGACGATCCTGCGCGCGTTCGACGTGCCGGTGCCGAAGGGCCAAGTGGCGGAAACGCCCGGCGAGGCCCGCGAGATCGCCCGAGAGATCGGCGGCCGCGTGGTCGTGAAGGCGCAGGTACATGCCGGCGGGCGGGGAAAGGCGGGCGGGGTCAAGCTGGCCGACGATCCCGACGCGGCCGCCACGGCGGCGGGCCAGATCCTGGGCATGATGCTCAAGACGCCGCAAACGCCGCCCGAGGGCATCAAGGTGCTGCGCGTGCTGGTGGAGGAGGCCTCTGCGATCGCCACCGAGCTCTACCTCTCGATCACGCTCGACCGCGCCTGGGAGAGCCATGTGGTCATGGCCTCCCAGGCGGGCGGCATGGACATCGAGGAGGTGGCGGCCACGCATCCGGAGAAGATCATCCGCGAGTGGGCGGATCCGACGCTGGGGCTGCAGGCATTCCAGGCGCGGCATCTGGCCTTCGGCCTCGGGCTCACCGGCGAGCAGTTCAAGGCCGGCGTCGCGCTGATCCTGAACCTGTTCCGAGCCTATCTCGATCGTGACTGCTCGCTGGCCGAGATCAATCCGCTCGTGGTCACGCGCGACGGGTGCGTGCTGGCGCTCGACGCCAAGCTCAACTTCGATGACAACGCGCTCTTCCGGCACCCCGACGCCGTCTCGCTGCGCGACACGAACGAAGAAGACGCGCTGGACGTCGAGGCCTCGTTGCACGGGCTCAACTACATCAAGCTCGACGGCGACGTGGGCTGCATGGTCAACGGCGCCGGCCTGGCTATGGCGACGATGGACATCGTGAAGCTCGCCGGCGGCGCGCCCGCCAACTTCCTGGACGTGGGCGGCGGCGCCTCGCCGCAGCAGATCGAGAGCGCCTTCCGCATCCTGTCCTCGGATCCGAGCGTCCGCGCGGTCTTCATCAACGTGTTCGGTGGCATCCTCCGGTGCGACCGCCTGGCCGAGGGGCTGATCAGCGCGGTCAAGAATCTCGGGCTCAAGATACCGGTGGTCGTGCGCATGGAGGGCACCAACGTGGAGCTCGGGCGAAAGATGCTCGCCGAGTCGGGCCTCAACTTCACGACGGCCGAGGACATGGGGGACGGCGCCGTCAAGGTCGTGAAGCTGGCCCAGCGCGCGCGATCATGAGCATTCTCGTCGACAAGACCACGCGCGTGCTCGTGCAGGGCATCACGGGCAAGGAGGGCACCTTCCACGCGTTTCGCTGCAGGGAGTACGGCACCCAGGTCGTGGGCGGCGTGACGCCGGGCAAGGGCGGGACCACGCACGAGGGATTTCCGGTCTGGAACACCGTGCAGGCCGGCGTGCAGGCGACCGGGGCCGATTGCGCGCTCATCTTCGTGCCGCCGCCGGCGGCGGCCGACGCGATCCTGGAGGCGGCGGCGGCCGGCGTGCGGCTGATCGTGTGCATCACCGAGGGCGTGCCCGTCAACGACATGGTCAAGGTGAAGGCGTTTCTCGCGCGCGGCGCGAGCCGCCTCATCGGTCCCAACTGTCCGGGGCTCATCACGCCCGGGCAGGCGAAGATCGGCATCATGCCCGGGCACATTCACAAGGAAGGGGGCGTGGGGGTGGTGTCCCGGAGCGGCACGCTGACCTACGAGGTCGTCCACCAGCTCACGCTGCGTGGGCTGGGCCAGTCCTCCTGCGTCGGAATCGGCGGCGACCCGGTCAACGGCACGAGCTTCATCGACGTGCTGCGGCTGTTCCAGGAGGACCCAGCGACCGAGGCCATCATGATGATCGGCGAGATCGGCGGCATCGCCGAGGAGGAAGCGGCGGCGTGGGTGAAGGCCCACGTGAGCAAGCCCGTCGTCGGCTTCATCTGCGGTCAGACGGCGCCGCCGGGCCGGCGCATGGGACATGCGGGCGCGATCATCGCGGGCGGCAAGGGCACCGCGGCCGAGAAGATGCACGCGATGGAAGCCGCCGGCATCACCACCGTACGGAGTCCGGCCGACATGGGCGCCACCGTCGCGCGCGTGCTCGGCCGGCACGCTTGAGAGGCCAGTACTCATGCCCGTCCAGCGCACGCTGACCATCATCAAGCCCGATGCGATCGCCAAGGGCGTCGCCGGCGAGATCATCAGCCGGTTCGAGCAGGCCGGCCTGACGATCCTCGCTGCCAAGCTCGTGCACATGAGCCAGGGCCAGGCGGCCGGCTTCTACGCGGTGCACAAGGAGCGCCCCTTCTACTCGAGCTTGTGCGCGTTCATGACGCGGGGCCCCTCCATGCCCATGGTGCTGGAAGGCGAGAATGCGATCACGCGGCTGCGCGATCTGATGGGCGCGACGGATCCGGCCAAGGCCGCGCCCGGGACGATCCGCAAGGATTTCGCCTCGTCGATCGAGGCCAACGCGGTGCACGGCTCCGACTCGCCCGAGTCCGCGGCCTTCGAGATCCCGTACTTCTTCGGCCCCGCGGAGATCCATCCGCGGTGACATCGGCGCTGGGTGGACTGATGGCTCGCCTCTCGTTCCCCGCTGTGCTCGGCCGGCGGCAGCGCCTCCTCACCGGCATTCTCGGCATCGGGGTGGGCTTCGGCGGGCCCTTCCTGCTCTCGGTGGCGATGGTCGCGACGTCGGGCGATCCGAGTCTGCTCATGTTGCCGCTGCCATTCCTCGGCGCGTTGTGGCTCATGCAGGGGCTCGCCCCGCAGGCGTACACGCTCGAGGCGGACGGGATCCGGCTCGAGCGCCGGTGGCGCTCGCGGCTGTTGCCGTACACGGCGATCCTGGGCCACGATCGCGCGCCCCGGACGCTCGGGGGAATCGGCGCGATCGGCTTGAACGGGCTGTTCGGCTCGCACGGCTGGCGCTGGAACCCGCGCACCGGCTGGCACTACCTCGCGATCGCCAACACGAGCGAGCTCGTGTGGCTCCGTACGACGGCCGGGCTCGTGGTGATCTCACCGAGCCGGCCCGAGGAGTTCATCGCGCGCCTCCGCGCCCGGCTGTCCGCGCTCTCGCCGCGATCGACGGCGGCACGCGCGCCCGCGGCCCGGGGCCCGGCGTCTGCGGCACGAGCAGAGGAGAGCGACACGTGACGCCTGCCGACTTCGCCGTTTCGATCCCGCAGACGTTCCCGGGCCGTGCCGTGGAGCCGGCGTTCATCCGGCGGTATCTGACCCGTGCCGAGGCGCTCGGCTTCGACAGCGCCTGGGTGGTGGAGCAGATCGTGGGGTCGACGCCGAGCCTCGAGCCGGTCGAGCTGCTCACGTACGCCGCGGGTGTGACCGAGCGGATGCGGCTCGGCCCGGCCGTGCTACTGACGGCGCTGCGAAATCCGGTCCATCTCGCCAAGAGTCTCGCGACGCTCGATCATCTGAGCCACGGGCGGCTCGTCGTCGGCGTCGGACTCGGCGGGAATCCCGGCATCTATCCCGCCTTCGGCATGTCGGCGACGCGCCGCGCGGCTCGGTTCCGGGAGGGCATCGAGCTGATGAAGCGGCTCTGGACGGAGCCCCGGGTCACGTTCAACGGCGAGTTCTGGAAGCTCCAGAACGCGGCGATGGAGCCGAAGCCGGTCCAGCAACCGCATCCGCCGATCTGGTTCGGCGCCCACCACCCCGACGCGCTCCGGCGCGCGGTCGAGCTCGGTCAAGGTTTCATGGGCGCGGGCTCGCTCGCGACCGCGAAGTTCGCCGAGGAGGTCCGCCTGCTACGCGAGATGCTCGACAAGGCCGGGCGCGATCCGGCCGGCTTCGCCATCGGCAAGCGCGTGTACATCGCGCTCGATCGGGACCGCGAGCGCGCGCGCCAGCGGCTGGCCGAGTGGTTCGGCGCGTTCTACGGCCGCCCGCAGATGGCGGCGGAGGTGTCGGTCTTCGGAGCGGTCGGGGAGTGTGTCGACGGCCTCGCCCAGGTGCGGGCCGCGGGCGCCCGGCTCATCATGCTCAACCCCGTCTTCGACGAGATGGAGCACCTCGAGCAGTTCGCGTCAGAGATCATCCCGCGTCTGTAGCCAATCGCAGGGGGCCGCGGCGGCGGGTTCATGACGAACGGCGCCTCTCCGCGCGCGCCCGCGCGCGGGCGGCGAGCGCGATCCAGAGCACGACCGCCAGGATCACGATGACGCCGACGACCAGGTCGCCCGCCGCTTCCCGGAAACGCTCGATCTGCGGACCGAAGCCGTAGCCGATCGCGTAGCCCGCGCCCACCGCGACCGGCACGTAGATGGCGGCGCCGAGCAGGTTCGCGATGAAGAACCGCATCGGGCTCAGGCCGGTGCTCCCCGCGAGCGGGCCGGCCATGAAGCGCAGTCCGGCCACGAACCGCGCGACGAAGACCGCCAGCATGCCGTGGCGCACCACGAAGCGCTGCATCCACTCGAGTCGGTTGGAGTTCACGCCCACCCAGCGGTTGAGCACCCGCCGGCCGTAACTTCGGCCGAGCCAGTAAGCCATGTTGTCGCCGAGCACGGCGGCCGTGAGGGCCACGACCACCACCAGCGGGAAGTCGAATCGGCCGTGCCAGACCATGTAACCCGCCACGCCCAGGATGCTCTCCTCGGGGACCGGTAGTCCCACGTTGCCCAGGATCACCACCAGGAAGATCGCCACGTAGCCCCAGTGCGCGACGAACTGATCGAGGCTCGGCATCAGGGACGCTGCCGGTGGGCTCTTGGGTCCGGGCCTCGCTCGCGCCCGGCGGGGCAGGATGGACGGGCGACCACGACGCCCGAGGATAGCACGAGGGAGCCGGCTGCTGGCGGCCGGCCCGGCCGCCCCGCTGAACCCTCGATGAGAGAGTTCTCATGCCGGTCTCATTGGGCCTTTAATCCCGGCTGCTAGGCTGTCGTCCGAGAACGCGCGTGGTGCCGTCAAACCATACACGAGGAGGAGTCAAGATGAGTCATCAAGTCCGCTTCCGCAGATGGGCATGGCCGTTGATCGCCGCGATCGCCGTCGTGGCGCTGGTGAGCTTCCTGCCGCAGCTGGGGCTGAGCAAGCCGTCGGCTCCGCTCTGGAGCGAGCAGGCGCCGGCTGTGCAGGCGCCCGTCGCCGTGGTGCCGGACTGGGTCCAGATCGGCAAGCAGCTCAAGCCCGCGGTCGTCAATGTGAGCGCGAAGCGCACGCAGGAGCCGGGTCCCGACGTCCAGGTCCCGTTCCGGGAAGACAGTCCGTTCGACAAGTTCTTCAAGGATCACTTCGGCAGCCGCCCGCGCCGCCACGCGCGGGGCCTGGGGTCGGGCTTCATCATCAACCCCGAGGGCCACATCGTCACCAACAACCACGTGGTCGACGGGGCCACGCAGATCCGGGTCAAGCTCTCCGACGGCCGCGAGTTCTCCGGCAAGGTGGTGGGGCGTGATTCGAAGACGGATCTCGCGCTGCTGAAGATCGAGGCCAAGAACCTCCCCGTGATCCCGCTCGGTGATTCGGCGGCCCTCCAGGTCGGCGAGCCGGTGATGGCCATCGGCAATCCGTTCGGCCTCGAGCAGACCGTGACCACCGGCATCGTGAGCGGTACCGGTCGCGTGATCGGCGGTGGCCCCTACGACGACTTCATCCAGACCGACGCCTCGATCAACCCCGGCAACAGCGGTGGGCCGCTGATCAACGCGAAGGGCCAGGCCGTCGGCATCAACACGGCCATCTTCAGCCAGACCGGTGGCTCGGTCGGCATCGGCTTCGCCATCCCGGTCAACATGGCCAAGACGGTGGTGACCCAGCTGGCCGACGCCGGGCACGTGGTCCGCGGCTGGCTCGGCGTGACCGTGCAGCCGGTGACGCCCGAGCTCGCGAAGAGCTTCAATCGCCCCGACACGACGGGCGTGCTGGTGTCCGGCGTCTCGGACGGCTCGCCGGCGGAGCGCGCCGGTGTGAAGTCGGGTGACATCATCGTCGAGTTCGATGGCAAGAAGATCGCGCGCTCCGGCGATCTGCCACGCTTCGTGGCGGAGAGCACCGTCGGGCGCCAGGTGCCGATGACCGTCGTGCGGGACGGCAAGCCCGTCACGCTCACGGCGAAGATCGAGGCCATGGCGTCGTCCGAGCCGCGCGCCTCGACCAAGGACAGCGCCAAGCCGTCGCTCGGTCTGGCCGTGCAGCCGCTCACGCCGGCGCTGGCCGAGCGGCTCGGCATGTCCGAGAAGGAAGGTCTGGTGGTGCAGCGCGTGGAGGAGGCGAGCCCGGCCGCCGAGGCCGGTGTGCGGCCCGGTGACGTGATCGTCGAGGTGAATCACAAGCGCGTGAAGACCGTCGAGGAGCTCAAGACCGCCGTGGAGAAGCGCCAGAAGGACAAGCCGGTGCTGCTCATGCTCCGGCGGGAGGGCGCCAACCTCTATCTCGCAGTCCCCGCCATCGCCTAGGCGCACGTCTCGCTGAGTCACGCCCCTCGGTCCGCCGGTCGTTCACGGCGGCCCGGGGGGCGCGTTTCAGCGCACCACGACCTCGAACACGCTACTCCGTCCGGGCGCCGCGCTGCGTTCCCATGGGCGGACGTAGCTGAGCCGGATCGTCGCCGTCCCCGTACCGACGGCCTCGAAGGTCCAGGTCTCGCTGCCTCCCATACCGGGTACGGTCCGATCAGGCGCCCGGTACTCCACGCCCAGCAGCTTCACGACCGCTTCGTCCGGCGGCCGCCCGAGCTGCCACTGATATCCGGTCGTCCGATTGGAGGGCAGGGTCACCGCGAAGCGCTCGCCGGTGACGACGTCGAAGCTCGGTGTCCTGTCGGCCGTGTCGCCGCCCTGCGCCGTGAAAGCACCGAGCGCGATCGCCGCAAGCGTGACGCGGAGGACGAGGCGGGTGCGACCGAGGGTGACCGTGAACGGGCGCGCGCTCATGTCGGGATCGATCAGCTGCGCGTCAGTGTAACATCCTGGTCGGGGAGACGGCATGTCGACTCGGCCGATGGCGGTCACGGTGCGGCCGCCGAACAAGTGGGCGGCGCTGGCGACCGTGTGCGTGGCCCTGCTCGTGATCGCCCTGAACACCACCGCGATCAACGCCGCGATTCCCTCCATCGCCGACGAGCTCCATCTCCCGACGTCCACCCTGGGCTGGGCGATCAACGCCTACATGCTGGCCGTGGCCACCCTGGTGGTGATCGGCGGCCAGCTCGGCGATGTGCTCGGTCGCCGGCGGCACTTTCTGATCGGCCTCGGGGTGTTCGCGGCGGGCTCGCTCGTGGTGGCCACGGCGACGTTCGGCGCCACGTTGCTGGTCGGGCGGACCCTGCAAGGCATTGCCGCCGCGATGCTCATGCCCGCCACCATGGCCATCATCAACGAGGTCTTTCCCAAGGCGGAGCGGGGCACGGCCATGGGCGTGTGGGGTGCGCTCGGCGGTCTCGGTTTCGCGCTGGGCCCGCTGTTCGGTGGCGTCTTGACCGACACGATCGGCTGGCGCTCGATCTTCTGGAGCGATGTCGTGCTGCTGGCGCTCACGACCACGATGGCGCTCACGCTGTTACGCGGGCTGCCCGGGATCCTGTCCGTGAAGCCACGCGTGGATGTCTTGGGAGCGGCGGCGCTGGCGGTGGGCTTGTTCCTGCTCGTCCTGAGCCTCGAGCGTCTCCGGGACTGGCACCCCGCCGCGGTGCTGGGTGGGCTCGCGGCCGGTGTCGGCTGCCTCGCGCTGTTCATGGCCCACGAGCGCCGGACGCGTTTTCCCCTCGTCCATCTTTCGTCGTTCCGTGACCGGATCTTCGTCGGTGGAAACCTCGCCACGGCCGCTTGCACGGTTGCCTTGATCGGCGTGCCCTTCTTCTTCAACCTGTATGTGCGGCGACCGAGGCCGCGAAGCACTCGCCGGCGACGCGGCCGGCCACCGCGAGCCCGGGGCGAAGCCCGGCTGGACTGAAGGGGAGGAACACGCGAATGGAGGTGAGCAGATCGGGCGGCTGGGCCGGGATCGGCCGCGCGCCCAGGCCGAGGCCGATGATGGCGCAGGCGAGGATGACGGTGGCTTTCATGGGCCCGCATGGTAGATGAAGCCGGGCGTGGCTGGCAAGAGTGCCTATGCCAGATGCCTATGCCACGGCGCTCGCCCGGTTGCACCTGCCGCTGGTCTGCGGTATCAACTAGCCTGACGCACGATGACCGTTGCCATCGAGGTTCCCGAGCGCTTCAACGCCGCCGCGTTCTTTCTCGATCGCCACCTCCGAGACGGCCAGGGCGGCCGCGTTGCGTTCCGCTTCACCGGCCGCAGCGTCACCTACGAGGAGGTGGGCCTGCGCGCGAACCGTATCGGCAACGCGCTTCGATCCCGAGGCGTGCAGATCGAGCAGCGGGTGCTCGTGGTGCTCCCGGATTGCCCGGAGTTCGCCGAGGTGTTCTGGGGCGCGATGAAGATCGGGGCGGTGCCGGTGCCGGTCAGCGACGCGCTGAGCGCCGAGGAGTACGCGTTCCTGCTCAACGACAGCCGAGCCCGCGCGGCGGTGGTGCAGGACAGGACGGCGGGGGAGATCCTGGCGGTGCGCGACCGCTGTCCGTGGCTCGAGAGCGTGATCGTGGTCGGACGGTCGCGCCGCGGGCTGCTGGCGTACGAGCGGCTCCTCGAGCGTGCGTCACCGGAGCTGGAGCCGGCGGACACGGGCCGCGACGACGTGGCGCTCTGGGGCTACACGTCGGGCTCGACCGGCCGGCCCAAGGCGGCCGTGCACCTGCATCACGATCTCGTCTACGCCGCCGATCTCGTCGGGCAGGGCATCTTCGGCCTCGGTCCCGACGACCTGGTCTTCTCGGTGTCGAAGCTCTACTTCGCGTACGGGCTCGGGAACTCGCTGTACTTTCCGGCGCGCGTCGGCGCCGCGTCGGTGCTGTGCCCGGAGCCTCCGGATCCGGTTCGCGTCCTCGAGCTGATCCAGGCGGAGCGCCCGACCGTGCTCTTCAGCGTGGCCACGTTCTACCGCCGCCTGCTGCAGGTGGAAGCCGCCGAGCGCCGCTTCGATCTCTCCTCGCTCCGGCTCTGCGTCTCCTCGGGCGAGGCCCTGCCCCCGGCGCTCTTTCACGCGTGGAAGGAGCGCTTCGGTCACGAGCTGCTGGACGTCGTGGGCTCCACCGAGGCGCTGCACGACTTCATCGCGAACCGGCCGGGATTCGCGCGACCCGGCTCGGGCGGGCAGGTGGTCCCGGGTTTCGAGGCGCGCCTGGTGGCCGACGACGGGCGGCCGGTCGCGCCCGGCATGATCGGACACCTGCTGATCAAGGGTGAGAGCACCGCGCCGTACTACTGGAACCGGCACGAGCAGACGAAGGCCACGATGCTCGGCGAGTGGCTCAGGACCGGCGACATGTTCTACCAGGACGCCGATGGGTACTTCTTCTTCTGCGGCCGGTCGGATGACATGCTGAAGGTGGGCGGCATGTGGGTGTCACCGCTCGAGGTGGAAGCGTGTCTGGTGGAGCATCCGGCCGTGCTGGAGGTCGCGGTCGTGGGCCGGCCGGACCGCGACGGGCTCACGAAGCCGCGCGCCTTCTGCGTGCTGAAGCCGGGCGTGACGCCCGACGGGGCGCTCGAGACGGAGCTGCGGGACCTGGTCAAGAAGCGCCTCGCCGGCTACAAGGCGCCGCGCTGGCTCGAGTTCGTGCCCGAGCTGCCCAAGACGCTCACGGGCAAGCTCCAGCGCTTCCGGCTCCGTGGTGGCGACTGACGGTCCGCGCGCATGCGCGTGATCGTCGAGCGCCTCTCCAAGACCTACCGCGACCGTGATGCCCGCCAGGTCGTGGCCCTCGAGGACGTCAGCCTGCGCGTCGAGCCCGAAGAGCTCGTCGCGATCCTCGGGCCGTCGGGGTGCGGGAAGTCCACGCTGCTCAACATCCTCGCCGGCCTGTTGCCGGCCAGCGCCGGCGACGTGTTCTTCGAGGGCGAGCGCCGCCCCGGCCAGCCGCTGACGGCGACCGTGTTCCAGGAGTTCGCGCTGTTTCCCTGGCGCACGGTGCGGGCCAACGTGGAGTTCGGGCTCGAGGAGCTGGGCTTGCCGGCGCCGGACCGCGCCGCTCGAGCGCGGCAGCACCTCGAGGTGATGGGGCTGCGGGATTTCGAGACGAAGTTCCCCCACCAGCTCTCCGGGGGCATGCGCCAGCGCGTGGGGATCGCGCGCGCGCTCGCGGTGGATCCGGCCGTGTTGCTGATGGACGAGCCGTTCTCGGCGCTCGATGCCCAGACCCGCACGCTCATGATGGAGGAGCTGCTCGGCATCTGGGAGCGGACGCGGAAGAGCATCCTGTACGTGACCCACAACATTCCCGAGGCCGTGTTCATGGCCGATCGCGTGGTCGTCCTGTCCCGCCGCCCGGGACGCGTGCTGGACGTGGTGCCGATCAAGCTCGAGCGGCCACGCGTGGAGGCGCAGCAGGGGGAGCCCGGCTTCATCCAGGCGGTGGACCGCATCTGGGGCCTCATCAAGTCGCAGGCCCGGGCCGCGCTGATGGACGCGGGCGCCTGATGGCCACCACCCGCGTGCGGGTCGAGGACCGCGCGGCCTTTCTGACCCGCCGCGAGCACCGGATCGTCCGGGTGCTGGCCCTGGTCGGCCTCGTCGTGCTCTGGGAGCTCTTCACGCGCGCCGGCTGGGTGCCCGCGCTGTTCCTGCCGTCGCCTCTCGGCGTGCTCCGCGAGCTGGCCGACATGGCGCGATCCGGCCAGATTCTCACGCACCTGGCGGCCAGCCTCGAGCGGCTGCTGCTCGGCTTCGGCCTGGGCGCGGCCGCGGGCATCGCGGTCGGCGTGACGGTGGGATTCTTTTCGCTGGCCGATGCGGTCGGCCAGCCCGTGATCGCCGCGACGTTTCCGATCCCGAAGATCGCGCTGCTCCCGCTGCTGATCCTCTGGCTCGGGATCGGCGAGGCGTCCAAGGTGTCGGTGATCGCGCTCGGCGTCTTCTTTCCGATGGCGATCAACACGTATACCGGCGTGCGCCAGGCGGATCCGCTGCTGATCCGCGCGGCCGTCTCGTTCGGCGCCGGGCGCTGGAGCGTGATCCGCAAGGTCATCATCCCCTCGGCGCTGCCGATGGTGTTCGCGGGCCTCAAGCTCGGCGCCGGCACCGCGCTCCTGCTCCTGGTCGCCGCCGAGATGATCGGCGCCGAGTCGGGCATCGGCTTCCTCGTGCTCCAGGCCGGCAACCTGATGGAGACCACCAAGCTCATGGTCGGGATCGTGGTGCTGTCGGTGCTCGGGGTCCTGTCACACTGGTCGCTCGGACGGCTCGAGCGCCTCATCGTGCCCTGGCGTCATACCTGATCGCCTGGCGTCATATCTCAGGGAGGATCGCTGATGCGACGAGTCTGTAGATGGCTCATGCTCGCCATGCTGACCGGGCTCTGGCTGTGGCCCGCCTCGACGGCCGCCCAGTCGAAGGTCAAGGTCGGCGTGCTCAAGCTCACCTCCTCGGCGCCCATCTTCGTCGGCGTCGAGAAGGGCTTCTTCAAGGAGTTCGGCGTCGAGCCCGAGCTGGTGTTCTTCCAGGCGGCGGCGCCGATCGCGACGGCGCTGGCCGCGGGACAGCTCGACGTGGGCGCCACCGGTCTCACCGCCGCCCTCTACAACATCGTGCTCGGCGGCGAGCAGCTCTGGATCGTCGCCGACAAGGGACGCGAGTGGCCGGGCTACCCGCTCACCGGGATCGTGGTGCAGAGGGAGCTCTGGGACGGAGGGCTCCGCGCGGTCGGCGATCTGAAGGGCCGGCGCATCGGCGTGACCCAGCTCGGCTCGACGTTCCACTACCATCTCGGCAACATCCTCGAGAAGGAGGGGCTGAAGCTCGGCGACGTCAAGATCGTGCCGCTCCAGGCGATGCCCGCCATGATGGAGGCGCTCAAGGGCAAGCAGGTGGATGCCATCCTGCTGCCGCAGCCGTTCCCCGGCGCGGCGGAGGCGCAGGGCTTCGGCAAGATCCTGGCCTGGGCCGGCGATCTGTACCCCTGGCAGATCGCCACGATCTTCTACTCGAAAGCGTTCGCGGCCGATCGCGCCAAGGCGGTGGCGTTCATGAAGGGCTACGTCAAGAGCTCGCGCTACTACCACGACGCGGCGCTGGGGCAGAAGGAGGGCCGGCTCGCGCCCGGGCCGAACTACGACGAGGTCGTCTCGATCACGGCCAAGTACACCCAGGCCAGGCCCGAGATCATCAGGCTCGGTTTCCCGTTCCAGGACCGGAACGGGCGCCTGCTCGTGCCGGACATCCAGCGCCAGATGAAGTGGTGGGCCGAGAACGGCTTCATCAAGACGGTGCTCCCGCTGAACCGGATCGTGGACACCTCGTTCCTAGAGGAGGCCGCGAAGAGTCTCGGCAACTGACGGACGCGCCCGGAGGATCGTCGACCATGACGCAATCGAGTCAGGCCACCGTCGGCTTCGTCGGCGTAGGCCTCCTCTGGCTCGCCTTCCTGCTCAACCTGTTCGGCCTGCTCCGGACGGAGGGCTACCCGTACACGCTGCTGAATCTCGTCGGAGCCTCGCTGGCCGGCTACTCCTCGTACCTGATCGACTTCGAAACGGGGCTTCACCCCGTGGGAGCCCTCTCCGAGACGTCCCCCAGAACGGCAACGTCGTCATCGGGCCCGCTTCGGACAAGACGACCTTCGTCGAGAACGCCTGGATCGGCCGCACGCTGTTCATCGGGGACGCCGTGCGCTTGAGCATCCATGGTCCCTGTCCCCGATGCGTGATGACGACCCTGTCCCAGGGCGATCTACCCAGGGATCCGGGTATCCTGCGGGCCGCGGCCCAGCACAATCAGGTGAACGTCGGCGTTTACGCCAGCGTGGCCCAGGGCGGCACGATCCGCCGCGGGGATCCGGTCAGGCTCGAGTAGCACCAGGCGCTCCGTCGGTACAGGGCCGCGGCCGACCGAGCCATCATGCCGGCGCCACGCCGGCCAGACACTTCCGGTTCCGAGAGCGAGGAGAAGCCATGAACAGGCGACGGTTCCTGAAGTGGGCTGAAGCGCGGGATCTGGGCAAGCGGATCGCGGAAGTCACCGTCAAGCGCGGATCGAGCAACTAGCAGGCGGCGTCCGGGAGCAACGCGCCGATGGCGCTGTCGAGATACCAGACGTTCAGGCGGGCCGAGTGGGCGCGACTGCGGGCGGACACTCCGCTGACCCTGACCGAGGATGACCTGGCTCACCTCCGAGGACTCAACGATCGGGTGTCGCTGGACGAGGTCATCGAGATCTACTTGCCGCTCTCCCGGCTGCTGAACCTCCACATCGGCGCGAGCCACGCGCTCCACGGTGCGACGGCCGCCTTTCTCCACACCGAGAGAGCCAAGGCGCCGTTCGTGATCGGCCTGGCCGGGAGTGTCGCGGTCGGAAAGAGCACGACGGCTCGCATCATGCGCGCCCTCCTGTCGCGCTGGCCGAATCACCCGAAGGTCGACCTGGTAGCGACGGATGGCTTTTTACACTCCAGGCGGGTGCTCGAGGAGCGTGGGATCATGCACCGGAAGGGCTTCCCCGAAAGCTACGATCTCCGGGCGCTGATCACGTTCTTGTCAGCGGTCAAGGCCGGCCGGGCCGGACTCGGCGTGCCCGTCTATTCTCACTTGACGTACGACATCGTGCCCGATCACCGTCAGATCATCGACCAGCCCGACGTGCTCATCGTCGAAGGGCTGAACATCTTGCAGGCGGGAGATCGATCGGCGCGGCCGTTGCCGCCCCTCTTCGCGTCGGACTTCTTCGACTTCACGATCTACGTCGATGCGGACCCCCGTGATATCCGCGAGTGGTACATCGAGCGCTTCTTCGCGTTACGGAAGACGATGTTTCAGGACCCGCTGTCGTACTTCCACCGATACGCGGAGCTCAGCGACGCCGAAGCCGAGACGGTGGCGGCCAGGATCTGGCACGAGATCAACGAGCCGAATCTTCTCGAGAACATCCTCCCGACGCGAGACCGTGCCTACCTCATTCTCGAGAAGGGCCCGGACCATTCGGTCCAGCAGGTGAAGCTGCGGAAGCGGTGAGGAACTCGTGGAGGTTCCGCCGAGAGGGCACCGCTGGCTGGTCCGCGCGGCGGCCGTCGGGCTGGCCGTGACGGCGGCCCTGCTGCTGGCGAGCCTCGTTCACACCGGGGAGCCGGGATCGCCGGCCAGGATGTCATACGCGGAGACATTCCTGCGCGCGCTGGCCATCACGGCGGTGCTCCAGGTCGGCCTCTTCTGGGCCCCCGACGCGCGCGGCTGGCAGCGGCTGCTGGCCGCCGCGTTGATGCTCCCGAGCGTGCTGCTGTTCGGCGGGATGGCGGGAGAGGCGGTCATGAAGGTGGTGCGCGGCTATCCGCTACGTCCGGCCGCGGCGGCACTCTCCGTGGCGGCGCTCGTCATCTACGTCTGGCAGTTCTGGTCACTCGCTCAGCGTTCCGGCGCTGCGGAGCGCCGTGACGCGAAAGAGCTCTGACGGCCCGGGTCACCCGATCTGGTGACGCCTGGACGACGTTGACGCCTTCGCGCCCGTGTGTTATCACCGGGCCACTGCGACCGCTCTCGTCTCGGTGGCGCACTCGATTCGATCTCGCGTGAGGGAGGCCCGTCCATGACACGAATGACGAAGTCGATCGGCGTTGGACTCGTGCTCGGCGCGCTCGTCGCGATGGCGACCTGGATCGTCGCTCTCGACGCGCAGGAGATCGGAGAGATCAAGATCGGCGCCTTCATGCCGCTGTCCGGCATCAGCGCGGACGTCGGCGCCCAGATCAAGGCCGGCACCGAGGTGGCGGTGGAGCGCGCCCAGGAGCAGGGCCTGCGGGTCGGCGGCAAGCCCTACCGCGTCCGGGTGATCTGGTACGACGACGAGGGCAAGGCGGACGTCGGTCTGAACGTGGTGACCCGCGCCTTGACGGTGGACAAGATCCACGTCGGCGTCGGCGTGCTGTCGAGCGACATCTTCATCCGGGTGATGGACGAGTTCCAGAAGGCCGCGGTGCCGGTGATCACCTGCTGCTCGGCCTCGCTGAAGATCGGTGACCGGATCGCGGCGAACAAGATGGGCTACGTGTTCCAGCTGAGCCCGACGGCGAACGACATCGCGCGCTCGCTGGCCGCCGCGGTGGCCGAGCACGCCAAGCCGAAGAAGATCGCGTTGCTGAACGAGAACACCGACGCCGGCCGTGACTTCTCGCGCATCACGCGGGAGTGGTTCCAGCAGAACGCCAAGGCTGTCGAAGTGGTCGCCGACGAGTTCGTCGAGCGCGGCGTGACCGATCTGACTCCGCAGCTCGCCAAGATCAAGCGGGCCGGCGCGCAGGCGATCGTCGGCGAGATCTACGGCTCCAGCGGACCCGTGCTCTTCAACCAGTGGTACGAGCTGAAGGTGCCGGCCGTCATCGCCCACATGGGCGCCACGGTGGCGGCGCAGAACTTCGTGGATCAGCACGCCAAGGTGATGGAGGGCGCCATCGTCAACAATCGCTGGTGGCCGGCGCGCTACTCGGAGGTGTCGGAGCCGATGATGGCCGCCTACAAGAAGAAGACCGGCACCGATCCGACCAACTTCGCGGTGCAGGCTCACGACGCGACGCTGGTGGCGCTGGAGGGGATGGCCAAGGCCGGCACGCTCGACCCCGAGAAGCTCCGCGCGAGCATCGAGAGCGGGACGTTCGCGACGGCGTGGGGCACCCGGAAGTTCACGCCGCTGGCCGAGGGGCACCGGATGCCGATCCAGACCGTCGTCGTCCAGATCCAGAGCGGCAAGAAGGTGCCGATCTATCCGGCGTCGGTGGCCAGGCCCGACGCCAAGTACGTGCCCCTCCCGCCGTACGCGTGGGAGAAGCGGTGAGGCCGCGCCCGCACGAATGAGCGCAGCGGCGTCTCGTCCACCGGGCGAGACGCCCCGGCTGGCCGTCGCCGGGCTGACCAAGGCGTTCGGCGGACTCCGCGCGGTCAACGACTGCTCGTTCGAGATCGCACCGACGAGCATCGTGGGCCTGATCGGCCCCAACGGGTCCGGCAAGACCACGGTGTTCAACCTCATCACCAACCTGCTCCGGCCCGACGCCGGCGCCGTCTTCTTCGACGGCACGCGCATCGACCGGCTCAAGACCTACGAGATCGCCCGTCGCGGCATCGGCCGTACGTTCCAGTCGGTCAAGATCTTCCGCGACCTGAGCGTCTGGGACAACCTGTCGATCGCGGCCATGGGCCGGGAACGGACCGGCTGGGAGCCCACCGCGGCCGCCTGGCTCCAGCGCCTCGGTCTCGATCACCTGCGCGACGACCCCGGCGAGAGCCTCTCGGTCGGGCAGCAACGGCTGCTCGAGCTGGCGATGAACCTCGTGGTGGACCCGCCGTTCCTGATGCTCGACGAGCCGCTGGCCGGCGTGCACCCGGTCGTTCGCCGGCGGATCGCCGGCACGATCCGCGCGCTCCGCGCCGAGGGCCGCACGTTCCTGATCATCGAGCATGACATGGCCTTCGTGATGGAGCTCTGCGACAAGCTCGTGGTCATGGATCACGGGCTCAAGATCGCGGAGGGCGTGCCCGAGGCGATCCGTCGCGACCCGCGGGTGATCGATGCGCTGCTGGGCCACCGCCGCGGCGAGGCGCCCGCCTGATGCTCGACGTCGACGAGCTGCGATCGGGCTACGGGCAGCTGGAGATCCTCCAGGGCGTCTCGCTGCGCGTCGGGGACGGCGCGATCGTCGGTATCATCGGGCCGAACGGCGCGGGCAAGTCCACGCTGCTGAAGACCGTCTTCGGCTATCTCCATCCGTTCGGCGGCAGCATCACGGTCGGCGGCCGAACGCTGATCGGGCTTCGCCCGGACCAGATCCTGCGCCTCGGCCTGGGCTTCGTGGCCCAGGCCGGCGGACTCTTCGCCGACATGACCGTTCACGAGAACCTCGTGCTCGGTGGCTACAGCCTCCCGTCGCGCCGTGAGCTCGAGCCGGCGCTGGAGGCGGCGTACGCTCAGTTCCCGCTGCTGCGCGACCGCCGGCGTCAGCCCGCGGGCAGTCTCTCCGGCGGCGAGCAGCGCGCGCTGGCCCTGGCGCGCGCGCTCGTGCTCCGCCCCCGGCTGCTGCTGCTCGACGAGCCCTCGGCAGCGCTGGCGCCGCGCTACATCGATGAGGTGTACGCCAGCATCGTCTCGGTCAACCAGGCCGGTATCGCGCTCCTGATCGTCGAGCAGAACGTCGAGATGATCCTGAGCGTCGCTCACCGCGTCTTCGTCCTCGATCTCGGCCATAACGCGTTCGACGGTACCCCAGCCGAGCTCCGCCGGTCCGACCGGATCCGGCGGCTGTACCTGGGGGAGACGGGAGCAACCAGCTGGGAGGCAGCCGAGAGTTGAGAGTCGGTGTCTTTGCGGCCCCCTCACCCTGCCCGCTCCCCCTCGGCGGGGGAGCGGGAACACGAATCCCCCTCGGCGGCGGAGCGGGAACACAAGGAGCGAGCGCTGGAATCGCTGCTTGAGTTCTTGATCCAGGGCATCGTGCTCGGTGGGCTCTACGCGCTGTTCGCGGTGGGGCTGACCTTGATCTTCGGCGTGCTGAACGTCATCAACGTGGCGCACGGCGAGTTCTTCGCGGTGGGCGGATACCTGCTGTTCGGCGCCCTCGTGCTCCTGCATCTGCCGCCCGCCGCCAGCGTCATGGCGGCCGCGGCGGGGACGTTCCTGCTGGGTCTCGCCGTCTATCCGCTCCTGATCGCGCCGCTCAATAGGCGGCTCGGCCGGCGCCCGGCGGGGTCACTGTACCTCGTGCTCACGCTCGGCCTGTCCACGTTCATGCAGTCGAGCCTGCTCGCGATCGCCGGCGGCGACTACCTCCGGGTGCCGCCGCTCGTGAGCGGCATCCTGGAGGTCGGCTTCACGGGCGTGAGCTATCAGCGGCTGCTGGTGCTGACCGTGGCGGCGGCGCTGCTGGCCACGCTCTTCGCCTTCCTGCGATGGCACCGCCAGGGCCTGGCCGTGCGCGCGGTCGCCCAGAACCCGGAGGCGGCCCAGGCCATGGGCATCAATCTCGCCCGCATCTTCGCCCTCACGCTCGCGCTCGGCGTGGGGCTGGCCGGCGTCGGCGGGGCGCTGATGGCGCCGCTGTTCAACGTGTACCCGGCCGTGGGCTTCCCGCTGACGATCAAGGCGTTCGCGATCACGATCCTGGGCGGCATGGGCAATCTCGTCGGCGCGCTGCTGGCCAGCCTGATCGTCGGCGTCGCCGAGTCGATGGTCGTGATGGTGATTCCCTCCCAGTGGCAGAACGGGGTGGCGTTCGTGGTGATGATCGTGGCGCTCCTGATCCGGCCCCAGGGACTTCTCGGCCGGGCGACCACGCGATGAAGCCTTCACCGCGGTTCTGGGCTCTGGCCACCGCCGTGGCGCTCCTGCTGCTGCCGGTGCTGTTCCCGCATCCGTTCGTGCTCAGCATCGTCACGCAGGCCGTGATCTGGGCGCTGCTGGCCGCGAGCTGGGATCTGCTGTCCGGCTACACGGGGCAGATCTCGTTCGGGCACGCCGGCTTCTTCGCGCTCGGCGCCTACGTGGCCGCCGCGCTGAGCAAGCATCTCGGGTTCTCGGCGTGGCTCGGCCTGCCCCTCGGCGCGGCGGGGGCGGCGCTGGTCGGGCTCGGCACCGGCTTTCCCGCGCTCAGGCTGCGGGGGCACTATCTCGCGCTGGTCACGCTCGCGCTGGCCGAGCTGATCCGCCTGACGTCGCAGAACTGGCTGGCCGTGACGGGCGGGCCGTTCGGCATCTACGACTTCGGCACGTTTCCCGGGCTCCCGGCCGCGCCCATTCCGCGGGCCCAGATCCTGTATGGGCTGGTCGCCGCCGTCGTGGCGGCGGGCGTGGGGCTGATGCTGTACGTCTGTCATCGCACGCGCGCGGGCCGCGCGTTCCGCGCGATCCGCGAGGACGAGGTGCTCGCCGAGAGTCTCGGGATCAACACCACCGTGTACAAGCTGCTCGCCTTCGGCCTCAGCGCCGGCCTGGCCGGCCTGGCCGGCACGCTGTACGCGTACTACGTGCAGCTCGTGAGCCCCACCGTCGCCTCGGCCGCGACGACCTCGCTCGTGATCGGGATGGCGGTGTTCGGCGGGCTCGGCACGATCTGGGGGCCGGCGCTCGGCGCGATCCTCCTGTATGGCATCAACGAGGGGCTGCGCTTCATCGGTGTGGTCTACAACCTGGTCGCCGTCGGCCTCGTGATCATGGTCTTCGTCATCTTCTTGCCCCGTGGTCTGGCCGGTCTCCGCTTCGGGCGCGCGCGGCGGACCATCCGTCGTGACGCCGCGCTGTCTGCCGCCAACCGCCTGGATGGATAATGGGACCCGGATGACCCAGAAGCGCAGCTACCGCCTCGGCGTCGATGTCGGGGGTACCTTCACGGATCTGGTGCTGGTGGCGCCCGACGGACGCGCGCTCACCCGGAAGGTGCTGTCCACCACCGCCGACTATTCCCGCGCCATCATCAGCGGCGCCATGGCGCTGCTGGCCGAGGCGTCGCTGCCGACCGACGCCGTGGCCGAGGTGATCCACGGCACGACCGTGGCGACCAACGCCATCCTCGAGCGCAAGGGCGCGCGTACCGGTCTCATCACCACGGCCGGCTTCCGGGACCTGCTGGAGATCGGCCGGCTCCGGCTGGCCCGGCTCTACGATCTCGACTTCCAGCGGCCGGCGCCGCTGGTACCGCGCCGGCTGCGGCTCGAGGTCACCGAGCGCATGAGCCATCTGGGCGAGATCATCACCCCGCTCGAGCTCGAGAGCGCGGAGGCCGCGATCGACCGGCTGGTGGTCGAGGGGATCGAGTCCGTCGCGGTCTGTCTGCTGCACGCCTACGCCAACCCCGCCCACGAGCAGGCCATCGCCGAGCTCGTCAAGAAGCGCGTGCCCGACCTCGCCCTCACGATCTCGTCCGAGATCCTGCCGGAGATGCGCGAATTCGAGCGCACCAGCACCACCGTCACCAACGCCTACGTGATGCCGGTGATGGCGCGGTACCTCGAATCGCTCGAGCGCGAGCTCGGCCGCCGCGGCCTCCAGGCGCCGCTGCTGATCATGCAGAGCAACGGCGGCGTGATGACCGCGGAGGCGGGCCGCCGCCGGCCCGTGCACGTGATCGAGTCGGGACCGGCGGCCGGAGTGATCGCGACCGCGGCGCTGGCGCGACGGATCGGCGAGCGCAACGTGATCAGCATCGACATGGGCGGCACCACCGCGAAGGCCTCGGTGATCGAAGGCTACGAGATCAAGCGCACCGGTGAGTTCGAGATCGGCGGCAGCATGTCGCAGGGGAGCCGGCTCTACAAGGGCAGCGGCTACCTGCTGCGGGTGCCGGCCATCGACATCGCGGAGGTCGGCGCCGGCGGCGGCAGCATCGTCAGCGTCGACGCGGCGGGCGCGCTGCACGTCGGCCCCCGCAGCGCCGGCGCCGAGCCCGGGCCCGTGTGCTACGGCCTCGGCGGCACGGAGGCGACGCTGACCGACGCCAATGTGTGTCTGGGGTATCTCCATCCCGAGCGGCTGCCGAGCGGGCTCACGCTGCACGCGGACCGGGCGCGGCGCGCGCTGTCGGAACAGGTGGCGGCGCGGCTGGGGATCGAGCTGCTCGAGGCCGCGCACGGCGTCTATCTCCTCGGCTGCGCCGGCATGGCGCGCGCCGTGCGGGCGGTGACGATCGAGCGCGGGCGCGATCCGCAGGAGTTCACCCTGGTGGCGTTCGGCGGCAACGGTCCGCTCTTCGCGGCGGAGATGGCGCGCTCGCTCGAGATCTCGACCGTGCTGGTACCGCCGGCGCCGGGCGTCTGGAGCGCGCTCGGGCTACTCGAGGCCGAGGTCGAGCATCACCTGGTGCGCACATTCCTCCGCCCGCTGACCGGGCTGGCGCCGGGCGGGCTGGCCTCTGCCGTGGCGGAGCTCGAGCGCGAGGCGGACACGCTGCTCGCGGCCCAGGGCTACGGCGCGGACGTGGAGATCGAGCGGAGCGCGGACCTCAAGTACCAGGGGCAGTCGTTCGAGCTCGCGGTGCCGCTCGGAGCGCTGGACGGCGGTGACGATGCGATCCGCGCGCTCGCGGAGGCGTTCAGCCAGGAGCACGAGCGCACCTACGGGCACAAGGCCGAAGGCGATCCGATCCAGATCGTCAATCTCAGGCTGACCGCGCGGGCCCGGCGCCCCGCCGACGGTCCCGAGGCCATGTGCTTCGCGCCGAGCGCACGCGGCGCCGGCGGCGAGCGGCAGGCCTACTTCGGCGCCGGCTTCGGCACGCTGGCAACGTCGGTGATCGGCCGCGCCGACCTCGGCCAGCACGCGCGGCCCGGCCCCCTGCTGATCGACGAGTACGACGCCACCACGCTCGTGCCGCCCGACTGCACCGCGCGCCTGGACACCCACGGCAACATCGTGATCACTACCACCTAGAGCCCGGAGCGAGGATGCCGACGCGAGAGCTGAGCGACCCGATCCTGCTGGAGCTGGTCAAGAACGCGCTGGACACCATCGTCGACGAGATGGCGATCGCGCTCGTGCGCACGGCGTACTCCAACAACTTGAAGAACGCGATGGACATGTCGTGCGCCCTCTGCGACGCCGAGGGCCGGCTGATCGCGCAGGGACTGACGCTGCCGCTGCACCTGGGCTCGATTCCCGACGCGATGGCCCGCGTGCGGCAGAAGTTCGCCGCGCGCGTCCAGCCGGGCGATGTCTTCATCCTGAACGATCCGTTCGAGGGGGGGACCCATCTGCCCGACTTCTACATCTTCAAGCCCATCTTTCTCGACGGCCGGCTGGTGGGCTGGGCCGCCAGCATCGGCCACCAGCTCGACGTGGGCGGCAAGACACCGGGCGGCAACGGCTGCGATGCCACGGAGATCTTCCAGGAAGGGCTGCGGATTCCGGCGATCAAGCTCTACGCCGCCGGCGAGCCCGTGGAGGCGGTGTTCGAGCTGATCGATCGCAACGTCCGCGTGCCGCGGCAGGTGCTGGGCGATGTCCGCTCGCAGGTGGCGGCGTGCTTCACCGGGGAACGGGGCTATCTCAAGCTGATCGCGCAGCACGGGGCCGAGCGGTTCCGCGCGTGCACCACCACGCTGCTGGATCAAGCGGAGCGGCTCGCGCGATCCGCGATCTCGAAGATGCCGGACGGCCGCTACGAGTACACCGACTGGATCGACGACGACGGCATCGATCCCGACCCGATCCCGATCAGGGTCGCGCTCACCGTCGCGGGCGATCGGATGAGGGCCGACTTCACCGGCTCGGCGCCGCAGGTGCGCGGCGGGATCAACTCACCGCTGCCGTTCACCAAGTCCGCCGTCTACGCCACCGTCCGGCATCTCATCGGCGGTGACCCGCCGAACAACGAAGGCTACTTCCGACCGATCGAGGTCATCGCCCCGCCCGGCACGATCGTGAACCCGGTGATGCCGGCCGCGGTGGCCGCCCGCGGACTCACCGGCTTCCGCCTGGCCAACGCGCTGTTCGGCGCCCTCGCCCAGATCGCGCCCGACCGGGTGTTCGCGTGCGAGGTGGGTGGCGACACCGGCGTGAGCTTCGGCGGGTACGACAAGGAGCGGCGGCCGTTCGTCTTCCTCGAGTTCCTCTTCGGCTCGTGGGGCGGGCGCCCCAACCGGGACGGGGTCGATGCGTGCAGCTCAAGCGTCGTGAACTTCTCGAACAACCCGATCGAGGTGATCGAGTCCGAGTATCCGCTGCTGATCGAGCGCTACGGCTACGTGCCGGACTCGGGCGGCGCCGGCAAGCACCGCGGCGGCCTCGGCATCGTGCGGCAGTACCGGTTCCTCGAGGCCGCGGGCACGCTGCAGCTCAGGACCGATCGCCGGCGCTTTCTGCCGTACGGGCTGGCCGGCGGCCGGCCCGGCACGCCGTCCGACAACACGCTCAACCCCGACGGCGAGAGCCGGCAGCTGCCGACCAAGTGCACGCTCGAGATCCGGCAGGGGGACGTCTTCCGCCACCGGCTGGCCGGCGCCGGCGGCTGGGGCGATCCCTTCGAGCGCGACCCCGCGCTCGTGCTGAACGACGTGCTGGAGGAGAAGCTCACGGCGGCGTACGCCCGTCGCGAGTACGGGGTGGTGATCGACGGCATCGCTCGACGCGTGCTCGCCGAGGAGACCGCGCAGCTGCGGGCGTCGCTTGACACGGCCCGGCCGCACCCAGCAGAGTAGGCGCCAGTCTGGATCAGTCGCCCGGGATGCACGACGCGGCGCGAACCATCTCGACAGGAGACTGCCTATGAGTCAGGGACGAATCGTTCACCTCATCGTCGGATGTCTCGTGGTCGCCGGATTGTGCGGGGACGCCGAGGCCGACCACATGACGGGGCGTTACACGATGATGTCGCAGGACCCGCGCACGGCGAGCATGGCCGGCAGCGTCCTGCAGATCCAGCAGAGCGGCCGGAACGTCGCGGGACAGATCACCGGAGCCAACTTCAAGGCGCAGCTCCAGGGTGAGAGCGACGGCGGCAACAACGCGCGAGGGGTCATGACCACCCAGGGCGGGCAGCGGCAGTACTTCGAAGCCAGCTGGGACCAGGGCGGCATGCGGCTCATGCTGATCGCGACCGACAATCAGGGCCGGCCGGACTACAACGCGAGCCTGCCGCTGTACTTCGCGCGCGAAGGCGGCGGGGGCGGGGGAGCATTCGGTCCGCAGGGCCAGCCCGGCTTCGGCGGGGCACCGGGTTTCGGCGGCGCGCCCGGGCCGGGCGGCCAGCCGGGCTTCGGGCCGCCGCCGGGCTATGGCGGCCAGCCCGGCGTCGGCGGGGCGCCGGCTCCAGGTGGGCAGCCCGGGTTCGGCTCACCTCCGGGCCAGCCCGGGTTCGGCAGCGGGCCAGGGTTCCCGCCCCAGGGGCAACCGGGGTATCCGCCGCCGCAGGGGCCGCCCGGCGGTCAGTGGCCGCCTCCGCAGCGCTGACGCGCACGCGGCCGCACGCTGAAGCGCCCGGCGCCCGATCGTGACGCGCCGGAGGAAGCGCGTCACCTACGTCGCAGCGCTCCTGGCCCTGGTCCTGGTGATGCTGGCGCTCTCGCCCGACGTCGGCAGCGTGTGGGTATTCATCGTGATCGTGGGGCTGGCGCTGGCGTGGATCGACGGCTTCACCCGCACGCCGCGGATCGTCCGGGCCGCCCTTCGAGAAGCCGCGGGTCGGACTGCGCGTCGCGACGTCGCTCCCGCCGCGATCGAAGCGCGGGAGTACCGGTATCCCGGCCGCCCGTGGGCGGTCCGGGTTCTGGGGGCTGCCGCCGTGCTCATGGCCGGGCTGACCATGGTCATGTTCGTCGTCGGTCCTGGCCGTGTTCCCGACCGGGTCGCCATGGCCTTGCCGCCGGCGGTCCTGACGGGGCTTCTCGCCTACGCCGCCTGGGTGACGCCGAGATTGATGGTCACGGTGGGGCCGGAGGGGCTCGACTCGCGAGAGCTGGCGGGGCGTGTTCGCATTCCGTGGAACCAGGTCGTGTGCGCGTACTCGAGCCAGATCTACCTCAGCGGCGCCCCGTTCATCGCGAACCTCTACGTGTATTCCCTGGACGACCACATCACCGTGAACAGCAAGCTCTGCGGCTTCCAGGAGCTCGCCGACCTGGTCCGCCGACACACCCGGTTCCTGGACGAGTCAGCGGAGGGGAACCCATGAGCTGGATCTCGCGTGCCGTCGCGGCGGCCATCGCCGTCGTGCTCTCTGTCGCCGTGCTCCCGGAGCGGCCATCGGCTCAGCAGGGGTTCGGGCCGCCGCCGGGTCCGGGCCCGTACCTGCGCTTCCGGCTCGTGCGCGTGCTCGACGAGCACGGCTTCCAGCAGCCCGTCGAGGCCTACCGCCTCCTCGTGCCGTCGGACTGGTACGTGCAGGCCTGGGCTCGCTGGCGGCCCGACATCGTGCACTGCCCGTCCAATCCCGTCGAGACGGGCGGACGGATCACGGCCCCCGACGGTGTGACCGGCCTCGAGGTGTTCAGCCCCGTCGTCTGGCAGTGGGTGGACGACCCGCAGAGTCGACAGATCTTGCAGCAGGGCGCCAAGAGCTGCCCGTGGCTACCGGCGCTCACCGCCGCGGACTATCTGCGCGCGGCGCTCCCGCAGGCGCGCCCGGGCGCGCAGGTCGTCGCCAGCGCCCCGGACCCGCGTCTGGCTGGCGCGATCGACGCGCAGATGCGCCCCTGGCTCGCCCCGTCGATGCAGGCTGGATTCATCCAGGGGTTTCGAGTGGATGCCGCTCGCTTCCGACTGAATTACTCGATGGGCGGGCGCCCGGTCGAGGAACTGGTCTCCGGGGCCGTCAGAGTGGTCGTGCAGCAAAGCCCGTCATACGGCCAGGTGGCGGGGCTCGGTGGCGGGCCGCTCCGGACCTACTCGGCCACGGCGTACCCCTGGATGGCCGGCCGAGCGCCGCAGGGGCAGCTGGACCGCATGACGCCCGTGTTCGCGGCCGTCGTCGGCTCGATCACCGCCAACCTGCAGTGGGTCCGTGCGGTGCAGCTCGTCTCCGACAACATCGCCAACATCCGGCTGAGAGGCGCGATCGACCGCGCGCAGATCTGGCATCAGGCCGCCCAGGAGATCAGCCAGATCTACTCGCAGGCGTACGCCAATCAGCAGCGGGTGCAGGGAAGCCTCGCCCAGCAGTACAGCGAGGGGTATCGCGGGATCGAGACGTTCGTGGACCGCATCACGGGCGAGCGCGTGGAGCTGAGCGGGGGCTTTCGCCAGGCCTGGACCAACGGCCGCGGCGAGTACATTTTGAGCAACGACCAGAACTTCAACCCGGGCGTCACGCTTCGCGAGCGCTGGGAGGAGATGCCGAGGTTCGGTCGGCAGTAGCCGTCCCGGCGCGCGCACGCCGCCACCCAACGAGGGAGGCCGCACTGATCTCTACGGTCAGCACGCTCGAGAGCGCGGCCAGCACGGGCCACCGCGCGCTCAGGGGCCAGCGGTGCTCGACGTAGATGGAGCCGGCGTGCATCGCGAGTCCGGCGCCCCACAGGACCGCGGCCGCCGACAGCAGGCCGATGAGCGCCGCGACGGGTAGCGCGGCGAGAGTCGACCGCTCGCGTCCTCGTAGCCAGAGACCGAACGCGAGACCTGTGGCCAGCGCGAGGGCAAAGGTCGCCACTCCCAGCGCCCGGAGCCGGTGTACCACCGTCGAGAGCGCGTCGTATGCCGCCCGTCTGGCCGCGAGCGCCTGCAGGTCGGGGCGCGGGGGAGGCGACGCGATGTGGGTGGCCGGAGCACCCAGGCGAACCTGACTCACGCGGTGGTCCGCCGTGTCGATCACGGTGACGTCCTCGCTCGTGTTGTGGAGCACCCAGAGCGTGGCGCCGTCGGGGCTGATCGCGAGTCGCGTGGGGTAGCGCGGCACCGGCAGCCGCTGGAGCACGCGATGGCGGATCGGATCGACGACCGCGACGCTCTCCGTCCTGAAGCCGCTGACGTACAGCCGCTCGCCGTCGGGCGTCATCACGACGCCCCCTGGCTCTTCGCCGAGAGCGATGCTGCGGGTCACGGCGCCCGTCTCGGCGGCGATGGTCGTGACCCGGCCGTTCGAGCCGCTTCCGTTCGGCACGTACGCGTGACGGCCATCGCGACTGAGCGCGAGGCTCGAGCTGCCGTCTTCCACGGAGGTGAGCCGCCCGGTCGCGAGGGAGGTCGTGTCGAGCACCGAGAGGATCGCGGAATAGAAGTGGTGGACCATGTAGAGCCGGAGCCCGTCGGGACTCACCGCGGCCGCCGCGGCGAGCATGTCGATCGGCACCGTGGCGACGACCGCACCGGTGCCGCTGTCGACGACGTTGACCGCCGCGCGACTGCTCTCGCGGTCCTGCATCGCGTACAGCCGGGCTCCGTCGGGCGAGACGGCGGGGGCGGCGTCGGCCGGCAGCCTCACCCGGGCGACGATCGCTAGCGTGCGCGTGTCGATGATCGCGATCCCGTCGCCGCTGCCCACGTACAGGCGCGAGCCATCGGGGCTCACGGCCATCGTCTCCGGCGCGCTGACCGGGATCGCCGCCACGGCGCGGCGGCTCGCGGTGTCGATGACGGAGATCGCATCCTGCGCGCGATGGCTGACATAGACGCGGGCCGGAGCGGTCGCGGCGAGAACCGGGAGCGGACGCACCTGCGGGACGCCGCGCGAGAACAGGGGCGAGCACAGGACGAGGGCGGCGCCCGCCCAGACGATCCAGCAGACTACCAGGACCGCCGCCCGGCGACGGCCGGCCCGCTGGGACCAGAGTTCGCGCGCACGCTCGAGCGCGCCCGCTCCAGCGAGGACGGAGATCGCGCGCCGTCCGAGCAGCACTGCGGCCACGCCCACGGCCACGGCCAGGAGTCCGTACGCGGAGACCCGGGGGAGCCGGATCAGGACGCGCGGGCCGGCGACCAGGCTGAGACCACCGAGCGAGGCCACGCCGAGCGCCACCCCGACGACGCCGAGCCACACCGCGCCGCGGGCCGCGGCGAGGCGGCCTGACCGCCGGCCGAGCGCCGCGGTCGCGGCCGCCGCCAGCGAGCACAGCAGCCCGGCCACGCCGGCGAGCACCAGCGCCACCGACAGGGACGCGCGCGCGACGTCGAACCCGAGCATCATGCGATAGATAACTCGGAGGGGGCCGTCGAGGCCCCCTCCGATCTTTAGGGTTGTAGCGCGTCCGCCCCGGCCTCTTCAAGCGCGGCCGGCCTGGGCTATGATCGGGTCGCGTCCATGAGCGAGCGATCAAGCCCGCGTGCGATGGGCTCACACGCATGAGCGTCAGCGGCGGTGACGGCAGCGGGAGCGGCGACAAGCCCTCATCGGTCCCGCTCGCGCGCGTCACGCAGTGGCTGATCGGCTTCCTCGGCACCTACTCCGAAGCGCTCGTCCTCGGCTCCAGGCTCGGCGGCAAGCTCCCCGAGTTCCTCAGGATCCCGCGTGCGCTCCGCGCGCTCGATCGTGGACCCCGGCTGATCGCCGCCGGGTCCCTGCTGCTCCTGATCGTGCTCGTCGTGTCGATTCGCGTCTTCTCCGCCGCGCCCGAGTGGTTCGCGACGCTCACCTGGACGGATGTCGGCCAGCGGGTCACGCTGCCACGGATCGCGCTGTATCTGTCGCTGCTCGGCTGGACGTTCAGCAGCGCGGTGATCCTGGCCGGGGCCAGTCAGCGCAACCTCGGCGTGTTCGTGGCCGCCGGGCTGGTCCAGCTCTTCGCGATCGTGTTCGCGGCGTTCCCCGGCGGCAAGGCCTACTGGCTGGCCGCCCCGAGCTGGCTGTTGCCGGTCCTCGTGGCGACCTCATCCACGGTCGCGCGGCACCCACTCGTGCGCGCCGTCGCGACGGCGCTCCTGGCCGCCCTGGCCACCTGGCACACGTACCTGTTCACGCCGTTGTCCGCGGGCGGGCGCGCGCCGCGATGGGGATGGCTGCTCGGGTTGTTCGCGGTGAGCACGCTCGGGCTGCTCCGGGCGCCGCGGGCGCTCACCGCGTCGCGGGCGTTCCTGGTCGCGTTCACGGTCAACGCCGGGCTCCTGCTCCTTTCGCTTCGAGCCGGGGAGGTGGCGCTGGCGCGCGGCCTGGTGGTCCCGTCGAGCTTCTTTATCGGGCTGTTCGCGGTGCTGTGGTTCGCGCTCGGCGGCGAGCTGGTCGGCGGGGCGGTCTCCGCGGCGAATGCGGCGATCAGGTTCACGGCGCTGACGCTGCGCCGGAACGTGTTGCCGCTGGTGCTCGGCGCGCTGTGCCTGGCGGAGATCGTCCTGGCGCCGTGGGTCCTCGATCGGCTATCGGTGGCGGACGCCGTGACCCTGTCGCTGCACCGGTGGGTGGCGGGCACTGTGCTGGCGCTCGGCCTGGCGCAGCTCGTTCGCCGACGGCTGACCAGCGAGTGGACGCGCGGCCTGCTCGCGGTCTGGGTCTTCAGCCTCGCCGCGCTCCGGTCGTACTTCTCGGAGGCCACGGAGCTCGCGGCCTACGCGGAGGCGCGTGATTTGGAGGCGATGGCGCTCACGCTGTTCACGCTCGCCATCGCGCTCGAAGTCGTCAAGCTGCTGATCGAGAAGCCGGAGGGACCCGGACACGAGGGCCGGCTGCTCCTCTACCTCGGGGCCCTCACGTTTCTCGCCACCGGCACGCAGTTCGGGTTCGCCTCCGGCAACGCCGAGGTGATGAAGGAGGCCGCGTCATACCAGTTCGCCGGGGCCACCGCGCTGTTCTTGCCGCTGCTGCTGGCCTTGCTGGTGACCGAGCAGCGATGGCTCGCCGCCCCGTCCCGCGCCGTGCTCGTGCGTGCCTTCGTCGCGGGATTCGCGGCCTCCTTCGGTGTGCAGTGGCTGCGGATCGCCGCTTACGGGCCCGGCGGCTGGAGCCTGGCCGGCCACCTCGGCGCCCTGGCGCTCGGCGACGCCCTGAAGCTCGGGTGCATCGCGGGCATCCTCCTGTTCGGGCGGGTGACGGACCGGCTCACCACGGCCGCGGTCGGCGGCGCCTGCGCGCTCGGATTCGCCGCCGGCTACGCCCAGAACCTCGTGGTGCTCATGCTCGACGCCGCGGCGAAGATCGTGTTGCTGCTCACGGTGCGGAGCGCCACGGTCAGCGAGGCGTTCTCCGCGCTCGTGGCCGGATATGTGCGGATGCGACCGCTGGTCCCGGCCGCCGACCACTACCACCTAGCGGTCGCGAGCCTGTTGCCGGCCGCCATGATGGCCGGCGCGATCGCGCGCGGTGTGCGCGAGTCCCGCTGGACCGCGAGCGTGATCGGCGTGGTCGCGGCAGTGGCCGTGTCGCTGGGGCTGGGCTGGGCCCTGCACGTCACGCCGCTCCTCACGACGGAGAGCCGCGACCCCGTGCCGTTCTATCTGGTCATCCGAGATCCGGCGGCGCTCGTCGTGCTGGCGCTGCCAGTGGCGGCGCTGGCGCTCTGGTTGTACGTGGCGGTGTGGCGCCCCGAGCGGGGCGCGCAACTGCAGGGCGCGCCGGCCGTGGTCACTGCGCAACCGGCGTTCCGGCCGACGAGGCTCGTTGGGCCGGCGGCGCTCGTGGGGGTGGCGGCGGCGGTCGGCGGGCTCGGCATCGCGCTGGCGTTCGGCGCGGCGTCGCCCATGCAGGAGTATCGCGACCCGCAGGGCCGCTTCGCCATCGACCATCCGCGAGGCTGGCACGTGCAGCTCCTGCCGACGGGGGAGACGAAGATCTATCGCGACGACCCCGTCGGCGGATCGCTCCTGGTGTTGCATCCCGCGATGCCGCTGCCCGCTGGCGTTGCGGCGCCCCAGCTCCTGCAGGCCCTCGAGCGGCAGCTGCGCACCGTCTACCAGGACGTGCGGATGACCGCCAGCGTCTCGCCCCCACGCGTCGAGCAGGAGCGCTCGGTCCAGAAGATTGACCTCGCGGTGAGCTGGACGGCCGCCGGCGCCCGGTTCCAGGGCCAGAGCGCTCTCACGCTGGTGTCCTCGCCCCCGAGCCCGCATTTCTCGTACGTGTCCTACCAGGTGCCGGAGCCCAGCTCCCCCTCCCAGGCAGCCCTGCTCACCCGCATCATGCGCAGCTACCGCCCCGCCCCTCCCCCGTGAACGGTGAACGGGGTCATGAACGGGGTCAGGCTTTTACTTTTTGACAGTTGGAGCCCGCCCGCCCCCGAAGTGTTAAGAAGTAAAAGCCTGACCCCGCTGCGTTGCCCCCTTGGGGGAGGCCTGTTATCATTCGTGGGCTGTGAGCCCGCCCTTCACGAAGGTTCTCATCGCCAATCGTGGCGAGATCGCAGTGCGCATCATTCGCGCGTGCCGCGAGATGGGCCTGTCGACCGTGGCCGTCTTCTCGGAGACGGACCGCGAGGCGTTGCACGTGATGCTCGCGGACGAAGCGGTGCTGATCGGGCCGCCGAGCCCGCGCGACAGCTATCTCGCGATCGACAAGATCGTGGCCGCGGCGCGCGCCAGGGGTGCCGAGGCCGTGCATCCCGGCTACGGGTTTCTGGCGGAGAACGCGGCGTTCGCCGAGGCATGCGCAGCGGCGGGCCTCGTGTTCATCGGTCCGCCGGCCAGCGCGATGCGCGCCATGGGCGACAAGATCGAGGCGCGCCGGCTGGCGAAACGGTCGAGCGTCCCGGTCGTGCCCGGCGTCGAGGCGCCGCTCGCGGACGAGGCGCACGCCGGGCGCGTCGCCTCGGAGATCGGCTACCCGGTGATGCTGAAGGCGGCGATGGGTGGCGGGGGGAAGGGGATGCGGCTCGTGCGCGGCCCGGCCGAGCTCACGGGCGCCTTGCGGGCGGCGCGGGCGGAGGCGGGTGCCGCCTTCGGCGATGCCGCGGTCTACATCGAGCGGTATCTGGCCGAGCCACGTCACATCGAGATCCAGGTACTGGCCGACGCGCACGGCGCGGTCGTGCACCTCGGCGAGCGCGAGTGCTCGATCCAGCGGCGGCACCAGAAGCTGATCGAGGAGAGCCCGGCCCCGTTCCTCACTCCCGAGCTGCGGCAGGCCATGGGTGAGGCGGCGTGCCGGCTGGCCGCCGCTGTCGGCTACGTCAACGCGGGCACGGTGGAGTTCCTGGTCGATCGCGATGCGCGCTACTACTTTCTCGAGATGAACACGCGCCTGCAGGTGGAGCACCCGGTCACCGAGCTCGTGACCGGCCGCGATCTCGTGAAGGAGCAGCTCCGCATCGCCACCGGCGAGAAGCTCGGCTTCGCGCAGGAGGACGTCGCGTCCAACGGCTGGGCCATCGAGTGCCGGATCAACGCCGAGGATCCGTATGCCGGATTCATTCCGTCTCCGGGGCGGATCGCCGGCCTGCGGCTGCCGGGCGGTCCCTGGGTCCGGAACGACTCCGGCGTGTACGACGGCTACACGATTCCGCGCTACTACGACACCCTGATGGCCAAGCTCATCGTGTGGGGCCCCGATCGTCCCGCCGCCGTCGCGCGGATGACGCGCGCGCTGGCCGAGTACAAGGTGGTGGGCGTGCGGACCACCATTCCGGTGCTCCAGCACGTCATGGGACACCCGGACTTCGCCGCCGGTCGTCTGTCGACCGAGTTCATGGAGCGGCTGAAAGGGGTGGACCGGCCCGAAGGCGCGGGGGCCCGGCGCCGGGTGGCGATCATCGCGGCCGCCATCGCCGCCTACGAGCGCGCCGGCAAGCAGGCGCTGCGTCCGGCGCCGCCGCCCCCGAGCGCGTGGAAGTACGGCGGCCGGCCGGGCTGGAGCCGCTCCTGGTGAAGTTCGAGGCGCAGCTCGGGGCGGAGACGCTTCCCGTCGAGGTGAGCGGGACGGAGGGGCGGTACACGGTCGATGTCGACCGCCAGGTGTGGCGCGTCGACGCGCGCGAGAGCGCGCCGGGCATCTGGTCGCTGCTGATCGACGGCCTCTCGTACGTGGTCGACGTCACGGACGAGGACGGCGCGTGCGTGGTCGAGGTGGATGGGGAGAGCTACCGGATCCACGTCGAGGAGGAGACGCGCTACATCATCCGGACGCGCGGGGCGAAGGCCGCGGCGGGCGGCCAGGTGCTGCGGGCGCCGATGCCCGGACGCGTCACCCACATCGCGGTCGAGGTGGGCCGCTCCGTGCAGCCGGGCGAGGCGCTCATCGTGCTCGAAGCGATGAAGATGGAGAACGAGTTCAAGGCGACGGTGAGCGGCACCGTGCGCGAGATCCCGGTGCAGGTGGGCCAGGCCGTGAATCCCGGCGACGTGCTCGTCGTGATCGAGTAAGGGCCCGTGGCGGCGGCCATCGAGTTCAAGGGCGTGAACAAGTGGTTCGGCCCACTGCATGTCCTCGCTGACATCAACCTCCAGGTCGAAACGGGCGAGGTCATCGTGGTGTGCGGCCCGTCCGGATCCGGCAAGAGCACGCTGATCCGCTGTGTCAACCGCCTGGAGCCGATCCAGCAGGGCGAGATCGTCGTCTACGGTGACGCGGTCACCGGGCCGCGCGTGAACCTGGCCAAGCTGCGCGCCGAGGTCGGCATGGTGTTCCAGTCCTTCAACCTCTTCCCGCACATGACCGCGCTCCAGAACATCATGCTGGCCCCCATGAAGGTGAAGGGGATGCCCCGCGCTCAGGCGGAGAAGATCGCGCGAGAGCTCCTGGCCCGGGTGCGGATCCCCGACCGCGCCGATTCCTATCCCGCCAACATCTCGGGCGGCCAGCAGCAGCGGGTGGCCATCGCCCGCGCGCTCGCGATGCAACCCAAGATCATGCTGTTCGACGAGCCCACCTCGGCGCTCGATCCCGAGATGATCAACGAGGTGCTCGACGTCATGACGGATCTCGCCAAGGACGGCATGACGATGATGGTGGTGACGCACGAGATGGGGTTCGCCCGTCGCGTCGCCAGCCGCGTCGTGTTCATGGACTATGGCAAGATCGTCGAGGTGCAGCGACCCGAGCCGTTCTTCGCGGCCCCGCAGTCCGACCGCACCAAGGATTTCCTGTCCAAGATCCTGACCCACTGAGAAGGAGGCACACATGAGGAAGCTCACAGCAATCGTGTTGTTCGTCGCGGTGCTGGCGTCCGGTCTGCCGCCGGCGCTGGCGCAGCAGCCCCAGCCGGCCGCGCAATCGGCCACGCTCGAGAAGATCAGCCAGTCCGGCACCCTGACCATCGGCACCCGCACCGGCTCGCCCCCCTTCGCGTACGTCAACAGCAAGAACGAGTGGGTCGGCTTCACGATCGACTTGGTGGACCAGCTCGTGGTGCCGGAGCTGTCCAAGAAGCTCGGCAAGCCGGTCAAGCTCGAGAAGAAGGAGTCCACGCCGCCCACGCGCATCCCGCTCCTGAGCTCGGGGGCGGTGGACCTGATCGCCGGCACCATGACCGACACCCGCACGCGGCGCGACAGCGTGGACTTCTCGATCACGTTCTTCGTGACGGGCGCTCAGTTCCTGGTCAAGAAGGGCAGCCCGATCAAGGGCATCAAGAACGTCGACGGCAAGCGGATCGCGGCCCAGCAGGGCTCGACCAACGCGCGCATCATCCGGGAGCGGGCGCCCAAGGCCGTGCTGCGCGAGTTCCCCGACCAGCCGGCCGCCTTCCAGGCGCTGGCCCAGGGACAGGTGGACGCGTACACCAACGACGGCATCCAGCTCGCCGGAATCAAGTCGAAGGCGCCGAATCCGGCGCAGTGGGAGATCGTGGGCGACTTCTACTCGTACGAGCCGTACGGCATGGCCATGCGCAAGAACGACGCCGACTTCCGCAACGTCGTGAACGCCGCGCTCATGGACGGCATCGAGTCGGGCAAGTTCTTCGAGATCTACGACAAGTGGTTCGGGTCGAAGGGCGAGCTGCCGTATCCGATGAGCCCCGGCGTGCGGCAGTTCATGATCTACCAGGTCGTTCCCAAGTAGCCCGGCCCGCGTGCGCCTGACTCACTCTTTCCCTCTCCCCTCCGGGGAGAGGGCAGGGTGAGGGGCGTCGTCCGGTTCGCATGAACTACCGCTTCGACTGGTCGATCCTGTGGACGGGTGAGTCCGGCCGCTGGCTCCTGAGCGGTCTGATCACGACCCTCGAGCTCTCCGTACTGGCGTGGCTGCTGGCGGTGGTGCTCGGCATCGTGTCGGGCGCGCTCCGCACGGTCAAGCTCTGGCCGCTGCGGGCGGCCGCCACGTTCTACGTCGAGTTCTTCCGCAACGTGCCGCTGCTGGTCTGGATGTTCTTCTGGTACTTCGCGGTGCCGCCGCTCCTGCCCGAGCCGATCCGCGAGTTCCTCCTGGAGCACTCCCTCGAGTTCTGGGCCGCAGTCTGCGCCCTCGGCGTGTACAGCGGCGCGCGCTTCTCCGAGGTCCTGCGCTCGGGCATCCAGTCGATCCCCAGAACGCAGTTCGAGGCGTCGGTGGCCTCGGGGCTCACGACGTTGCAGGCGTACCGGTATGTGATCCTGCCCGTGGCGCTCCGGCTCATCATCCCCCCGGGCACGAGCGAGTCGCTCAACCTGCTCAAGAACTCGTCCGTGGCCCTCACGATCAGCGTGGCGGAGCTCACGTTCCAGACGCGCCAGATCGAGACGTACACGGCCAAGGCTATCGAGGCGCTCACCGCCGGCACCGTCATCTATCTGGTGCTCTGCCTCTCCCTGGCCTCGATCATGGGGTGGGTGGAACGGCGCACGGCCATCCCCGGGCTCATCACCGGCGGCCGCCGGAGACGATGATGTTCGACGCCCTCGACGTCATCTGGCGCAACCTGCCGTTCCTCATCGTCCAGGGGTTCCTCGGGTTCGGGAGCTTCGTGGGCGGCACGCTGCGCCTGGCGATCCCGGCCATCGTGCTCGGCTTCCTGCTGGGGATCTTCATCGGCATCGGGCGGCTGGCCCCGCAGCCGTGGATCCGGATCCCCGCCACGCTGTACGTCGAGTTCTTCCGGGGCGTGCCGCTCGTCATGGTGATCTTCTGGATGTGGTTCGTGGTGCCGCTCGTGCTGAAGCGCTCGATCCCCGAGTTCGGCGTCGCGCTCACCGCCTTCGTCATCTTCGAGGCGGCGTACTTCGGCGAGATCGTCCGCGCCGGGATCCAGTCGGTGCCGCGCGGTCAGGTCGAGGCCGCCACCGCGCTCGGGCTCAGCGGGGCGCAGACCATGCGGCAGGTGGTGCTCCCGCAGGCCCTCAAGAACATGATCCCGTCGCTCGTCACGCAGATCATCGTGCTGTTCAAGGACACCTCGCTGGCCTCGATCATCGGGTTCGTGGATCTGACGAAGGCCGCCCAGATCGTCAACAACCGCGAGATCCGCCCGTTCCCGATCTATCTGTTCATCGCGGTGGTGTACTGGATGTGCACCTACTCCATGTCCCGCTACGCGCGCTATCTCGAGCGGAGGATCGGCCCCGCCTGACCCGCCGCGCCTCAGTCCGGGATACAGGCGGTGACGGTGATCTCCACCAGCAGCTCGGGAGCGTTCAGCATCACCTCGACCGTCGTGCGGGCCGGTTTGTTGGCGGGGAAGTACTTGGCGTATTCCTCGTTGTAGGCCGTCAGGTCCTCGCGCTTGGTCAGGTGCGTCGTCACCGAGAGCACGGCATCCAGCGAGCTGCCCGCCGCGGTCAGGATCAGCTTGATGCGCTCGAGGACGTTCCGTGTCTGCTCGCGGACGTCTCGCCCGAGCTCACCCGTGCGTGGATGCCGCCCGGTCTGGCCCGCCACGAAGACCAGATGGCCGAATCTGGTGGCCGCGGACAGATTGGGATTGGACGCGGCCAGCTCGACGTGGACGATCTCTTTGCGAGGCATGGGGTCTCCCTCGGCCGGCCGCGATGCGGGCGCGGCGGCCTCACGTGGCGCGGCGCCACGCAAAAAGTTGACAGTTCACCGATGCTCTGCCCATAGTGCCAGACATGGAAGGACAGCAGGCGGGGGCAATCCAGCGCTCCTCGTTCTTCCGCAAGCCGCCTCCGCCGCGCTCCCCCATCCTGGCCCGGGAGCCGGTCCCCGCCCTCGCGCCCGCGCCGAGGCCTCGGCAGCTCACCTTCCGCGGCTCGGGCGGGACGCTGTTCGGCATCCACGTCGTCAACGTCCTCCTGATCCTGGTCACCCTGGGCGTGTATTATTTCTGGGGCAAGACGAGAGTCCGCCGCTACATCTTCGGCCAGACGGAGTTCGAGGGGGACCGCTTCGCCTACCACGGGACGGCCAAGGAGCTGCTGCTGGGGTTCGCCAAGGCCCTGGTGGTGTTCATCGTGCCCATCGTGGCGCTGACCTTCGTCCGCGACGTCCTGGACGTCGAGCCGTCGATCAAGGGCCTGGCCGCGCTGTTGATCTCGGTGCTGCTGCTGATCTTCATCCCGGTCGCCATGGTGGGGGCGCGGCGCTACCGCCTGGCCCGGACCTCCTGGCGCGGGATCCGTTTCTCGTTCCGGGGGCGGGCCTGGGAGTTCATCGGCATCTTCCTGAAGGGCTCGTTGCTGACCGGCCTCACCTTCGGTCTCTATTACCCGTTCTTCGTGACGCAACGACAGGCCTTCCTGATCTCGAACTCGTACTTCGGCAACGAGCGGTTCGCCTTCGAGGCCCGGGGACGGGCGCTCTTCTGGCGGTTCCTCCTGGCCATCATGCTCACGGTGCCGACCCTCGGTCTGTACTGGGTCTGGTTTCTGGCCTGGAAGCGCCGGTTCTTCTGGAATCACACCCGCTTCGGCACGGCCCAGTTCCAGTCCACCGTGACCGGCGGCGCGCTCCTCGGCCTCTACGTCGTCAATGCGCTGCTGCTGGTCTTCACGCTCGGCCTGGCCTGGCCGTGGGTGAAGGTCAGGAACATCCGCTTCGCATTCCGGTATCTCACGCTGGGCGGGCCGCTGGACCTCACCCGCATCCAGCAGGAGGCGCAGGTCGCCACCGCCACGGGCGAGGGGCTGGCCGGTTTCCTCGATACCGGCTTCGATCTCGGCTAGACGAACGACTCGATGGCCCCCGCACGACCCCCGGCTCGAACGAGCCGCGGCTAGCGACGTGCACAGGAACCACGCAGTGCAGCACGAGTGGCAAGCCTCCTACCTGGACGGGCGGACCGCGGTGCGTCAGGACGCGACGGTGCGCCTGATGCGGGAGGGCCTCGAGATCACCACCGGTGGAGCCTGGACGCGCTTCTGGCCGTACGGCGAGACGCGGCAGACGCAGGGCTCCTACGCGGGCGAGGAGGTCCGACTGGAGCGCGGCGGCGATCTGCCGGAGACGCTCGTGATCGCGGAGGCCGACTTCCTGTCGAGCCTGCGCGAGATCGCTCCGCACGTCTCGGCCCGGTTCCACGATCCGGCGGGGCGCTCACGGCGGCTGCGGCTGACCATGCTGGCCGGCCTGGCGGTCCTGATCATCACCGGCGGTATCTACCTCTGGGGCATTCCTGCGCTGGCCGCGGTCCTCGCCGCACGGGTGCCGATCGCGTGGGAGGAGAACCTGGGTCGGGCCGTGGTCGATCAGCTCGCCCCCGCCGCGCAGCGCTGCGATGAGCCGCAGCTCCAGGAGGCGGTCGCCACGATCGTGGGCCGGCTCACCACCGCGGCGCCCGGCACGCCGTACGACGTCCGCGTGATCGTGGCGGATCAGCCGACGGTGAACGCGTTCGCGACGCCGGGGGGGACGATCGTGCTGTTCCGCGGCTTGCTCGAGCAGACGGGCTCCCCCGAGGAGCTGGCCGGCGTCCTGGCCCACGAGCTCCAGCACGTCTTCCACCGCGACACGACGCGGGCGCTGATCCAGCACGCCTCGACCGGGCTCCTGCTGGCCGCGCTCACCGGTGACGTCACGGGGCCGCTCGCCTACGGCCTGCAGAGCGCGCGGGCGCTGGGCCAGCTCCGTTACAGCCGCCAGGCCGAGGAAGAGGCGGACGCGGACGGCATCCGGTTGCTCGCCGCGGCGGGGATCGATCCGGCGGGCATGATCGCGTTCTTCGACGTGCTGGCCCGCCACGAGGGGCCGCTGCCGGCCGCGCTGGGGTATCTGTCCACGCACCCGAGCAGCGCCGACCGCATCACGCGGCTGACGGCGCTCGCCGGCCCCGCGCCCGAACCGGCCGGGCGGCTCCTGGCCGGGGCGGACTGGCCGGCGATCAAGCGTCTCTGTCGCCGGTAGCGGTCGCATGGCGGATCCCATCGAGGTCTGGCCGAGCCTGCCCCTCGACGAGTGGCGGGACACGTACGCCACCTTGCACATGTGGACCCAGATCGTCGGCAAGACCCGGCTGGCGCTGGCGCCGATGGAGAACCACTGGTGGCAGGTCCCGCTCTACGTCACCGCCCGCGGGCTCACCACGTCGCCGATGCCGTACGCGACGCGAAGCGTCGAGGTCGAGTTCGACTTCATCGACCACCGTCTGGACGTGCGCACGAGCGACGGCGCGACCCGCTCGCTGGCGCTCGGACCGCGCTCGGTGGCGGATTTCTACGCCGAGTACGTGCAGACGCTCGGCGCGCTGGGCATCGCGGTGCCCCTGTGGCCGGTGCCGGTCGAGGTGGAGCATCCGGTGCCGTTCCTGGAGGATCGCCAGCACGCCTCCTATGAGGCCCGGCACGCGAACCGCTTCTGGCGCATCCTGATCCAGGCGGACCGTCTCCTGAAGCGGTTCCGCGGGCGGTTCCTCGGCAAGTGCAGTCCCGTGCACTTCTTCTGGGGGAGCTTCGATCTCGCGGTCACCCGGTTCTCCGGGCGCCGAGCCCCCGAGCAGCCGGACGCGGACCGGATGATGCGCGAGGCGACCTCGCACGAGGAGATCAGTGCCGGCTTCTGGCCCGGCAGCGGCGCCGTCCAGACCGCGGCGTTCTACGCCTATGCGGCGCCCGAGCCGGTCGGCTTCGCCGAGGCCCAGGTCCGTCCGAGCACGGCTTACTACAAGCGCGAGATCTCCAACTTCATCCTGCCGTACGACAGCGTGCGCGCGGCCGCCGCGCCCGATCAGACCGTGCTGGAGTTCCTGCAGAGCACCTACGAGGCGGCGGCGACGCTGGCCGGCTGGGACCGCGAGGCGCTCGAACGGCCGGCCGGCGAATGGCCGTGATCGGCGACACCCGCCTCACGTCGGGTCGATGGTCGCCTCGGCCGGCAGGGCAGGGAGGACGACGAGCTTGCCCTGTGCCTTGCGGTCGGTCAGGAGCCGGATCGCCTCAACGCTCCGCTCGAGCGGAAACCGCGCCGTGATCGACGGCGCGAGCTTGCCCTCGCCGTACCAGCGGAGCAGCTCCTCGACCGAACGGCGCAGCTTGTCCGGCGCCTGCCAGCGGTAGTAGCGCAGGGAGCAGCCGAGCGCGGCCCGGTTCTTCACCAGCAACCGGTTCGCCGGGATCTGCTGGACGCCGCCGACGAAGCCCACCACCAGGATGCGCCCGCCCCAGCCCAGCGCGGACAGCGCGGCGTCGAAGAGATCGCCGCCCACCGGGTCGAAGCACACATCGGCGCCGCGGCCATCCGTCAGCGCGAGCACCCGTTCGGTGAGGTTCTCGTCCGCGTAGTTGACGACCTCGTCGGCCCCGTGCGCCCGCGCCAGGGCGAGCTTGTCCGGCGTGCTCGCGCCCGCGATGACGCGCGCGCCGAGGGCCTTGCCGATCTCGACGGCGGTGAGGCCGACCCCGCCCGCCGCTCCCAGCACCAGCAGCCTCTCGTCCGGCTCGAGGCGCCCCTGCCAGCGGAGCGCCACGTGGCTCGAGAGGTAGGCGATCGGGAACGCGCCGGCCTCCTCGAAGCTCATGCCGTCCGGGATCGCGAAGGTGTCGGTCTCCGCGGCGACGGCGACCTCCGCCAGGCCGCCGTAGGCCAGGATGGCCATCACGCGCTGGCCCGGTGCCACGCCGGTCACGCCCTCGCCGCACTGCACGACGACGCCGGCCGTCTCGAGCCCGGGGCTGAAGGGGAGCGGGGGCCGCGTCTGGTAGCGGCCGGCGACCATCAGGGCATCGGCGTAGTTGACGGCGGTCGCCTCGACCTGGATCAGCACCTCGCCCCGGGCCGGATGGGGCGGCGCCACGTCCTCCACGGTGAGGTCGTCCACCGCGCCCCAGGCGCGGCACACCACGGCGCGCACGCTCAGCGTCCCGGGCGGCGCTCAGGCCGCATACATCGGCCGTCGGTCCCGCAGCCCCAGCCATCCACGGACGATCCGGTAGATCGCCCACAGGCCGGCGCCGAAGAACACGGCGAGGGCGAGCGGGATGCCCACGATGGTGAGGAAGAGCATCCCGCCGAGAACGCACCACACGAGCGCGAACCAGAAGGTGCGGATCTGCCAGCGGAAGTGCGACTCGAGCCAGGTGCCGCGCGCCTCGTCGCGCTTCACGTAGCTGATGATCACCGCCACGATCGAGGGCAGACCGAACACGAACGCGCCGACGATCGTGGCCGCGATGGTGACGCCGATCAGGATGCTGAGGCTGTGCAGCGCATAGACGACGTGCACCCAGGTGATGAGGCTGGGCGCGGGCTCGGTGCCGAAGCGGCGCGTATTCTCGTTGATCGCCATGGCTCGTCAGCGCGCGACTAGCGCGCGCCGCGAAAACCGATCTCTAGCAGCACTCGTATCAGTCCACGCATGGTCGCCTCCGTGTGCCGAGGAGGGATCCCCGGTGTGGTTGGCTCACGTCGTGCTCGGATGTCCGCTATCTTGGCATGGATATCGCGACCAAACATATAGCGGTCCGGACTATTCTGACCCCACACCGGGGCGGGGGTGGCTCGGCGTGCGCACCTCCTGGGCCACGACAGGACCCGGCCGCCTCGCGCCTGGTGCCGTTCATGAACAGTCCGGGGCTAGGACTGCTGACGGATCAGCCCGAGGAAGCGCTCGCCGAACTGCCCGTACTTCCACTCGCCGACACCCTTGACGTCGAGCAACGCCTCACGTGTGCGCGGCTTGAGGCGCGCCATGTCCCGCAGCGAGGCGTCGCTGAACACGATGTAAGGCGGCACGCCGCGCTCCTCGGCGATCGTGCGCCGCAAGCCGCGGAGCGCCTCGAACAGCAGGCGGTCGTAGGCGCCGGCCTCACCCGCCGGCCTGTCGGCGCTCGGGGGCGCGGCCGACTCGTCGGCGTCGGCCGCCGTCGGACGGACCGCGCCGGCGCTGCTGAGCGCCGGCGCCTGGACCTCGCCGCGCAGGACCACGCGCCCCTGCTCGGTGAGCAGGACGGTCGGGTGCTCCTCGTCGGAGCGGACGAGCAGCCCGTGCGCGAGCAGCTGGTCGATCCACGCGCGCACCCGTGCCTTCGTCTCGCCCCGGAGCGTGCCGTAGGCGGCGAGCCGGTCGTGCCGCAGCTGGGCGATGCGTGAGGTGGCGGCGCCGGCCAGGACGTCGGCCACGTGCCCGGCGCCGAAGCGTCCGCGCAGCTCGGCCACGCCTTCCAGGATCCGGGCGGCGACGCCGGAGGTGTCCTCACCCTGCACGGTCTCGCCGAGGCACACGTCGCACGCGCCGCAGCGGTCGCGCTCGTACGCCTGGCCGAAGTACGTCACGAGCGCGCGATGTCGGCAGACGGCCTGCTGGCAGAACGCGTACATGTCCCCGAGCTTGCGGAGCGCGCCGGGCGGCGGCTCGGCGCCATCGGGGGCCAGCACGGATTTCCACAATCCGTAGTCGCCGCCGCTCACCAGCAACAAGCACTCGGCCTCGAGGCCGTCGCGACCGGCGCGGCCGGCCTCCTGCTGATAGTGCTCGAGCGACTTGGGCATGCCGGTGTGGATGACGTAGCGCACGTTCGAGCGGTCGATGCCCATGCCGAACGCGACGGTGGCCACCACGATATCGGCCCGCTCGTTCACGAACGCGTCCTGGTTGGCGCGGCGCTCCTCATCGCCGAGGCCGGCGTGGTAGCGCAGCGCCCGGAAGCCGCGGCGCGTGAGCGCGGCGGTCAGCTCCTCCACCTCGCTCCGGCGGATGCAGTAGACGATGCCCGCCTGACCGGCGTGCCGCTGGATCGCGGCGACCACCTGGGCCAGCCGGTCGGTCCGTGGCCGAACGCGGTAGATCAGGTTCGGCCGGTCGAACGAGCCGACGAGGACCTTCGGCGTCTTCAAGCGGAGCTCGGCGACGATGTCGCCGCGCACCGGCGGCGTGGCGGTGGCCGTGTAGGCGTGGACGGCGACGGCCGGGAACGCCTGGCGCAGCGCGCGGAGCTGGCGGTACTCCGGCCGGAAGTCGTGGCCCCACTGGCTGATGCAGTGCGCCTCGTCCACGGCGAAGAACGCGGGTTTCGCGTGCTGCAGCCGCTCGAGGAAGCCGTCCATGACGAGCCGCTCGGGCGCCAGATAGAGCAGCTGGACCTGGTCCGCGCCGAGCGCGCGCATCACCCCCGCGCGCTCGGTCGGCAGCTGGCTGCTGTTGAGCGCGGCCGCCGGCACCCCCGCCTGCCGCAGGCCGTCGACCTGGTCCTTCATCAGCGCGATCAGCGGGGACACCACCACGGCCAGGCGACGGCGATGGGCCGCGGGGGCCTGGTAGCAGAGCGACTTGCCGCCGCCGGTCGGAAGCACCACGAGCGAGTCACGCCCGTCGAGCACGCAGGCGATCGCCTCCTCCTGCAACGGCAGAAAGCGATCGTATCCCCAGATGCGACGGACCGTCTCGTGGAGGAACTCGGTCTGAATGATGAAGCGATGATATCCGACCGCGCCCCACGCTGCCTAGTGTGCCCGCCGAGATACGCGCCGGATCGCGGTGGTTCGAGACGTTACGAGCTCGGCCGCCAGTCCTTGAAGCGCTCGCGGAGGACTTTCTTGTCGAACTTGCCGACGCTGGTCTTGGGGACGGCGTCGATGAACACGACCTCCTCGGGCAGCCACCACTTGGCCACGCGCGGCCGGAGGTATTCCATGATCTCGTCGGCGCCCAGCTGGCCCTTGAACTCGGGCTTGGGCACCACGCAGGCCAGCGGACGCTCCACCCACTTCTCGTGCGGCACCGCGATCACGGCCGCCTCCAGGATCTTCGGGTGGCCCATGATGGTCGTCTCGAGGTCCACGCTCGAGATCCACTCGCCGCCCGACTTGATCAGATCCTTGGTGCGGTCCGTGATCTGGATGTAGCCGTCGGGGTCGAGGCTCGCCACGTCGCCGGTGCGGAACCAGCCGTCCTCGGTGAACTGGGCCGCGCCTTCCGCGTTGTTGTAATAGCTGCTCGTGATCCACGGGCCGCGGACCTGGATCTCCCCGACGCTCTTGCCGTCCCACGGCTGCACCGTGCCGTTGTCGTCCACGATGCGCATGTCCACGCCCGCGACCGGCGCGCCCTGCTTGGCGCGGATGTTGTAGCGCTCGTCCTCGGGCAGGCTGTCGGTGTAGGAGCGCGGGCGGCACACGCTGCCGAGCGGGGACATCTCCGTCATGCCCCAGGCGTGGAGCATATAGGCGCCGTACTTCTTGTCGAACAGCTCGATCAGCGTCTTCGGCGCGGCCGAGCCGCCGATCGGGATGCACCGGATCGACGAGATGTCCCACTGCGGCTCCTTCTCCAGAATCGCCTGGATGGCGATCCACACCGTCGGGACGGCGCCCACCAGCGTCACGCGCTCGTTGTGCACGATCTCGATGATGTCGCGGGGCTGGGGATTGGGCCCGCCGAAGATCTGGGTGGCGCCGTTCATGACGCCCGCGAACGGCACGCACCAGGCGTTGGCGTGGAACATCGGCACGATGTGCAGGATCACGTCCCGCTCGCAGATGCCGAGGACGTCGACGGTGGAGGACGCGAAGCAGTGGAGGTAGATGGCGCGGTGCGTGTAGAGCACGCCCTTGGGATGGCCGGTCGTGCCCGAGGTGTAGCACATGCCGGCGGCGTCGGTCTCCTCCAGCCGCGGCCAGTCCTGGACCGGCGTGGCATCGGCCAGGAGCGCCTCGTAGTCGAGCGTGCCCGGCGGGACCTGGGCGTCGGGGGTGTCCTTCATGACGATGAAGTGCTTGACGCTCTTGAGGTCCTTCCGGATCGGCTCGATGATCGGCCAGAGACTCGCATCCAGGATCAGGACGCGGTCCTCGGCGTGATTGATGATGTAGGTGATGTCCTGCGCCGACAGCCGGATGTTGACGGTGTGCAGGACGTAGCCCATCAGGGGGGCGGCGAAGTACACCTCCATGTGCCGGTGCGAGTTCCACGCGAACGTTCCGACCCGCTCACCTTTTTTCACACCGAGCTTCTCGAGGGCGCCCGCCAGGCGGCAAACCCGATCGGCGTAGTCCGCGTAGGTATAGCGCTGAAGTCCGACCCCGGGCACGCGCGTCGCCATGGTCTTCTTGTGGAAGAGCTTGCGCGTCCGCTCGAAGAACTGGGTCAGGGTCAGCGGGTAATCCATCATCAAACCCTTCATGGCGTCGTCGCCCTCCTGGCGTAGTGGCCCCGGTCAAGAGTAGGAGCAGCCCGCGGCGCTGTCAATGTGACGCCCGGCCCACGGTGCCTCTGTGGAATCCGGAATGTCACGCCGGTGCGAACGGAGAATTCTCGGCCGGAACGATAACACGGCGCTTCCCGTCGCCGGCCTCTGCCTCATGACCGCGCGCGCCGTGCTACCATCGGGTCCCATGACCCAGCCAAGCGTCGGCCTCATCCTCGCGAATCGGGCAGTGGTCCTCGGCAAGGTCACCGTCCGTGACCTGATCGATCTCTCGGTCGAGGCCGAGCAGTCGGGCGTCTTCGACACCATCTGGGTCGGCGACAGCCTGCTGGCCAAGCCTCGGCTGGAATCGGTGACGTTGCTCTCGACGCTGGCGGGGGTGACCTCGCGCGTGCGGCTCGGCGTCGGGTGCATGGCGACGTTCGTGCACCGGCATCCGGTGCTGCTCGCGCATCAGTGGGCCAGTCTCGACGTGCTGTCGAGCGGCCGCGCGTGGCTGGCGGCGTGCCTAGGCGGGCCGGACCAGGCGAGCGCGGCGCAGGCGCTCGAGCACGCCGCGATGTCCATCCAGGCGAGCGAGCGGGTAGGGCGGCTGGAAGAGGGCGTCGTGATCCTCCGCAAGCTCTTCCACGAGGAGAAAGCGTCGCATCAGGGCCGCTTCTATCGCTTCGAGGGTGTCACCATCCAGCCGCGGCCCGTGCAGAACCCGTGCCCCATCTGGATCGCGAGCAACCCGCGGGCTCTCACGTGGAAGGACGGCGCCAGCGCGTCCGACGCGGTCGTGGAGCGGGGGTACCGGCGCGTCGCGCGCCTGGCCGACGGCTGGATGACCAACAAGCTCTCGCCCGACGAGTTCCGCCGCGAGTTCGAGCGCATCACGACGATGGCGCGCGAGGAGGGACGCGACCCCGCGAAGATCGGGAGCGCGCTCTACCACAACATCAACATCAACGAGGATCGGCAGGCGGCCCTGGAGGAGAGCAAGGTCTTCCTGGACACCTACTACTCCACCAAGTTCAGCCCCGCGTTCGTCCAGGCGTGGACCGTGGCGGGAAGCCAGAAGCAGTGCATCGCGGCGCTCCAGGAGTACGTCGCGGCCGGCGTCGGACACATGGCGCTCCGGCTGAGCTCCTGGGATCAGCGCGGGCAGCTGGCCCGCTTCCTCGGCGAGGTGGCCCCCGCGCTCGCCGGCCGCTGACGATCACCGGCGTCGGGCCGGAACCGCGCGCTCAGCGCGAGCGGCTGATCCCGAGCCTGCGCGCGGCTCCCCTCAGCAGCATCGGCGGCCGGCGGCGTTCCACGTCGGCGCGCGTGAGCCACCGCCCGTCGCGGCTCATCGCCTTGTAGTGGATGCAGCTGGTACAGGGGATGTCCTCCCGCGCCGGCGTCACGCCCGTCAGCATCCGGCGCGCGTAGGCGAGCTTCTCCCCGTTGAGGCTCTCGAGCAGCCCGTCCGTGAACGCATTGCCGAAGTCGCCCCAGTAGTTCACGCAGCAGCCAAGGACCCGGCCGTCCCAGTTGATCTGCGGCAGGAGCCAGAGCTGCGAGCAGGTCTGCCGCTGCAGGTAATTGTCGCCATGGCGCGTGTGGTACTCGCGACGATCCGCCACGCCCAGACCGGTCTCGCGGCGGATCGCCTCCCGGTCGCGGACGGGCGAGAACGCCTCGGGGGTGTACATGTCGTCCCACGACAGCTTCACCACGAAGCGCATCCCGAGCTCCTGGGCCAGCCGGCGGGCGGCCGGGATCTCGTGCTCGTTGTGGCCGAACGCGACGAATTGCCATGTGAGCGCTGGGTACCCGCTGCGGTGCTGGGACTTGAGCGCGTTGAGCCGCCGGACATTCGCGATCACGCGATCGAAATCACCGCGCCGCCGATAGACCGCGTACGTCGCCTGGCTCGCGCCGTCGATCGAGCACACCAGGCTCTGAAAGCGATACGTCACCAGCGCCTGGAGCACCTCGTCCGGCACCGTGTTGAAGTTGACGCCGTTGTCGGCGCGCAGCCCGACGCGCTTCCGATGGGCGTACGCCATGATCCGCACGAGATGAGGATTCAAGAAGATCTCGCCCCAGTTCGAGAGCTCGACGTCCTTGACCCAGGGGTTCGCGTCGGCCAGCGCCTTGAAGCGCTCGAAGGTGAGGAAGCCGGTGCCGATGCTCGCGCCGATCTGCCCGGTGGTCGTCGGACACGAGGGGCAGCGAAGCTGACACGCCGTGGACGCTTCCAGCCGGATGCTCGACGGCTTGATCACGGAGTGGTAGAGCCGTCAGCCTCGCTCCCTCTCCCTTTCAGGGAGAGGGCCGGGGTGAGGGTCGCAGCCTGCGCGCGTCATCGGTTCAGCGGCCGCCGAGATCCTCGGAGGTCGTGCAGCGAAAGCCGAGGAAGTGGTGGCCGCGCGCGAGGCCTCGATGCTCGTAGTGCCGCCGCCGCGTCACGCGCAGCGACTCCGCCGGGTCGTCGTGGCTGGCGCCTCGAACCACGCGCGTCGAGTCGCGGCGCGTGTTCTCGCGTCCGTCGTCCGCGCGATAGGGATACGGCCGGTACTCGCTCGACGTCCACTCCCGGAGGTTGCCGAGCATGTCCTGCACGTCGTACGGACTCGCCCCGGCCGGGCGCCCATCGCCGGACGCGGTGGCGTTGTAGGCGCGCCCGTAGATCGCGCGCTCCGGCGTCGGCGGCTCGCTGCCCCAGGGATACCGCCGCTGGTCGTCTCCACGGGCCGCCTTCTCCCATTCCGCCTCGGTGGGGAGCCGGCGGCCGCGCCAGAGGCAATAGTCCCGCGCGCCGAACCAGGAGACCTCCACCGCCGGATGCTCCTCGAAGCCGCGGTCGGCCGTCCAGGGCGCATCCGCGCGGTCGCCGGCCCGGTGAATGCGTCCATCGGCGTCGTCCCAGTCGAAGTAGTCCTCGCCCTCGGGACTCTTGAGCCCCCGCGCATTCAGGAAGACCGCGAACTCGCGGTTGGTCACCTTGTGCCGCTCGATCCAGAAGTTTCTGACGAACACGCGATGGAGCGGCTGCTCGTCAGGCGCGTCCGTATCGCTGCCCATCCAGAACGCGCCGGCCTGGATCAGCATGACGCCGTCGGCCCCGGCCGGACACGCGCCCAGCCAGAGCCAGACTGTCGCCAGCGTCAGGCCACGCGCCATGCGCATTGACGGTCGGGTCAGCTCCTACTCGGCCGTCCGCCGAGCGAGCGAGTCGCAGAAGGAGACCAGATCGTCGAGCCCGGATGCGGCAATATCGTAGATCCGAGTCCAGTCGAGCGCGCCGTATCGATGCGCGACCAGGTTGCGCAGACCGGAGGCGGCAGCCAGCCGCGCAGCAAGGTCCTGAGGCACAGCGCCCTGCTGGCCAAGTCTCAGGAACGCCTCACGATAGCTCTGTGGGACGACCGAGCCTTCGTCCGCGAGCCAGTGCGCCGCCAGCGACACACATTCTTGAAGTCCAACGAACAGATTCAGGATGACGACTTCTCGCGCGGTTCGATCGGCGACAAACTCGGATCGGTCACTCGGCAGCACGGCGCGGATGCGGGCGACTGCATCACGAACCGTAGCGACCTTGGCGGCGAGAAGTGCTCTATCGACCACGCGCTGCGGCGTCGAGAACGCCTCGAGCGCACAGTTCCTCGACCGGCTGGAAGTCCAGATACTCGAGAACAGCACGAGCCCGGCGCGCGACGAGCGCTCGCCGGTCACGCTCGACCAGAACGCGACCGTCACGGAAGATGCGGTACGCGAGCCCGGGCGCCGCCTCGTCCATGACGATGACGTCAACCCGGCGGCCGGTGGCGGCTTCGAGCTTCGACGTGAGTGCGCCCAGGTCCAGGCTGCCGAGTTGCCGCCCCTCGGCGAGTCCGACGGCAACGTCGATGTCGCTGTCCGGGCGCATGCTCCCCCGGGCGCTCGACCCGAAGAGCATGGCGTACGTGACGCGCGGATCCTCTTCGAGCACCTGCTGTACGGCTTTCAGCACGGGAACATTCTAGCACCGCGTCCCGCAGTCGATGCGAGGTGGAGTGCGCACCACTCAGGGCGTGCCCAGCTCGCGTCCGACCCACGAGGCGGGGAAGTCCGGATCGCGGAGACGGTCGAAGGCCACCTCCTGGATGATCAGCTTCATCATCTCGGTCGAGCCGGCGGTGAGTCGGGCCGCCCGGACGTCGCGCAGGATCCGCTCGACCGGATACTTCTTCGTGTAGCCGATGCCGCCGAGGATCTGCAGCGACTGGTCCGCCACCTCCCAGGCCGCCTCGGCCCCCATGAGCTTGGCCATGGCCACCTCGGCGCGCGCCTCTTTGCCGCGGCCCTCGTCCAGGAGCCGCGCCGCGCGCGTGTTGAGGAGATAGGCCGCGTCCAGGCGGGTGGCGAGCTCGGCCACCTGGAAGGCGATCGCCTGGTGATCACGGAGCCGTTGGCCGAAGGTGCGGCGATGCTCGGCGTAGTTCGCCGCCACCGTGAGCGCGCGGTGCGCCTGACCGAGCTGCGCGCGGGTGGCGACCACGCGCTCGATCGAGAGCTCTTCCATCAGGATCTTCCATCCCTGCGACTCCTCGCCGATCAGGTTCGCGGCGGGGATCTCCAGGTTCTCGAACGCGATCCACGAGGAGCCGAGGCCACGAAAACCCATCCAGTCGGTCTGCACTTCCTTGATGATGTACCCCGACCGGTCCGTATCGACGCAGAACATCGCCACCGCCTCGTGGCCGCCGGCGCGCACCTTGGCCGCGACGATGATGTAATCGACGCTCTGCGCGCCGTCGATGAAGCGCTTCTGGCCGTTCAGCACGTACGTCTGCCCTCGGCGCTCCGCCCTGGTCTCGATCGCCGCCGCGTCCGAGCCCGCCCCCGGCTCCGTCAAGGCCTGGCACACGAGCTTCTCGCCCGCGAGCGTCGGCCGCAGGTACTCGTCGTGCAGATACGGCGACCCGTACTTCCACAGGATGTAGCCGCCGTGAGAGGTGAACGAGCGGCAGCAGGCGAGCGTCGCCGAGCCCCAGTACCCGGCCAGCTCGTTGACCAGCGCGTCGTGCAGGATGGTGAGCCCGGCCCCGTTGTAGCGCTGCGGCACCGGCACCCCGAGATAGTGGTGCTTGGCCATGCTGCGGAGGTACTCCTCCGGGTAGAGGATCTCGTTGCGGTCCATGCGCTCCGGAAGATCCGGCGGGATCAGCGCGCGGATGTTGCGGGAGGCCTCGTCGCGATAGGCGGCTTCGTGAGGAGTGAGCTGATGGTCACCGATCATCGTCAGGTGGCCTAAGGGTAGGGGCGCCCGGCCGCCGCTGTCAACGGTGCGCATCACCTCTATCAAGACGAGGACGGCATGGTGGTCCTCCGGGGGCGGCTCGAGCCGGAGGTGGGGGCGCTGCTCAGCCAGGCGCTGGCCGCCGCGCGCGAGACCTTGTACCAGCGGGCCCGCGCCGAGGCCGCCACGCGCCCGGATCAGCCGGGTGAGGACGCCCCGACCCCGGCGCAGCAGCAGGCCGATGCGCTCGGCCTGCTGGCGGAGACGGCGCTGCATCAGGGGCTCGATCCCGGCGCCCCGGGCGAGCGCTACCAGGTGGTGGTCCACGTCGACGCCCCCGCGCTGGCCGATCCGGATCAGCCGGGGCAGTCGGTCCTCGAGGACGGCCCGCGCGTTTCCGCGGAAACGTCGCGGCGCCTGGCGTGCGATGCCAGCCGGGTGGTGATGCGTCACGACGCGGAGGGGCGCCTGCTGGAGATCGGGGCCCGGACCCGGACGATTCCCCCCGCCTTGCGGCGAGCGCTCCAGCATCGGGACCGGGGCTGCCGCTTCCCGGGCTGCGGCGTCCGCGTCGGCCAGGGGCATCACCTGCGGCACTGGGCGCACGGGGGCCCGACCACGCTCTCGAACCTCGCGCTCCTCTGTCGCCGGCATCACCGCGCGGTGCAC
>Ga0187892_10001203_pt1 | contig 60773 bp, 59 predicted proteins | sample MA1701073metaG_FD_139345 | JGI IMG/M metagenome (GOLD analysis project Ga0187892, IMG submission 139345) | Bio-ooze microbial communities from a basaltic lava cave in the Kipuka Kanohina Cave System on the Island of Hawaii, USA - MA170107-3 metaG ... | reverse complement strand
CTGGCCGCGCAGGAGCTGCCGGAGGGCCTCGACCCGCGCGGGCCCCCACGCGGAGAGATTGGCCAGCGTGCGGTTCCTGACGCGGGCGCCGTCGCGATAGCTCTCGCGGAGGAGGATGGCCGGACGTGAGTTGCGGTTCGGGACGGCGACCACGTACATGACTGCATCATGGCCTATTCCATGCCAACTCGCAACTAAAATCTATACATACATGACTACATAACTGCCTTCGGACCCCACCCCGTGCTGGAAACTCAGTCATTTACGCACTACATCAGAGGGAACTTCGGATCAAGAGTTGTACCTGCTGATAGCGCCCTTCAGAAAAACGGTAGGCATTAGCGAGGATGATTTGCGCCGAGACATTGAGCGGCTCCTGGCTGGTGGAGCGTAGGACCCGGTAGCCCATCGGGCAGCTCGTGGTTCGGCCCTTGAGGTTGTGCAAAGAGCCCGCTGGCACGGGTTCCCGCCGACGCGGCGCGCCCGGCAAGGATCGACGGGACCCGTTCCCGATTGCTGGCAACGGACCGCCGCGCTCCAGGTGGAGCCCAGCCGCGACGGGGCAGCGGACGCGTGCTGCGTGGTCCCGTCGATCCTTGCCGGGCGCGCCGCGTCGGCTCCGCAGCTCGGGACGAGCCCGGCGATCGTTAACGCGACTTCCTGGGTGGAATACTTAGCTGACGTAACCCTCCAGCACGTCGCGGGCGATCAACTCGGGATCGCGCTCCTGCGGCGCTCCGTACCCACCGCCCCCCGGCAGGCGAACTTCCACCAGGGCGCCGGGCGGCACCACCTGCTCCTGCTTCGGGTTGCCCGGCGGGACGCCGTCGACGAGCACCTCGCCCAGGGTGCCGGGCCCACCGCCGAAAAACCCTTGCGCCGGATGCCGGGTGCGATCGCAGAGCACCGAGCAGGTGACGGGCTCACGGCTGCGCATGCGGAAGGCGATCGTCTGGCCGAGGCCCCCCCGGAACTTGCCGAACCCGCCTGAATCCGGACGCAATTCTTTGCGCTCGATGAGGAAGGGCGAGATGTTTTCCAGCACCTCGGCCGGGGTGCCCAGGACCCCGGACGGGAAAGCGGTCGCGCTGAGGCCGTCCTTGACGGCCCGGGCCCCGGTTCCACCCGAGGAGAAGAAGATCTGGGTGAACGGACGACCCTCGAGATCCCGACCGGCCACCTGCACGCCCCAGATATTGGCCGAGCCTTCGGCCATCACGCGATCGGGCAACGCCTGGCTCAGCGCGCCGGCGATCACGTGGGGCAGGAAGTGCCCGATGACGTGGCGGGCGGCCACCGCCGCCGGAGGCTTGACGTTGAGGATCGATCCCTCGGGGGCGTGGATCCGCAGCGGGCGGAAGGCGCCTTCGTTGTTGGGCACGTCGGGGCTCACGATCACCTTGACGCCGTACGTCGTGTAGGCCTCGGTGTAGTTCATCACGACGTTGATGCCGCGGGCACTGGCCGGCGACGAGCCGGCGTAGTCGATCGAAAGCTCGTCGCCCCGGACCTCGCAGCGCACCTTGATGGTGATCGGCTCGTCGAAGCCATCGGAGGTGATGGCGTACTCCCACCGGCCGGGCCGGAGCGCTCGAATGGCCTCGCGCATCGCCCGCTCCGTCCGCCCGATGATTTCGTCGGCCAGTGGCTCCAGCCGCTCGAGCCCGAATTCGCCCATGAACTCCAGCAGGCGCTCGCCCCCCACGTCGCCCCCGGCGATCTGGGCGTGGAAGTCGCCCAGCACCATGTCGGGCACCCGCACGTTGGCCCGGATCATGGCCATCAGCGACTCGTTGGGGCGGCCGCCCTCGTAGAGCTTGAGGATGGGGATGAACAAGCCTTCCTCGTAGACCTCCCGGGCCTCGGCCGAAAGCACGTGGCCACCGATGTCGGCCGTGTGGCAGGTGGAGGCGAAGAACGCGACGCAGGCGTCGTCCCGGAAGACAGGCGTGCAGATGGTCACGTCGTTGAGGTGGCCGGACGTCTTCCAGGGATCGTTGGTGATCAGCACGTCGCCCGGCCGGAGCGTCTCGATCGGGCAGGCGGCCAGGACATGCTTCATGGCCAGGGCCATGGAGTTGATATGGCCCGGCGTGCCGGTCACCGCCTGCGCCACCATGAAGCCGCGGCGGTCGAAGACGCCGGCCGAGAGGTCCCCCGCCTCGCGCACGATGGAGGTGAACGACGTGCGTTGTAGCGCCGTGGCCTGCTCGTTCACCACGCCGATCAGCCGGCTCCAGCAGATCTCGAGCGTGACCGGGTCGAGCAGTTTCAAGCCGGAAGCTCCACCACGACGGTGAGGCCATCGTCGACGCGGCAGCGGGCCCCGGGCCCGAGGACGGCCGTGGACTCGCGCTCCTCCACGATGGCGGGACCGCCGAAGACGGTGCCGGGGCCCAGCGCGTAGCGGTCGTACACCGGCGTGGTCACGAACCCTCCGACCTCGGCAAAGTAGGCGGCGCGTCTCGTTTTGATGGCGGCCTCGGCGCTCGTCCCGCCGACGGCGGCCCGGGGCGTCATCGCCAGCCCGGGCCGGGGGCCCGACACCGTCACGCGCCAGTTCAAGGCCTCGATGGGAACGCCCTGGGGGAGCCGATGGTAGAGGGCGCCGTAGGCGCCCTCGAAGCTTCGGGTGATGTCGGCCAGACTCTCTGCTGCGAGCGCGCCGCCGGGGATCGGCGCCTCCACCTCGTGGCCCTGGCCGAAATACCGCATCTCGGCCACTCGCCGCACCTGTACATCGCGCGGCGGCACTCCGGCCCGCGTCAGCAGCCGGCGCCCTTCGTCCTCCATGGCGGCGAAGAGCGCGTTGACCGCAGTCCAATCGGCGGCATCCAGCCGCTCTCGGCGGGTTTTGACGAAGTCGAAGGCCAACGGCGCGGCCAGAAGGCCGTAGGCCGACATCGCGCCCGCGCCGAACGGCAGCAGGATGCGGGGGACGCGCAGGATGTGCGCCACCTGCCAGCAGTGAACGGGCCCGGCGCCCCCGAAGGCGAACAGCGGGTACTGGCGGAGATCCTTGCCCCGCTCGATCCCGTGGATGCGGGCGGCGGCCGCCATGTTCTCGTTGACGACCCGGTGGATTCCCCAGGCCGCCTCCAGCCCGTCGATGCCCAGCGGCCGGGCGATGTGCTCCCCGATGGCGCGCCGCGCCGCCGGGCCGTCGAGCCGCATGCGACCGCCCAGGAAGAACTCGGCATCCAGGTAGCCGAGGACGAGATCGGCGTCAGTGACGGTCGGCGCGCGGCCGCCGAGGTTATAGCAGGCCGGTCCCGGATCGGCGCCGGCGCTGTCAGGGCCGACCTTGAGCAGCCCCATGCGGTCCACGCGGGCGATGGAGCCGCCGCCCGCGCCGATCTCGATCAGTTCGACAACCGGCACCCGGATGGGGAGGCCTGAGCCCTTCTTGAAGCGGTCGGCGCGGGCCACCTCGAACTCGCGGGCGACCAGCGGCGTACCGCCGTCGATAACGCACGCCTTGGCCGTCGTGCCGCCCATGTCGAACGACAGCAGCCGCGATTCGTTCCGCTCTCGGGCCGCCTGCGCGGCCGCCAGCGCGCCCGCGGCGGGCCCGGACTCGACCAGGCGGATGGGGAAGCGCTTGGCGTCGCCGGGGAGCGCGATGCCACCCGACGACTGCATGATGTAGAGTTGGCCGGCGATGCCCCGATCACCGAGGCGGCGCTCGAGATCCTCCAGGTAGTGCGCCATCAACGGCATCACGTAGACGTTGGCCGTCGTGGTCGAGGCGCGCTCGTACTCCCGGATCTCGGGGACGACCTCCGAGGAGCAGGACACCGGAACTCCGGGGGCGACCTCCCGCACCAGCGCTTCCAGCCGCCGCTCGTGGGCCGGGTTCAGATAGGCATGGAGCAGGCAGATCGCGATGGCCTCGACGCCAGCCGCCGTCAGCTCGGCGATGGCCCGCCGCGCGGCGGCCTCGTCCAGCGGGCGCAGGATGGAGCCGTCGGCCAGCAACCGCTCCGGCACCTCGCCGCGAAGGTGGCGGGGCACGAGCGGCGGCGGGGGATCGATGAGGATGTCGTACATGTCGTAGCGGCCCTCGCGCCGGATCTCGAGCGCGTCGCGGAAGCCAGTCGTCGTCAGGAGCGCCGTCCGCGCGCCCTTGCGCTCGATGAGCGCATTCGTGGCCAACGTGGTGCCGTGGACGACGGCGCCGATGGCGCCGGGCGCCACCCGCGCGTCGTCGAGGAGGGCGTGGATGCCCTGCTCCACGCCGTGGGCCGGGTCCTTGGGCGTCGTCAGGATCTTGCCGACGGACAGGGCTCCCGTCGCCTCGTCCACCACGACGAGGTCCGTGAAGGTGCCGCCGATGTCGACGCCCAGTCGGGCCCGCACAGGGGCAGTCTACATTAGCCGAGATAGGAGGAGACGAACGTACCGGCCGGCGCTCCGCCGCCGGCGAAGCGGCCCAGACTGAAGGGGGCGGCGCTCACCGGCGGCTCGGCGCCGCAGACGAGCGCGGCCATCATCTCGCCCACCGCCGGCGCCAGCTTGAACCCATGACCGCTCATTCCCGCCGCGATCCAGAACCCGCCGACGGCCGACTGGTCGAGGATGGGCATCCAGTCCGGTGTGATGTCGAACGCGCCCACGTACCCGCGCTGGTAGCGCGCCTCGCTCAGCCGCGGCACAGCCCGGCTCGTGCGCTCCAGGGTTTCCGTCGCCTCCGCCAGACCCACCTCCTGGCCCAGGCGCTCGGGATCGACGGGGTGGTGAGCCTCGTCGTCGGTGAGCGAGCCGGTCAGCGTGAGCCGTCCCGTCTCCGGGCGTACGTAAGCGCCGCCGGCGAGATCGAGGTAGACCACATGCGGTGCGCCGAAGCCCGGATCGCGCTCCACGATGAACACGGGATGGCGCCCGACGACGATGGGCAACGCCACGCCGGCGAGCGCAGCCACGCGCGGCGACCAGAGCCCAGCCGCGTTGACGATCAGCGGTGTGTGCACGACGTCGCCGGCGCTGGTCCTGGCGGCGTGGACGCGATCGCCGCTCACGAGAATCTCGGTGACCTCTGCGCCTTGCTCGATCGTCACGCCCGCCCGGCGGGCGGCGGCCGCGTAGGCGAGCGTCACGCCCGAGGGATCGGCGTAACCGGATTCCGGCTCCCAGAGCACCGCGCCCAGCGAGGAGGCGTCGATGCGCGGCTCGATCCGGGCGGCCTCCGGCGGCTCGAGCAGCTCGGCCCGCAGCCCGATCGGTCGCTGCCATGCTAGTGTCTCGGCCAGCCGGTCCCGCATCGCTCCGCTGACGCCGATGAGGGCGCCGCACCCGACGTAGCCCGATGACCCGCCGACGGCGTCGTCGAAGTGGCGGTACACCTCCAGGCTGCGGCGGACCATCCTGGTGGTCTCCGGCGTGGGATAGAGCTGGCGGATGATGCCCACCGACCATCCGGTGCCGCCGGCGCCGAGGAACCTGCGCTCGAGGATCAGGATCCGACCGACGCCGCGGGCAGCCAGGTGGTGCGCGATCGACGTGCCAGTGACGCCGCCGCCGATGATGACGGCGTCGGCGGTCCGGGTCACCGGCCGGTGGCGGCCAGCGCGGTGGAGGCCTCGCGCTCCGTGAGCAGCCGCACCGGATCGCCCCGGCGCACGGAGCCTTCGACCAGCACCCGCGTGTAGACCCGGCTCCACCCTGGATGGCGCTTCTGCGAGACCCGGGCGTAGTCGCCGTCGGCGAACGCCGGCTCGATGTTGGCGCAGGGGGAGGTGTAGCGCGTCACCTGAAGGAGCAGCGCCTCGCCCACGCGCAGCACGCAGCCGGGGGCGACCGCAGGCCAGTCGAGACCGTGGATGGTCAGGTTCTCGCCGATGGCGCCCGGGACGATCGGGTGACCTTCGGCCTGAAGCGCCTCGATGGCTTCCAGGGCGTAGAGGCAGACGGCCCGCTCGGGGCCGCCATGATGCTCCCGGTCGCGGTGAGCGTCACCCTCCAGGCCCAGGGCGCTCACGCGTGCCGTCTGCACCGGCGTCTTGGGAACACCGCCACCTGACACGTTGATCTGCACGACGCGTCCCTGGCTCACAGGACCACCTCCGAGCCGATTCCGGTAGCTCGGGCCTGATTGTACGCGAGCCTGGCGGTGGCCAGGTCCTCCAGGGCCCAGCCGACCGACTTGAAGACCGTGATCTCATCCGCCCGCGTCCGCCCGGGACGCGCCCCGGTGATCACCTCCGCCAACTCGGCCGCGATATGGCGTCGATCGAACGCGCCTTCCGTCAGGGGCAGGAGCACGTCGCCTGCCTCGCTGAACGCCCCCGCGTAGGTGTCCACGACGACGCGCGCTCGCCGAAGGGTCTCGGTGTCCGCTTCGCGGTCGCTGGGGCGGAAGGCGCCGACGAGGTCCACGTGGGTGCCCGGCCTCAGGTCGTCCCCGAATATCACGGGGGTGGCCGACGTCGTCGCGCACGTGACGATGTCGGCTTCACGGACGGCGATTCGCGGATCGCCGGCCACGTCGGCGGCCAGCCCGAGCCGGGCGCCCATCGCCTCGGCGAAGCGCCGCGCCCGCGCGGCGTCTCGCCCGACCACCGTGATCCGCTCCAGCCGGCGGTCCGCGGCCAGCGCCAGGAGCTGAAAGCCGGCCTGGACTCCGGCGCCGAAGCAGGCCACCCGGCGCGCGCCGGCACGGGCCAGGAACCGGGCGGCCAGCGCGGAAGTCGCGCCCGTCCGGAGCCCGGTCAGATACGTGCCTTCCAGCAGCGCCAGCGGCTGGCCGGTGCCGCCGTCCAGTAGGACATAGCTCGCGTAGATGGTCGGATGCCCACGCCCACGGTTGCCGGGGTACACGGACGCCAGCTTCGTCCCGAGCGCGGCGCCCGCCGCGGGCTCGCGGGCGGTGGCCGGCATCAACAGGAGGATGCCCTCGGCGCCGATCGGCACGACGCCCCGGGGCGGCGCCGTGGCGTGGCCGGCGGCGTAGAGGCGAAAGATCTCGGCCAGGGCCTCGATCACGGCGGGCGGGGAGAGGAGCCGCTCGAGATCGGCCCGGGAGAGGACGAGCACCGGTCAGCGGGCCTGGGACGCGCCCGGCGCCCGCTCGCGCCGCCGGATCATGCGCTGCACCTTCGCTTCGAGGACCAGCTCGTCACGCTGGTTCAGGATCCGGTGCTGGTAGGCGACGATGCCGCGGTCGGGCTTTCGCGTCTCGCGCTTGTCCACGACCTCGACCTCCACGCGAATCGTGTCCCCGGCCAGCACCGGCGCCAGCAGGCGGATCTCGCCGCCCAGCCAGGCCATCCCGGTGCCGTGGATGAGGCCGGTCTGCATGACGAGCCCTTCGGACAGCGCGAACGTCAGCGCCCCCGGCGCCACCCGCCGGCCGAACACGGACTCGCGGGCGACGTACTCCATGTCCACGAAGAGCGGCTCGATGAAGCCGCAAAGGTTCACGAAGGTGACGACGTCGGTCTCAGAGACGGTGCGCGCGAGCGTTCGGTAGACGGCGCCGACGCTGGTCTCCTCCCAGGTCAATCCCTGTCCCGGCATCTGTCGCTCCGTTCTCTCGGTTCGGCCGTCGCCGTCCGGCTACTACTCACCCAGATAGGCCCGGCGCACGTCGGCGTCCTCGGCCAGCGTGGCCGCCGTCCCGGTCAGCGCGATGGTGCCCGTCTCCAGAACGTAGCCGCGGTGCGCGATGGACAGCGCCATGGCTGCGTTCTGCTCCACCAGCAGAATGGTGGTGCCCTGCCGGTTGATGTCGGTGATGGTCTCGAAGATCTGCTCCACCAGCACCGGCGCCAGCCCCATGCTGGGCTCGTCGAGGAGCAGCAGGCGGGGGCTGGCCATGAGCGCGCGGCCGATGGCCAGCATCTGCTGCTCGCCGCCCGACAGCGTCCCCGCCACCTGAGCGATCCTTTCCAGAAGCCGCGGGAACAGGGCGAAGACCCGATCGAGATCGTCCTGGATCCGTCCGTCCCGGCGGGGATAAGCGCCCATCATGAGGTTCTCGCGCACGGTCAGGCGGTTGAAGATCCGGCGGCCCTCCGGCACGTGAGCGACCCCGCGCAGGACGACTTCGTGAGCGGGTACGCCCACCAGGGGGCGGCCCTCGAGGGTGATCGTCCCCCGGCGGGGGGCCAGCAGCCCCGAGATGGTCTTGAGCGTCGTGGTCTTGCCCGCGCCGTTGTTGCCGAGGATGGCCACGATCTCTCCTCGCTGCACCGCCAGCGCCACGCCTTTGAGGGCGTGGATCTCCCCGTAGAAGACGTGGAGGCCTTCAATCTCCAGCATGGGCTCGACGCGTGCGATCCCAGGAGCCGCGGCCCAGATAGGCCTCGATGACCCGGGCGTCCGATTGCACCTCGCGGGGCGGGCCCTCGGCGATCTTCTCGCCGTGATCGAGCACGGTGACCCGATCGGAGACTTCCATCACCACCCGCATGTTGTGCTCGATCAGCAGGATGGTCAGGCCGAGATCGGTAATGAGGCGGCGCAGCAGCGCCATGAGATTGGCCGCCTCGCCCTGTGTCATGCCCGCCGTCGGCTCGTCCAGCAGCAGCAGCGTCGGCTCGGAGGCCAGGGCCCGGGCGATCTCCAGCCGGCGCTGATCGCCGTAGGGCAGATTCCGGGCGACCTCGTTGGCGGTCGCCCGGAGGTCGACCCGCTCGAGCAATGCCGCCGCCCGCGTCCAGAGCCCACGTTCGGCCCGCGCGAAGCGGGGGCCGCGGCTGAGCACTTCCCACAGTCCGAGCGCGATGCGCGCGTGCATGCCCACCAGCACGTTCTCGATGGCCGTCATGTTGGCGAACAGCCGGATGTTCTGGAACGTCCGGCAGATGCCGAGCGCGGTGATCTGGTCGGGCCGGAGCCCGACGAGGGAGCGCCCCCGAAAGGTGACGGCGCCCTCGTCGGGTGCGTAGATCCCCGTGAAGACATTGAACAGCGTGGTCTTGCCGGCCCCGTTGGGTCCGATGATGGAGGCGATGCCCGCGTCCAGGTCGAAGTCCACCCGGCTGAGCGCGGTGAGGCCTCCGAAGCGCTTGGTGACGCCGCGGGCCTCGAAGAGCGCGCTCACGGCGCCAGCACGTCCTGTTGTCGGGGGTTCGCGGCCGCCGGCCCCGTCAATTCTCGCTGGCGGCGACGGGCCGGCAGGATGCCCTGGGGCCGGAAGATCATCATGAGGACGAGGATGACGCCGAAGATCATCCGCTCGTACTTGGCCGGCTCGAACTGGGTGGGCAGGTCGGCCAGGCTGTAGCCAAGGACGGTGACGCCGGCGTTCTTCAGCTCGTTGAGCCAGAGCGAGAACCCCTTGAGCACCTGCAGATTCAGGACGGTCACGACGGTGGCCCCCAGGACGGCCCCGGGGATGGAGCCCATGCCGCCCAGGATCACCATGGCCAGCACGCCGATCGATTCCAGGAACGTGAACGACTCCGGGTTGATGAAGACCTGCTTGGCGGAGAACAGCACGCCCATGATCCCCGCGAAGGACGCGCCGCAGGCGAAGGCCATGAGCTTCATGCGCACCAGGGGCACACCCATCGCCCGCGCGGCCAGCTCGTCCTCCCGAATCGCCTCCCAGGCCCGGCCGATGTGAGAGTCCTCGAGCCGGCGGTTGACGATGATGACGATGACCACGATGACGAGGACCAGGAAGTAGAAGTGCTCCCCATAGGGGAGGCCGAGCAGCGTGGGCGGCCGGCCGATGGGCGTGATGCCCTTGGGGCCGTTGGTGAGGTTGATCGGCTTGTCCAGGTTGTTGGCGAGCACGCGGATGACCTCGCCGAAGCCGAGGGTGACGATGGCCAGGTAGTCGCCGTGCAGGCGGAGCACCGGCAGCCCCAGGAGGATCCCGGTGCCGGCGGCCACCAGGAGCCCGACCAGGAGGAACCCGTAGAACCATCCCGGGGCGAGCGGGAAGCCACCGCCGAAGATCACGTTGGCGTGGGGCGAGCCCAGGATGGCCCACGAATATGCCCCGACGGCGAAGAACGCGACGTACCCCAGGTCGAGGAGCCCGGCCAGTCCCACCACGATGTTGAGGCCGAGCGCCAGGGCCACGAAGATCCCGACCTGGGTGGCCACCTCCAGGTAGTAACCGTTATAGGCCCCGATCAGCGGCATCAACACCAGGAGCGCCAGGCCCAGCAGGCTGAAGCGCAGCCAGGGCGCGATGCGAGCCAGGTACACGAAGAGGATCGAGCCCTGGAAGGCGAGAAAGGCCAGGATCGACCGCGGGAAGACGGCCACGGCCAGGCTCGAGAGTCCGACGGCGGCGATGGCGAGGATGGTATGCAGGATCACGCCCGTTCCCGCACGACCTCGCCCAGGAGACCCTTGGGCCGGAAGACGAGGATCAGGATGAGGACCGAGAAGGCGAAGATGTCCTTGTACTCGGCGCCGAAGGCCCCGCCGGTCAGCAGGGAGAGATACGAAGCGGCGAAGGCCTCCAGGAGCCCCAGAACCAGCCCCCCCACCATGGCCCCCGGGATATTCCCGATCCCGCCCAGGACCGCAGCGGTGAACGCCTTCAGCCCCGGGATGAACCCCGTGTAGGGATTGATCAGCCCGTACTGCACACCGAAGAGCACGCCGGCCGCGCCGCCCATGGCCCCGCCGATGAGGAAGGTGAGCGAGATGATCCGGTTCACGTCGATGCCCATGAGGCTTGCCGCCGCCTGGTCCTCGGCCACGGCCCGGATGGCCGTGCCCACCCTGGTGCGGTTGACCAGCACGTGGAGCACCCACAGCATGGCCAGGGCGGCGGCAATGACGACCAGAGACTTCACCGACACGTCGATGGTCGTCGTCAGTTCGAACCGGACGCTCAGCGCGTCGATCGTCGGGTAGACGAGGTTGAAGGCGTTGCGCCAGAGCGACTCGACGAGACGGATGAGGTCCTGCAGGAAGAACGAGATGCCGATGGCCGAGATGAGGGGGATCAGTCGGGGCGCGCCCCGGAGCGGACGGTAGGCGATCCGCTCGACGGCGACGGCCAGCGCCCCGCTGGCGGCCATGCCGGCGACGAGGACCAGCAGCAGGAGCAGGGGCCAGGGCAGGCCCTCGAGGAGTCCGGCCTCCTTGAGCCCCAGCATGATCTCGACGCCGACGAAGGCGCCGACGATGAAGATCTCGGAGTGGGCGAAGTTGATGAACTGCAGCACCCCGTACACCATCGTGTAGCCCAGCGCGATGAGGGCGTACATGAAGCCCAGAATGAGGCCGTCGAGCAGGACCTGGGGGAAGATGCCGAGGAGCAGCTCGAAGTCCATGGCGGGTTAGTCTGACATGGGGGGCCCCGACATGGCCCCCCATACCCCCCAGCGCTCGGAGTGCCCCGGCGAAGCCGGGGCACTCCTCGATAATCCGACAGAAGAGTCCCGGCCCACCCCGTGCGTCGGCGGTGTCAGGTGCTACGACTTTTTCTTGGCCGGAGCGGCGATCGACAGCCGCTTGACCTCCTTGTTGTCACCCCACTTCTGCGGGTCCTCGCTGGCGACCTGCAGGACGAAGTAGAGCGCCTTCTTGGGGTCTCCCTTGTCGTCGAAATCGACCGTGCCGGTGATGCCCGTGTGCTTCACCGTGCGCACCGCGGTGGCCACGTCCTCGCGGGTGACCTTGCCGGCCTTGGCCACTGCCTCCAGGGCCTTGAGGGCGATGGCGGTGGCGTCGTAGGCCTGGGCCGAGAACGGCTCGGGGTTCTTGCCGAACTTCTTCCTGTACTCCTCGGCGAACTGCTTGGCCTGCGGGTACACCGTCACCGGGCCGGCCACCGAGGTGTAGTACATCCCCACCACCGCCTTGCCGGCGATCTTGGTGAGGTCCGAGGAGTCCATCCCGTCGGGCCCCATGAACCGGGCCTTCACGCCCTTCTCGCGGGCCTGCTTGAAGAACGGCCCCGCCTGCTCGTAGATGCCGCCGAAGTAGATGAGGTCCGGGTTCTTGGCCCGAATGGGGGTGATGATGGGATCGAAGTTCGATTTCTCTTCGGTGCCCTCGAAGCCCAGGACCTTGATGCCCTTCTTCTCGGCGTCGGCCTTGAAGAACTCGGCGACGCCCTGCCCGTACGTGGTCTTGTCGTGCACGATGTAGACCGACTTCGCCTTGAGCGTGCCGTGGACGAACTCGGACCCCACCACACCCTGGACGTCGTCACGGCCGCACACCCGGTAGACATTCGTGTACCCGCGGTCGGTCACGGTGGGGTTGGTGTTGGCCGGCGAGATCATGGTGAGGCTGACTTCCTTGTAGACCTCGGACGAGGGAATGGCCACGCCGGAGTTGAGGTGCCCGATGACGACCATGATGTCCTTGTCGGCGATGATGTTCTTGGCGTTGGACACGCCCACGTCCGGCTTGGCCTGATCGTCGTAGGGAACGAGCTCGACCTTGTAGCCCGCCTTCTCCAGATTGCCCTTGAACTTCTCGAGGGCCAACTGCGTGCCGAGCTTGATGCCCTCGCCGAGCGCGGCCTGTCCGCCGGAGAGGGGGCTCTGGGTGGCGATCTTGATCGTGCCCTTGCTCTGGGCGTCGACCGGAGCGGTGGCCGGGATCAGCGCTATGGCGATCACCGCGGCCAGCGCGAGGATGGACCGGATCGGATGAGTGCTCATCGGGTATCCCCTCCTGCGTGAGGTAGGCCTCGTTTGCGCGCCGTCATTATAGCGGCCAGGCCGGGCAGGTCAAGGACGGCGGCCGGTCGCGGCGCTCCGGGCACGCCCGATGGCGTCCAGGAGCTGTCGCGTCGCCGCCGCCGGATCCTCGGCGGCGCACACGGCCGCGATCACCGCGACGCCGTCGGCGCCGGCGCGGATCACCTCGGCCACGTTCGCTGGCGTGATGCCCCCGATCCCGATCAGCGGAGCCCGGATCTCGGCCCGGAGCTTCCGGATCAGCCCCGGCCCCACCAGCTCAAAATCCGGCTTGGTCGCCGTCGGGAACATCGAGCCCACGGCGATGTAGTCGGCGCCAGCGGCGTGGGCCGCCCGCGCCTGCTCGACGCTGTGCGTGGAGAGGCCGAGGATCATGCCCGGCCTGAGCAGCGGACGGGCCAGGGGCGCGGGCAGATCCTCCTGGCCCAGGTGCACGCCGTCCGCCTCCACGGCCACGGCCAAGTCCGCCCGGTCGTTGACGATGAACGTCACCCCGGCGGCCCCGCAGCGTGCGCGAAGCCGCTGGGCGAGCGGCAGCAGCCGCCCCGAGGGCCACTCCTTGTCGCGCAGCTGCACCATGCGACACCCTCCGCCGATGGCCCCCTCCAGGATGGTGGCGAGGTCCCGGCCGCCCGCGGCGGCGCGGTCGAGGATGACGTAGAGGCTCGGATCCATCTAGATCCTCGGAGGGGGGCTGTGCCCCCCTTCCGAACCTCCCCCCCCTAGCTTGCGCGGGCCAAGCCCGCGCTCGAGCCGCCCGGTCGATTCGCGCGGACGATTCATCGTCCGATCGGCGATCTCATCTAGGGGTGCAGGCGGCGACCGTCGGCGCTGGTGAAGCGGCCCTCCAGGAACGCGGGGTCCGAGAGCACCTTGAGCTGGAACGGGATCGACGTCTTCACCCCCTCCACCGTGGTCTCGCCGAGCGCCCGCCGCAGCCGCTCGACGGCCTCGGCGCGGTTCCGGCCGTGGGCGATGATCTTGGCGACGAGCGAGTCGTAAAACGGGGGCACGCTGTAGGGGACCATGAGGTGGCTGTCCACGCGGACGCCGAAGCCGCCGGGGGGGATCCAGGCGGTGACCCGCCCGGCGCTGGGGGCGAAGGTGTCCGGGTCCTCGGCGTTGACCCGGCACTCGATGGCGTGGCCGTCGAAGCGGATGGCGTCCTGCCGGTAGCCGAGCGGCTCGCTGGCCGCGATGCGAATCTGCTCACGCACGAGGTCGATGCCGGTAATCATCTCCGTCACCGGGTGCTCGACCTGGATGCGCGTGTTCATCTCGATGAAGTAGTGCTGGCCCTCGGGATCGACGAGGAACTCGACGGTGCCGGCGCTGATGTAATTCACCGCGGCCGCGGCCAGCAGGGCCGCGCGGTGCAGGCCGGACCGGGTCTCGGCGCCGAGCCCCGGCGCCGGCGCTTCCTCGATCAGCTTCTGGTGGCGGCGCTGGACCGTGCAGTCGCGCTCGCCGAGGTGGACGCGAATGCCGTGCTGATCGCCCAGCACCTGGACCTCGACGTGGCGCGCCTCCTCGACGTACTTCTCGCAGTAGATCTCCGACGAGCCGAAGGCGGCCGCTGCTTCCGACTGGCACTGGGCGAAGGCCGAGGTGGCGGCGTCGCGGTCCCGCACGATCCGCATGCCCCGGCCGCCGCCGCCGGCGGCCGCCTTGAATATGACAGGGTAGCCGATGTGCTCGGCCATCTCGAGCGCGCGGTCGGCATCGGCCAGCGGGCCCTCGCTGCCCGGGACGACCGGGACGCCGGCTTGCTTGGCGATCTGGCGGGCCTGGACCTTGTCGCCCATCAGGCGGATGGCCTCGGGCGTCGGGCCGATGAAGCTGATGCCGCAGGCGCGGCAGATGTCGGCGAAGTTCGGGTTCTCAGCCAGGAAGCCGTAGCCGGGATGAATCGCCTCGCTGTCGGTCACGGCCGCCGCCGAGATGATGGAGGGGATGTTCAGGTAGCTCGAGCGGGGGTCGTTGGGCCCGACGCAGATGGACTCGTCGGCCAGCCGGACGGGCAAGGAGTCGGCGTCCGCCGTGGAGTGGGCGATGACGGTGCGGATGCCCATCTCCCGGCAGGTGCGGACGATCCGCAGCGCGATCTCGCCCCGGTTGGCGATGAGGATCTTGTGAAACACCGGGCGCGCCCTGGTCAGCCGGTGGGGCCGACGAGGAACATCGGTTGCCCGTACTCCACGGGCTGGCCGTTCTCCACCAGGATCTTGGCGATGCGGCCGCTGGCCTTCGATTCGATCTCGTTCATCAGCTTCATCGCTTCGATGATGCAGAGGATCTGGCCTTCCTTGACGACGTCGCCCTCGCGCACGTAGGGCTCGGCGGTGGGCGACGAGGCGCGATAGAAGGTGCCCACCATCGGCGCTTCGATGGTGACGAGCGGGGAGGCCGCGGCGACTTCCACCACCGAAGCCGACGCCACCACCGGGCCGGCGGCGACGGGCGGCGCCGCGACGGGCGCGTGCCGGTGGCGCTGCAGGCGCACGCGCACCTCGCCGATGCCGACCTCGATCTCGGTCAGGTCCAGCTCGCCGAGCAGCGTGCCGAGCTGGCGGGCCAGCTCGGTGACCGCGCGGGGATCGCCAGCGGCCGAGGGGCGGGCGGCCATCAGCCGGCCACCGCCACCCGGCCCAGGTACTCCCCGGTCCGCGTGTCGACCTTGACGACGTCGCCCTCGTTGAGGAACAGCGGCACCTGGATCACCGCCCCCGTCTGCAGGGTGGCCGGCTTGGAGCCGCCCTGGGCGGTGTCGCCGCGGACCCCGGGCTCGGTCTTGGTAATGGCCAGCTCCACGAAGTTGGGCAGCTCGATAGCCGTCGGCGCGCCGTTGATGTAGAGCACCTCCACCTCCATGTTCTCGGTGAGGTACTCGCGGGCGTCCCCCACCTCGTGCTCCGACAGCGAGACCTGCTCGTAGGTCTCCGTGTCCATGAAGTGATAGCGGTCGTCGCGGTAGAGGAACTGCATGCGCTTTTCTTCGAAGTCGACCCGCTCGACCTTTTCACCGGACCGAAAGGTGTTGTCGATCACGGTGCCCAGCCGCATGTGCTTGAGCTTGGTGCGCACGAAGGCCCCGCCCTTGCCGGGCTTGACGTGCTGGAAATCGACGATGGCGTAGGGCTGGCCGTCGAAGACGATCCGCAGCCCCTTCCTGAACTCGGCGGTGGAGACCTGCATCAGGCTAACCCTTCCGTCTCAAGCGCGCGCGGAGCGCCTGCTCCAGGCCCGCGCGGGCGTCGGCGTTGTCGCGGTCCCGGCGGAGCAGCCGGGTGAAGATCTGGCCAGCCTCCTCGGCGAGCCCCTGATCGAGGCAGACCTTGCCGAACGTGACGGTCACGAACGTATCGTCGGCCAGCACGCTGCCCAAGCCCCCCGCCGCCTCACCCCCCGGTGGCCCCGCCCGGAGCAGCCCGAGCAGCGCCCGCGATTCCCGGTCGCCGGGGTCGAGCCGGGCCGCTTCCTCCAGGTGGCCGAGGGCGGCATCGAGGCGCCCGCGCCGGCGATGGATCTCGGCGGCCAGGCGGTGGCACTGAAGGTCCTTGGGGCTCACCTCGAGGATCGCCGTCAGCTCGGCCAGTGCTTGCTCCAGCTCGCCCTCCGACATCAGGGCCTTGGCGAGGATCAGCCGGGCCGTGGTGTAGTGCGGGTACCTCGTGAGGCCCTCGCGGCAAAGGGCGATGGCCTCTCCGGTGCGTCCCGTCTTTCGATAGAGGTCGGCCAGCTGGGCGAAGGCGAGGGAGGCCGGGTCCCGCTGGAGCCGCTCCTCCTGCCGGCGAATGGCGTTTGTGGTAGCGGCATCATCCGCCGGCATGGCAGTTCCGTTATACGGAGCGCCGCTTTGCGTTGTCAAACCGGATCTGCCCCGCCCCGCTCCGCTGCCCCGGGATCGGCCCCGAGGGCGCGAGGCTTCGTACCACCGCCCGGATATCGTCCCGAGGAACGTCGTAGACGAGCTTGAACGCGCCGATCTCGGGGGCCTGGACGAAGGGGACCCGGCCGTCCCGAGCCTTCTTGTCGCTGGCGATGATGGCTAGCACGGTCTCAACGTCGATCCCGTCGGAGCCCGTCGGCAGGCCGACGGCGGCCAGCACGCGCTCCTGGCGCTCAACCGTCACCGGGCTCGCCAGGCCCAGTCGCTCGGCCAGCCGGGCCTCCGCCACGATGCCCAGGGCGACGGCCTCGCCATGGGTCCAGCGGGCGTAGCCAGTCGCCGCCTCGAGCGCGTGGCCGATGGTATGGCCGTAGTTGAGGACGTGGCGCAGCTCGGTGTCGCGCTCGTCCCGCTCCACTACCGAGGCCTTGAGCCGGCAGGAGCCGCCGATAATGCGTTCCAGAGTGGCCGGCTCGCGCGCCGTCAGGGGACCGACGCTGGCTTCCACGTCGGCCAGGTACGCGCCGTCCAGGACGATGCCGTGCTTGACGATCTCGGCCAGCCCGGACCTGAACTCGCGGTCGGGCAGGGTTGATAGCGTCACCGGGTCGATCAACACCAACCGGGGTTGATGGAAGGCGCCGATCAGATTCTTGGCCCGAGGGTGGTTGACGGCGGTCTTGCCGCCGATCGACGCGTCGACCTGGGCCAGCACCGTCGTGGGGATCTGAACGAAGTTGACTCCGCGCATGTACGTGGCGGCCACGAAGCCGGCCAGATCACCTATGGCCCCGCCGCCGAGCGCCAGCACCGTCGAAGTGCGGTCCAGTTGGGCCTCCAGAATGGCGGTCCAGCCCTGCTCGGCCACGGCGAGGGTCTTGGCGGCCTCACCGTCGGGCACCTCGACGCATACCACGGCGAAGCCGGCGGCCTCCAGGCTCTCGATCACGCGCTTGCCGAAGAGGCGCAGGATGGCGGGCGCGCTGACCAGCGCCACCCGGGAGCCGAGGCCGAGGCCGCGCAGCCGGGCCCCGACGGTGCCGAGTGCGCCCGGCTCGACCACGATCTCATAAGAGTGAGCGTCGAGCCGGACGGAGACGATCATCGTTGATGCGAGGGGGCGAGTTCCCCGACTCTCATAGGCTCGCCTCGGGCGTGCTCCGCCTCCGGCCCCGCATCCGCCCTGCGGCTCGCATTACTCTCACAGACTCGCCTCGGGCGGGCGGGCTGAAGCCCGCCGACGCCCTGCGGCTCGCACTACCATCTCTTCAGGCTGTCCTGGTAGGCGGCGTAGTTGCGGCGGATCTCGTCCACGCTGTCGCCTCCGAACTTCTCGAGGAACGCCTGGGCCAGGACGATGGCCATCATCGCTTCGCCAACGATGCCCGCCGCCGGCACGGCGCACACGTCGCTCCGCTCGACGACCGCCTCCACCGCTTCCTTGGTAGCGAGGTCGACCGACTTCAACGGCGTGCGCAAGGTCGACAGCGGCTTCATGGCCGCCCGCACGATGACCGGCTGGCCGTTGGTGACGCCGCCCTCGAGCCCGCCGGCGTTGTTGGAGGAGCGCCTGAACCCGCTGGTGGTATCGAACAGGATCTCATCGTGCACGGCCGAGCCCGGACGGCGGGCGGCCTCGAAGCCGAGGCCCAGCTCGCAGCCCTTGATCGCCTGGATGGCGCAGAAGGCCTGGGCCAGGCGGCCGTCGAGCCGGCGATCCCACTGCACGTAGGAGCCCAGTCCGACCGGACAGCCCAACGCCACGACCTCGAACACGCCGCCCAAAGTGTCGCCCTTGGCCTTGGCCTGGTCGATGGCGGCGATGATCGCCGCCTCGGTCTCTGGATCGGCGCACCGCACCTCCGACTCCTCGGCGCGCCGCCGGATCTCGTCCCAGCGGAGGTCCAGAGTGTCAGCGACGCGAACGCCACCGATCTCGACGACGTGGCTGAGGATCGTGATCCCGAACTCGGCCAGGAGGCGCTTGGCCACACCGGCGACGGCCACCCGCGCGGTGGTCTCCCGCGCGCTGGAGCGCTCCAGCACGTTGCGAATGTCGCGGTGGCCGTACTTCATGGCGCCGGCGAGGTCGGCGTGGCCCGGGCGCGGGCGCGTGACCTCCTTCAACGGCGTGCCCGCCTCGGGCGGGGCCACCGCCATGGTGGCCTTCCAATTCTCCCAATCGCGGTTGGCGATGCGAAGCGTGATGGGGCTGCCCAGCGTGAGGCCCCAGCGCACGCCGGACACGATGTGGATCTGATCCCGCTCGATCTTCATGCGCCCGCCGCGGCCGTAGCCCCGCTGCCGGCGCGCCAGATCGCCGTCGATGTCCGCCGGGCTGAGGGAGAGGCCGGCGGGCACCCCGTCGATCACGGCGGTCAGGGCCTCGCCGTGCGACTCGCCCGCCGTGAGGAAACGCAGCGGTTCAGGCATGCCGTTCAGGGTACCACGCGCGGGAGAGCTGGGGACGGGGGGTCAGATCCGCCGCGGGCCGAGCCGGGCTACTTCCCGGGTGGCGCCGCCGCGGCGGCGGCCCTATCCCTGGTCCCGAGCACGATTGGCGTGAGGAACACGACCAGCTCCCGTCCGCTCTCGAAGTTCTCCCGCTGCTTGAACAACCATCCCAGCAACGGAATGTCGCCGAAGATGGGGACCTTGCGTACGGTGTGCTGGTGCACGCTGGTGGTGACGCCGCCGATGACGAGACGCTCGCCCTCCTTGACGAGGACCTGCGTCTCCGCCTTCCGCTTGTTGATGGCCGGAGGAGACCCAGCGGTGCCGAGGTTCACCACGTCGCCGCGGGAGTTGTTCTCGACGATCACGATGAGCTTGACCTTCGTGACGTCCTGCTCCTGGATGACCGTCGGCGTGACCTCGAGCTTGAGCAGCGCCTCCTTGAACTGGATCTGGGTCCCCGCCGAGCTGATGGTGGCGTAGGGGATTTCCTCGCCGAGCGACATGATGGCCCGGGCGTTCTCGACCGTGACGACTTCGGGTCGGGCCAACGTCCGCGTCTTGCCCTGCGTCGCCAGGGCCTGGAGCGCCAGGTTGATGTTGAAGTTCGTCCCGACGATGCCGAAGGAGATGTTGCCGGCCGGCGACGCCCCGGCGTTCGGCAGCGCGCTGATCGGCAGGTTGATCAGGTTGCCACCCAGCGGGAGACCCGTCGTGGCGCTGATGGGAAGCACGTTGGCCAGCGTCAACGCCGGGTTCGGCAAGGGCCCCACTTGCGTCGCGATGCCGCCCGGAATGAGCGCCGCCCCCGCGGCGGTCTCCAATCCCCTGCCGACGATGGTCTGCGAGTCCGTTTTCACCACCCCGGCTCCACCCCACTGGATGCCGATCTGCTCGAGCGCGCTCCGATCGAGAACTTCCATCCGGGCCTCGATCTTCACCTGGGGCAGCGGGATGTCGAGCGACTCCCGGATGATCTTCTTCACACGCTCGAGGTCGGCCTGGTAGAGACGCAGGAACAGGGTATTCGTCGGCTTGTGGGCCCGGATCGTGAGCCCCTTGGCCAGCACGTCCTGCGAGACGGAGACAGGGCCTGGCGGCGGTGGAACCGCCCCGGGGCCGAAGAGCTGCGAGAACGGCGGCTCGGCGATGGGGCCGGCGCCGACCGGGCCCGCGATGACGTAGCCGGGGCCTTCGACCTTCTTGCCTTCGGCCGGGATGCCCAGGATGCCCTGAAGGGTCTTGGCCACCTCTTCGGGGTCGGCGTAGGAGAGGCGGAGCGTCTCCTCGCGGAGCGGCCCCCGCGCCTCCTGTTCCTGGCGGGCGGCGTCGGCCGCGAGCTTCTTACTCTGGGCCTCCGCTTCCTTGACCTGGGCCTCGGCCAGCTTGGTGCGCGCCTCGGCCTCGCCCTTGATCCGCGCTTCCTCGACCTTGGCCTTGGACTCCCGCTCCTTGGTGAGCGCCTCGCGGGAGACGATCCGCATCACGCCGTCCTTTTCCACTCTCTCCAGGTTGCGCGTGTCCAGGATCGTGTCGAGGGCCAGCTCCCAGGGCACATTGCGCAGGGAGATGGACATCTTGCCCTTCACGTCGTCGCCGATCACGATGTTGCGTCCGCTCTCGGCGGCCAGGATGCGGAGGAGGTTGACGACGTCGGCGTCCTTGAACTCCAGCGAGATGAGGCGCTGGCCGGCGGCCGGTGCCGGCGTCGTGGCCTGAGCCAGGCGGGAGGGCCGCGGCAGGGTGGCGGCAGGCGCCGGGCGGGTCGGCTCGGCGGCTGGTACGTTGGGCGTCTCGACCGCCGGCTTCGACGCCTCCGCCGTCGGCGCGCCCTCGCCAGCCGCCGTCGGAGGCGCCTTGAAGCCGTTCGCTCCCGGCGGCGGTTCGGCGACGGCCGCCGCTTTGGTGACGCGCCGGGCGAGCGTCGAGCTGTCGGCCAGCGGAGTGGCGCCGTCACCGGCGACGACCGCGGGGTCCGCGGGCACGATGATCGCGAGACCGCGGGCGTCCTCGAGGATCGCGTAGCCGACCTTCCGGGTGAAGTCCAGGACCACCCGGGCGACGCCATCGCGATATTGACCGCCGCGGATCTGCTTGACCGGCTCCCGGGCGATCGCCACCGCAGTCTTGGGCCACGCGTAGACCGTGTCTTCGAGGTCGACCACCAGCCGGTACGGCGCATCGAGGAACTCGGCCCGGTATCGCGCGGGCCCCGCCATCCTGATGAGGAAGACCAGGGCCCCCTTCTGCTCTTTCACTGTGACACCCTGAAATTGCGCCGGAAGCGCGAGACCGGGGGGGACGGCGTCAGCCGCTCCCGCCGCGCAGGGCAGCACCGCCAGGGCGACCGCCAATGCAGCCTGCACCGTCTGACGACGCAGTCTTGGGGTCATCACTCCCCGCCCAGCCGCAACACGACGCGGTAATCGGTGGAGCCGCGTCGGGCAACGACGGTGAACACTACAGTGTCCGGACCGACCTCGATCAGGCGCCCATCGCCGAACGTGTCGCCGGGTTGAAGGATGTATCCGAGCCCGTCGGGCGTCTCGACGAGGGCCAGAACGCGGCCGCCCGGGCTGCGAACGATGCCGGTGAGCTTCGCCGACGCCACGGAGGTGCCGGCCGAACCCTCGACCGCCTCGGGTAACTCGAACGGATCACGGCGGCCCTTCGGGTCGTAGCCCGGCTCGGATGCGGAAGGCAGGGCCTTGTCCTTGTTCTCGCTGGCGGCGGCAGGCGGCTGACCGGGCGAGGGCTTGGCGGGCGTGGCACTGGCAGCTCGCTGAGCCGCGGTCCCCGAGGGGGTTGAGGTGCCGGGCGTGGCCGGCGGCGAGCCCCCACACGCCGACAGGAGCAGAGCGAAGCCCAGGCCGGCGACCGGTCGGTGTCGTCTCATCACTACCTCGCTGGCGCGGACCGGCCGCGCGGAGTGCCCGGTTTGGCCGGTGGCGGCGAGCCGGGGGGACGAGCCATGTAGGTCGCCAGAATCAGATCCGCCTTGACGAGGGCGCTCTTGCCCTTGGGGGTTCCGGTGAGCTTCCACTCGATGACGTTGACGACCCGAGGAAGGCCGGCCAGTCGTTCGAAGAACTCGCCCACCTGATGGTAGCCGCCTTCGGCGTTCACCACGATGGGGATCTCGTTGAAGTGCTCGGTGACCCTGGGCTCTCTAGGCTGGAACAGGCTGACGCCGAGGCCCGACTGGAAGGCGGCATCGGAGACCGTGCGGTAGAGCGGCGGCATGTCCTTCTCGGTCGGCAATTTTTCCTTGATGACCTCGATGCGCTGCTCCAGCTCGGCGATCTCGACGCGGAAGCGGGCCAGGTCGGCGACGATACGCCGGCCTTCCACGAGCTCCCGCTGCAGCGCCACCCGCTCCGCTCCGAGCCCGGCGATGCGCGTCTCGATGGGCGAGAGGACGAAGACCCAGGCGCCGCCGACGATAAAGGCGAAGCCCATGGCGCCGAGCAATGCCCGCTGCCACCGGGGGGCGTTGAGGACCGGGTTGAGGAACGCTGGCAGTTCCATGATCAGATCTCGAACCGGCAGGTGACCTCGAAGGTCACCGGCCGCGGACTCTTGGCCAGGTCCTGCCTGGCGATGACGATGTCGATGTCCTTGAACCGACCCGAGCCACGCAGGTTGGCCATGAAGTCGGCGACCGCCGTGGGCGAGTAGGCGGTGCCGGCGATCTTCAGGGCCGCGCCTTTCTCCTCGAAGGTCGTGATCCAGAGGTCGGGGGGGACGGTATCCAGGAACGCGTCGAGGAGCGCGATGGGCCGGCCCTGGTTCCTGGTCAGATCTTCGATGGCCTTGAGGCGGCTCTTCAAACTAGCCAGCTGCTCCCTGATCTTGGCGCCCTGACCCATGGTGGCCTTCAACGACGCCAGCTCCGCCTTGTCCCTCTGCACCGCGGCCCTCAACAACGATTCCGTGGTCGACCGCCACCACCAGGTGGCGCCGATGCCGACCACGGCCACGATGTAGACGATGGCGAAGAGGACCCCGAGGTCGAAAGCCGGCAATTCCAGCTTGAACAGCGGGAAACGTCGCCGGCGCCGGTCAGGCGGGGCGAGATTGATCCGGATCACTGGGTTTTGTCTCTGGCCCGCCGCAGGCCGAGACCCACCGCGACGGCGAGTCCTGGCCCGGCTGCGGCCACTGCGTCGGCGTGGGCGGCGTCGACCTGGATGCGATCGAACGGCCGGGCCACTTCGACCGGGATGCCCCAGATCGACGACAGGTAGTCGGTGAGACCCGGCAACTGCGCGCAGCCGCCGGCCATGACGATCTTGCTGATACGCTCGGACTCCACGGTCGACACGAAGTAATCGAGGGTGCGCTGAATCTCGAGCGACAGCTCGCGCGAGACTGACTCCAGCGCGGGCACGATCGAATCCCAGGGGATGCCCACGTCCTTGCCGGTCTTGGCCGCTTCGGCCTGGTCCAGCGGGATTCGCAGGTGCTGGGCGATCGCCTGCGTGTAGTTCTTGCCCCCGAACGGGATGTCCCGCGCGAAGATCGAGGCCCCGCCGCGGACGACGTTGGTCTTCATCGCCGAGGCGCCGAGGTCGACCAGGGCCACCGCTTCGCCCTGCTCGGTGGGGTGGTTCAGCTCGAACTGGTTGCCGAGCGCGAAGCCATCGACGTCGACGACTACGGCATTGAGCCCGGCCGCCTCGACGACCGAGACGTACTCGGTCACCTTGGATTTCTTGACGGCCACCAGGATGAGGTCCATCAGCTCGTCGGGAGTGCCGACGACGTGGTAGTCCAAGAAGACCTCGTCGATCGAGAACGGAATGTGGTGCTCGGCCTCGAGCTGGACCGCGTCGGGCAGCTCTTTGGGAGGAACTTTAGGGATCTGAAGCTTCTTGATGATCAACTCGCGGCCGGAGAGCGCGATGGCCACGTCCTTGGTGTGGACCCCGGCCTTGCCCACCGCCTCCTGGATGGCTTCGGCGACGGCGGCCGGCTCCCGGATCGCGCCCTCGACGATCACGTCGGGCGGCACCGGCGCAATGCCCAGGGCCTCGAGCCGGAACGAGCCATTGTTCCGGCTGAGCTGGACGGCCTTGATGGCGCTGGAGCCGACGTCCAGGCCGAGGGTGTCGCGGCGGCTCCTGAAAAACGGCAAGTTAAACATGACGTTGTCTCCGCCTGTCTCCCTTGAGGCTAGTATAGGGAGCGTCGCGCCCAGGACCTAAGTTTTCCGGCTTTCCCGGAGGGGCGTAGGGCCCGAGGCGTGGTGGGAGCCCCGCGCGTGTCACCGCTCGCGCCAGTCGACCAGGGCGTGCCGGTCGAAGATCCCCTGAGATCTCGTCGAAAGCCGCCTGACGACCGCCTCGACGGTGCGGAGTGCGCCGTTGACCGTTGCCGTGCTGGTGACGGTGACAACGCCGTCGGCGTCCTCGGCGCTGGGAGGCCCGGTACCGGGCGGGGTGCCGCGGCGGACGGTGATCGTCGTCGTGCCCCAGGGGAGCAAGCCGCCGGGCGCGATGATGGGGCTCCCCTCTGAGGGCGGGACCACGGCGTTCCAGTCCGGAGTATTGACCAACAGGTTGAACGCCCACTCGATCCCGGCCTCGGCGGAGTAGAGCGCCTGCGTCGCGTCGACCTGGTTCCGAGCGATCAGGGGCTCGAACATGCTGGCTGACAGGAGGGCCAGCATGGGAGCGGTGAGGGCGATGAGGACGCTCAGAGCCAGGACGAGGGTCATCGCCGCCTCGACAGGACGGTGCCGAGGATCACCATCCGGGGCCCGGGCGAGACGGCGGCGACGGGACGGTAGGCCACGGTGACCTGGACCCGCACCGTGTCGGCGACGCCGGCCGGATCGGGCGTGATGTCGACGACGCGCCGGTACTGTGGGGAGCCGATCACCGGGTTCTCGGCGGGGAAGTTGGCGGTCGTGACGGCCTCGAACTCCACCAGCGCCTTCGCCTTCACCTGCTCGAGCCGCTCTGTAGCCAGGAAGATCGCCGTGGTGTGCTGCCGGCTGGCCTCGACGACGCCGAGGGCATACTGGAAACCGCCGGCCACGGCGGTCAGGGCGACGGTGACGATCGCTGCCGCGACGAGCACCTCGACGAGCGTGAACCCGCGCTGGCTGGAGCCCATGGACGATACCGCACCCTCGTCGCCCGCCATTCGAACCCCGACAAGATCGCAGCGAACGGGCGCTGCCGGCAAGATCACAAATTGTGGACGGATGAAATCGGAGACGTCACACCCAGGACTCAGGCCCGAGGGCTACCGCGGCGGCGTCTTCTGGACCTGCCGGCCTTCCACGAGGCTTTTGAACCGGGGATCGTTCCGGAGACCGACCAGGGCCGGGTCCACGGTCACGGACTGAACATCCTCGAGGCCGAGGTCGAGCGCCAGGGTCAGCCAGGTCAGCGCTTGATCTGTCTGGCTGTGGAGGGCGTAGAGGCGGGCCACGGCGTACGCCGCCCGGGGGTCGGCCGGCCGGGCTTCGGACTCCTTGACGGCCCGGGCGAGCTGCTGGTCGCGGTCACGCACGATGGCCTGGTTGCGTTTCGCGACTTCCAGGTTCTTCGCGGCCGAGGCATGGGGCGGGTCACGCTGAAGCACCTGCTCCAGCTCATGAATGGCCTCGTCATGCCGCCCCTGCCGGCCGTAGAGGACGGCCAGGTTGTTCCGGGCGAGGGAGTTTTCCGGATCGCCCTCGAGCACCTTGCCATAGGCGGCGATCGCCTCGCCGATCTGGCCCTGGCGGTCATAGGCATAGGCCAGGTTCATGAGCGCCGCGACGTACCCGGAGTCCGTCTGGGCGGCTTCTCGAAACTCCGCGACGGCCTCCTCCAGCTTGCCCTCCTTCAAGAGCGCGGCCCCGCGCTCGTTCCGTCGGACCGCCTCCGGGGACGGGCCGCCCTGCGCCCAGGCCACTCCGGCCAGGACGGCCCAGACGGTCAGGAGCGCAGGCAGCCGTCGCCTCAGGGCATGACCTCCCGCCAGAAGAGGAACTGCTTGAGCGACGTCGGCGGCGGCGCCGGGTTGCTGGGAAGCTGCTGGCTCGTGGTGGCCGTGACCACCGAGGTCGATATCGTGTTCCCGGCGTAGGTGATCACCACGACCGGCATCGAGGCGATCCCCGTCCCGATGGTGAGGTAGCGGACGCGCGACGCGTCGGTCGAGGGCAGGGCCTCGCCGGTCGCGAAATCGATCGCCGCGAAGCCGGTGCCCATCTGAACGGCGTAGAGCTTGGCGGTGCCGCCGCCGCTCTCGCACGCGACGGTGGTGGTCGGGGTGAAGCTCGAGAAGAAGACCACCTTGTTGAAGACGTTGGCCGAGGCCAGCACCTTCTCGTTGCTGGCCAGCCTGATGAACCATCCCTGAGGCGCCGCCACCGTGGTGCTGGTCACGTCCACCAGGTCGGTCTCGGTCAGCGCGTCGCCGTTGGTCATCGGCGTGGTGTCCTTGATGCCGTAGAACCGATTCGCGCTCGCGTTGTTGGGATGGTTCCGGTCCCCGGTCCCGAAGAACACCCAGAGCTTCAGCGCGTCGTCGAGCGCCAGCGCAGGGGTGCCGTAGATGGCCTGGGCTGGATAGAACTCACCGGCCGCCGGCGGATTGGCCTGGGCGGGGTCCGCGGCGAAGAAGCGCTGGCCCTTCCAGTCGGCCGTCGACGCCGCGGAGACGTCGAACTTCCACACCTGGCCGCCGACGTCGCCGATGTAGACCTTGTCGACGAAGCCGTCGTTGTTCAGGTCGGCGGCGGTGGCGTTGGCGGCCAGGCTGAAGTTCATGTACTGGCGGTCATCGGTCGCGGTGTTCGAATACTCCCAGAGCTTCTGGCCGGTGGCCAGGTCGATGGCGAAGAAGGCCTTGCCGGTGTTATTGTTCTGCGCGGTGTCGTACCCGCCGCCCAGGAAGGCGACGAACTTCTCGACGCCACCCAGCTTCACTCTGCCGACGGCAGGCTCCGACCACGTCTCTCCCATCTTCGGGTCGGTGAAGCTCCACAGGAACTGGGGGTTGGTGGTGTCGGTGATGTCGAGGGCGTAGTAGTACCGTCCGCCCCGTCGGAGGCCGAAGACCACGATCGTCTTCCAGACGCCGGAAACCTTGATGTCGACGGCGATCGGGCTCGAGTCCACGTAGAACGGGTGGTCGGCCGTCCGGGCCGTCAGCTCGGTCAGGCGACCGAGGAGGTCCGGCGGGATGAAGGCCCACAGCTCCTGGCCGTCGCTCTCCCGGAACGCGTGGAGCATGCCGTCGTTGGCTCCGGCGATCAGGACTGTCGTGCGGCCGCTCATGCTCGTCTTGAAGGCCCGGTAGCTGGCGTCGTTCAGGGCCAGCGTGGGCGGCGTGACGAGGACGGGCGTCGAGTGGAAGATGTCGCCGAGCTTCCAGGCGCGCTGCTCCGTGACGTTGCCGTCTACGTCATGGTCGTAGGCGTCGATGCCGCGGGTGAAGTCGATGATCTGGTCCCGCTCGGCGGGTGCGACGCCCAGACGGGCGGCGGTGATGTTGCCGTTGCTCTTGGTGAAATCCTCCCGGGTCCCACTGGCCGCTGCCGTGTAGATCGTCCGGCTGTCCGCTGCCTTCGCGTTGAGCAGCTGACCGGCCTCCCAGACCAGGGCCGAGGCGAGGGGGACGCCGTTGGCGTCCACCGGCACCTGCCCGTTGGCGTCCCGCTGGTAGGCCTTCAGGAACCCGCGCCAGAACGGGCTGGACGGGTCGGACTGAAAGGCGGCCAGGTAGGCCCGGGTGCTGCCCGTCGTGCTGGTCGTGGGCAGCACCGGGGTGGCGAAGGTGAACGTCGCGGCGACGATCTGCCGGATCGCCTCCTGGAGCGCGGCCTCCAGCTCGGCGGCATTGTTGGAGTAGTAGAAGGTCCCGCCGCCATTCGTGGCCGCCGCCTGCAGGACGGCGTTCGCCGCAGCCTGCTCGGTTACGTCGATGGCGAAGCCGACGGTGTGAACGATGACGTTCTGCATCCCGGTGAACCAGCCGGCGTGGTCCTGGGTGCGGCGGAGCGTCGCCTCCGAGCGGACGTCCACGCTGCCGTTCTGCAACCCGTCCGTCACCATGATGATGAAGCCGGGCTGGCATGCCAGCTCGATCGGGCTCGGGAAGCTCGTGCCGTCGCGAAGGGTCTGCCCTTTGAAGTACCGGCCTCCGTCGTTCATCTGTTCCCCCAGCGGCGTGTACCCGCCGGGCGTGATGGCGTCGATGGCGCTCTTCATGGTGGTTTCATCGGTTCCGATCGTCGCCACCATTCCACCGCCACCCGAACCCGCGCTGCCGTTGTTCACGAACCTCATCACGCCGAAACGGACGCCGTTGACGTTGGTGATCAGGTTCTTGACGACGCGCTTGGCGATGTCGATCTTCTTTTCGACGCACGGAAGCCCCGGGCAGAACCCGAGCTGGTAGTTGAGGTAGTTGCCGGCGAAAAGGCTGACCCGCGAGCCGCTGATCCTCCCCGACCAGAACCCTTCCGTCGTCAGGGCGTCCCGGGCCGCCGAGCTGGGGACGTTGGCGATCGTGCTTCTGTAAAACTCGTAGCGGGTGGTGCCCGTTCTCTGATACACCACCGGGGTGTCGCACGGCTGGTCACGGTTGGGGCCACACTTGTTGACCACGGCGTACGTGGTGTTGGGATCGTAGGGGTGCGAGACGATCGTGTCGCCCATGCTCCCCGAGCTGTCGAACAGGATCATCACGTTGGGCTGGATGTTCGCGCCGAAGATGTCGCTGTCATCGGCCCCGGCCGGTGACAGGCCGAACAGGGCCAGCAAGCCGGTCAGGATGAGCGATGTCGCCGTCCTCATGGTGAGCACCTCACTGGGCCATCGGGCCATAGATGGCCCGGGCCTGGATCTGACGCGCGGCACTCCGCGGACCGTTGCCGGTTCCGTTGGCCGTGTATGTGTAGAAGACGTACCCGCCGGGGTTGTACCCGGTCCCGCTGCCGATGGAGTACCCCGGCTGCGCGGTCGTGCCCTCGAACGTGACCTGCGGAGTGTAGGAGTAGTAGGCGTCAAGCGCGGTGGTGGCCGGCGTCGGTGTCCAGTTAGCCGTCAGATTCGGACCGAGCTGATTGACTCCCACGCTGATCGCCGCTTCCGCGGCGTAGAAGGACCCCTCGGACCAGACCGTGTTGTAGGCGATGTCGGTCTCGGCGCTCGACAGCCGCAGCAGAAGCCCGCCGGCCACCAGGAGAAACGCCATGATGAAGAGGGACAGCAACAGCACCGACCCCCGCTCGTCATTCCATCGACGCCGAATCGTGCGCATGCCTCACCTTCTCAATTCAGATTTCGGAGTCTCACGTTGGAGCTCAGGGTGTAGACGGCAGCCGGCTGTCCGGGGACGGCCTCTTGCGCGGTCAGCGTGATCACCACGGTGCGGATGGCCGCCCGCTGCGTCGTGACGGTGAAGTCCGGAATGGCGCCCTCGGCCTGGCCGTCGAGCAGATGCGGGGTCGCCGGGGGATCGGGCAGCGGGACGTTGTTGGCATCGTAGTAGGCGAAGCGCAGGTTCGTGACGTTCTCGGCCAGGACCTCGCCGCCGGCGCACTGATAGGAGGTGACGACGTTGTTCGCGCCCCGCGCCCGGCGCAAGCCGCCGGCGTCCAGACAGAACAGGAAGACGTTGCTCGCCCCGCTGCCGTCGGCGTCTCCATAGACCGCCAGCACACCGTCCGTGGCGATCTGGATCGGGACGGGACCGACGAGGTTCGGCAGGGCATCGGGGTCGTCGAAGTTCTCCGGGAAGTAGCCGGCCATCCGCACCTGTCTCACGATCATGTCCATGGCGATCCGGGCGTTCTGCTGGACGTCCACCTTTCGCTGGCCGGTGGCGTACAGGACATTGCTCGGCCCGAAGACCTGAAAGACGCCGGCCAGGATCAGGAAGAACACGCTCAGGGCGATCAACATCTCAATGAGGGTGAAGCCGAGCTGGCCGTGCGGCGATCGCTTCGTCATCGCTACATCCTCACGATGAGGGTGATGAGCTGGACGCTCTGCGTCAGCGCGTCCACCGAGACGGTCACCGTGACCTGGCGGAGTGTCGCGGTGGCGCCGGGCTGAACCTGGACCGTGGCCCGCCCCCCGAACGGGGACAGGCTCTGCCACTCGGCGATCTCTGCCGGGGTGAACGTGAAGCCATCACCCTCGCCGTCGAGGGCATAGCGCCACCGGCGGGCGAAGTCGAGCTCGGGGCCACCGGCGGGGAGGGTGGCCGGGTTCTCCGAATCGAAGTTGTTCAGGTTGTCGAGGTTGTCGAAGGGCACGGAGCGCACGTCCTCGAGGATCTGTCGGCCCGCCGCCACCGCCCGGGTCATCCTCCCCGCGTCGACGACCTGCGTGTAGCCGACCGGGAACATGCCCGCGATGGCCACCAGGGCGATGGTGAGGATCATCATCGCGATGAGCACCTCGATGAGCGTGAACCCGCGGCTCTCGCCGAGGGTGGCCCGGCCCGCCGCCGGGTCGGGTGCCTCCGGGCTGGACAGAACCGCGAGCGGCGCGCGCGTCATGGGCAGCTTCCCGCGGCCGTGATGCGAATGCGACCGGAGGGGCTGACCACCACATCGAGACACGACGTGCCCTGTCCGTCCTGAACCCGCAGTGTGTTGGCGGTGATGGCCGCACCGAGAGCACTGAACGTGATCGTCGGGCCCAGGGTGATCCGGTCTCCGTTGGCCATGCCCATCCATCCGTTGAGGTCGGTGCCGGCTCCGATCCAGACGTTGCCCCCCGGGCACGGTGTCGTCGTGCCCGAGCAGAAGCGCAGCCGATCCTGGGGCGACGTCAGGATCTCCACGCTGAAGGGGGTGTTGCGCGTGATGGCGAGCTGGCGCGCCTGGTTCAGCAGACTCACGAGCTCACGGGCGGCGCCCCGCGTCCTCTCGGCCTGAAGGAAGCTGACGAACCACGGCACGGTGATGATGCTGACGATCCCGATGAGGGCGATGACCACCGCGAGCTCGGTGAAGGTGAACCCGCCAGAATGTACCAATAGGTTCTGCGCTCTCTTCACGCCTGCCCCTCCGCGAGCCATAGGAACGAGCAAGAAGTGAGCCAAGCGCAGGGGGCGAGGCCGAGCCTTAACTCATGGAGCGGAAATGGTTCTTTCGGCGAATCATCGAGGACGAGTGCCCGAGGATTGACACCGGGGCCAGTTTGTCATCGATGGCTCAATACTCCCATCCGCGTGGGTCCAAAAATTGACCGCTGGCGGCGGGCCTCAGCGTGGTTCAACGCGCGAAGCCGCTCAGGTACCAGGCGACCAGCGCATCGCCCCAGAACACGCTCACGGCGGCACTCCCGGCCAGAAACGGGCCGAATGGGATCCGATCCTTTCGCTTCCTGAGCCCGGTGATCATGAGCACGGCCGCGATGACGCCACCCACGATCACCGCCATGAAGAGCGTCAAGGCGGCGAGCTGCCACCCCAGAAAGGCGCCGATCATGGCGCAGAGCTTCATGTCGCCCCCGCCCATGCCGCCCCGGCTCACCAGAATCACGATCAGGATGAGGCCACCGCCCACGGCGATGCCGAGGAGCGAGTCGACCCACCGCACGAAGGGGTTCACCAGCGACGCGAGGAACCCGGCGACGATGCCGGGGAGCGTGATCGTGTCAGGGATGACCTGGTGGTCGAGATCGATGGCGGTGATGGCGACCAGCGCCGCCAGGAGCGGCCAGGCGGTCAGGAGCTCGACCGTGAACCCGAAGTGCCAGGCGGCCAGGCCGAACAGCGCCGCGGTGGTGGCCTCGACCAGCGGATAGCGCCAGCTGATGGGGGCCTGGCACTGGCGACAACGCCCGCGCAGATTCACGAAGCTGACCACGGGAATGTTGTCGAACCAGGCGATGGGTGCCCGGCAGGCTGGGCAGTGGGACCGCGGATGGACGAGACTCTCGCCCTGCGGCAACCGGACGATCACGACGTTGAGGAAGCTGCCGATCACGGCGCCGAGCACGAGGGAGAAGAGGAGCAGGACCGTCACCGAGCCGGCCTCTGACGATCGGCCTTGCGACCGACGACGACCTTGGTGCCGAGGGCCGCGTGCCGGGCGGCGTCCACCACTCGTATCTCGGCCTCCAAGCCGGCGGCGCCGAGGCGCCCGCAGATGTCTCGGCCGTAGTTGCGGAATGCCAGCACGCGACCCCGCCCCCGGATGCGATCGTGGTGGTACTCGGGGGGGAGCAGGTGAACGACGGCGCCTCCGTCGAGGCGGGCGCGCTCCACGGTCCGCTCCTGGTCGAACAGGGGAACGGTGAACACCACGTGCCCGCCGGGCCGCAGGACGCGGTGAACCTCCCGGAAGGCCGCGGTGTCGTCCGGCACGTGCTCGAACACCTCGGTGCTCGTCACCAGGTCGAACGAGTCATCCGGGTAGGTCAACCGCTGCACGTCCTGGCACTGGACGCCGCGCTTCCACTCGCCCGGCCGGACGTCGTCGAAGTACTCCGAGAGGGTGAGTGTTCGACAACGCCGGCGCAGATAGCGGACCAGGGGTCCACCGGACGAGAGCTCGTAGACCCGCGCCGTCGGAGGAACGCCGAGCTGAGCGATCACGAAGCCGGCCGCCCGGTGGAGCAACGTCGACCCGCACCGGAGGCAGCGGGTCCCGAAGATCCCGGGGGTGAGCCTCAAGACGGGGAAGCCGCACAGGTTGCAGGTGGCCATGGCCCCTCGGTCCTCGTCGCCCGCCGCCGGCGCCCCAGGGCCCCGTCGACGACGATTCGAGCCTTGTCCCATTGACCTTCGCGCAGACGCTTGAGCAGGCTGGTCGCGACCCCAAGGTACACGGTGGGCAGCGCGAAGGGGTAGAACCGGCGCGTCAGCCGCAGACGATTCCGCACGTGAAAGTACTCGGCGGCGAGACTCCGGCGGTAGGCGTCCGGGCTCGTGCCGATGCTGGCGCCCTCCTTGTGGTACACGAGGCTCTCGGGTGCGTAGGCGAGCGTGTAGCGCCCGCGTCCCCGGATGGCCCAGTCGAGCTCCTCGAAGAAGAGGAAATAGTCCTCGCTCATGAGCCCGACGTCTTCCAGGAACGACCTCGACACGAGCAGGGAGGCGCCGAGGATGTAGGCGAGCTCGCGCTCCACGCGCTCGGCGCGCTCCAACGGCCTCGCGGTCTGGCCCATGCCGACGTGACGGGTCGCGCCCAGCCATCGGTTGTACGTCGCTCCCCCCAGCGCCTGGATCATCTCCGGCGCGTGATAGTAGCGGACCGTCGAGCCACACATCCCGGCCTCGGGTCTGGCCTGCATCCGCCGCACGAGATGACTCAGGGCGTGAGGGTCGACGACCGCGTCGTTGTTGAGCAGCCAGGCGTAGCCGAACTGCGGGCGGGCCAGCGCATAGCGCAGACCGACGTTCACGCCGGCGGCGAAGCCGCGGTTGTCGCCGGTGTGTACGAGCACGAGGCGGGGCTCCCGGGCGGCGTCACCGCGGTTTGCCCCCACCGTGAGGGCCCCAGCCTCGCGATACGCGATGGGCTTGGCCACCGGAGGGAACGACAGCCAGCGCAGCGGATCACGGGGAGCCACGGCGACGTCCAGCCGCCCTTCCGCCCAGGCCTTGATGCGGTCCATGGACCAGTCCGGGGAGGCGTTGTCGCAGACGACGATCCGGTATTCCGGGTAGGCGCTGCGCAGCACGCTCTCCAGGCACTCGAGCGTGTCGGCCCAGCCGTTCCAGTTTACGACGATGACGGCGACGGCCGGGGCCGGCCGGCTCACCGAGAACTCTCCCCGGCCCGTCGTTCTTGGGCCGCACCCGCCCGCGTGGCGATCATCACGATCTCCTCCCCGAGGGGGGCCACGCGCGAGAGCGTGTGCTCCAGAGCCTGAAACGCGGCGCCGAGCAGCCACTGCCCCGGCCCGATGCGGGGTGGGCGTGCGCCGGGGAGAACGCCGGCGCGCACCAGCTGGAGGCTCGAGAGCCCGATGAGAAAGGCCTGGCGCGCGGCCGTGGACATGGACTCGACCACCAGCCCGGCGAGCTCGGCGGCGATCCGGAGGTTGCCGGTCGAGAAGAGCTGCAGATGGCGGGGGACATCGAGGCCGAGCCATCGCGTCCGAAAGAGACGGTGGCCCAGGCTCTCGATGTTCGGTGTCACCACGACGATCCGCCCGCCGGGTTGAAGGATTCGACCGCACTCCCTCAGGACGTCGACAGGATCAGGCACATGCTCGATGACGTGATGAAGCGTCACCGCATCGAAGGAGTGGGCGGGGAACCGGGCCTCCGCGAGGGGCCCCTGGGTCACCGGGACGCCGAAGTGTTCCCGGGCGACGGCCAGCCCCGCCTCGTCGACGTCGATGCCGCGGGCGTCCCAACCGAGTGTCCGCATGGCCGCGACGAACTGGCCGTTTCCGCAACCGACGTCCAGCAGGCGCCCCCGCCTCCGACCATCCAGCAGCATGACGCTGAGCCCCGCCATTTCCTTGAGCAGGCCGATGGCGGCGAGCCCCCGTGCAGAACGGATCTGGCCGGTGAGCTCGGGATAGCCGAACGCCGCCGCCAGGACGGCGTTCTTGACGGCGAGGCGCAGGCCGGTCGTCGGCGCCTCGATCGCGTGGGTGTAGTACCCCGCGTACAGACGGCCAAGCTCTTCCGGCGGTGGGCAGGGCTCGATCCACACCAGCCCGCACCGGGGACAGCGGCGAAGGTTCCACCGCCCGGCGATGCCGAACAGCCGATCGGGCAGTCCCGCATAGAGGATGGGGCCAGCGGTCTGGCAGAGCAGGCACTGGATGGCGCGGTCGAGGCTCGGTTTCGAAGCGACGCTCATGGGCTGGGAGAGTGACGTGGGGAAGCCGCCGAAAGGCACGCCGCCAGGCGGCCGTTTCGCGATCCCCGGCTGGGTCCGCCAGGGGCGCCGAGCCGGCGTGCCACCAGGAACATCAAGGCCGCGTCGAGGGTCGCCCGGATCAGCCACGCCGCCGCGGCCCCCGCGATGCCGTGGCTGTGGATCAACCACCAGGCGAGCCCACAATAGAGCGGCATTTCGAGCACGTGCAGCTTTGCCGGGATGTCGGGGCGCCCGCTGGCCAGCACGATCGCATGCGGCGCCTGGGCCAGCGAGTTGACCAGAACCCCGACCGCCAGCAGGCGAAGGACGGTGCTGCCCTCGGTGGCGAAGTCGCCTCCCAGCCAGTAGGCCAAGATCTCCGGGGCGAAGAAGCCGAGCGCGAGAACGATCGGCAGGAGAACCAGCACGAGCCTTCGCACCGTGTCGGTGAGGAGGGCCTGAAGCCGTTCCCGCTCGCGGTGGGGGTCGAGGGCGCTGGCCGCCGGGAAGAAGGCGATGACGACGCTCGACGACACGATCCAGAGGCGCGTCACCAGGTCGTAGGGCGCCGCGTAGTACGTCACCATCGCCACGGGCAGCAGCGCCGCGATGAGGAAGCGGTCCGCGCCGGTCAGAACGACGGCGGCCACGTTGGAGACGGTGAGCCAGCCTCCGAAGGTGAGGAGCCGGTAGGCCGCGGCCGGAGCGAAGGCCACGCTCCGGCGCAGGGCAGGCAGGGTGACGAGACTGACCGTCACCAGGAGCACGAGGACGAGAAACCGGAGAGCAACCAATGAGGCGATGATCGGGGGCAGGCTGACGCCGGTGAGCAGTCCGGCCAACGGCAGCACGTAGGTCCCGACGCCGGCGGGGATGGCAATGGCGTTGAGGAGATCGAAGCGCCGAGCCCCCTCCAGAAAGCCCCGAAACGGCATGGAGAGGGTGATGCAAGGCACGGCCAGCGCCAGCAGCCTCATGGTCGCCTGGGTCTCGGCGCCCAGCGCCGGCGGCACGTTGAGCACGCGCTCGACGACCAGCGGGGCGAGTGCGGCGACGGCGGCGGCGCCGAGCAGCCCCAGAACCGCCTGCAACATGACGCCCGTCCAGAGGAGGCGGGGGATCTCGGTGGGCGCTCGGCCGAACCGCTCGGCCACCGATCTGGTCAGGGCGCGGCCCACGCCGAAGTCGAGAATGGCGAAGTGCCCCAGAGCGGCAAGGGCGAGGGACAGGATGCCGAATCGGTCGGGTCCCAGGCCCTGGAGGATGAGCGGGAGACTGACGACCCCGACGAGCAATGGCAAGGCTTGACCGCTGAGATTCAGCAGGGAATCCCGGAGCACGCGCTGGTCGAAGGGGCTGGGCGGACGGGCAGCGCCGTCAGCGCGGGCGACGCCGAGCGCGGACGCCGGACGGTTAGGCGGCGCCGACCTCACGATACGTTTCCTCGAGCTGGCTCACGGCAGCCTCCACCGAAAAGCGGGCCCGGACGAACTCGCGCGCGTTGTCGGCGAGGCGGCGGCGTTCGTCCGCATCCCCGAGAAGCCTGACGGTGGCCTCGGCGAACGCCCCCGGATCATCGGCGGTGAGGAGATGGACACCCGGCGTCGCCCCCACTCCCTCGTTGCCCGCGCTGGTGGTGACCACCGGACAGCCGGCCGCCATCGCGTCCACGTTCTTCAACAGGATTCCGCCGCCGATGCGGACGGGGCAGACGAAGACCGTGGCCCGCGCATAGTAGGGCTCGAGCCGGGGGACGAACCCGGTGACGACGATGCCGGGGTCACGGCTCAGCCGCCGGATCTCGGGCGGGGGCTCATGGCCGACGATGGTCAGGCGGACGTCCGGCCGCGTTCGACGGATCGCCGGAAGGACCTCGATGCAGAAGTGTCGGACGGCGTCGATATTGGTGTCTCGGTGCATGGCGCCGACGAAGAGGAGGTGGTCGGCCTCCCGCGTGGTCGCCGGCATGCGCCCGGCATCGATGCCCACCGGAAACGGCAAGGTGGCCACGGGCAGACGCGGATCGAGAGCACGAAACAGGTGCCGATCGTACTCGGATGCCGCGAGGATCCGATTGAACTTGCGGCAGATCCGGCGCTCCAGGCCGCGAATGGTGGCCCAGTACAGATACGTGGCCAGGCGCGGGGCGAGCCCGTGGGCAAGCTCGAAACGCCGGCGGGCGGGCTTGGCCAGCTCGTCGATGGCGATGAGAACGGCGGGAACGTCGAGATCGGTGGCAATGCCGACGCCGCTCTCCACGTACTCCACGTGCAGAAGGTCGAAGCCGCCGCGGCGCAGCAGATGGTTGGCCGTCCGGCCTAGCCTGAAGTAGGACGCGGCGATCCACACGGTGGTGAGCGGCCCGGTCGGACGGTCGAAGCGCAGGACGTGGACGTCGTGGCAGAGACGGCGGAGCGCGTCGACCCGGCCGGCCTCCCCCGTATCGACGCGGCACAGGAGCGTGATCTCGTGGCGCTGGGCGAGCCGGGAGAGCCACTGGTAGATCGCGCGGCCGCCCGCGTGCGTCGCGTCCGGGTCAGGCAGGAACGGCGTGAGCCAGAGGATTTTCACCCGATCGTCCTATTTCGGTGTTTCCTTGATGTCGAGGACGAGGGCCTGGAGGACCAGCTCGAAACCCACCAGGAACGGCAGCACGCTGAGCATGACCGTGCCCGTCGAGGCGAAGCGGTTGAGCAGGAACGACTGCACCCAGGTGTACGCGCCGAAGCCCACGCCGAAGGCCAGGAGCGGGAGCCCCGTCAACATGAACAACGCGACCGCGGAGAAGTCGCGGAGGACGTGCTTGCGGTAGAAGCGATACCAGTAGCCGCGAAAGAGGTGGAATGGAAAGGCGCAGAGAATGTTCCCGATGTTCATCGCGGATCGCTCGTCCGCATAGACCGCGGGGATGGGCACGTCGGTGACCCGGAGCCCGAAGATGTTGAGGTTGATCAGCATGTCGTTCTCGAAGAAGTACCGGGGGGAGAGGCGGTCCAGGTCCAGGAGGCGCAGCGCCGCAGCCTTGATAGCCAGGTAGCCGTTCTGGGGATCGAACACGTTCCAGTAGCCGGAGGCCAGCTTGGTGAGGAAGGTGAGGATGAAGTTCCCCATCAGGCGGTGCTTGGGCATGACGCCCAGCTCGCGCTGCCTGAGGAAGCGGTTGCCCTTGGCGTAGTCACACCGTCCTTCGACGATCGGCTCCAGGAGCGCGGAGAGGTAGGCGGGGTCCATCTGACCATCCCCGTCCATCTTCACGATGACGCCGTCGGGATGGCGCAAGGCGTCGCGGAAGCCGGACACCATGGCCGCGCCGACACCACGGTTCCTCCGATGGCGGATCACCGTCACCCGCTCGTCGCCGCACGTCTCGACGACGTCCACGGTCTCGTCGGTGCTCCCGTCGTCGACGACCGTCACGGCGTCCACGAAGCAGGGGAGGCTCTTCAGGACGTGGCCGATGTGGGCCGCGACGTTGTACGCCGGGATGACGACGTGGACCCGGGTGTCGCGATACATGGACGTGCCCTCAGTCCTTGAAGACCAGCTCGCTGAGCGGCAGCCGCTGAATTCGGAACCAGGCTTCGATCTCCCGCGCGGGCCGCCTTCGAAGCGCCAGCACCTGCCGGCGCTTTTGCCACATGGCGGGCAGCCGGGCCAGGGCGGCCCCGTAGGCACGGGCCAGCGTGCCCAGGGCCGCCCACACCGAGACGTGCTCGACGAAGCGAGCGGCGGGGCCGCGGCCGCGCAGGGCGCCCTTGGCCTGGGCCAGATATCTCGCCGCGGTGTAGAGCAGGCTGGCCACGAGGAGCCGTCGCGGGAAGCACTTGACCACGACCCAGATACGGTTGCGTTCGACGTGAAAGGCCTTGAACGAGGAGTAGGGGGCGGTCGAGGCGGAGTAGGCGTGGGTGACGATCGCGGCCGGGACATATCGGGAGCGCCAGCCGGCGATCATCCCGCGCAGCCCGAGGTCGGAGTCCTCGCAATAGGCGAAGAAGTCCTCGTCGAAGAGACCGACGTCGTCGAGCATCGCGCGCCGGTAGAACGCGGCACACCCGCTGGGGAGGAGTCCTTCCGCCTCCCGGCCGAACTCGTCCCGGTCCGGTTCGAGGCGGCCCCGGCCGCGGCCGATTCCATCGCGCGAGAGCAGCAGGCCGGCGCTGTCGAGCACCCGACCAGGCCCGCTCAGATAGATCTTGGAGGCGCACATGCCGATTCCCGGATCGGCCTCGGCCGCCCGCGCCAGGGCCTCCACCCAGCGGCGGTCGGCCACCGCGTCGTTGTTGATAAGCGCGATGTACGTGCCCTTGGCCGCGCGAATCCCGACGTTGTTGCCCCCGGCGAAGCCGAGGTTCACCGGGTTCTCGATCACGCGGAGGCGGCTGCCGTACCCCCGCAGGAGCGACGGCGAGGCGTCCCTGGAGGCGTTGTCCACGACGATGATCTCGAGGTTGGAGTAAGACTGGGCCAGGATGGAGTCGAGGCATGCCTGCAGGTAGGTGGCGCCATTCCAGTTCACGATGATCACGGAGACCAGGGGCTGCTCCACGCTCTTCATGCTCACCATGACCAGCCGAGCTCGTCGCGGGCCTTCCAGGCCAGGTAGCTCCGGGGCTCCAGGCGGACGTACGCTTCGAGATGCCGCCTGGCGTCCGCCGGGGCGCCGAGCCGGCGATGCGCGAGGGCCAGCCCGTAGTGAGCCCTGGCCAGGCGGGGATCGAGCGTGAGGGCCGCGTCGTGCTGCGCCCGCGCCTCTTCGAGGCGGCCTTGCCGCAGATACACGTCGCCGAGCGTGCTGAACACCTCGGGGTTCCGGGGGTCCAGCGCGATGGCCGACCGCAGCTCGACGATGGCGTCACCGGGGCGGCCCTGCTGCTCCAGGCGGAGGGCGTCGCGGACGTGCTGGGCGGCCCGGGCGCGGGTCCGCGCGGACTCGTAGGCCGTCTGCAACTCTCGCTCCCGGTGCGCCTCGCCCAGACGGAGGTACGCCTCGATGAGGACGGGGTAGACCGCGGTGAACCAGGGGGCCTTCGCCCGCACCCGCTCCAGGTGATCGACGGCCTCCCGGTCGTCGCCGCGCTTGGCCAGCGCGAGCCCCAGATTGAACCTCAGGAGCGGGTCGTCGAAGAAGCGCAGGACGTGGCGGTAGCGCTCGATCGCCTGCCCGAGGTCGCCCTTCTGCCAATACGCGAACGCCAACCCCTGCTGGGCGTCCCAGACGGTGCTGTACCCGTGGACACGGCCGAAGGCTTCGATCGCCCGGTCACGCTCGCCCGCCTGAAGCAGCGCGAAGCCCAGGAAGGTGTAGCCGATCGACGAACTCGTCGCGGCGACGTTGCGGCGGCTCTCGGCCAGGAGCGCCGGCAGGGCCTTGGCGTCGGCCAGCGCTTGCCGCAGGTACCCCACGCCGTACGCGGGCTTGACATGGTGATACTCGTCCCGCCCGATGATGGCGGTGAATTCGGCAGAGCGCCGCAGGTAGATGAGGGCGACGTCGTCCCAGTACACGAGCGCCCATCGTGCCCGGGATGGCAGGGCGTTCACGGTGCTCACGTCACCGATGATCAGCGGGTAGGGGGTGATCACCACGTCGAAGCGGTATTCGTCCTGCAGGCGATCGAGGAGGTCAGGATTGGTGGGGGCGAGCTCGATCGCCGCCAGCAACCGGGGCGGCAGGTGGCCCCGGCCATCGATGATCGCCAGCCGCCGCGGGTGGTCCCGCCAGGCGATGTAGCCACCCCAGTGGTACTTGTTGAAGACCCTTCCCTGAACGCCGACATTGTCCAGGTACCGTAGGGCGGCCTCGGGCAGGAACAGATCGTTGACCCCGAATCCGGGAATCTTGCGGGCGTCGGCGAACGGCTCGATCCGCGTCCCGACCGCCAAGCCCACTGCGGTGAAGGCCAGCGCGGACGCGGTCGAGGCGAACGCGAGCGCAGCGCGGCGACCCCACGCCGAGCGGACCCCAGCCGCCATGACACTGAAGCTCCGCGCCAGTACCGGAGCGGCCACGATCATCAGAAGCGGCACGAACCGGAGGCCGGAGAGCCCCAGGTAGACGAAGGGCGCGACCAGGAGCGTGGAGATGAACTGGTAGCGCCGGGCCGGGGCGAGCAGCGTCGCCGCCAGGACGGCCGTCACCAGGAACGGGCCCGGATGACTGCCCAGCCGGGGCGGCTGCAGCTCCAGGATGTTGGCCGCGTGCCACGACGCCGCCGCGAACTGGAACGGCAGCTTCAGAGGTTCCGGGCCGTACGGGTTGACGAGCGAGGCGAGGATCACGGCGGCGAAGACGATCGCGACGGTCTTGAGCTGGGCCGCCGTCGGCGTCGCGGGCAGCGCGGCGCCGCGCCAGCGCTCGAGACCGCGCAGGATCAGCCCCCCGGCCAGGATGGCCACGAAGGGGACGGCTCCCACCACGACGCTGGGGTGCATATTGACCCAGAGCACCTGAACGAGGGGGAGCACGTACAGATATCGGCGCCCCTGGTAGAGGTACGCGTTGAGGGCGTAGATGGTGAAGCTCAGCCCCAGCATCAGGACGAGGTCCGGGCGCTCGACGATCCTGTGCCTGACCATCACGAGCAGCGGGAGCAGCACGGCGGTCCTGATGGCGGCATCGAGGACGCCGCCGGCCACCCGGTTCGCCGCCAGCCCCGCATCCTTCCAGAGCACCAGGAAGACGAGCGCGATCAGGGCGGCCTTGAGCAGGATGACGCCGGCGAATCCACCGGCCAGATAGGCCAGGTACAGGACGACGTCGAAGAGCCATTCGAGGTTGTAATACGGCGAGCCCGCGCTGGGGAACGTAAAGGGTTCAGACGGGGGAAAGCCCCAGTGCTGGACCAACTCCCGGCCCAGCGCCAGGTGCATCCAGGCGTCGGAGTCCTCCACCTTGGTGATGCCCAGGGCGAGGGCGGCGCTCAGGAGCGCGCCGAGAAGAAGCCCGGGGAGAAGCCGGGCCGTCATGCCGCGACGTCCATGGTCGGCCGCGACCGTGGATGCTGCGGCGCACGGCTGCCCGGCATCATCCATACGGCGCTCCTCGTGGTGGCGAAGCTTCGTGATGAACCGAAAGCCGCCGAGGGGGAGGGCTGCTCCCCCTCGGCGGGTGCTGCGGCGTCGGTCAGGATCTCACCCTATGGGAAGGTGACGTTGCCGCCAGGCAGGTCGCTCGGGCTGACGCCGACCAGAGTGAACGTGCCCGTACCGAGGTAGGTGTACGTGTACGTCCAGCCCACGGGCGGCGCGACGGCACCGCTGTAGAACGGGCCCGCCGGCACGGTATTCGTGTCCGTCACCGTGTTTCCGAGACCGGCCAGGTCGCCGGCTACGGCGGTGACGCAGGTGGCGTTACCCGTGTTAAAGCCGAACGTCAACGGGGACACCGCCGAATCGTTGGTATTGGGCACATCGCCGCAGTGAGCACCGAAGGCGACCAGCGCCGAGTACATGCCGCGGAGGTCCGCCTGAGCTTTGGCGACGCGCGCCCGGGCCTGCATGTTGGAGTAGAGCGGGATGGCGATCGCCGCCAGGATGCCGATGATCGCGATGACGATCATCAGCTCGATCAGGGTGAAGCCCCGTTCGTTGCTGAGCCTCTTGTTCCAGAACCGCATCATGGCTGTTCCTCCTCGCTACGTTTGAGTCGCCCGTCCCCTGGGGCCGGCGCGCCCCGTTTCGATGGGCAAGGGACTGCACACCCGGTGCCACTTCCTACAAAGACAGCGATTACGGGATCATCGGTTGCAACGCCAGACCTCTGAGCCCCCACTCGGAGGAAAAAGTGGCGCGTCGTCGCGGGTTCGATGACAAAACGTGTCAGCCGGTGGCCGGCGTCTGCTCGGTGTCGGGCTCGCTCCTGTCGCGGCCGGCAGCATCACCCTGGAGGCCGTGCTTGCGGACCTTGTAGCGGAGCTGGCGGAAGGAGAGCCCGAGCAGGCCGGCGGCCCGAGTCTGATTGCCCCCCGTCCGCGCCAGTGCCTGCTGGAGGTAGCGCCGCTCCAGGCCGTCCAGTGTGGCCTCCAGGTCGAACCCGTCGTCGGGGATGTCGGGGGCCGCGTCGGGAGCCTCGCGCTGTCGGCTGATGTTGGGCGGTAGGGCATCGGCCGTGATCTGATCACCGCTACCGAGGACGATCGCCCGCTCGATGACGTTCTCCAGCTCCCGGATGTTTCCGGGCCAGTGGTAACCCTCGAGCAGCGCGATCGCCTCCGGAGTGATGCTCCGGATCGGCTTGCCGGTGGCCCGTCCGACCTTCTCGATGAAGTGGGCTACCAGGAGCGGGATGTCTGCCCGGCGCTCGCGCAGCGGCGGCAGGTGGATGGGAATCACGTTGAGGCGATAGAAGAGGTCCTCGCGGAGCAGGCCCTCGGTCACCGCGCGGGTGAGCTCGCGGTTGGAGGCGGCGATGAGGCGGACATCGACCTTTCCGTCGCGGGTGTCACCCACCCGGCGGATCTGGCGCTCCTGGATCGCCCGCAGCAGCTTCACCTGGACCGTCTGCGGGATCTCGGTGATCTCGTCGAGGAAGAGGGTGCCGCCCTCGGCGGCCGAAAACAGGCCCTGGGCATTGGCCACGGCGCCGGTGAAGGCGCCTTTGACGTGGCCGAACAGCTCCGACTCCATCAGCCCCTCGGGAATGGCCCCACAGTTGACGGAGATAAACGGCCCGGTGCGCCGATGGCTCTCGCCGTGGACGGCCAGCGCCACCAGCTCCTTGCCCGTCCCGCTCTCGCCGGTGATCATCACCGTCGACGCGGACTCGGCCGTCTTCCGGATCGTCTCGAAGATCTCCACCATCTGCCGGCTGCGCCCCACGAAGCCCTCGAGCCCCTGGTGCTTGCTGAGCTGGCGCTTGAGCGCCACGTTCTCGTCTTGAAGTCGCTTGCGCTCCAGCGCCTTCTCGATGGTGAGCCGCATCTCCTCCAGCTTGAAGGGCTTGGTGACGTAGTCATAGGCGCCGCGCTTCATCGCCTCCACCGCGGTGTCGGTGGAGGCGAAGGCCGTGATCACCAGCACGACGGTCTGGGACGAGGTCTCCTTGCAGGCTCGAAGCACGGCCAGGCCGTCGACCTTCCGCATGCGGAGGTCCGTGATGACCAGATCGAAGGCCGCGGTCTTGAGCGCGCCCAGCGCGGCCTCGCCCCCCTCGGCCAGGGTGACGTGGTAGCCGTTCTTGCGGAGCATGATGGCGAGCAGGTCGCGCATGCTCTTTTCGTCATCGACGACCAGGACCCGCGCCTCAGCCATGAGGCGCCTGGACCGTCCCGCCGGCGGGCGCGGGCAGGGTGAGCACGAACGTGGCCCCGCCCCCGGGCCGGCTTCGCAGCTCGATCTCCCCACCATGGTCCTGGACGATGCGGTGGACGAGGGCTAGGCCCAGCCCGCTGCCGCCCGTCTTGGTCGAGAAGAACGGCTCGAACACGTGGGGCAGATCCGCCGCCGCGATCCCCTCGCCGGTGTCGCCCACGCTGATGCTCAGCGCGCGGTCGTCGGCCTGGGCCGCGACGGTCAGCTCGCCTCCGTCGGGCATGGCCTGCACCGCGTTCAGGCACAGGTTCCAGATCGCCTGGCGCAGGCGCTGGGAATCGACCGGCCAGGTGAGGGATGGAGGAAACTCGCGTGTCATCTTGAGGCCCGGCGGCAGCTCACGATGGGCCATCAGCACCAGCACTTCCTCGAGGATCTCCGAGACGTCCACGGCCTCGGTGGCCAGCGGCGTGGGCCGGGCGTAATCCAGGAAGGTCGTGATGATCTCGTTGAGCCGCTCGGACTCTCGCAGCACAATCTGGCTCAGATGGTCTCCTTCATCGCGCGCCGGCAGGTGGCCGGCCATGGCCTCAATGGCTCCCGTCAGCGAGGCCAGGGGATTTCGGATCTCGTGCGCGATGTTGGCGGCCAGGCGACCGATGGTGGCCAGCCGATCAGCCCGGCGCATGCGCTCCTCCATCTCGCGGATGGTCGAGAGGTCCTCGCAGACGGCGATCAACCCGAGCCGCCGGCCCTCGGTCGAGCGCAGGGCCGAGAACGTCAGGCGTACGGGGACGCGGCCGCCGTCCGGGCGGACGAGCGTCATCTCGTGGCGAGCCGAGGCATTGGGTCGCGCCACGATAGCCGCCTCGACCTTGTCCAGCGGCCAGCCGAAGAGGGCCGACCACGGCCGCCCGATGATCTCCATTCCCCGGCGGCCGCTGATCTCCTCGGCGGCGCTGTTGAGCACCGTCACGGTGTGGTCGCGGTCGAGCACGATGAGACCGGCCCCGACCGAGCGCAGGACGACCTCCTTGAAGGCTCGCAGCTCCCTCAGGTCGCTGCGCTGCACCTCCAGCTGCTCGCGCGCCGTCCGGAAGCGCTCGGCCAGCCCGCTGGCGACGATGGCCACGACGAGCAAGGTGCCGGCGTTCAGGAAGATCGTCAGCACGTCGAGCGCCGTGGCCTCGTGGAGAGGCTCGAGGAGCGCCACCGTCGGGAAGATCGTGCGGACGAAGACGAGCCCGGTGTAGAGCAAGCTTCCGCTGGCCGCGACGGCGAGCGCCCCGGCACGGGGCAGGAGCAGCGAAGCGGCGACGACGGACAGCACGTAGAGGAACACATAGATGGAGCGGGCGCCACCGGTGGCCCCCACCACCGCGGTGATGAGCGCGATGTCGAGCAGGCAGGCCAGCCACGCCACGCGCCGGGGATGCGCGAAGGGCCCCATCAGCAGGGCGGCGCCCGAGGACAGGCCGGCGACCAGGATGGCCAGGGCCAGCAGGGGCGTGTTCCGCCCCGGCATGAGGTGGGCCGGCACGAGCGGAGCCGTCACCAGGACGAGCGCCGCCAACCCCAACCGGCCCCAGGCCAGGGTCCGGAGCAGCCGGTTCAGGTCCAGGGGCGGCGCGTTGCCCACGGTCACGGCCTGATCACGACTACTTGATCAGGGTGACGATCTTGAAGATGGGCAGGTAGAGGGCGACGACCAGGCCCCCGATGATGACGCCGAGGATGACAATCATCGCCGGCTCCAGGAGGGACATGAGGGCCCCCACGGCGGTATCGACTTCGTCGTCGTAGAAGTCGGCCACCTTGGCCAGCATCTGGTCCAGAGCGCCGGTTTGCTCGCCGACGTGGATCATGTGGACGACCATGGGCGGGAAGACGGCTGCCGCCCGGAGCGGCTCGGCCAGCGTGCGGCCGGCGGTGACGGCCGCCCGCGCTTGCATCACGGACTTCTCGACGACGCGATTGCCAGCCGAGCGGGCGGTGATGCGGAGCGCTTCGAGAATCGGCACGCCGGAGGCGATCATGGTGCCGAGAGTCCGGGTGAAGCGGGCCACCGCCACCTTCTGGACCAGGACGCCGATGACGGGGACTTTCAAGAGAAGAGCATCGATCACGGCGCTGCCCTGCTCGGTCGCATAGTACTTCTTGAGGGCGACCACGAAGCCGGCGAGGGCGAGCAGGAGCCAGATGATGTAGCCGCGGACGAAATCAGAAAACCACAGCACGATCTTCGTCGGCAGCGGCAGCTCCGCTCCCAGCGACTTGAACATCGTGGCGAAGGTGGGGATGACGAAGACCATCATGAAGATGACCACCAGGACGGCCACCGAGATGATCGTCAGGGGGTAGACGAGGGCGCCTTTGACTTTGCGCTTGAGCGAGGCGGCCTTCTCGATGTACGTCGACAGGCGCTGGAGCACGACGTCGAGCACGCCGGCGGCCTCACCCGCCTGCAGCATGTTCGTGAAGAGCTCGTTGAAGATGCGCGGGAACCTTCGGAAGGCATCGGCCAGCGTGCCGCCGGCTTCCACTTCGCGCGCGATCTGGGTGGTCACGCCGCGCAGGTTCTTGGACTCGCTCTGCTCGGCCAGGATCGTCAGACACTGCACGATGGGCAAGCCGGCGTCCACCATCGCCGAGAACTGCCGGGTGAAGACCGCGAGCTCGCGATCCTTGACCTTGCCGCCGAAGCGCCGGGGCGCCCCGGCGGCCTTGTGCTTGCGTTCCATGACGGCGGTAACCAGGATGCCCTTCGAGCGCAGCTGGCCGACGGCGCTCATGCGGTCGGCCGCCTCGACCTCGCCGGCCACGGCCCCGGCCACGGTCCGTCCCCGATACGCGTAGAGCGCCATGCCCCGTCCCTAGGACCGCCGAGAGAACGGCGAAGAGTTGGCGGCGCCGGCCGGCGCCGGCACGCCCTCGTGCTGAAGGAGCTGGGTCAGCTCCTCGGGCAGGGTGGACCGGTTCAGGCCGTCCTCCCGCGAGATCTCACGCCGTTTCACGAGCTCGGCCAGCGACTGGTTCATGGTCTGCATGCCGAATTTCGAGCCCGACTGGATGGCGGAGTAGATCTGGTGGATCTTCTCTTCTCGGATGAGGTTACGGATGGCCGGCGTGGCCACCATGATTTCCATCGCCATCGTCCGGCCGCCGCCGATCTTGGGGATGAGCGTCTGGGACAGGACCCCCTCCAGCACCAGGGACAGCTGCGCCCGGACCTGGGGCTGCTGCGTGGTCGGGAAGACGTCGATGATGCGGTTGATGGTCTGGGCGCAGGAGTTGGTGTGCAGGGTGCCCAAGGTCAGGTGGCCCGTCTCGGCGATGGTGATGGCCGCGGCGATCGTCTCCAGGTCGCGCATCTCGCCCACCAGCACCACGTCAGGGTCCTGGCGGAGGATCGATTTCAGCGCGTTCTTGAAGGAGTGGGTGTCGGCGAAGACCTCGCGCTGATTCACCACGCACTTCTTGTGCGGATGCACGAACTCGATGGGGTCCTCGATGGTGACGATGTGCTCGCTGCGCTCGCTGTTGATCTTGTCGACCATGGCCGCCAGGGTCGTCGACTTGCCCGAGCCGGTGGGGCCGGTCACCAGCACCAGGCCCTTGGGCCGCTCGGCCAGCTCCTCGACGATCTTGGGCAGTCCCAGCTCGGCGAAGGCCCGGATCTTGTAGGGGATGACGCGGATGGCGGCTCCGACGGCGCCCCGCTGCCGGTAGACGTTGCAGCGGAAGCGGGCCAGCCCCTGGACGCCGAACGAGAGGTCCAGCTCGCTCTCTTCCTCGAACTTCTGCTTCTGGGCCTCGTTCAGGACGCTGTAGGCCAGGCGTTGTGTGTCCTGCGGCGTGAGCTGCTCGAACTGGGTGAGCGGAACCAACCTGCCGGCGATGCGGATCTGGGGATGCGTGGCGCAGGTCAGATGAAGATCCGAGCCCCCGCGTTCCACCAGGATCTGTAAGAGGTCAGCCATCGTTGCCGCCATAGCTCCTCCAGAGGCCTATTCGGCGACGGTGACCCGCAGCACCTCCTCCACCGTCGTCACGCCTTCCAAGACTTTGGCGAGCCCGGCCTGACGGAGCGTTCTCACGCCCTGCGACTGCGCCACCGTACGCAACTCGCTGGTGGGCGCGCCTTTGAGGATCATATCGCGCAACTCCGGTGTGACCGGCATGACTTCGTAGAGGGCCACCCGCCCCTTCATTCCTGTGAAGTTACAGGCCGGGCAGCCTTTGCCCTTATAGATGGTCACCGCTCCCTGCCCCTGCGGCTGATGGCCGTAGGGCGCCAGGCTGGCCTCCTCGATCTCATGGGGCTCCCGACAGTCCTTGCAGACCTTGCGCCCCAGCCGCTGGGCGAGGATCAGCACCACCGAGGAAGCGACCAGGAACGCCGGGATCCCCATGTCGACCAGCCGGGCCACGGTGGACGTACAGTCGTTGGTGTGCAGCGTGGAGAAGACCAGGTGCCCGGTCAGCGCCGCCCGGATGGCGATCTGCGCCGTCTCCAGATCACGAGTCTCTCCCACCAGGATCACGTCGGGGTCCTGGCGCAGGAACGAGCGGAGCACCGCGGCGAACGTTCGCCCTACGCTCTCGTTGACCTGGACCTGATTGACCCCTTTGAGGTTGTATTCCACCGGGTCCTCGGCCGTCATGATGTTGTGGTCGGGCGAGTTGATGGTGTGGATCGCCGAGTAGAGCGTCGTCGTCTTGCCCGACCCCGTGGGGCCCGTGATCAACACCATCCCGTACGGCTGGTGGATCGCCTTCTGGAAGTACTCCAGGCTCGAGGGGTCGAACCCCAACTGGGCCAGGTCCAGCCGGAGGGCGTCTTTGTCCAGGATCCGGAGCACCGCCTTCTCGCCAAAGATCGTGGGCAGGATCGACACGCGGAAATCGATCTCCCGGGTGGCGTAGCGCAGCTTGATCCGCCCGTCCTGGGGCAGTCGCCGCTCGGCGATGTCCAGGTTCGACATGATCTTCAGTCGCGAGTTGATGGCCGGCTCCAGCCGTTTGGGGGGAGCCAGCATCTCCTGGAGCACGCCGTCGATGCGGAAACGGATCCGGTACACCTTCTCATAGGGTTCGAAGTGGATGTCCGAGGCCCGCTTGTGGATGGCGTCCGCCAGGACCATGTTCACCAGCTTCACCACCGGCGCCTCGTCCGCCGACTCCTTTAGCTCGATGACGTCGAGCTTGGCGCCCGCCTCGTTGTCCTCGAGGACTTCGACGGCGGCGGCGGTGACGTCGGTGGCCAACTCGCTCAGGATCTCGGTGACGGCGCCCCCTTGCCCCTCGTAACTGCGGTCGATCGCCTTCCGGATGGCGGCCTGGGAGGCGACGACCGGCAGCACCTGCAGATTGGTCATGAAGGCGATGTCGTCCAGCGCGAAGACGTTCGTGGGATCGGCCATGGCCAGGGTGAGCGTGTTGCCGACGCGCTTGACCGGCAGCACCTCGTACTTCTTGGCGATGGCCGCCGGCACCAGCTTGAGCACCTCGGCGTCGACGTCGAGCTGGGAAAGCGTCATGGAGGGAATGCCGTACTGGCGGGATAGGAAGCCGATCAGCTGCTCTTCGGTGAGGAGGTTGAGACGGACCAGGATCGAACCCAGCTTCTCGGTGGTCCCCTTCTGCTCACGCAGGGCCTTGAGAAGCTGCTCCTGGCTGATGAGCCCCTCGGCGACCAGGAGATCCCCCAGTCGCCGGTTGATGGCCTGCCCGGGCTTTGCTTGTGCCACTACCTCAGTCTTACTTCACTCCGCCCAGGCGCTTCAATGTCTCAATAAATGCTCGGTAGGCTTCGTCCTGGTAGAGCACGAAGACCACCCGGCGCAGGCTGGACTGCCCCTTTTTGACATGGGCGAGGACCTCGTTGAGCATCGCCTCCGCGGAAACCCCCGGCGCGACGTGCCCGACGCCGGTCCCCAGCGCCGGCAGGGCCAGGGAGGTGATGCGGTGCTTGATGGCCATGGCCAGCACCGCCTTGGTCGTCTTGGCGATCGTCTCGGCATCGGTCTTGAGATCGGGACCCATGACCGCGGCGTGGATGACGTGGGTCGCGGCGAGGTTGCCGCCCGTAGTGAGCACGGCCTCGCCCACCTCGACCGGCCCCTGCCGCATGGCCTCCTCCTCGACGATGACGCCCCCCCGACGCTTGATGGCGCCGGCGACGCCCGCCCCCATGGCCAGGCTCGAGTTGGCGGCGTTGACGAGCGCGTCGACCTCCCAGTCCGTGATGTCGCCGCGCTCGATGGAGATGGTGGTCGCGCCGAGTTTGAGCTTCATGGTGGGGTCATGGGGAGCCGGTGTCTTGCGCCCGCGCGCGTTCCTGGGCTTTGGCCATCTCCCACGAGCGCTCCATTTCCTCGGGCGACACGCCTTCCAGGGGTCGGCCGCGACCGCGGAGGTCGCCCTCCATGTCTGTGAACCGCCGTCGGAACTTTTCGATGGCTCCGCTCAGCGCGTCCTCCGCGTCAAGGCCGGCCAGGCGCGCCACGTTCACGACGGAGAAGAGCAAATCACCCAACTCATCGGCGACGCGGGCCCGATCCCCGCCGGCGATGACCGCCGCTGACTCACGAACCTCCTCCTCGACCTTCTGCCAGGCGGCGCCGGCATCCGGCCAGTCGAACCGCACCCGCGCGGCCTTGGCCTGCATGCGCTGCGCGCGGAGGAGCGCGGGCAAGGCCCGGGGAACGCCGTCGATCGCCGAGCGGGAGCGGCCCTCGGCGGCCGCCTCTCTGCGCTTGAGGGCCTCCCACTGGGCGAGGGCCTCCTCGGCTGTAGCCACGGGGACGTCGCCGAACACGTGCGGATGACGCCGCACCATCTTGTCGACGAGGCGCTGCAGGACGTCGCCGATGGCGAACTCTCCCAGCTCGCTGGCGATCTGGGCATGAAAGAGCACCTGCAGGAGCACGTCGCCCAACTCCTCCTGGAGGTGGGCTTCATCTCCCGCCTCGAGAGCTTCAAGGACCTCGTAGGCCTCCTCGATCAGGTACGCCTTCAACGTGGTCCGGGTCTGTTCACGATCCCAGGGGCAGCCGCCGTTCCCACGAAGCCGTGCCATGATCTCGACCAGGCGATCGAAGAGGGTGCCGGGGGACTCGGCCATGTCCGTACCTGAAGGGTGAAGTGATTATACAGTACGCGCTTTTGCCTGTGCTACGTTCGCGCTCATGACCGAGCAAGACGCGGATCGCGGCTTCGAGGTCAGGGACCGGCGGCGCCTGCCCGATGATGAGCCCTCGCCATCCGTCGAGCAGTGGACACCGGAAGCCGGAGAGCGGGCACGGGGCCGGCCGCGACCGCCGGGATCGGCTCAACGCAGCCTCGTGAACCTCTTCATGACGCTGGCGAGCTTCGCGATGGCCGCGCTGGAGGGTGTTCAGGACCCCGCCACCGGGCAGCTCATCCGCGACCCGCAGCAGGCGGCGGAACTCATCGACACCTTGATGCTGTTGCGCGAGAAGACGGAAGGCCACCGAACCGCTGAAGAAAGCCAAGCGCTCGACGAACTGATCTACGACCTCCACCTCCGCTACGTCACCGCGACGACGTCGTCCTGATCACGACGCGCCCACGCTCGACCTCCAGGCCCTCCACCGTCGGCGGCAGCGGCCAGCGCAACAGCCCGAGGGTCGTCGGGTCGAGGAAGAGCCGCAAGAAGAAGGCCGGCACGCGTCGGCGGCCGAGACGAAAACGCTCGACGTCCAGGCGGAGGTATCGGCGTCCTCCGTCGCCCACCTGCTCCAGCCGGGCCGCGCCGTCGAGACGGAGCCATAGCGCCTGCTCGAGCCACCGCGATGGCAGAAGATCGGCGGTGTCTGAGCCGGCAAGCTCGCCGAGGGGGGCCCGCAAGGAGGTGCGAGCGGCCAGCTCCACCATCCTGTCCTCGCGCAGGCGGAGACGAATGGCCCCCAGCGGTGCACCGGCGAGGTCGGGAAGGTGCTTGGCCAGGAAGGCGTTGACCTCGGCTTCGGAGAGGGCGATGGTCTGCCGCCCGGCCCCCGATCCATCTCGGGGCTTCCGACCCGGCACGAGGACTGAGAGCTTTCGTTCGGCGCTCGCGGCGTCAGCGGCGGTGCTGAGGACCGGTCCGAGGTCTGGCTCCCCGAGAATTCCACGCGCGAGCCAGGGTATGCCTACCACGAGGACCGTGACGATCACGAGCATCGCCAGGAAGGCGGCGCAGCCTGCTCGCACGCCGAAACGGTAGCACGATCCGATCTGAAACCCTTGATTCTTGTGAACTTAGCGTTGGCAGAGCGCCGGTCAGGCCAGGCCATGTTGACAGGTACTAACTCAGCTGATATATAAGAAGCGAACTCAATATAAGCCTGCCAGAAAGGGGATGGCCGGCGGAGCACAGAGCCTAAGGAGGGTTGCACTATGGCGGTGGAGCGTTGGCGTCCGTTCGGGACCTCTCTGACGAGTTGGGAGCCGTTTCGTGATGTGACCGACATCCAGCAGGAAGTGAATCGGCTCTTCGACAGCTTCTTCGGTCGGCTGGCACCGGTCTCGGCAGCCGAGCGGATGTGGGTTCCGCTCTGCGAGATGTACGAGACCAAGGACGACCTCCACGTGACCTTCGAGCTCCCGGGGATCCGCGAGAAGGAAGTCCAGGTGACCATCACTGGCGATCTGCTGACCGTGAAGGGTGAGCCGACAAGGTGAAGGCCACCTACCTCGACGGAGTCCTCGACATCAGGCTCCCAAAGGCAGACGAGGTCAAACCCAGAGAGATCAAGATCGACATCGTGTAGTCACCCCCGGCGTCATGCCGCGCGCCGGCCAAGCCGGCGCGCGGCCGAAGCCGGGAGGATCCGCCGGCTAAAAGGGAGACAGACATGGCGAAGGTAATCGGCATCGACCTCGGGACGACGAACTCCGTCGTGGCGATCGTGGAGGGCGGTAACCCCACGGTCATCGCCAACCAGGAGGGCAGTCGGCTGACCCCGTCCGTGGTGGGATTCACCAAGGACGGTGAGATCCTCGTCGGCCAGGTCGCCAAGCGGCAGGCCATCACCAACCCCGAGAACACCGTCTTTTCGATCAAGCGCTTCATGGGCCGCCGCTACGACGAGGTGCTGGGGGAAATCAAACTCGTCCCCTACAAGGTCGTGAAAGCCGCGAACGGTGATGCGCGTGTCGAGATCCGCGGCAAGCAGTACTCGCCGCCGGAGATCTCCGCCATGATTCTCCGCAAGCTGAAGGAAGCGGCCGAGGCCTATTTGGGCGAGAAGCTGACGCAGGCGGTCATTACCGTCCCGGCGTACTTCAACGACAGCCAGCGCCAGGCCACCAAGGATGCCGGGAAGATCGCCGGCCTGGAGGTCTTGCGGATCATCAACGAGCCCACCGCCGCGGCTCTCGCCTACGGGATGGACAAGAAGAAGGACCAGACCATTGCCGTCTACGATCTGGGCGGCGGGACCTTCGACATTTCGATCCTCGAGATCGGCGAAGGCGTGTTCGAGGTGAAGGCCACCAACGGCGACACCCATCTAGGCGGTGACGACTTCGACCAGCGCGTGATGGACTGGATCGCCGAGGAATTCAAGAAGGAGCACGGCATCGACCTCCGCAAAGACCGCATGGCGCTGCAGCGGCTGAAGGAGGCGGCGGAAAAGGCCAAGTGCGAGCTCTCGACCACGTTGCAGACGGAGATCAATCTGCCGTTCATCACCGCCGACGCCAGCGGGCCCAAGCACCTGGTGCTGACCCTGACCCGGGCCAAGCTGGAGGCGCTGGTGGCCGAACTCATCGAGCGCACGATCGGGCCCTGCCGCCAGGCCATGCAGGACGCCGGGGTCACCGCCAAGGACATGGACGAGGTCATCCTGGTCGGCGGCCAGACCCGCATGCCCAAGGTCCAGGAGGTCGTCAAGCAACTGTTCGGCAAGGAGACCCACAAGGGCGTGAACCCCGACGAGGTGGTCGGGGTGGGAGCGGCGGTGCAGGCCGCGGTGCTTACCGGCGAGGTGAAGGACCTGCTGCTGCTCGACGTGACGCCGCTGTCGCTCGGCATCGAGACCCTCGGTGGTGTGATGACCCCGCTGATTCAGCGGAACACGACGATTCCCACGAAGAAGAGCGAAATCTTCACGACGGCGGCCGACAACCAGACCTCCGTCGAGGTCCACGTGCTGCAGGGCGAGCGCCCGATGGCCCGGGACAACCGGACGCTGGGCAAGTTCCACCTGGTCGGCATCCCGCCCGCCCCTCGCGGGGTGCCCCAGGTCGAGGTGACCTTCGACATCGATGCCAATGGCATCCTCAACGTGTCGGCGCGGGACACGGCCACCGGCAAACACCAGAACATTACCATCACCGCCTCCTCGGGCCTCACCAAGGACGAGGTGGAGCGCATGGTGAAGGATGCCCAGGCCCACGCGGCCGAGGACACCCAGCGCAAGCAGGAGATCGAGGTGCGCAATCAGGCCGACTCGCTCGTGTACTCGACAGAGCGCACGCTCGGCGAGCACGGCGCCAAGCTCGACGAGGCCGATCGCAAGGCCATCGACGAGGCGCTGGCCGAGGCCAAGGAGGCGCTCCGGGGCGAGGACGTCGAACGCATCAAGCGGGCGCAGGAGAGCCTGATGCGAGCCTCCCACAAGCTGGCCGAGGTCATGTACCGTGAGGCCCAGGCTAAGGACGCCCCGAGTGGGGCGGGCTCGCGACCCGGGGAGGGGGGTGCCGGCGGGGCCGGCGGCGCCAAGGAGGGCGAGGTCGTCGACGCCGACTTTGAGGACCTGGGGGAGAAGAAGTAGGGCGGCGCCATGCGTCGCGATTACTACGCGGTGTTGGGCATCGCGGCCACGGCAGGACCGCGTGAGATCCGTCGAGCCTACCAGCGGCTGGCCCGGCAGTACTCGCCGGACGTGAACCTCTGGGACGAGGAAGCCCGTGCGCTGTTCACGGAAATCGCCGAGGCCTACCGCGTGCTGCGGGATCCGGCGGCCCGCGTCATGTACGACCGCTTCGGCCATCACGGCGGCGCCGGAGCGCTGGAGGGCGGACGCCGCGGGGACGACGAGCACGTGGCGGTAGAGATCGCGTTCGCCGAGGCGGCGTGCGGCGCCACGCTCGAGCTGAATGTGGCTCGCTTCTCGCCCTGCGGCGCGTGCGACGCCACCGGGCAGAGCCGGGACGGGGAAGTCTGCACGCTATGTCGCGGACGGGGCGTGCGGAGAGGCACCGACGTTGTCCCGGTGGCGATCCCCCCCGGCGTGGATTCGGGCACCCAGGTGCGTGTCCGCGGCGAGGGCCACGCCGGGCCCTTCGGCGGCCCCCGCGGGGATCTGATCGTGAGCACGCGGGTGCGTGAGCATCCGTTCTTCAAACGACAGGGCGAGGGTCTCTACTGTGACGTGCCGGTCAGCGTGTGGGAGGCCTTGCGGGGAGCCCGCGTGCACGTCCCGACGCCGGCCGGTGAGACGATCGTGGTCGTGCCGCCGGGAACGCCGGCCGGGCAGGTGTTTCGGCTGCGGGGCCACGGGCTCCCCAAGCTCGTCGGCGAGGGACGGGGAGACCTCTACGTGACGATCCGGGTCGAGGTGCCTGGCGGACTCGACGCCCGCACCGATGAGCTGCTGCGCGAGCTGGAGCGGCTGATCCCTCTGGCTCCCCGAGCCGACCTGGCCCGGTTCGAGGGAGGCGCGCAGTGACCGATCGGGCTAAGCCGCGGTACACGATCGGCGTGGTGGCGGACATGCTGGAGGTGCACCCGCAGACCCTCCGTTTTTACGAGCGGAAGGGCCTGCTGCGTCCGGGCCGCACCGGAGGACGGACGCGCATCTACTCGCAAGAGGACGTCGATGAGCTGGCGCGGGTCCTTCGCCTGACCCGCGATCTCGGCGTGAATCTGGCCGGCGTCGAGATCATCCTAAGAATGAGGCGACGGATGTTCGAGCTCCAGAAGCAGATCGAGGACTTGCTGGCCTACGTCCGGGACGACGACGGCGGGCGTCGCGGCGCCCGCGAGCCCGGAGCGAGGAAGGAGGCCTTGGTACGGGCGGCCTCCGCTCACCGGCAGCCGGTCGATCTCTTCTAACTCGCTCCGGCGCCGGAAAAGGACGAGGTCGCAACACCATGGATCGGCCCATTCCGGATGTGGTGGCCACGCTGCCGCTGCGCTCGGCGGTGGTGTTCCCGCACGCCGTCGTGCCGCTGGCGGCGGGCCGGCCGTCGTCGGTCCGCCTCATCGAAAAGGCGGCGGCGCAGGGCCGGCCGATTGCCGCCGTGCTCCAGCGGGATCCGGCCGAGGAAGCCCCGACCATGGAAGGTCTTCACCCCGTAGGCACGGTGGCGATGATCCACCGCGTCTTCAAGCAGCCGGACGGCACCCTGCGCCTGGTCGTCCAGGGGCTCCGTCGCGTGCGGCTGCTCGAGGTCGTCGAGCGCGAGCCCTACCTCCGGGCCCGAGTCGAGCCCCTCGACGATGAGGCCCCGGCCTCCGAGGATCTCGAGGCCGAGGCCCTGGGACGGAGCGCCACTGCCGTATTCCAGAAAGTGGTGTCGCTGTCGCCGACCCTTCCCGACGAGCTGGCCGGTGTGGTCGCCAGCGCCGAGAGTGGCAGCGCCGTAGCCGACGTCGTCGCCGCCTCGCTCCCCACGCTGCCGCTTCCCCTCAAGCAGGAGCTGCTGGAGACGACCAACGTCAAGCAACGGCTCCAGAAGCTCGTGGCGGCGCTGGGCAAGGAGGCCGAGGTTCTCGAACTGGGCTCGAAGATCCAGTCCGAGATCCAGTCGGAGATGTCCAAGACCCAGCGTGAGTATTACTTGAGAGAGCAGCTCAAGGCGATCCAGAAGGAGCTCGGCGAGACTGATGATCGCACCCAGGAGATGGAGTCACTGCGGCAGAAGATCGAGGCAGCCGGGATGCCCGACGAGGCTCGCCAGGAGGCTCTGCGCGAGCTGGACCGGCTGGCCAAGATGCCGCCAGCCGCCGCCGAGTACACGGTGGCGCGGACCTACATCGACTGGCTGGTATCGATGCCCTGGCGGACCGAAACCACGGACGCGGTGGACATCGAGCTGGCCCGCACCGTCCTCGACGAGGATCACGAGGGATTGGGCAAGGTCAAGGACCGGATCCTCGAATACCTGGCGGTGAAGAAGATCCGTCCGGAGGGCAAGGATCCGATTCTGTGCTTCGTCGGCCCGCCCGGGGTGGGCAAGACCTCGCTCGGACGCTCCATCGCCCGCGCCCTCGGTCGCGCGTTCCATCGGATGTCGCTGGGTGGGATGCGCGACGAGGCCGAGATTCGAGGGCATCGCCGGACGTACATCGGCGCGCTGCCCGGACAGGTCGTCCAGGGACTGCGGCGGGCCGGGACGAAGAATCCCGTCTTCATGCTGGACGAGATCGACAAGCTCGGTGCCGACTTCCGGGGCGACCCGGCCTCGGCCCTGCTGGAGGTGCTCGACCCCGAGCAGAACGCGTCGTTTCGCGATCACTACCTCGACGTGCCGTTCGACCTCTCGCGGGTCCTGTTCATCACCACAGCGAACATCATGGATACCGTCCCCGCGCCCCTGCGGGACCGCATGGAGATTATCCCCCTGGCCGGGTACACCGAGGAGGAGAAGGTGCAGATCGGCCAGCGCCACCTCGTGCCCAAGCAGATCCGCGAGCATGGTCTGCGGCCGGGCGTGGACATCGAGTTCACACCGGAGGCGCTGCGCCTGCTGGCCCGAGGGTACACGCGCGAGGCGGGCGTCCGGAACCTGGAGCGCGAGATCGCCAGCGCCTGCCGCAAGGTGGCGCGGCAGCGCGCCGAGGGGCGGACCGAGACCGTTCGGATCACGCCTGACGCCGTCACGTCGTTCCTGGGTGCGCCACGGTTCGAGTTGGAGGAGTTGGAAGAGCGGACGCGGGTGCCGGGCGTGGCCGTGGGTCTGGCCTGGACACCAGCCGGCGGCGATCTCCTGTTCATCGAGGCGACGCGCATGAAAGGGGCGCGCACGCTCGCGCTTACCGGGCAGCTTGGTGAGGTGATGAAGGAGTCGGCGCAGGCGGCGCTGTCGTGGGTCCGCTCGCACGCCCGCGAGCTGGGGGTGGCCGAAAACTTCTGGGAGGCTTCGGACATCCACATTCACGTGCCCGCGGGGGCCATCCCCAAGGACGGTCCGTCCGCCGGCGTCACGCTGGCCGTCGCCCTCACGTCCCTGCTCACCGGGCGGCGTGTCCGGCCGGGCCTGGCCATGACCGGCGAGATCAGCCTCACGGGGCGAGTGCTCCCGGTCGGCGGCATCAAGGAAAAGGTGCTCGCGGCGCACCGGGCGGGCGTCCACACGGTGATCCTGCCCCGGCGCAACGAGAAGAACCTGCGTGAGGACGTGCCGGCCGAGGTGCGGCAGGGGCTTACCATCGAAATCGTCGACACGCTCGAGCAGGTGGTGGACCTGGCGCTCGAGGAACCGGTAGAGGCTGAGGCGGTCCGAGCCTAACCTCTTGCGCCGTCGGGCGTTTTCGGCACGACCCTTGACACGGTCGTGCCGCCCCCGGCTAAGATAGAGCGACGTGAGACAGTGCGCCGTTCTGCTCGCTCTGGTGGCTGTGACCGCCGTCGCCGCGCCGGCCGGAGCGGAGGTCTTCCGGTTCGTCGGACCCGATGGGACTGTCCACTTCACCAACGCTCCGACCGATCCCCGCTACCGGCGCGAAGGGTTGGTCACGCGCGCGGCGATCTCGGTCGTGACCCCCGCCTACGCCGCGCCACTGTACGCCAGGGAGATCGACCGGGCGGCGGAACGCTATGGGGTTCCCGAGACGCTCATCCGGGCTGTGATCCGCGTCGAGTCGGGTTTCAACCCGCGCGCCGTGTCGCGCCGGGGCGCCCGCGGCCTCATGCAACTCATGCCCGAGACCGCCGCCTTCCTGGGTGTGCGTGACGCCTTCGACCCGCGAGAGAACATCGAGGCCGGCGTGCGACACCTCCGGGGACTCATGGAGCGTTTCGAACACGACGTGCCGCTCGCGCTGGCCGCCTACAACGCGGGGGAGCAAGCGGTGCTGGCGTTCCGGGGCATCCCGCCGTACCCCGAGACCCGCGAGTACGTGAGCCGTGTCCTTCGTCTCTACAGCGGGAGCCCTATCGTCGTGCCGCGGGAGGCCTTCCGTACCATCAGTGCCGACGGAACGGTCGTGTACACGAACATCCCGCATCGGCGGCGGCTGTTCTAACGAGATGGGGGGCCCCGACATGGCCCCCCATACCCCCCAACGCTCGGACCGCCCCGGCGAAGCCGTGGCGGTCCTCGACATGCCGACGGCCCCTAACTCAGGGGCGACGCCAGGCCAGCTCGAGGAAGCGCTCCAGCAGACCGTCCCTGACGAAGACTTCCACGGCTTCCCGGGTCCCGGCCTGATCCATTCCCCAGAGGGCGGCGCGCTTGCCTTCGTCCGCCATCTGCACGAAGACGTGCTGGTCCCGCGTGAACACCACTGGGAGATCCTCGTAAACCTGGGCGGTGTAGGCGTTGACACTGGGCCCGCCGATCGCGATGGCCGGGAAGAACTCACCGAGCTCCTGGTTCATGAGCCAGACGTCGGTGACGACAACTCCACCCCGCCCCTCTGACCCACCGGCGCGGGCGTTGACCGCCCGTTTGAGATCGTAGGCGACGGGCCGATCCTCCTCCTCGGGCAAGATGCCGTGTCCCACGATGATGAGCACGGTGCTGCGAAGGTCGAAGTAGCGGGCCATCAGCGTTGCATGCCCCTCGCGGCGGGGAGTCCGTCCTGCACGGCGATCAGGACAGGACGTGGATGGGGCATGCCGCCTCCATGTCGGGAGGTTGGACGACTATTTCATTTTCTCACGCCCTGCCACCGGAGGCCGGAGCGAGGCGAGCGCCCTTCGCCTTCCCGCGCCCTTCACCCCCGCCACTGACGATCCAGCCCGCGGTACTGGATCGCCTCGGCGAGATGCTCCGCGCGCAGCGCGTCCGCGTCCTCCAGGTCGGCGATGGTGCGCGCCACTCGGATCACGCGATCGTGGCCGCGAGCCGAGAGCCCGAGGTGAGTCATGGCCGCGGCCAGGAGCCGTTCGCCGTCGGCAGGCACCGGGCAGAGGCGCCGGAGCTGCCGGGATGTCAGCTCGGCGTTGACGCGGGCCGTTGTCCCGCGAAGGCGCTCACGCTGCCGGGCCCGGGCCCGCACCACGCGGACGCGGACGGTGGCCGAGTCGTCGCCGCCGGGCACCTGGTGCAGGGATTCCGGCTCCACGGCTGGTAACTCCACGTGGAGGTCGATGCGGTCCAGCAGCGGACGGGAGAGGCGGCCGAGATACCGGCCGCGCTCGGCGGGGGTGCAGAGGCAGCGTTCGAGCGAGGGGCAACCACGACGACAGGGGTTGGCGGCGGCCACGAGCTGGAAGCGGGCGGGGAAGTCGCTGACGCCGGCGGCGCGGGCGATGACCACCCGGCCGTCCTCGAGGGGCTGGCGCAAGGATTCCAGCACGTGCTGGTGGAACTCGGGCAACTCGTCGAGGAACAGGATCCCGCGGTGGGCGAAGGTCACCTCTCCCGGGTGAAGCGGACTGCCGCCGCCGATGAGACCGGAGACCGAGATCGTGTGATGCGGCGCCCGGAAGGGCCGTGTGCGCCGGAGCCCGGCGTCCGGCGCCAGCAGCCCCGCCACGCTCCAGATGCTCGAGACCTCGATGCTCTCGTCGCTGGTGAGCAGTGGCAGGATGCCGGTGAGCCGACGCGCCAGCATCGTCTTGCCGCCCCCCGGCGGCCCCACGAGCAG
>Ga0187892_10001201_pt1 | contig 60831 bp, 58 predicted proteins | sample MA1701073metaG_FD_139345 | JGI IMG/M metagenome (GOLD analysis project Ga0187892, IMG submission 139345) | Bio-ooze microbial communities from a basaltic lava cave in the Kipuka Kanohina Cave System on the Island of Hawaii, USA - MA170107-3 metaG ... | reverse complement strand
TTTCGCTCCGCGCTTCCTCCCCACGCTCGGTCACCCTCGCGCGGTTGCGCTTTGCTTCACTCGCAGTGGTCTGCTCATGGGAGGACTTGCACCTCCAAGATCGCGCCCATGCTGGGCGCACAAAGAAAACGCCCCGGCGACCGGGGCGTTGACCGCCTTCAGGCCCTCCCCGCGGTCGCCGAGCCGCTCCCGCCGGGTAGCGCCTCGGGGCGCGGACTCAGGCGAGCGCTTTCTTCACCCGCTCCGGCGACATCGGCAGGCTGCGCAGCCGCCGGCCCGTCAGCTGGAACACGGCGTTGGCGATCGCCGGGGCGACCGACGGGACGCCGATCTCGCCCATGCCGGTGGGCGGCGCATCCGAGGTGACGATCCGGGTGTGGATCTCCGGAACGTCACTCATCCGCAGCACCGGATAGTCGTTGAAGTTGCGCTGCTGGACCGCGCCGTCCTTGACGGTCAGCTCCTCGAGCAGCGCGGCGCTGAGGCCGTACACGACCGCGCTCTCGAGCTGCGCGTGGACGTTCTCCGGCTGGATGACGATCCCCGGATCCGTCGCGATCCAGAAGTTGTGGACCCTGATCTTGCCGCTCGCCCGGTCTACGGACACTTCAGCCACGCCCGCTGAGTGCGTGTCGTGGTAGTCCGCGTACGCGATGCCCAGCGCCCGGCCGCTGCGCGGCAGGTTCCACTGCGCCATCTCGGCGACCGCCTTGATCACCGCCTGCGCCCGCGGATGGTCCCGCGTGAGCTCGAGCCGCAAGATGAGCGGGTCCACCCCGGTCGCGTACGCGATCTCGTCCAGGAAGCACTCGACCGCGAACTTGTTGTACCCCGCCCCGATTCCCCGCCACGGGTGGACGCGCATGCCCCGGACCTCGCGGACCGCGTCGGCCAGCATGTTGGGGATGCCGTAGAACGGCAGCTCGAGCCCGCGCCAGCCGATGATGTCCTTGCCGCCCGTGGCCTTGAACCGCGGCGGGGCGGCGACGGCATCGACGTTCTCGGCGACCAGCCGGTGGTGCCATCCGACGAGCTTGCCGCTGGCGTCGAGACCCGCCTTGATGATGTGATGGGTCATCGGCCGCGGGCGTGCGGCGGCGAGGTCGTCCTCCCGCGTCAGGATCAGCTTGACCGGCAGCTTGGTGATGTTGGACAGCACGACCGCCTGCGCGACCGCGTCCGGCGCGACGCGCCGCCCGTAACCGCCGCCGAGCAGGTGCTGGTGCACGCGGATCTTGTCGGGGGTCGTCTTGAGCACGTTGGACGCGACCAGGGCCGCGAGCGCGTTCGACTGCGTCCCCGTCCAGACCTCGGCCGACTGGCCGTCGGGAGCCACTTTCGCGATGCAATTCATCGGCTCCATCTGGGCATGGTAGCAGTGCTCCGACGTGTACTCGGCCTCCATGAGCTTCGCCGCGCCGGCCAGGGCCTTGGCGGCGTCGCCCTTCTCGAACCACTCCATCGCCTTCGCGTTCGGATCCCGGCCGTGGCGCGCGTACTCCGCCATCGCCTTGTCCGAATCGAATCCGCGGGCCGTCGCGCCCGAGGTGTCCCAAGTCACCTTGAGCGCGTTGCGGCCGGCGCGCGTCGCCTCCACCGTGTTGCCGAACACGGCCACGCCGAACGGCACCGGGATCACGCGGGTGACGCCCTTGATCTGCATCACCTCCGGGATGTTCACCTTGTCCGGCTTGGCGCCGTCCATCGGCGACTCGAGCACTGAGGCGTACACCATGCCCGGGACCTGCGCGTCGATGCCGTACAGCGCCGTGCCGTTCACCTTCGAGGGGACGTCGATCCGCTTGATGTCCTCGCGCCCGATCAGGCGGAACTGGGACGGCTTCTTGAGCTCCGCCTCGGTGATCTTCGGCAGCTCGGCGGGCACGGTCGCGAACTTGGCGACCTCGCCGTAGGAGATCCGGCGGCCGGACTTGGCGTGCACGACGACGCTCGGCTCGGTCGTCAGCTCGCCGACCGGCACGTTCCATTGCCGCGCGACGTTGTCGAGCAGCACGCGCCGCGCCTGCGCGCCGGCGAGCCGCAGCGGCATGTAATAGCCGGGCACCGAGATGCTGGCGGCGGTGACCATCGCGCCGTTGAACAGCGGGTGGTAGTTGCCGTAGATCTTCGGGATCGGCGGCGCGTACGCCGTCTTCACTTTCGACCAGTCGGCGTCGAGATCCTCGGCCAGGATGAGCGGCAGCGCGGTGAGCACGCCCTGCCCCATCTCCGCCACCGGGACCATCACGGTGATCGAGTCGTCGGCGCCGATCGTCACCCATGCGTTGATCTTGGCGCCTTGCTCGGCGGCGAGCGCCTCCGAGGCGCGGCCGAGAAGGCCGCCGCCCAGCGTGAACGCGAACGTCAGCCCGCCCGCGCCCGCGAGGAAACCGCGGCGGCTGATCTTCGTCTCGAGGAGATTCATGTCGAGATCTTCCATCATGGCTCAGCCCTCCCGCGCCGCCCGCTGGATCGCGCGAACGATCCGCGGGTAGGTTCCGCAACGGCAGATGTTGCCGTTCATGTGCGCGACGATCTGCGCGCGCGTCGGGTTCTTGTTCGTCGCGAGCAGCGCCGCCGCCTGCATGAGCTGGCCGGACTGGCAGTAGCCGCACTGCGGCACCTGCTCGGCGACCCACGCCTTCTGCAGCGCGTGGGACGAGTCGGGCGACAGGCCCTCGATCGTGGTCACCGCCTTGCCGGCGACCGCGGAAACCGGCGTCACGCAGGAGCGCGTCGGGTTTCCGTCGACGTGCACGGTACAGGCCCCGCACTGCGCAATGCCGCAGCCGTACTTGGTCCCGGTGAGCTTCAGGTGCTCGCGAATGACCCAGAGCAGCGGTGCATCCGGCTCCGCCTCTACCCTGACCGCTTTGCCGTTGACAGTTAGAGCGACCGACATGAGTTCTCTCCTTTGGGGATGCCTCGCCTTGTGCTTTTTCTCGAGGCCGGCGCGAAAGCACTCTACGCCGAAAACGACGAGCGGATCAATGCCCTCCACGAGCGGCGTCGGCCGTCGGTGCGCCGCACCGCGGGAGGGACATTTCCACACTGCGGGCCGTCACGCGCGTGCCCCTCGTTGGGGCGGCCCCCATAATCCGGGCGCCATGGGAGGGGAAACGCCGGCGGCGGCGCGCCCGGAGGTCGATGCCTTCGACCTCGCCGGGACCGGCATGCTCGTGACCGACGCGTCCGGGCTCATCCTGCGCGCCAACCGGACCTACTGCGACCTCGTCGGCCGGCGCGAGCCGGAGCTGGTCGGCCAGCCTTTCGTCCACGCCTTTCCGAAGCCCGCGCAGCCGCTCGTCCGCCGCACGCTGAAGGCCGCACTCGGGCCCGACGCCCTGCCGCTGCCGAGCCACTGGACCCTGGTGCGGCGCGACGGCCGATCGGTGGCGGTGCTCCTGACGATCCGCGCGGCCGGCGGCGACGACCGCCCTTTCGCCGTGATCACGGTGACCGACGTCACGGCGCTCGCCGCGACCGAGGCCCGCCTCACCGCGGTGCTCGAGGAGCAGCGGCTCATCCTCGATCACGCGCAGGTCGGCATCCTGTTCTCGCGCAGCGGGCGGATCATGCGCGCGAACGCCGCGTGCACCCAGATGTTCGGCTATCCCGAGCAGGAGCTCGTCGGGCTGCCCACGACCGCGCTGGTGCCGGCGATCGACGGCAGCGAGCCGGCCGGCGACGCGCCCTGGCACGCCGAGCTCGAGGCCCGCCACCGCGACGGGACGGCGTTCTGGTGCGAGCTCGACGGCCAGCCCTTCAGCGCGCCGGGCGAGCCCGTGCAGTCGATCTGGACGCTGCGCGACGTCACCGAGCGGCGCCGCGCGCAGGACGACCTGGCGCGGGTCCTGCTCGACCAGCGGGCGATCCTCGACAACGCGTCGGTCGGGATCGTCTTCACGCGCGACCGCGCGGTGCAGCGCTGCAACCGGAAGGCCGCGGAGCTCTTCGGCTACGCCGCGGGGGAGGTGGTCGGCCAGCCGAGCGTCGTGTTCTACCCCGACGAGGCGGCGTATGCCGAGCTCGGCCGGCTGGCGGGTCCCGTGCTCGCCCGCGGCGAAGCGCTCCAGACCGAGATGCAGATGAAGCGCAAGGACGGGACGGTCTTCTGGTGCCGGATGAGCGCGAAGGCGGTGAACCCGCAGGCGACTGCCGAGGGCACGATCTGGATCCTCGAGGACACCACCGATGCGCGCCGCGCGGCCGAGTCGCTCGACCGGCTGCTGCGGGAGCTCTCGACCATCTTCGACACCGCGACCGTCGGCATCGCCTATGCGCGGAGCCGGGTCGTGCAGCGCTGCAACCGCAGGCTCGAGGAGCTGTTCGGCTACGCGCCGGGCGAGCTCATCGGCCGCAGCACCGCGATCCTCTTTCCCGACGAGGCGGCGTTCGAGCGCTTCGGCGCGGAGGCCTTCCCGACGATCGAGCGCGGCGAAGCCTACGAGGCCGAGGTGCCGCATCGGCGGCGGGACGGTTCGACGATCCTGTGCCGCCTGTCGGGTCGCGCGATCGATCCCCGGGATCTCTCGCAGGGTCTGATCTGGACCGTTCAGGACGTCACCGCGCAGCACGCTGCGCAGGAGGCGCTCGTGCGCGCCCGCGACGAGCTCGAGCACCGCGTCGCCGAGCGCACCGGCGCGCTCGCGGCGAAGAACACCGAGCTCGAGACCGAGATCGCCGAGCGGCGCTACGCGGAGGAGCTGCTGCGCGTGCGCGGCGAGCGCCTGCTCTACCACCGCAACCAGCTCATGGCGCTTGCCCGCCGCGATCGGGCCGACCTCGGCGAGTCGCTGGCGGAGATCCTCGCGACCGCGTGCACGACGCTGCGCCTGGATCGCGCGAGCTACTGGCGGATGCTCCCGGACGGCCGCGGCGTGCGCTGCGAGCTGGTGCACCGGGCGGACGGCGGCGCGGATCCGGCGCCCGCGGTCGACACGGTCGGCCCGGCGGAGCATCCCGCCTTCTTCGGCGCGATCGTCGCGAACGAGATCATCGCCGCCGAGGACGCCGCGAGCCATCCGGCGACGCGCTCGCTCGCGCCGGATTATCTCCGGCCGCTCGGGATCACCGCGACCCTCGACGCGCCGGTCTGGCTCGACGGGCGCGTGGTGGGCCTCGTGTGCTGCGAGGTCACCCACGGGGCGCGCGCGTGGCAGCCCGAGGAGGCCGACTTCGCGTCCGGGATCGCGACGATGATCGCGCTCGCGCTCGAGGCGTCGCAGCGGCTCGATGCGGAGGGGAAGCTCCTGCGCCTCGCGCACTACGACGCGCTCACCGGGCTGCCCAACCGCAACCTGCTCGCCGACCGGGTCCGGCAGGCGCTCGTGCTCGCGAGCCGGCACCGCATGCGGGTCGCGCTGATGTTCCTCGACCTCGACCGCTTCAAGAACATCAACGACTCGCTCGGGCACCACGTCGGCGACCAGATCTTGAAGGAGGTCGCGGCGCGGCTGACGCGGGCCTTGCGCGGCGGCGACACGGTGGCGCGCCTCGGCGGCGACGAGTTCGTGATCGTGCTGCAGGAGGTGCGCAACGCCCACGACGCCGCGATGGTGGCGCAGAACCTCCTGCGCGACCTCGCGCCGCCGTATCTCGTCGACGGCCGCGAGCTGCACGTCTCGGCGAGCATCGGGATCACGCTCTACCCCGACGACGGGCGCGACGGCGAGATCCTGATGCAGAACGCCGACGTCGCGATGTACCACGTGAAGGACGGCGGCCGCAACGGCTATCAGTTCTTCGCCTCGACCATGAACCAGCAGGCGAACCGGCGGCTCGCGATCGAGCACGATCTGCGGGCGGCCATCCGCCGCGGCGAGCTCGTGCTCCACTACCAGCCGCAGGTCGACCTCGCCCGCCGCGAGGTGCGCGCGGTGGAGGCGCTGGTGCGCTGGCGCCATCCCGAGCACGGGCTGCTGATGCCCGACGAGTTCATCGGCATCGCCGAGGAGAGCGGGCTCGGGCGGGCGCTCGGCGAGTGGACGCTGCAGGAAGCGTGCCGCCAGAGCCGGCGGTGGGAGGCCGCGGGCCTCGCGCCGGTGCCGGTCGCGGTGAACCTCTCGGCGCGGGTGTTCCGCGACCAGACCCTGCCGGCGACGCTGGCCGGGATCCTGCGCGACACCGGCCTCGCGCCGCAGCTCCTCGAGCTGGAGATCACCGAGAGCGCGGTGATGCAGCAATCCGACAGCACGCTGGAGACGCTCTCCCAGCTCTCGGCGATGGGAATCCAGCTCTCGGTGGACGACTTCGGCACCGGGTATTCGAGCCTCGCCTACCTGAAGCGCTTCCCCATCGACAAGCTGAAGATCGACCAGTCGTTCGTGCGCGACGTCCCCGACGACGGCGACGACGTCGCGATCACGCAGGCGATCATCTCGCTCGCCCGGGCGCTCGGCCTGCGCGTCGTCGCCGAGGGCGTGGAGACCGAGGCGCAGCTCGCTTTTCTGGTCGCGCACGGCTGCGACGACGCCCAGGGCAACCTCTTCTGCGCGCCGTGCGACGGGCACGAGACCGGGCGGATCTTCGCGGCCCGGCGGCCGGTCGGCGGGGACTAGCGATGCCCAGCGAGACGCCGGCGCTGCCGCTCGTCTACCTGTTCCCCGCCGGGGTCGCGACCGACGCCGGCCCCACGGCCGCACTGAAGTGGGCGCCGGGGGAAGGGCCGTTCGGGCGCTCGAAGGCGTTCGCCGTCAACTCCGCGGCGTGCGTCGTCAGCACCCGGCGCAAGGTGTTCACGCCCGAGGAGTGCGCGCGGGTCGTTGCGGTCGGCGACTCGCTCCCGGGGCAGGACGGCGGCGTGGAGAAGGGGGAGAACCTGTACCGGGTCAGCCGGATCGCATGGATCGAGCCGAACGACGGCACGGCGTGGATCTTCCATCGCCTCGCCCTCGCCATCGTCGAGGCGAACCGGGCCTACGGATTCGAGCTCGTCGGGTTCGCCGAGGCCCTGCAGTACACGGTGTACGGTCCCGGCCAGCGCTTCGACTGGCACATGGATCTCGGGCCGGGCCATACCAGCGCCCGCAAGCTGAGCATCACGCTGCAGCTCTCCGGCCCCGACGACTACTCCGGCGGCGCCCTCGAGTTCATCGGCCGCCCGGACGCCCCCGAGCGCCGCGCGCTCGGCTCGATGACGATCTTTCCGTCCTACGTGGCGCACCGCGTGACGCCGGTCGAATCCGGGATTCGACGATCGCTGGTGGCCTGGGCTTACGGGCCTTCCTTCCGCTGACCGCGCGGCCCGGGCGCCGCTAGTCCCCGGCAATCGTCATCCCGTCGACGACGATCGAGCCGCAGATCCGCGAGCCGCGCACCAGCACGTCGCCGCCGACGGCGGAGACGTTGCGGTACATCTCCCGCAGGTTGCCCGCGATGGTGATCTCCTCGACCGGAAACTGGATCGCCCCGCCCTGGACCCAGTAGCCGGACGCGCCGCGCGAGTAGTCGCCGGTCACCAGGTTGACGCCCTGCCCCATCAGCTCGGTGACGAGCAGCCCCGTGCCGAGCTCCTGCAGCATCCCCGCGAAGTCGCGGCGGCCCGGCGCGAGGATCAGGTTGTGGTTCCCGCCGGCGTTCCCGGTGGTCCGCAGCCCGAGCTTGCGCGCCGAGTAGACCCCGAGGAAGTAGCCCTGCAGCAGCCCGTCCTTCACCACGTCGCGCGGCTGCGTCGCGACCCCGTCGTCGTCGAAGCACGAGCTCGCCTGCCCGCGCGGGAGATAGGGGTCCTCGCGGATGCTGACGATCGGCGAGAACACCTGGGTGCCGAGGCTGTCCAGCAGGAACGAGCTCTTCCGGTAGAGGCTGCCGCCGCTCACCGCGGCGACGAAGTGCTGGAGCAGCCCGCTCGCGACCGGCGCCTCGAACAGCACCCGCGCCTCGCGCGTGCCGAGCTTGCGGCTGCGCAGCCGCGCGAGCGCGCGGCGCCCCGCGTAGTCCCCGATCGCCTCCGCGGCCGCGAGGTCGCCGGGCGAGCGCTGCGACGAGTACCAGTCGTCGCGCTGCATCCCGTCGCCCTCGGCCGCGATCACCGCGCAGGAGATGTAGTGGCGCGAGCTCGCACAGCCGTCGAGGAACCCGGAGGTGTTGCCGGCGATGAACTGCGACTGCTGGCAGGAGACCGTGGCGCCCTCGGAGTTGACGATGCGCTTGTCGAGGCGGAACGCCGCCGCCTCGCACGTCTTCGCCATCGCGATCGCGCGCTCCACCGGCAGGCCCCAGGGATGGAACAGATCGAGATCGCGGCTCGACCGCGCGATCAGCTCGGGCTCGGCGAGGCCGGCGGCGTCGTCCGCGGCGGTGAACCGCGCGATCGACAGCGCGGCCGCCACCGTGTCGCGGATCGCCCGCGGCGCGAGATCGGAGCTGCTCGCGTAGCCGTGCTGCTTGCCGAGGTACACCGTGATCCCGAGGCCCTTGTCGCGGTTGTATTCGATCGTCTCGACCTCGCCGAGCCGGGCGGTGACGCTCTGCCCGTAGCCCTCCGAGACCTCGGCCTCGGCGTCGGTCGCGCCGCCTTCGCGCGCGAGCCGGAGCGCGTCGGCGACCATCTCGCGCAGCGTGTCGAGCGTGTAGGTGAAGCGCGAATCGGGCATGCGGGATTTCCGAGCGCGGAGGCGCGAGCGGGCCGCTATTATACGGGCTCGCTCTCCGCCCACCGCCGGAATGCACGACGACGCGCCGAGCAAGACGCAGCGCAAGCGCGAGATGCACGCGCTCCAGGCGCTCGGGCAGCGCCTGGTCGCGCTGAACGCGGACCAGCTCGGCTCGATCGAGCTGCCGGAGCCGCTGCGCGAGGCGATCGCCGACGCGCGGCGGATCCACAGCCGCGAGGCGCACCGCCGTCAGCTCCAGTACATCGGGCGGCTCATGCGGGAGATCGACCCGGCGCCGATCCGCGCGCAGCTCGAGGTCTGGGACGGACGCTCGCGCGCCGCGACGGCCGCGCACCGCCGCGCGGAGCGCTGGCGCGAGCGGCTGCTCGCGGACGACGCGGCGTTCACCGAGTTCGCCCGCGACCACCCGCGCGCCGACCTCCAGCGCCTGCGCGCCTGCGTCCGCGAGGCCCGGAAGGAGCGGCTCGCCGGCCGCGATCTGCGGCACTTCCGCGATCTCTTCCGCCTGATCCGCGCGGCCGCCGCGGACCACGCGGCCGGCTCGCTATAATCGGCCGCACCCGATTGCGAGCCGCACGCGAATGCCTGCACCAGAGCGCCCGCTGAAGGTCGGGCTCGTCTCGATCAGCGACCGCGCCGCGGGCGGCGTCTACAAGGACGAGGGCCTGCCGGCGCTGAAGGAGTGGCTCGGCCGCGCGCTCGCGACGCCGTGGGAGTGCGTCGAGCGCCTGATCCCCGACGAGCAGCCGCTGATCGAGGCGACGCTCGCCGAGCTCGCCGATGCCGCGGGCTGCGACCTCGTGCTCACGACCGGCGGCACCGGACCGGCGCTGCGCGACGTCACGCCCGAGGCGACGCTCGCGGTCGCCGACAAGGTGATGCCCGGCTTCGGGGAGCAGATGCGGCAGGTGAGCCTCAAGTTCGTGCCGACGGCGATCCTGTCGCGCCAGGTGGCCGTGATCCGCAAGCAGACGCTGATCGTCAATCTGCCCGGACAGCCGAAGGCGATCCGCGAGACGCTCGAAGGCGTCAAGGGCGAGGGCGGGCAGACCGCCGTCGCCGGCATCTTCGCCGCGATCCCCTACTGCATCGATCTCATCGGCGGGCCCTATATCGAGACCCGGGAAGAGATCGTCAAGGCGTTCCGGCCGAAGTCGGCGCAGCGGCCGAAGGCCTCGTAGGTGGCCGAGCTCCTCGACGCGATCGAGATCGAGACCGCGCCCAGTCCCGCCGCGAGCGTGATCTGGCTGCACGGGCTCGGGGCGGACGGGAGCGACTTCGTGCCGATCGTCCGCGAGCTCGAGCTGCCGCAGCTCCCGATCCGGTTCGTCTTCCCCCACGCCCCGCTGCAGCCGGTGACGATCAACCACGGAATGGTCATGCGCGCGTGGTACGACATCGTCGGCGCCGACCTCGCGCGCCGCGAGGACGAGCGCGGGGTGCGCGCGTCCCAGTCGCTGGTCGAGGCGCTGATCGCGCGCGAGAAGACGCGCGGGACCCCCGCGCCGCGGATCGTGCTCGCCGGCTTCTCCCAGGGCGGCGCGATCTCCCTGCAGACCGGCCTGCGCCATCCCGAGCGGCTCGGCGGGATCATGGCGCTCTCGTGCTACGTCCCGATCGCGGAGTCGCTCGCGGCCGAGGCGCACGCCGCGAACCGCGAAGTGCCGATCTTCATGGCGCACGGCCTCTACGACCCGATCGTTCCGCTCGCCGCCGCGCGCCGTTCGCGCGCGCTCCTGCAGCAGCTCGGCTACGCGGTCGAGTGGCACGAGTACCCGATGCCGCACTCGGTCGCGCCGCAGGAGCTCGACCACATCGGCGCGTGGCTCCGCCGGGTCGTCGCCTGAATGGGACGCATCGTCGCGGTCGCCGCCGCGGTCGCGGTCGCGGCGCTCGTCGCGGCCGGCGTGTGGCTCTATCTCTCGCTCGATTTCATCGTCAAACGCGCGATCGAGACCTACGCCCCGGACATCCTCCAGGCGAGCGTCGAGGTCGACGAGGCGAAGCTATCGCCGGCCGACGGCGCCGGCGCGCTGCGCGGAGTGCGGATCGGCAATCCCAAGGGCTTCCGCGCGCCGCACGCCGCGACCGCGGGCACCGTCGAGCTCGCGGTCGATCCGGCGACCGTGACGAAGGACGTCGTGCTGGTGCGGCGCATCGCCGTCGAGCGCCCGAGCATCACCTACGAGCCCGGCGCGAGAGGCAGCAACTTCGACGCCCTGCAGCGCAACGTCGAGCGCTACGTGGGCGCGAACCGCGCGCAGGCGAAGCAGGACGGCCGCCGGATGATCGTGGAGAGCCTCACCATCCGCAACGCCCGGGTCACCTACGCGCCGCAGGTCGGGCGCGGGACCGCGACGATCTCGTTCGACCTGCCGGACATCCAGCTGCGGAACGTCGGGAAAGACCGCGGCGGCGTCACGCCGGGAGAGCTCGCTAAGATCGTCGTCGACGCGCTCGCCGCGCGCATCGCGGAGGTGATGGCGCGCGCCGCGGTCCGCCGCGGTCTCGAAGGGGTGCTCGGAAAATAGGCGGCGCGACCTAGGCCGCGTCGCGGATCAGGTGGTTGCAGCGCAGCAGCTCGTAGTCGTGCCGGCGCTCGGCGACGCCGACCGGCAGGAGGATGGTGCGCAGCCCTTTGTAGTCGAGCGTGAAGCTCTCGCCCGGCGCGTGGACGCCCGGGCGCAGCAGGATCTGCACCTCGCCGCCCAGTTGATTCGGGTCGAGCAGGATCGCGGTTTCGGTGTCGAGCGTGGTCGTCGAGCCGACCTGTACCCGCAGCTCGATCGGCGCCGCGGACCGGGCCAGCGTCTGGATGCCCACCGCGGCCTGCTGCAGCGACGGCCGCGAAAGCCGCCGCACGACGCCGATCAGCCAGTTGTCCCCGCCCTCGGGCTGCATCGCGAGCAGGCAGCCGATCCGCAGCCAGTCGCCGCGGACCTGCGGCACGAGCGCGCCGAAGCCGCCGACGCTGACGTTCTCGACGATCCAGCTCTCGAAGCGCGTGCCGTCGAGGCTCGTGGCGCCGCCCGGCCGCAGCACGTCGAGGATGCCGTCGAAGCTCCACGCGATGGTGAGGCGCGACTTCACCCGGTGGCGCGGATGGCGCCGCTCGGAGAGCTTCGGCGACCAGCACTGCTCGAGGTGCTCGAGCACGCCGAGCACGCTGTCGGGGGTGCAGGCGCCGCCGAGCGCGATCGCCGGCGGCACCTCGCGGTGCTTTCGGACCTGCTCCATCAGCGCGGCGAGCTCGGCGCAGGCGCGCCCGGCGCCGAAGAACCGGATTCCCGGGCCGGGCTGCGGCGGGCGGGCCATGCGCACCGGCGGCCGTCCCTCGCCCAGATCGATCCAGTAAGGCGTCTCGGGCTGTTGCTGCGGCACCAGCAGGAAATGCGGCGCCCAGAGCGCGATCGCGCGCTCGGCGATCTCGATCTCGAGCGGCAGCAGGCTGTCGGGCGAGCACGCGCCGAACATCGCGGCCCGCAGGAACTCGAGCTCGGCCGTCGATTCGGCGGCGACGCCCGGGTAGACGACGACGCTCGTCTTGGCGAGCTTGCGGGACCCGAGCAGCGCGTAGGTTCGGCAGAGCAGCGTCCAGAGCCGCTCGTCGATCGGCCCGTAGCGCAGCTGCAGCCACTTGAGCTGCGCCGCGAGCGCGCGCAGCGCGCGCACGCCGAGGAGCGGCACCAGCCGCTTCAGGGCGTCGCCGCCCTTCGCGCCGGTTGCGTAGGCGTCGAGGCAGGTGACGTAGCCGAGCGCCGAGTGCCCCCAGAACGCGTGGAGCGCGGTCCAGAGGCGCGACTCCTGCTGCTTGCCGAGGCGGGAGGCGGCGAGATACTCGCGCGCGAGCTTGCGCGCGGGAGCCTGGCCGGCCTCGTCGATCAGCTGGACGAGCTGCGCGCGGGCCTCCGGCTTGAAGCTCGCCTCGGCGCGGACCGAGTCGAGCCAGTGCGTGAGTTCCTCGAGCGCGGGCAAGGCGTCGCCCGCCGGCAAAGCCTCGAGGAGGCGCTTCGCCTCCTTGAGGTCCGCCAGCGGGTGGTTGGACCGAGGACCGTTGAAAATGCCGAGCATTCCTTCCCCTTGCCGGGCTCCTGTCGCTCAGGAAGATCGTTCCGACCCCTTGCAAGCAAGCGCTGAGCCAGTGGCGGCGAAGGCGTGAACTAGTCCGCACCGGGCGCGACGGCCGTGCGAATTTCCTCGCTCTTTCTGCGGCGCAGGCGCGGTGCCGGCCGGCGTGCGCGTCGCGAAGCCGTCAGCGGCGGGCGAGCGGAACGCTCGGGGGACCTGGTCGGGAAAAGTGCCGGTGCTGGCGGAGGGACTTGAACCCCCGACCTGAGCATTACGAATGCCCTGCTCTACCAGCTGAGCTACGCCAGCGGGGCCGCGCGGTGCGCGCGCGGGCGGGATTGTACCAGCGCCGACTCGCCCCGCCGCGCTAGCCGCGCGGGGCGTCGGGGCGCGTGCGCACGATGACGTCGATGCCTTCGGCGACCGTGCCCGCGGGCAGCGGGGGAAGTCCCTCGACCCTCACCCCCTCGGCCGGGATGTCGGTGAGCGCGCCGGTGACGACGTTGTAGAAATGATGGTGCGGGGCCGTGTTCGGGTCGTAGAACACGCGGTCGGGGTCGACGATCAGCTCGCGGATCAGCTTGCGCTCGAGGAAGAGCTTCAGCGTGTTGTACACGGTCGCCTTCGAAGCCTCGGCGTGCCGCGCGTTCACCAGGGTGAGGATCTGGTCGGCCGAGAGATGCTCGCCGCGCTCGAACAGCGCGAACGCGATCTCGATGCGCTGGTGCGTCGGCGTGATCCGGTGGCGGCGCAGCCGCTCCGCCAGGGCCTCGCGCGTAATGGGCTGAAATTCCATGACAAAGATGTTACCCAACCGTTTGGACTTTGTCTAACCCCGGGCGTCGGCGGGGTCGGAGGCGCGGACGGGGGCGGCCCGCGGGCCCGGACTGCCGCGGTGCACGCGGGGGCGCGAAAAGAAAGCGGCCGCCGGTCTGGAGACCGGCGGCCGTCGGACGGCGCTCGCGGCCGGCTTACTGGAGCAGTTGCCGCCAGCCGATCCGGCGGGTGGACGAGCCGCCCGAGCCGATGTTCACGCCGAAGGTCTGGAGCTTGGTGTCGGCCGTCGGGACGAGGGCCTTCACCGCGCCGCTCGGCAGCTTGACGACCGTGAGGCCGACGGCGATCGCGCTGCCGATCTTCGTCCCCAGGGCGGTCCCGCCCGTCGAGTTGGAGATCGCGGTGGGGTTCGCGTAGTCGAACTGGTAGAGGAAGCTCTGGCCGCCGGTGCTGCACGCGTCGGTGTCCGGCATGTTGCTGACCACGAGCAGCGTGCCCTGGATCAGCTGCGGGTCGATGTTCACCCGCTCGCCCGCCCGCGGCAGATCGACGTACCAGCCGAGCTGGCTCGTCCAGTTCACGCTGACGCCGCTCGCGATCGACACGCTGCCGTCGGCGTTCACCACCGCCGTGTTGGTCACCATGCCGATCTGCGTCCGCAGCGCACCGAGATCGGTGCCGGTATCCTTGAACGCGTACACCGTCTGCGTCTGCGTGGTGGCGAGGTCGGTGAGGCCGAGGTACTCGCCCGTCGTCACGTACAGGACCAGCTGGTTGTTGATCCGGGTGATGTCCGGCCGGGTGGTGATCGGCTGGGTGGCGCCGCCCGGGTCGGTCAGCTGCGCGAGCCGCTGCACGGTCGGCCCGGAGAAGTTCATGTCGAACTTCCAGACGTTGCCGAGCAGGTCGCCGCCGTAGACCGCGAGCGCCGTGTTGTCGACGCTGAAGTTGTTCGCGAGCGCAGAGATCTTGCTGAGGCCGCTCGGCGTCGTGGTGTCGCCGGCGTTCGTCGACACCTTGTCGAGGATCGAGCCGGTCTGCAGGTCGACGACGTACAGATACCCCTTGCCGTCGCCGGGGTTGATGTTGTTGTAACCGGAGGCGAAGAGCACCACCCACTTGTTGTCGGTCGGCCGCTTGGTGATCACCGGATTGCCGTAGCTGAACCCGATGTTGCCGTCGTTGCTGCTGCAGATGCTCGAGTCGGTGCAGACCTCCCACAGCACGGTCGGGTTCTGGGGATCGGTGACGTCGAGCGCGTAGTAGCCGCGGCCGCCCTTGTTCAGGCCGGCGACCAGCACCGTGTGCCACGCGCCGCCGAAGTAGGCGTCCATCACGGTCGCGGTGCCGTCGACGTAGAAGTTGTGCTTGATCGCGTAGTTCTTGTCGGCGAGGAGGTGCATGTTCTGCATCACCATCGACGGCACGAACGTCCACATCTCCTGGCCGGTGGTGGCGTTGAAGGCGTGCAGCATGCCGTCGTTCGCGCCGATGTACAGTGCCGGGGTCCGGCTCGCCATCGCCGCCTTGAACGCCCCGTAATTCGGGGTGACCGCGTCGCCGAACTGGAAGAGCGGCTTCGCGACGTACGCCGGGATGGCGTTGACCGTATCGCCGAGGATGTGATCGCGCTGGCGGAAGATGTCGTTCGGGGCGAGCTCGTTCGTCTTCTCCCCGCGCAGGTAGTTCACCAGGGCGGTGCCGTTGTTCACCACCGCCTGCTGTGCCGGCGAGAGGTCCGGGCACTGCGACAGCGCCGAGCACTTGTTCTGAAAGAAGGCCTGGAGCGTGGCGGGCAGGTTGGCGAACTGGAAGTCGAGCAGGCTCCCGCCGTTGCGGAAGTAGATCTTGCGGCTCGCCGGCGCCAGCGCGTCGAGCTGGCCCTGGGCGCTCCACACGACCGTCGGCAGCACGTTGCCGGTGGCCGGATCGATCTGCCGCGCGATCACCTCGCCGTCCCAGGTGACGGTCCGGTAGGTGGACGAGAACACGAAGTTGTCGGTCTGGGTGATGTTCGGCGTCGAGGTCGCGGCGGCGGCGGCCGCGGCGGTCTGCGCCTGCACGTTGGCGAGCGCGTTCTTCAGGCCGAACGAGAGCGACTCGGGGTCGCGGGCGTTGTAGTAGCGGCCCCGCCCGTTCACCGCGGCGTGCCAGAGGTCGTCGATCGCCGACTGCTGGTCGTTGGCGGGCACCGGCCAGTTGCAGGTGCCGGCGACGCCCGAGCCCGACCACGGGCAGCCGGTGGCCGCGCTCTTGATCTTCGCGACGTCGCTGGAGGCCGCGGTGTCGTAGTCGGGTTGATAGCGCATCAGGCCGTCGACCAGCCCGAGCGTGAACGTCGTCAGGTGCTGGGTGTCGTTCTTGTCCGCGGCCGAGGTGGGGACGTTGTTCGCGCAGACGTTCAGGCCGGTCGCGCCGCTCGTGCAGTTGTTGAGCGCGGTGCTGCGCAGGTCGGTCTGGTAGTAGTAGAGCGCCACGTCGGCGAGGGTGCCGGACGAGCCGGAGATGCCGCCGTCGTAAGCCCCGTCCGCGCGCTGCGCGTACCCGGTGTTGGTGTTGTCGACGTTGGTGCTCGCCATCGATCCGCCGCTGAGGTTGACGCCGGCGGCGTCGTTCCAGTAGCCGTCGGTCGTCAGCAGCGCGAAGTTCGGCTGGCAGGAGTACTCGACCGGATCGTCGTTCATCCCCGAGTTGATCCCGCTCGTCTGCTTGGCGAAATACCGCCCGACGCGCGCGAGCGCCTCGCGCAGCGGGGTGTTGTTGCCCGGGTTCTGGGCGTAGAGCTTCTGGTAGAAGGCGAGCTTCTGCGGGTTGTCGAACGGCAGCACCGGCTGGAACCGCTGCGAGGAGACCGGGTTGCCGGAGCTCACCGAGCTGCCGGTGCTGTTCCCCGGCCGGATGGTGATGAAGCCGATGCGGTAGCGGTCGTCGAGGTTCGCGAACGCGTGCCCGGTCGCGCTCTTCATCATCTGCATCCGGGTGCGGTAGTAGGCGTACCAGTTCGCGAAGTTCGTCATCTCCTCCGCGTAGGTGCAGTTCGGCGCCGCAGCGCAGTCGCTGCGGTTCGGGCGGCCGCCGTAGGTCGCGACCGTCGGCTTGATGTCGGTGCGCTGGAACTTGCCGTAGCGCGCGTACATCCACTTCGGCGTGCCCTGGTTCACGTACTTGCCGATGCACAGCGGCGGGGAGCCGCCCGTCGGCGTCGCGACCTGGGTCGACTGGGCCAGGGTCTGGCAGAACCGGACATAGGCCGGGAAGATGAAGACCCCGGTCGGCACGGTGGAGGCCGTGCAGATCGACAGGTCGAGGTCGCTGCAGTGCTCCTGCGGGATGATGTCGAAGTAGTGCGGGTTGGTGTTGTCCTGGGTCACCCGGGTGTCGGTGTTGCCGTTGTTGTCCGGCAGCCCCTCGGTCCAGTAATTGAACGGGTTCGGGGTGTCGATGCCGTTGCGCTTGCAGTCGGCGCTGCTGTAGCTCGAGTTCTTGCAGGCGTACAGCTCGCGGTACTGGGTCACGATGTTGGTCTTGGTCGAGCTGACGAACGGGTCGCTGAAGACCTGGGTCCAGTTGCTGGTATTGGCGGCGTTCTGCGGGACGAAGTTCGTCCCCGTCCAGCCGAGCGGCATGATCGGCGGCAGGTAGGTGACCTGCGGGTTGTAGTAGTTCCCGTTGAACGCCGCGGCGTAGAACGGAACGTCGCCGCGCTCGCAGGGGGTCAGGTTGCCGTCGCTCGTCGGCGTCTTCACGCCATCGTCGTCCCGGCAATACGCTTTCGTGCTCGACCCGGCCGAATCGTTGATGTAGTCGGGCAGGAAGTCCGATCCCATCGACCCGGAGGCGTCCAGGATGTACATGAGGTTCGGCCGCACCGAGGTGGTGACCGAGGTCTGGAGCGGCACGCTCGAGAGGTCGGTCGGCGCCGCCGGGGCAGCCGCTGCCGCGCCGAGCGCGACGGCGGCGGCGAGCGCGCGCAGCGCCGCGGAGCGGTGGGTCGAGGGGAGGCTGGGCTTCATGGTCGTCTCCTAGCAAACTCAGGTTTGGAGGGCCACCACCGTCTGGGTGACCGTCCGGGTGTTGCGCGGACCGTCGACACGGGTCGTGATCCGGAAATAGAGCGTCGGGTTGCCGGTGAACTGGGTGGCGCCGACCGCGAGGCTTCCGCCGGGCGAGGTGCCGCCGGTCTTCACGGTGAGCGCACAGATGTTGTTGGGGGCGTTGTAAGCGACGTTCGGCTGGGTGCACATCCGGTGGATCTTGTAGAACACCGTGAGCCCCTGGCCTTTTGTGACCTCGGCCTCGCACGCCGCATTGCCGCTGCAGACCTGGAGCGCGGTCGGGCAGGCCGCATCGGCGCCGCAGTTCCAGACGCCCATGTCGGCGTAGCTCGCCGGCTCGGCCGCGGGAATGGCCGAGAAGTAGCCGTTCGCCTCGTCGGAGGTGTTGACCAGGCCCGCCGCGGCGCGCGCGGCGATCGCGGCGGTCGCGAGCTGCACGCCGTTGTCGGAGAGATTGAGCGCCGCCTGCCGATAAGTGACGTTGGTCGCGATCAGCGTCGTGCCGAGGCTGCCGCGGAACATCGCGAGCGCGCCGAGCGCGAGCGCCACCAGCACGACCAGGGTGATGAACAGGACCACGCCGCGCTGGCCGGTCCTGGGGGAGCGGAGGAGTCGATTCATGGCGTCGGCATCCAGACCATGTTGCGAAGGGGGACCACCGCCTCGAACTTCTTGTAGCGGTAGCACTGCCAGTCGGCGATGTTGGAGACGTCGAACGCGCCGCCGGCCCAGACGAGCTCCGGCGAGGTGGCCGGCGTCGCGGTGCAGTTGCCGGCATCGTCCTTGCGCTCGATCAGGCTGCTGCGCGTGAGCACGGCGAAGCGCACCGCGAGGACGAGTCCCCACTGCGCGGGCGGCGCGACCTGCCAGGCGCCGAGTCCGGCGCCCGGATCGAACTGGTCGGCGATCCCGTCGGCCGGCACCGTCGTGTCGACGCCGACGCCGAACTGCGCCTGAAGGCCGACCACGCCCTCCACCAGGGGCTGGGCGGCCGGCTGCGCGGTCCCGGCGCCCAGGCGGTTGATCATCGTGAGCTGGTTGTTCGTGACCGTGAACTGGACCAGCGACGGGCCCCGGCCGAGGTTGTAGGCGGCGCCGTTGGTCGTGTACAGGGGCGTCGTGCCCGCGGCATTGTTGTAGCGCACGGCCACGTTGTTGCCGCCCTGGTCGAGATACGTGCCGACGCCGCGCTGGATCGTGCTGTTCGCGTTCGGGTCCGGGCTCGGCGGGTTGGTCGGCGTGCCCGTCGTCTCGATCAGCCGGCAGATCACCGGCGGGCTCGGCGGCGCCGGGGCGACCTGCGCCGGAACGACCGAAGTGTTCGACTCCACGAGCAGGATCACGTCGCCGGGCCGCACCCCGTAGCGGTTGTTCACGAGCACCGGGTCGGTCGCGACCGCCATGTTCTGCAGCAGGTTGGTCGGCACCGTCGGGTACGGCAGGTCGGCGTAGACGATCGTGATCGTGTCCGAGTCCGAGCCGTCGCCGGCGCCGTTGTTGTTCGCGCCTTGCGTGATGACCACGGGCGCGAGCGGGAACGTGTTGGCGACCGGCGCGCCCGGGTAGGTGATCGGGACCGCCGTGCCCGAGCGCACGTCCACGCCGCTCACGTTGCAGCCGAGCGCCGGAAACGAGGTGTTGCTCAGGTCGCGGAAGCGATCGAGCAGCCCGTAGCCGGCGTTGCGGAGCTGGTCCTGGACGGCGGTGATGGCGATCGCCGCGCTCATCTGCGCGTCGCTGCCCGCGACCGAGGTGCGGCGCGTGCTCTCCGAGACCGAGAACAGCTGGAAGACGACGAGCATCACGACCAGCCCGATCGCCATCGCGACCATCAGCTCGATGAGGCTGAGGCCGAGTTGCTTGATCCTGTGCATCATGGCCGACCCTCGCGTCACGGGTTGTCGATGCGCGTCTGCACGACGACGCTGTTCGCCGGCGCTCCGGCGGCGAGCCCGGGCGGCGCCCAGCTGACGGTGACCGTGATCAGGTTGCCGTTCGGATCGGGCGTCACCGCGATGACCGGCACGATCGCCCCCGGAAGCCCCGGCGGGTTCGGCGCTACCCCCATTACCCGGTCCCGCCACGCGGCCGCGGCCGGCGCGGCGAAGGTCGGGTAGTTGGCGAGGTTGGCGCGGTCGGCCCACATCTGGCCGACGATCTGGTCGGCGAAGTTGGTCGCCTCGACGCGGTACTTCGCGTCGCCCGCCGCCGTGATCGACCGCGCCTGCAGCCCGACGAGCGCCAGGATGCCGAGCGAGAGGATGAGGACGGAGACGAGGATCTCGAGGATCGTCGCGCCGTGCTGATTCCTGAAGGATCCGGGTCGCATGGTCGGGTGCCTCACGGAAGGCAAGAGCGCGGATCGACGGTCGCCGAGACCGCGACCGCGGGATCGCAGGTCCTGGTCGAGCCGCCCGGGTTGATCACGATCCGGAGCGGCCGGATCGCCGGGTCGGTGCTCGCCGCCGACGCGATGTCGATCTGGGTGAGCGTCGCCGAGGCGTCGGGGTTCGGCAGGATCTGTCCGAGCGGGCCGAAGGTCACCATGTACATGCCGGCGGGCGTCATCGTCACGTTCGCATTGGCCGAGTCGTCGGCCTGGTTGTGCCGGCGGATCATGTCGACGTTCGACGGGACGTCGGCGTCCGGATCCTGGTAGTTCGTCGGCGGCGTGCCCGGGTTGGGCACGGTGTAGACGAAATAGCTCAGGCTCGCGGGGGCGAACACCAGCATCGCCTGGGTGTTGCGGGCGATCGCGGTGGCCCGCGCGACCTGCAGCCCGGTCTGCACCGACTCGGCCGCGCTGCGGATGCGCAGGTTCTGCATCCAGATGCTGTACGACGGCAGGCCGACCGCCAGCAGGACCGCCAGCACCACGATGACGACCATCAGCTCGATGATCGTGAAGCCGCGGTGGGTCAACATGCGGCAGCTCCCGCGCCTTTCCGGCGCACCCAGCAGCCGTTCGCGCCGGTGTTCGTGCTGTAGCCCGAGCCGGCCGGCACCGCCGTGGTCTGCTTGAGACCGGTCTGGTCGATCGTGAACGTGAACCCGGCGACGTTCGTGCCGGCGTTACCCGCCGCTTGCACCGTGAACTGGGTCGCGTTGAGCGTCGGGCAGGTCACCGTGAAGTACTTCATTTGGGCGGTCGGGTTCGGAGCGACGGTCCCGGCCACGCACGCCCCGGCGTACGTGCGGTTGTCCTGGAAGAACTGCTCCAGCTTCGTCGACATGTCGCCGAGGTTCGCGTACGCCTCGGCGAGCCGGCTGCGGAGGATGTAATCGTTGTACGAGGGCAGCGCGATCGCGCCGAGCACGCCGATGATCACGACCACGATCATCAGCTCGATGATCGTGAAACCCGCTTCTCTATTCTTGCCCAGCTTCATTCCAGACTCTCCCGGGTTGGTGCGACCGGGCTTCCGGATCCCGCGTCGCGTTGAGGCCTCAATACCCGGTTTGCGTTATGACATACGGGTGAGGCCCCTGTCAGCGGAGGAACGACGAGCGGTGGCGAGCGACCGCCGAGCGGCGCGGAAGCGGCGCCCGCGCGTGAACTAGTTCCGCTCGGCCCTCGCTCGGGGGTCGGGGGCCGCGCGGCGGGAGGATCGCCGCCTCGTCCAAACGGGGGACGCCTGGGGCGCCAAACCCGGGCGGAGAGCGGGGCGGCGCGGTCGGGAATCTCGGGCCCCCGCGAGGGGGCGAGGGGTCACTCCAGCGGTGCGGCGTGCAGCCCCTTGGGCATCGGGAAGACGACGTGCTCCTCGACCCCTTCGAGCTGCCGGACGCTGCGCGCGCCGAGCGCTTTCAGACGCGCGATCACCTCCTCGACGAGCACCTCCGGCGCCGACGCGCCGGCGGTCACGCCGATGCGCGGCCGGCCCACGATCCAGGCGCCGTCGAGCTCGGCCGCCGTGTCGACCATGTAGGCAGGCACGCCCAGCTGGTCGGCGACCTCGCGGAGCCGGTTGGAGTTCGAGCTGTTCGGCGACCCGACGACGATGACCACGTCGCAGCGCGGGGCCATGAACTTGACCGCGTCCTGCCGGTTCTGCGTGGCGTAGCAGATGTCGTCCTTCTTCGGCCCCACGACCTGCGGGAACCTGCGCTTCAGGGCGTCGACGATCGCCGCCGCGTCGTCGACCGAAAGCGTGGTCTGCGTCACATAGGCGAGGCGCGCGGGGTCGCGCACCTCGAGGCGCGCCACGTCCTCGACCGTCTCGACCAGATGAAGCCCGCGCTCGGCCTGCCCCATCGTGCCTTCCGCCTCGGGGTGGCCGCGGTGGCCGATCATGACCACCTCGCGGCCCGCCCGCAGCATCTTCGCGACCTCGGCGTGCACCTTGGTGACGAGCGGGCAAGTCGCGTCGAACACTTTCAGGCCGCGGGCCTGGGCCTCGCGCTGCACCGCCTTCGACACGCCGTGCGCGGAGAAGATGACCGTGCTGCCCGGGGGCACCTCGGCGAGCTCCTCGACGAACACGGCGCCCTTGCGGCGGAGGCTCTCGACGACGGACCGGTTGTGCACGATCTCGTGGCGCACGTAGATCGGCGGACCCTGCAGCTCGAGCGCGCGCTCGACGATCCCGATCGCGCGCTCGACGCCGGCGCAGAAGCCGCGGGGGTTGGCGAGGAAGACTTCCACTGGGGATGGGGGATCGGGGAAACCAGGTCGAATTTTACGCTCAGCGCGCTGGGCCCATCCCTCATCCCCGTCCCTCATCCCCCTTGCGCCTCCCGAACAGCCCGTCCCAGATCAGCACCGCCGCGCCCACGGTGATCGCGGAATCGGCCACGTTGAACGCCGGGAAGTGGTACCCGTACGCGTGGAGCAGCACGAAATCCACCACGTGGCCGAGGACGATGCGGTCCCAGAGGTTCCCGAGCGCGCCGCCGAGGATCAGGGCCAGCCCGGCGCAGAACAGCCGCTCCTCGGCGTGACGCCGCAGGAGGTGGACGATCAGCAGGCTCGCCCCGAGCGCGACGGCGATGAAGAACGCGCGCTGCCAGCCCGAGGCGTCGGCGAGGAAGCTGAACGCCGCGCCGGTGTTGAACACGAGGACGAGGTCGACGAACGGCACGACGGGCAGCCGCTCCCCCGGCGCGAGCGCGGACTGGACGATCGCCTTCGTCGCCAGGTCGAGCACGAGCACGGCGGCGGCGATCGCGAACCACGGAACGAGCTTCCGCACGTCGGGAACACCCTCAACGCAGAGGCGCAAAGGAGCGCAAAGGCCGCAGAGACACGACTGAACGGGCTATCGAAGGCTCGATGGTTTTCGCCGGACTTTCTTGGCGTCCTTTGCGGTTCTCTGCGCCTTTGCGTTGCAATATCTAGGCGAAGCGGCGAGTCTCGCCGCCGCCGTAGAGATTGGCGACGCAGCGCCCGCAGATCTCCGGATGCGCGGGATCGGCGCCGACGTCGGCCCGATAGTGCCAGCAGCGCTCGCATTTCGCGTGCGGGCTCGGCGTCGCGACGATGCCCTCGCCGTCCGCCGACGCGGCCTTCGACACGGCCGCCCGCGAGGTCAGCATCACGAACCGCAGGTCGTCGCCGAGGCGCGCGAGCGGCTCGTAGCGCCCATCGGCCACCCGGATCTCCACCTCCGCCGCGAGCGACGAGCCGATCTTGCCCGCGACGCGCAGGGCTTCGAGCTCCTTCTGCACCTCCGCTTTCACCGCGCGCAGCCCCTGCCAGCGGGCGAGCAGCGCGGCGGCGTCCGGGACCGGGGGGAACGCGTGCCAGGTGTGGAAGAAGACGCTGTCGTCCGGCTTTCCGGCGAGCACCTGCCACGCCTCCTCGGCGGTGAACGAGAGGACCGGCGCCATCAGCCGCAGCAGGCTCGAGGTGATGTGATGCAGCGCGTTCTGCGCCGAGCGACGCGCCCGGGCGTCGGCCCGCGACGTGTACAGCCGGTCCTTGAGCACGTCGAGGTAGAACGCGCTCAGGTCCTCGGAGCAGAAGTTCTGGAGCTTCTGCACGACGAGGTGGAACTCGTACCGCTCGTAGTGCGCCACGAGCTCGTCCTGAAGCGCCGCGGCGAGCGCGACCGCGTAGCGGTCGAGCTCGATCCAGTCGCCGACCGGCTGCGCGTGGCGGGCCGGATCGAAGTCGGCGAGGTTCGCCAGCAGGAATCGCAGCGTGTTGCGGATGCGCCGGTAGGCCTCGACGACCCGCTTCAGGATCTCGTCCGAGATCGAGAGCTCGCCCGAATAGTCGGTCGCGCCGACCCACAGCCGCAGGATCTCGGCGCCGAGCTCGCCGGAGACCTCCTGCGGCGCGATGACGTTGCCGAGCGACTTCGACATCTTGCGCCCGGCGCCGTCGACGACGAAGCCGTGCGTGAGCAGCCCGGCGTAGGGCGGCGCCCCGTTCAGCATGCACGAGACGAGCAGCGACGAATGGAACCAGCCGCGATGCTGGTCCGAGCCCTCGAGATAGAGATCGGCGGGAAATCCGGTCTCCGCGCTGTGCGAGCCGGCGCCCGTCTTCCGGCCGTCGGGCCCGCCCATCACCGTCTGGTGGGTGGAGCCGGAGTCGAACCACACGTCGAGCGTGTCCTTCACCTTCTCGTATTGCGCCGCCTCGCTGCCGAGCAGCCGCTCGGCAGCGAGCCGCTGCCAGGCCTCGACCCCGCCTTGCTCGACGTGCTTCGCGACCTCCTCGAGCAGCTCGAGCGTGCGCGGGTGCAGGGCGCCGGTCTCGCGGTGGATGAAGAACGGCATCGGCACGCCCCACTGGCGCTGGCGCGACAGCGTCCAGTCGGGGCGGTTCGCGATCATCCCGTGCAGCCGCGCCTGGCCCCACGCCGGGAAGAAGCGCGTCGCCGCGACCCCGCGCAGCGCGGTCGTCCGGAGCGGCTCGGCCGGCTTGCGGCCCGCGAAGCCCGGGACGTCGTCCATTCCGGCGAACCACTGGGTCGTCGCGCGCAGGATGACGGGCGTCTTGTGCCGCCAGCAGTGCATGTAGCTGTGCACGTAGGGCGCTTCGCTGAACAGCGCGCCCGCCGCGCGGATCCTGGCGACGATCTTCGGGTTGGCGTCCCAGATCGAGAGCCCGCCGAAGAACGGCAGGCTCGCGGCGTAGCGTCCGTCGCCCTGCACCGGGTTGAGCATCTCGTCGTCGCGCATGCCGTAGCGGCGGCACGACTCGAAGTCCTCGACGCCGTACGCCGGCGCGCTGTGAACGATGCCGGTGCCGGTGTCGAGCGTCACGTACTCGCCCAGGTACACCGGGGCGAGCCGGTCGTAGAACGGATGGCGGAACGCGAGTCCTTCGAGCGCCGCGCCCTTCGCCGAGGCGACCGCGGTCCCCCGGAGCCCGAAGCGCGCGAGGCAGGCCGCCTGCAGGTCGGCGGCGAGGACGAGGTAGCCCCGTGGCGTGTCGACCAAGTTGTAGACGTGCTCCGGATGAACGTTCAGCGCCTGGTTCGCCGGGATCGTCCAGGGCGTCGTCGTCCAGATCACGGCGTGCCCCGGCCGGTCGTCGAGGCGCTCGAGGCCGAACGCGCGCGCGAGCTTCTGCGGATCGTCGAACGGGAACCCCACGTCGATCGCCGGGTCGGTGCGATCCTCGTACTCGACCTCGGCCTCGGCGAGCGCCGAGCCGCAGTCGAAGCACCAGTTCACCGGCTTCAGCCCGCGATAGAGGTACCCGGCCGCGAGCAGCCGGCCGAGGGTGCGGATCTCGTCGGCCTCGCTCTTGTAGGCCATCGTCAGATACGGGTTGTCCCAGTCGCCGAGCACGCCGAGGCGCTCGAAGTCCTGCCGCTGGCGCGCGATCTGCTCGGTCGCGTAGGCGCGGGCGAGGCGCTGCGTCTCCTCGGGCGGAAGGTCCTTGCCGTGGCGCTTCTCGATCTGGACCTCGATCGGCATGCCGTGGCAGTCCCAGCCGGGGACGTACGGCGCATCGAAGCCGGCGAGCGTCTTCGACTTGACCACCATGTCCTTCAGGATCTTGTTCACCGCGGTGCCGATGTGGATGTCGCCGTTCGCGTAAGGCGGACCGTCGTGCAGGACGAACCGCGGCCGTCCGGCGCAGGCCGCGCGCAGGCGCCGATAGAGGCCGGTCGCCTGCCACGACGCCACCCAGGCCGGCTCGCGCTTGGCGAGGTCGCCGCGCATCGGGAACGGCGTGTCGAGCAGGTTCAGCGTGCTCTTGTAGTCGGGCTTGGGGGCTTTCTTCATCGGACTTCGTCGGTGAGTAGCGCCCGCGCCGCGTCGCAGTCGCGCGCGATCTGCGCCTTGAGCGCGTCGAGATCGGGGTAGCGCGCCTCGTCGCGGATCTTGGCGAGGAACTCGACGCGCAGGTGCCGGCCGTAGAGGTCGGCGGCGAAATCGAAGAGATGCACTTCCAGCGTCGGCTTGCCGTCCGCGCGCACCGTCGGGCGCACGCCGAGGCTCGCCACCCCGTTGCGCGGCGCCTCCGCCGCGCCGTCCACCCGCACCGCGAAGATGCCGGTGAGCGGCGGCCGGTTGTGCTTGAGCTGCACGTTCGCGGTCGCGAACCCGAGCCTGCGGCCGAGCCGGTCGCCCTGGACGACGCGGCCGCTGATGCTGTAGGCGCGGCCGAGGAGCTCCCGGGCGCGCGCGAGGTCGCCGCGGGCGAGCGCGTCGCGCACCGCCGAGCTGGACACGCGCGCGCCGCCCTCGGTGACGGTCGGCATCGGCTCGAGCTCGAAGCCGTGGCGGCGCGCGGCCGCCGCGAGGAGCGCGACGTCGCCCGCGCGGTTCGCGCCGAACCGGAAGTCGTCCCCGACGAGCACCCAACGCGTCCTCAAGGCGGCGACGAGCAGGCGGTCGACGAAGGCGTCGGGCGCGAGCGCCGCGAACGCGTGCGAGAAGCACTGCACGTGCACGTGGTCGACGCCGTGGGCCGCGAGCAGCTCGAGCTTCTCGCGCAGGCTCGTGAGCCGCGTCGGCGCGGCGCGCGGCGTGAAGAGCTCCCGCGGATGCGGCTCGAACGTGAGGACGGCGGCGACGAGGCGCCGCTCGCGCGCGGCCGCGATTAGCCGCGCGAGCATCGCCTGGTGCCCGCGGTGGACGCCGTCGAAGTTGCCGATCGTGAGCGCGACCGGACCCGGCACTCGCGGGGTGAGCCCGCGGGTGACGAGAAGCTCCGGCGCTGATGGGCGGGCGACGCGCATGGGACCGCGAAACGCGTTGAATTTTAGCGGCTTTGCCGCGGCGCCAAAAGCCGAGCCGCAAGCGCGCCGCGCGCAGGCCGCCGCCCGGGTCTAAGATGCGACGCGCAGCGACTCAAAGGAGGCTCCCAGTGAAAATGACGAGAAACATCGGGATGCTGTTGCTCGCGATCTGGCTCATCGTGAGCGGTCTGATCCCGCTCCTCAATCTCAGCTTCTCGGGCTTGGGCACGGTCATGGCCATCCTCGCCATCGCCAGCGGCGTCTTGATCGCCGTCGGCAGGTAGCGTCGAGCGCGAGCGGGGGCGAGGCACGCCTCGACCCGTCATTGCAGCCGGGACGCGGCCTCCCTGAGCTCCACGACCTTGGCGTGGACGTCGGGCGCGTCCGGCGCGTCGGGACGCCGGCGCAGGTAGTTCTGGAGATCGGCGAGCGCGGGCCGGAAGCATTCGAGCTCGGCGTGGACGAGGCCGCGGTCGCGCAGCTCCTCCGCGGACTCCGGCACGACGAGCAGCATGCGGTGCATGACCGCGAGCGCCCGCTCCAGCTTGCCGCTCTTGACGTAGATCCCTTTCAAGTTGCGCAGGACGCGCGCGACGATCTCGCGCGGCGTCGCCGGCTCGAGATAGCGCGCGAGATCGAGGCGTCCCGGCTCGCCCGCGGCGAGCGCCTGGCCGAGCCGCTCGCGGAGCTCCGCCTCCGAGCGGGTCTCCCCGCCGCTGAAAGGATCGAGCACGAGGCTCCCCTGCCGCACCCGCAGCTTCACCAGAAAGTGGCCGGGGAACGACACGCCCTGCAGCCGCAGCCCGAGCCGGCGGCCGACCTCCAGGTATACGATCGACAGCGTGATCGGGATGCCGGTGCGGCGCTCGAGGACCTCGTTCAGATAGCTGTTGCGCGGGTCGTGGTAGGCGTCCGCGTTGCCGGAGAAGCGGAGCTCGCCGAAGAGGTGATGGTTGAGCGCGGCGACCTTCTGCTCGGCGCCCGCGTCGGCGGCGAGCCGACCGCGCACCGTCGCCGCCATCGCGTCGAGCTTCGCGACCCAGGCCGCCACGTCGAGGCCGGGATACTGATCCTCGGCGATGAGCAGGCACGCCTCCGCGAGGCTGAACTGCTCGCGGGTCACCAGCTCGGCGAAGCGTTCGAGGTGCGGGCTCAATCGACCACCGGCGCGCTCACGGGCGCACGAAATTGCGGGCGCGAAAACCGAGCGCCCATAGCGCCGCAAAATACACCAGCGCGCCGAGCGCCACCAGCCCGGCGAGCGCCGGCGCGCGCAGCCGCCAGTCCGCGCCCATCCACCACTCCGCCGGCCCCGTCGCGAGCGCGAGCGCGACCGACATCGCGCCCACCGCGGCCGCGACCTTGGCGGCGAACGCGCCCCAGCCGGGCCGCGGCCGGAAGATCTCGCGCCGGCGCAGGCCCCGGTAGAGCAGCGCCGCGTTCAGGCACGCGCCGAGCGCGATTGCGAGCGCGAGCCCGGCGTGCTTGAGCGGCACGATGAAGGCCACGTTCATGGCGAGCGTGGCGGCGAGCGCGACGATCGCGATCCGCACCGGCGTCCGGATGTCCTGGCGCGCATAGAACCCGGGCGCGAGCACCCGCACGACGATCAGGCCGAGGAGGCCGACGCTGTAGGCGATGAGCGCCTGCCGGGTCATGAACAGGTCCTCGGCGCCGAAGGCGCCGTAGAAGAACAGCGTGGCGATGAGCGGCGTCGCCAGCACGGCGAGCGCCGCCGCCGCGGGCGCCGCGAGCAGGAACGTGAGCCGCAGGCCCCAGTCGAGCAGGCCCGAGTACTCGTCCGCCGCGCCCTCGGCGTGGAGCCGCGCGAGGCTCGGCAGCAGGATCGTGCCGAGCGCCGCGCCGAGGAGCCCGGTCGGAAACTCCATCAGCCGGTCGGCGTAGTAGAGCCAGGAGACGCTGCCGGTCTGCAGGAACGAGGCGAAGATCGTGTTGACGAGCAGGCTGATCTGCGCCACCGACACGCCGATCACGGCCGGACCCATCAGGGCGAGGACGCGCCGCACGCCCGGATCGCCGAGCGCGCGGCTCGGCCGCGGCAGCATGCCGATCCGCGCGAGCGCCGGGACCTGCAGCGCGAGCTGCAGCACGCCGCCCGCGAGCACGGCCCAGGCGAGCACCAGGACCGGAGGATCGAAGTACGGCGCGGCGAGGAGCGCCCCCGCGATGAACGCCACGTTGAGCAGGGTGGGCGTTACGGCGGGGACGGCGAACCGGCTCCAGGTGTTCAGGATCCCGGCGGCGAGCGACACGAGCGAGATGAAGAAGATGTACGGGAACGTGATCCGCAGCATCGTCACCGTGAGCTCGAACCGCTCCGGCGTCGCGGCGAACCCGGGCGCGCTGACGTAGACGATCGCGGTCGCGGCGGCAACGCCGAGCGCGACCGCGACGGCGAGCGCGAGAAAGAGGGCGGTGGCCACGCGATCGACGAGCTGCTTCGTCGCTTCGGCGCCGTGCCGCGACTTGTACTCACCGAGGATCGGGACGAACGCCTGCGAGAACGCGCCCTCGGCGAACAGGCGTCGCAGCAGGTTGGGGATGCGGAACGCGACGAAGAAAGCGTCGGTCGCGAGCCCCGCGCCGAAGCTCGCCGCGATCACGACGTCGCGGACGAAGCCGAGCACGCGGGACACGAACGTCCACCCGCTGACCGTGACGAGCGCCCGCAGCAGGCTCACGCCGCGTCCTCTCGCGTGCGCAGCGGCGGGGCGCCGGCGCTCGCCCTGGGGTGGTCGAACGTCGCCTTCCCCCCTCGTTGCGGCGAACTCCGGGCGTGGGGCGTCACGGGCGGCGATTATACGGGCGTGCGCGCGGTAAGCCCTTGTATTCGCTTGCGCGCGCCGCGCTTTGCGCCTACAATCCGCGCCTTTTCCGAAGCCTCGAGCCGATGGCCAACACCGCCCAGTCCCGCAAGCGCGCGCGCCAAGCCGAGCGGCGCCGGCAGCACAACGCCGCGCTCCGCACGGCGTTTCGCAGCGCGGTCAAGAAAGTGCGCAAGGCGATCGCCGCCGGCGACAAACCGGGCGCGAACCAGCTCTTCCGCGCGGCGCAGAGCGCCCTCGACCGGATCGCCGACAAGCAGGTGATCCACAAGAACAAGGCGGCGCGCCACAAGCGCCGGCTCGCCGCCGAGCTCAAGGCGCTCGCCTGAGAGCCGGGCCGCCGCTACCGCGCCGCCCCCGCCTGCTCGCCCGGCGGGTCGGCGCGCAGGAACCGGCGGCCGGAGCGAACGACCAGCTCGTTGTCGCGCGCGAAGCCCTCCAGGAACCGGTAGGCGAGCGGCTCGATCTCCCGCAGCCGCGCGTCCACGACCAGGCACTTCACGCCGTCCACCATGACCGGCTGCGCGTACGGCGAGTACTGCCTCGGGTTCTCGGGGCCGAACTGGCACATGACGCCGGAGAGCCGCTCGGCCCAGTCGCTCGGCCGAAACCGGCGCCCGTCGCGCGTGAGGCCCACGATGACGAACTCGCTCGCTTCGGCCGGCATGCTTGAACGTGCAGATGGCGGCGCGGGCCGCACCCGCGTCGCGCGCGCGGCGCTGCGGCGACCGCCGACTCCGCCGCGCCTAGCCGAACTCTAGCGCATAAGCGCTGCGCTGCCCTCCTCCGCATGCGCAAACCGGTCAGCCGGATCCTCGTCGTCAACGACGAGCCGCTCGTCCTGCGCGAGTTCGTGAAAGGCCTGAACGCGGCGGCCCGCTCGCTCGAGAACCCGCTCGGGATCGTCTTCACCGGGTTCACCACCGCGCGCGAGGCGCTCTCGGCGATCGAGCAGGACGGCGACGTGCAGGCGGTGGTCGTCGACGACAAGCTCTACAGCCTCAACGCGCGCAACGGCAAGAGCACGAAGAAGCTGCAGATGTCGGCGCTCGAGCTCGTCCAGCGCGTGAACCGCTTCCGGCCCGAGCTCGACGTGTACATCCTGGTCGCGCAGGAGCACGAGGACGAGGTGGTCGACACGCTGTTCGCCGAGGCGGTCGACGGCTACTTCTACCGCGAGGAGCGCGACTACCGCGGGATGTACCGCATCCTCAACGCGCAGATCCAGGAGCGCGCGCACACGCCGTTCTACGACCAGCTCAAGACCTACGTCTGGATGGCGAAGGATCCGTGGCACACGCCCGGCCACTCGTCCGGCGAAAGCTTGCGCGGCAGCCCCTGGATCAACGACTTCTACGACTTCATGGGCGAGCACATCTTCGACGCCGACCTCTCGGTCTCGGTGCCGATGCTCGACTCGCTCCTCGAGCCCCGGGGGGTGATCGCCGAGGCGCAGACCATGGCGGCCAAGGCGTTCGGCGCGCGCCGGACGTTCTTCGCCACCAACGGCACCTCCACGGCGAACAAGGTCATCTTCCAGACGATCCTGGCGCCGGGCGAGAAGCTGCTGCTCGACCGCAACTGCCACAAGTCGGTGCACCACGGCGTGGTGCTCTCCGGCGCGCACCCGGTCTATCTCGACTCCTCGGTGAACAAGAGCTACGGGATCTACGGCCCGGTGCCGAAGAAGACGATCTTCCAGGCGATCGAGGCGCATCCGGACGCCGAGGCGCTGATCCTCACCTCGTGCACCTACGACGGGTTCCGCTACGACCTGCAGCCGATCGTCGACAAGGCGCACCGCCACGGGATGCGCGTGATCATCGACGAGGCGTGGTACGGCTTCGCGCGGTTCCATCCCGACTTCCGCCCCACCGCGCTCGAGGCGGGCGCGGACTACGCCACCCAGTCGACGCACAAGGTCATGAGCGCATTCTCGCAGGCGAGCATGATCCACGTGAACGACCCGGGGTTCAACGAGCACCTGTTCCGCGAGAACTTCAACATGCACACGTCGACCTCGCCGCAGTACGCGATGATCGCGAGCCTCGATGTCGCGCGGAAGCAGATGGTGATGGAGGGCTACAAGCTGCTCGCGCGGACGCTCGCGCTCGCGCAGGAGCTGCGCAGCCAGATCAACTCGACCGGCGTGTTCCGGGTCCTCGAGCTCGACGAGCTCCTGCCCGAGGAGGTGAGGCAGGACGGCATCCGGCTCGACCCGACCAAGGTCACGGTCGACATCTCGACCTGCGGCTACACGGTCGAGGACCTGCAGCGCGAGCTCTTCACCCGATTCAACATCCAGGTCGAGAAGTCGACCTTCAATACGCTCTCGCTGCTGCTCACGATCGGCACCACGCGCAGCAAGGTCTCGCGGCTCTACGACGCGCTGATGCGCATCGCGCGCGAGGGCCGCGCGCCGCGCCGCCTCTACCAGGCGCCCGACATCCCCGAGTTCACCGCGCTCCGCTATCTCCCGCGCGACGCGTACTACTGCGGCGGCGAGGCGCTGCCGATCCTCGACGAGAAGGATCAGGTCAACCGCGCGCTCGTCGAACGCGTCTGCGCCGACCAGATCACGCCTTATCCGCCCGGGATCCCGGTGCTCGTGCCGGGGCAGATGGTGACGCGCGAGATCGTCGACTACCTCGCCGGGCTCCTGCGCTCGCAGAAGCAGATGGAGCTGCACGGCATCCTGCACGACGGGTACATCCCCTGCCTGCGGGTGCTGCGTTCGGTCGAGGAGCGCGCCCTGCACCGGATCGCCTGAGCTCCGCGCGCACCCCGGCCGGATCCCTTACGGGACCGCCCGCGTCGGGGAAGCGACGTAGCGGCGGTGCCGAAAAGTGCCGCCGAATGAGGCCGTTGCGTTGCCCTCGTGAGGGAAATCTGATATACGGGATCTAACTATTTGATCGTGGAGGGGCTATGACGGCAGCGAACGGGACGATCAAGTACGGGTTCCGCATCAGAACGCGCACCGGCATGGTGGTCGACAACCTGACCATCCACGGCCGCGACGAAGCCGACGCCGAGCGCAAGCTCCGCCAGATGTATCTCCACTGCCAGGTCCTCGAGTGCCGCACCGTCGGCGGGTCGCGCAAGTCCGACCCGCTCTCGTTCGAGGACGTCGTCTCGCTCGTCACCAAGTAGGGCCGCGGCTCACACCTCCAGAAAGCCCGCGGCGAGCAGCTCCTCGAGCAGCGCCTCGTAGTCCCGCGCCCCGCGGCTCTTCGCGTCGTGGGCGAAGATGTCCTTGCGGTAGAACGGGCTCTCGGCGAGCCCGACGCTCTCGGCGACGCGCGTCGCGCACAGCTCGTCCCCGAAACGGTTGCGGAGCGTCGCCTCGATCTCGTGCGCCATCTTGCGCCGCGAGTCGAAGCGCGTGAGCACGTAGCGGCGCTCGACCCGCCGCTTCAGCACGTGCTCGAGCGCTTTCAGCGTGTTCTCGAGCGCGAGCGCGCCCTTGAGCGCCAGGAAGTCCGCCGACACCGGGATGAGGACCTTGTCGGCGGCGAACACGCCGGAGAGCGAGAGCACGCCGAGCAGCGGGCAGCAGTCGATGAACACCGCCCGGCCGTCGTCGCCGCCCGCGTACTCGTCCAGCCCGTCCTTCAGGCGGTAGAGGATGCGCGGGCCCTTGCCGAAGAGCGAGTCGACCTTCATCAGCTCGGAGTGCGCGGGGACGAGCTCGCCGCGGCCGTCGTCGGAGGCGAGCGCCACCGGCCGCACGAGCTGCCGCAGAGGCTTCGATTCGCTGTAGTACGCGAACACGCTGTCGCCCGAGCCGTCGGCGGGACCGAGGATGTGCGACAGGTGCGCCTGCGCGTCGAGGTCGAGGAGGAGCGGCGCCACCCGCCGGCGCGCGAGCGCCGCCGCCAGGTTGAGCGCGGTCGTCGTCTTGCCGACGCCGCCCTTCTGGTTGAACACCGCGAGGCGCGTCATGGCGGGATTCTATGCGCGGGCTGCGCCCGCCAGCCCCCGGAGGGAGTGAGCACCGGGGCGTGTGCTAACATCGCGCGCATACAAGGAGTTACGGCGGCACGGGCCGCCGTTTGCATTTGGCGGGTCACCCCATGACCTCACATCTCATGAACACCTACGCCCGGCTGCCGGTCGCGTTCGCGCGCGGCGAGGGGGTCTGGCTGTGGGGCGCGGACGGCAAGCGTTACCTCGACGCGCTCGCCGGCATCGCGGTCTCGGGGCTCGGCCACGCCCATCCGCGGCTCGTCCGCGCGATCGCCGACCAGGCGGCAAAGGTCATCCACACTTCCAACCTCTACGAGATCCCGCTCCAGAGCGAGCTCGCCGACCGGATCTGCGCGCTCTCCGGGATGGAGGAGGTGTTCTTCTGCAACTCGGGCGCGGAGGCGAACGAGACCGCCATCAAGCTCGCGCGGCTGTACGGCCACCAGAACGGGATCCAGAACGCTGCCATCCTCGTCATGGAGCACGCCTGGCACGGGCGCACGCTCGCGACGCTCTCCGCGACCGGCAGCCGCAAGGCACAAGCGGGCTTCGAGCCGCTCGTTCCGGGGTTCATCCGCGTCCCGTACAACGACGAGCCGGCGGTACGCCAGGCCGCCGACGCGAACCGCAACATCGTCGCGGTGCTCGTCGAGGTGCTGCAGGGCGAAGGCGGGATCAACGTCGCCGACCCCGACTACGTGCGCTTCCTGCGCCGGCTGTGCGACGAGCGCAAGTGGCTGCTGATGATCGACGAGGTGCAGAGCGGCCTCGGCCGCACCGGCAAGTGGTTCGCGTTCCAGCACGCCGGGGTCGCCCCGGACGTGATGCTGCTCGCGAAAGGCCTCGGCTCGGGCGTGCCGATCGGCGCCTGCGCGGCGGCGGGACGCGCGGCGCGGGTCTTCAAGCCCGGCAACCACGGCTCGACGTTCGGCGGCGGGCCGCTCGCGTGCGCCGCGGCGCTCGCGACGCTCGCGATCATGGAGGACGAAGGGCTCGTCGAGCACGCGGCGCGGGTGGGCGAGCTGCTGCGCGCCGGGTTCCGCGACGCGCTCGCCGGCGTCGCCGGCGTCGTCGACGTCCGCGGCCAGGGCCTCATGCTCGGCATCGAGCTCGACCGCCCGGGCGGCGACCTCGCGAAGCGTGCGCTCGAGGCCGGGCTGCTCATCAACGTCACCGCCGACCGGGTCATCCGCCTGCTGCCGCCGCTCGTCATGCAGGAGGCCGAGGCGAAGCTCCTCGTCGAGCGGCTCGCGGCGCTCCTCCGGCAGTTCCTCGCGCCGGCGGCGTGAAGCGGGCGGCCGTGGCGACGCCCAAGCACTTCCTGCAGTTCAAGGACCTCACGGGCGAGGAGTTCGAGCACGTCTTCGCGCGTACCCGCTGGATCAAGGCCAAGTTCAAGCGCTACGAGCAGTACTGGCCGCTCGTCGACCGGACGCTCGTCATGATCTTCGAGAAGCAGTCCACGCGCACCCGGCTCTCGTTCGAAGCCGGCATGCACCAGCTCGGCGGCGCGGCGATCTTCCTGCCGACCCGCGACTCGCAGCTCGGCCGCGGCGAGCCGGTCGAGGACGCGGCGCAGGTGATCTCGCGCATGTGCGACCTGGTGATGATCCGGACCTTCGAGCAGGCGATCGTCGAGCGCTTCGCGCGCCATTCGCGCGTGCCGGTGATCAACGGGCTCACCGACGAGTACCACCCGTGCCAGATCCTCGCCGACATCTACACCTACATCGAGCATCGCGGCTCGATCCGCGGGCGGACGGTGACCTGGATCGGCGACTCGAACAACGTGTGCAACACCTGGCTGCAGGCGGCCGAGGTGCTCGACTTCAACGTGCACGTGTCGACGCCGCCCGGCTACGAGGTCGAGCCCGAGCGCGCGGGACTGCTCGGCACCGACCACTACGAGGAGTTCGCCGACCCGATGGACGCAGCCCGCGGCGCGGATCTCGTCACCACCGACGTCTGGACCAGCATGGGCTTCGAGGACGAGACCGACGAGCGCAAGCGCGCGTTCGCCGATTGGCAGGTCGACGCCGAGATGATGAAGCGCGCGAAGCCGGATGCGCTCTTCATGCACTGCCTGCCCGCGCATCGCGGCGAGGAGGTCGCCTCCGAGGTGATCGACGGCCCGCATAGCGTGGTGTGGGACGAGGCGGAGAACCGGCTCCACACGCAGAAGGCGCTCATGGAGTATCTGGTCCTCGGGCGGGTGAAGAGTGAAGGCTGACGGCGGCGTGAAGAAGGTCGTGCTCGCCTATTCGGGCGGGCTCGACACCTCGGTCATCCTCAAGTGGCTGCAGGACACCTACGGCTGCGAGGTCGTGACCTTCACCGCCGACATCGGCCAGGGCGAGGAGCTCGAGCCGGCGCGCCGGAAGGCGCGGCTGCTCGGGGTGAAGGAGATCTTCGTCGAGGACCTGCGCGAGGAGTTCGTCCGCGACTTCGTCTACCCGATGTTCCGCGCCAACGCGGTCTACGAGGGCGAGTACCTGCTCGGGACATCGATCGCGCGCCCGCTGATCGCGAAGCACCTGGTCGCGATCGCGCGCAAGACCCGGGCGGACGCGATCTCGCACGGCGCGACCGGCAAGGGCAACGATCAGGTCCGCTTCGAGCTCGGCGCCTACGCGCTGATGCCGGGCGTGCGCATCATCGCGCCCTGGCGCGAGTGGGACCTCACCTCGCGCGAGAAGCTCCTCCGGTACGCGCAGCGGCACGGCATCCCGGTCGAGTTCAGGAAGGCGAAGGGCGGCGGCGCGCCCTACTCGATGGACGCGAACCTGCTCCACATCTCCTACGAGGGCGGCGTCCTCGAGGACCCGGACTACGAGCCCGAGGAGTCGATGTGGCGGATCACCGTGTCGCCGGAGAAGGCGCCGCGCCGGCCCCAGCACATCGCGCTCACCTACGAGCGCGGCGACATCGTCGCGATCGACGGCAAGCGGATGAGCCCGGCGAAGGTGCTCGCGACGCTCAACCGGGTCGGCGGCCGGCACGGCGTCGGCCGGCTCGACATGGTCGAGAACCGGTACGTCGGCATGAAGTCGCGCGGCTGCTACGAGACGCCCGGGGGCACGATCATGCTCAAGGCGCACCGGGCGATGGAGTCGATCACGCTCGACCGCGAGGTGCTCGCGCTCAAGGACGACCTGATGCCGCGCTACGCCCGGCTGATCTACAACGGCTACTGGTTCAGCCCGGAGCGGCGCCTGCTGCAGACGCTGATCGACGCCTCGCAGGCCACCGTGAACGGCAAGGTGCGCGTCAAGCTCTACAAGGGCACGGTCATGACCGTCGGCCGCAACTCGCGCTCCGACTCGCTGTTCGATCCGGAGATCGCCACGTTCGAGGAGGACCGCGGCGCCTACAACCAGGCCGATGCGGCGGGCTTCATCAAGCTGAACGCCCTGCGGATGCGCATCGCGGCGCGCCTGCGCTCCAAGCGGCCGGCGAACGCGCGCGGCCGGCGCCGCTAGAGCCGCAATGCCGACGTTCGTCAGCCACGCGGTGTTGATCGCGACCGCGGGCGTGCTCGGGCGCGCCCGGCTGAAGGTCGTCCTGTGGGCGGTCGGCTGCGCGGTGCTCCCCGATCTCGACGTCTTCGCCTACTCGTTCGGGGTGCCGTGGGACAGCATGCTCGGCCATCGAGGCATCACCCACACCGTCCTCTTCGCGCTCGCGCTCGGCCCCGCCGCCGCGTGGCTCGGCTTCCGCGCCGCGCCGCGGCGCGAGTTCTGGCGCGTGGCGGCGATCCTTTCGGCCGCGACGCTGTCGCATCCGGTGCTGGACGCGTTCACCAACGGCGGGCTCGGCATCCCGTTCTTCTGGCCGCTCGACCACACGCGCTATTTCATGCCGTGGACGCCGCTCGAGGTCTCGCCGTTCCTGCGCGGGTTCTTCTCGGCGCGGGGCGCGGAGGTCGCGTGGAGTGAGGCGAAGTGGCTCGGCGTGCCGTGCGTGATCGCGCTCGCGGTCTACGCGCTGGCGCGAACGTTCCGCGCGGCTGGGGGAGCGTCGCGGTCGATGCGGTAAGCTCGCAGCGGGAGGCCATGCGGGTTGAGCGATACGGCGGCGGTGGAGTGCGACGTCCTCGTCGCGGGGTCGGGCGCCGGCGGCCTCGCCACGGCGATCACCGCGGCGCATCACGGGCTCGAGGTGATCCTGACCGAGAAGGAGCCGCTCTTCGGGGGGACGACCGCCTACTCCGCCGGCGGCATCTGGATCCCCGCGAGCTCGCACGCGCGGCGCGCGGGCGTGAGCGATTCGGCGGATGCGGCGCTCCGCTATCTCGAGCATGAGGCGGGCGACCAGCTCGACCCCGCAAAGGCGCGGGCCTATCTCGACACCTGCGTCGAGATGCTCGACTTCCTCGAGCGGCATACGCACGTCCGCTACGCCGTGATGACGACCTGGGCGGACTATCACCCGGACCAGCCGGGCGCCGCCGCCGGCGGCCGGCCGCTGCTCCCGGAGCCGTTCGACGGCCGGCGGCTCGGCGCGCGCTTCCTCGGCCTCCGCCCGCCGCTCGCGACGATGACGCTCTTCGGCGGCATGTCGGTGGGGCGCACCGACCTCCCGCATCTCCTGAACGTGACGCGCTCGGCGCGCTCGGCGCTGCACGTCGCGGGGATGCTCGCGCGCTACGGCTGCGACCGGCTGCGGTGGCCGCGCGGTACCCGGCTCACGAACGGCAACGCGCTCGTCGCGCAGCTCGCCGCCTCGCTCTTCGAGCGCGGCGTGCCGCTGTGGCTGCGCTCGCCGCTCGTCAGACTGCTGCGCGTGAACGGGCGCGTCGCCGGCGCGATCGTCCGGCGCGAGGGACGCGAGATCGAGGTGCGCGCGCGGCGCGGCGTGGCGCTCGCCTGCGGCGGGTTTCCGCGCGATGCCGACATGTGTCTCGAGCACTACCGCCACGTCGCGGCCGGGAAGAACCACGTGCCGCTCGCCCCGCCCGGCAACACCGGCGACGGCATCCGGGCGGCGCGCGCGCTCGGCGCCGCCTTCATCGCCGAGTATCCGCATCCGGCGGCCTGGACACCGGTGTCGGTCGTCCCGCAGCGCGACGGCTCGACCGTCCCCTTCCCGCACTTCATCGACCGCTGCAAGCCCGGTTACATCGCGGTCGACCGGCGCGGGCGGCGGTTCGCGAACGAGGCCGATTCCTACCACGACTTCATGCCGCGGCTGTTCGCCGCCTGCAAGGGCGACCCGGTGATCGAGGCGTTCCTCGTCTGCGATCATCGCGCCGTGCGGCGCTACGGCATCGGCGTCGTGCCGCCCGCGCCTGGACGACTCGGCCCGCACTTGCGATCCGGCTATCTCAAGCGTGCGGCGACGCCCGAAGCGCTCGCACGCGCGCTCGGCGTCGACCCCGCGGGATTCGTCGCCCAGCTCGAGCGGTACAATCGGGCCGCCGCGCGCGGAGAAGATCCCGAGTTCGGGAAGGGGACCAACGCGTATCACCGCTTCGGGGGCGACCCGGCGCACACCCCGAACCCTAACCTCGCGCCGATCGCCACGCCGCCCTACTATGCCGTGCGGCTGGTGCCCGGCGATCTCGGCACGTTCATCGGCCTCGCGACCGATCCGCTCGCGCGCGTGCTCGACGTGAACGGGGCGCCCATCCCGGGGCTGTACGCGGTCGGCAACGACCAGGCGAGCCTGATGGGCGGCAGCTATCCCGGCGCGGGAATCACCATCGGGCCGGCGCTGACGTTCGGCTACATCGCCGGGCGGCACCTCGCGGGCCTACGACGGCCCGCATCGAGCGACTCGAAGGGAGAACGGACATGACGAACGCCAAGGGACTTGCGGTGGTGACCGGAGCCGGCTCGGGACTCGGGCGCGCGATCGCGCGGCGGCTCGCGGCCGACGGCTTCGCGATCGGCGCGATCGACCTCGACGAATCGACCGCGCGCGAGACGGCGCAGGCGATCGAAGCGGCCGGCGGCCGGGCGCGTGCCCAGCGCGCGGACGCGAGCGACGCCGCCGCGCTCGATGCCGCGATCGAGGCGGCGATCGCTGCGCTCGGTCCGCTCGAGGTGATGGTCAACAACGCCGGCGTCCTCGACGGCTATTTCGACGTCGACGAGATGGACGAAGCGCTGTGGCGCCGCGTGCTCGAGATCGACCTCACGAGCGTGTTCCTCGGCGCGAAGCGCGCGCTGAAGGAGATGCTGCCGCGCGGCCGCGGGCGCATCGTCAACATGGCCTCGGTGGCGGGCCTGAACGGGACCGGCGGCGGCGCGGCCTACATCGCCGCCAAGCACGGCGTGGTGGGCCTCACCCGCCAGATGGCGGTGCGCTACGGCTCCCGGGGCATCACCGTCAACTGCGTCTGCCCGGGCGCGATCCCGACGAACCTGCGCAAGAACTCGCAGGTGATCCTCGGCCCGAACGTGCCCGACATGAGCACGCGCGGCGTGGCCGTGAACGACGATCAGGTCCGCGCGCTCGTCCCGGCCGGAGTGCGCGGCACGGTGGAGGACGTGGCCGGCGCCGTGGCCTTTCTCGCCTCGGACGCGGCCGCCTACGTGAACGGGCACGCCCTGGTGGTCGACGGCGGATGGCGCGCCAAGTAGGGATGCGCATCCGGGTCCTTTCGGACCTGCATCTCGAGGCGGCGCCGTTCGATCCGCCGCCGGCGGCGGCGGACGTCGTGGTGCTCGCGGGCGACATCGACAACGGCCCGGCCGGGATCGAGTGGGCCGCCGGGCGGTTCGACGCGCCGGTGCTGTACGTCGCGGGGAACCACGAGCCCTACGACGGCGAGTACCACGGCACCCAGGTCGCGCTCCGCGCCGCCGCCGACCGGACCGGCATCCGCTTTCTCGACTGCGGCGAGGCCCAGCTCGGCGGCGTCCGCTTTCTCGGCTGTACGCTGTGGACCGACTTCGCGCTCTACGGCGAGGCCGGTCGCAAGCTCGCCCTCGAGAAGTACGCCGGCTGGCTCGTCGATTTCCGGGCGATCCGCTGGCACGACCGGATGTTCGCGGCGGATGATTCGGTCGCGCTGCACGAGGCGCACCGTGCGTGGCTCCGCGCCCGGCTGCTCGCGCGCTTTCCCGGACCGACCGTGGTCGTCACCCACCACCCGCCGCACCCCGGGAGCATCGCGCCCAAGTTCGCGACCCACCCGCTGAATCCGGCGTTCGTCAGCAATCTCGAGGACCTGATGGGTCGCGCGCCGCTCTGGATCCACGGCCACACGCACGCCGCCCTCGACTACACCGTTCGCGGCACCCGCATCCTCTGCAACGCTCGCGGCTACCCCGGGGAGCCCACCGGCTTCGTTCCCGATCTCGTGGTCGAGGTCTAGATGGAAACTTACATCGTCGACTGGCTGAACCTAGGCGTGCGCTGGTTACACGTGATCTCCGGCATCGCCTGGATCGGCGCGTCGTTCTACTTCGTCTGGCTCGACAACCATCTGGTCGCGCCGCGCGACCCGGCCGACCGCGGGCGCGGGGTCGACGGCGAGGTCTGGGCGGTGCACGGCGGCGGCTTCTATCGCGCGCAGAAGTACCTTCTCGGCCCGAAGGCCGAGCCGCTCAGCACGAGCCTCCACTGGTTCAAGTGGGAGGCGTGCACGACCTGGCTCTCGGGCATGGGGATGCTCGCGATCGTCTACTGGTGGGGCGCCAACGCCTACCTCATCGACCGTTCCGTGCTCGATCTCTCGGTGCCGGCGGCGATCGCGATCTCCGCCGGCTCGCTTGTCGCCGGCTGGTTCGTCTACGACGCCCTGTGCCGGCTGGTGAAGAGCGAGCTCGCCCTGGCGGCGAGCCTCTTGCTGCTCACCGTCGCCGCGGCGTGGGGCTACGGGCAGGCCTTCGGCGCGCGCGCGGCGTACCTCCACGTCGGCGCGATGATCGGGACGATCATGGTGTGGAACGTCTTCTTCCACATCATCCCCGCGCAACGGAAGATGGTCGAGGCGATCCGCGCCGGCCGGGAGCCGGAGCTGCGCTACGGGCTCATCGGCAAGCAGCGCTCGGTGCACAACACCTACTTCACCCTGCCGGTGCTGTTCACCATGATGAGCATCCACTACCCGATGACCTACGCCACCGCCACGCCTGGGCGGTGCTGGCGGCGATCATGCTGGCGGGCGCATTGATCCGCCAGTACTTCGTGCTGCGGCACTCGGGGAAGAACCCGGTCGCGCTGCCGGCGGCGGCCGCGGCGCTGCTCGTCGGCGTGGCGATCGCGATCGCGCCGTCGCCGAGCGCGACCGGCTCCGCCCCGCAGGTGGCCTTTGCCCGGGTGCAAACGATCATCCACGAGCGCTGCACCGTGTGCCACGCGGAGAAGCCGACCTTCGCCGGCTTCCAGCAGCCGCCCGGAGGCCTCCTGCTCGACACGCCCGAGCAGATCAAGGCCGCCGCCGAGCGCATCCATCAGCAGACCATCGCCACGCGGGCCATGCCGATCGGCAACCTCACCAAGATGACCGACGAGGAGCGCGGCCTCCTCGGCGCGTGGCTCGCCGCCGGCGCGCCGTTGAAGTGAGGCGGCGCAGCGCCCCGTCCGACGGCTGCGCGATCGCCGTTCACGGCGGCTGCGGCCGCTGGGACGCCCGCGACACCCGCGCGGCCCTGCGCGGCGTGCGCGCGGCGCTCGAGGCGGGCCGCCGCGTCCTCGCCGGCGGAGGCTCGGCGCTCGACGCCGTCTGCGCCGCGGTCGTCGTGCTCGAGGATGACCCGCTGTTCAACGCCGGCACCGGGTCCACGCTCAATCGCGACGGCGAAGCGGAGATGGACGCGGCGGTGATGGCGGGGGAGCGCATGCGCTCAGGGGGCGTCGCCGCGATCCGGCGCGTGCGGAACCCGGTGCTCGTCGCGCGCCGGGTGATGGAGGAAACGCCGCACGTCCTGCTCGCCGGCGGCGGCGCGACGGCGTTCGCCCGCCGCCAGGGTTTCCGGAGCTACGACCCGGTGACCCGGGAGAGCCGCCTGCGCTTCCGCAGCGCGCTCGCCGCGGCGGCGGCGCGCGGCACCGTCGGCGCGGTGGCGATCGATGCGACCGGGCGGCTCGCGGCGGCGACCTCGACCGGCGGCACGGCGCGCAAGCTCCCCGGCCGCGTAGGCGACTCGCCGATCCCCGGCGCGGGCAACTACGCCACCCCGCTCGCCGCGGCCTCCGCGACCGGCCGGGGCGAGCTGATCCTGAGCCACGCGGTCACCAAGTCGCTGTGCGACCGCGTCGCCGCCGGCCGCAGCGCCGCTCGCGCCGTGCGGGAGACCCTGGAGCGGATGCCGCTCGAGCGCGGCGACAGCGTGGGCGTCATCGCGCTAGACCGCCGCGGCCGCGTCGGCGTCGCGCTCCGCGGCGGCGCGATGCCCCACGCATGGCTCGCCGGCGGCGCGCGCCGCGTGGTCGCCCGGATGCGCTGAGCGATGCTGCGTCCGACCAGCGCCGCGATGACCTGGCTCCTCGGCGCGCTCGTCGCGCTCGCGCCGCTCACGATGGACATCTACCTCGTCTCGATGCCGTCGATGACCGTGGCGCTCGACGCGAGCGCCGAGGAGGTGCAGCTCACGCTGTCGGTGTACATGTTCGGGTGGGGCATCGCCCAGCTCGTCGTCGGCCCCGCCTCCGACCGCTGGGGGCGCCGGCCGGTGCTGCTCTGGGGCCTCGCGCTCTTCGTGCTCGCCTCGGCGGGCTGCGCGCTCGCGCAGGACGTGTCCGAGCTGATCGCGGCCCGCTTCTTCCAGGCCTTCGGGGTGTCGGCGGCGTTCGTCGTGCCGCGCGCGGTCGTCCGCGATCTCCACGCCGCCGAGCGCGCCGGCCAGGTGCTGTCGCTGATGGGCATGATCCTCAGCGTCGCGCCGATCGTCGCGCCGCTCATCGGCGCCCATCTGCACGTCTGGCTCGGCTGGCAGGCGAACTTCGTCCTCGTCGCCGTCTATGGCGCCGCCGCGCTCGCGTACTCGGCGGCGCGGCTGCCGGAGACCCTGCACGCTCCCGACCCCGCCGCGCTCGCGCCGCGGGTCATGGCGGCGAGCTTCGCGTCGCTCGCGCGCTCCCGGATCTTTCTCGGCTATCTGCTCGTGGCGTCGTTCTCCCTCGGCAGCCTGTTCGCGTTCCTCGCGGGCAGCTCGTTCGTGTTCGTCTCGGTGATGGGCGCCGGGGAGCGGGGCTTCGGCGTGCTGTTCGGGACGGTGATGGTCGGCAGCCTCCTCGGGGGCTACTTCGCGAGCCAAACGGTGCTGCGCTTCGGGATCGACGGCCTGCTGCGGATCTCGACCGCGGTGATGCTCGTCTCGGGGGTCGTGCTCGCGGCGCTGGCGTGGGCGGGCGTCGATCATCCGGCCGCGGTCGTCGCGCCGATGTTCGTGCTCATGATGGCGTTCACCGCGTCGATGCCGCAGGCGACCGCCGGCGCGCTGACGCCGTTCCCGAAGATCGCCGGGGCGGCGAGCTCGCTCCTCTCGTTCTGCCAGTTCCTGATCGCCTCCGGTTGGGCGCTCGCCGTCGGCCTCGCCTACGACGGCACCCAGCGGCCGATGGCGACCGCGATCGCGCTGGGGGCGGTGCTGACGTTCGGCGCGTTCTGGCTGGTCGTGCGGCCGGCCGCGCGGGCGACGCCGGCCGCGCAGCGCGCGCGCTAGGCGGCTTTCCGCCGGTTGGCCGCGAGCCAGTCGTCGACCAGCTCGATGATCTGATCGACCGCGGCGCTCTTCATGCCCTTCTGCGCCGCGAGACTTCGCACCAGCCGGTCCACCCGCTCGATGTTGGTCGCGCCGGCGGCCAGCGCACGCGCCGCGGCGGAGGGGCTGAGAAGCGAGAGCGCCGCATTCGCGTACTTCTCGAACGGCACGAGATCGTTCCGGTCGGCGCCCAGGGACGTGCACAGCGTGACCACCCATTCGTAGACCGCGCGCGACGCCTCGAGGTCGCCGTGCACCGCCTCCTTGATGGGGCGCATGCCGTCCTTCTGGACGCAGCGGTAGTTCCCCGCGATCAGCATGGCCCACTTCGCGAGCGGGACGAAGACCGAGTCGTACACCTTCAGCTTGACCGGCAGCTCGATCTTTGCGTCGCCCGCGTCGTAGCGGATCGCCTCGATGTCGGCTTCCAGCCGGCGCAGGATCGCGGTGTGGGCGTCGGAGTCGAACCGCGCCGCCTTGAAGTTCGTCGCCAGCCGGACCTGCAGCACGTTCACCTTCTCCTCGGGCGGCCGGAACGCCTGCGGGTCCGGGCTGCACAGCGTCAGCAGCGCCGGGTCGAAGCCGTCCCAGACGGTCGGGTCGGTGTAGCAGTCCCGCAACCGCTCGGCATCGAGGCCGGGAATCCGCTTCAGGTAGGGAAGCGGCGGCATGTTCATGATCGACATGCAGGGCACTCTGGCTTTGGCGATCGCGTGCATCAGCTCGCGGACGCCCGCCGCGCGGTACTGGGGTTCCCCCATCGCCAGCGCGACGAGAGCGTAGTCGCCCGGGTTGATGCCTTCGGGGCCGCCGGCCGTCATCGCGCCCGGGAGCTTGCGCGAATCGAGTTCCACGAGCCCTTCCCGGCCCTTGATCGGCAGGCGCACCCGGACGCCCTCCTTGTTCATCAGCTCCGCTTCGGCAGGCAGGCACACGAGCCGCGTCGTATGGCCCGCCATGAGCAGCTTGATCGCGAGCAGTGACCCGTAGGAGGCGCCAAGGATCAGGATCTTGTCGGCCATGAAGGACCTCTTCGTGTGCGGAAAGCGACAAGGCCAACGATAGGCCCGCCCGCCGCGCGGGTCACGCCGCGAAGCAAAATTCCGCTATCCGGAAAAGCGGGGGAAGCTAGACCCGCAGGCGCTCGAGCGCGGCGAAGTCGAGGGCGACGCCGTGGCCGGGCCGCTCGGGCGCGATCGCGCAGCCCTCGACGATGCGCGTCGGCTCGGCGAGGTAGCGGTCGAGCCCGAAGCCGTGGATCTCGAGGTAGGAGCGGTTGGGGACGGCGGCGAGCAGATGGACCGTGAGGTCGTGCACCCCGTGCGAGGTCACCGGCAGATTGAACGCCTCGGCGAGGTGGGCGATCTTCAGGAACACGGTGACGCCGCCGCAGTTCGACACGTCGGGCTCGGGAAAGCTCACGCCGCCGGCGGCGATCAGCTGCTTGAACTCCCAAAGCGTCCGCAGGTTCTCACCGGCGGCGATCGGCACGCCGCCCTCGCGCACGATCCGCGCGTGGCCGGCGACGTCGTCGGGGATGATCGGCTCCTCGAGCCACACCAGCTCGCATTCGCGCAGCAGCCGCGCCGCGCGGATGGCGTCGTCGACCGACCAGCGCATGTTCGCGTCCGCCATCAGCGGGAAGTCGGCGCCGAGCCGCCGGCGCATTTCCCGCACGCGCTCGACGTCCTCGGAGAGCCGGTCGCGCCCCACCTTCATCTTGATCGCGCGGAACCCCTGCGCGAGGAACCGATCGGCCTGCTCGAGCAGCCGGTCGAGCGGGAAGTGGAGGTCGATCCCGCCCGCGTAGCAGGGCACGCGCGGATCGAACCCGCCGAGCATCCGCCAGAGCGGCTGGCCGCGGCGCTTCGCCGCGAGATCCCAGAGCGCGATGTCGATCGCGGAGATCGCCAGCACGACCGGCCCGCCCCGCCCGCCGTAGTGGAGCGCCCACCACATCTTCTGCCACAGCGGCTCGATGCGGTCGGCCTCCGCGCCGACCAGCAGCGGGCGCAGATAGCGCTCGACGAGCACGTGAATCGCGGCGCCGTTCGTGCCGACGGTGTAGGTGTAGCCGAGACCCTCCGCGCCGTCGTCGTCGCGCACCCGCACCGTCACGAGCTCGAAGTGCGTGATCTCGCCGTGCGTGCTGTCCGACAGCGCGGCCGGGAGCGGCACCCGGTAGCAGCCGCTCTCGACCGACGCGATCGTCGGCATCCGGGCTCCGGTCGTGGCGCTAGCGGTAGACCGCCCGCGCCGCGTCGACCCCGGCCCCGCGCGGGAACTTGTGGCCTTCGGCGGCCAGCACCGCGTCGAGCGCCGCGAGCGTCGTCAGCACCGCGTCGCGGCGCGCGTTGTAACCCATCGTGCCGATGCGCCAGATGCGGCCGTGCAACGGTCCGAACGAGGTGCCGATCTCGATGTTGAACTCGCGCAGCAGCGCGCCGCGCACCCGGTCGCCGGAGACGCCGTCGGGGACGTAGACCCCGGTCACGCTCGGCATCTTGTGCGCCGGGTCGCCGAAGACCTTCAATCCCATCGCCGCGACGCCCGCCACGATCGCCTGGCTCGCAAGCGCGTGGCGCCGGAAGGCGGCCGCGTGCCCTTCCTTCACGAAGATCCGCGCGCACTCGCGCGCCGCGTAGAGCATCGTCGTCGCCTCGGTGTGATGGTTGAGCGCGAGATCGCTCCAGTAGTCCATCAGCATCGCGAGGTCGAAGTAGTTCGACGCGATCACCGGCCCCTCGCCCGGCGCGTAATCCTTGGGGCGCAGGCCCTCCTCGATGTGGCGGCGGCGATAGATCGCCGCCGCCGCGGCGTCGCCGATCGTGATCGGCGCCGAGCCGGAGGGTCCGCCCAGGCACTTCTGCAGCCCGCCGGTCGTGCAGTCGATCTCCCAGGCGTCGACCGGCAGCGGCATGCCGCCGAGCGTCGCGGTCGCGTCGACCTGCAGCAGCGCGCCGTGGCGGTGGCAGAGCTTGCCGATCTCGGCAAGCGGCTGTGCCATGGTGGTCGAAGTGTCGCCCTGGCAGGTCGCCACCAGCCGCGGCGCGAACGACTTGAGCGCCGCCTCGACCTGCTCGGGCCGGAACACCGTGCCCCACTCGGTCTCGAGCACCCGGACGTCGGCGCCGACGCGGCGCGCGATCTCGGTCTTCAGCTGGCCGAAGCGGCCGAACGAGAGCACGAGCACGCGCTCGCCCGGCTCGACGAGCGACACCATCGCGCACTCGATCGCCGCGCGCGCGGTGCCGTCGACGACGAGCGTCCATTGGTTCGCCGTCTCGAACACGCGGCGGTACAGCGCCATCGTCTCCTTCATGTAGGCGCGGAACTGCGGGTCGAACTGGCCGAGGAGCTGCGCCGACATCGCGCGCAGCACGCGCGGGTCGGCGTTGATCGGCCCCGGCCCCATGAGCAGGCGCGGGGCCGGATTAAGGTCGTCGAGGATGCGCTCCTCGTCGGAGAGCTCGGCGAGCTTGGGCAGATCGGCTTTCATGGGCGCGGGCGGCAACGCGCGGATGCTACTACACCGCGGTCGGCGCCAACGGCGTGCGGCCGCGGATCAGGTCGGCGGCCCGTTCGGCGATCATGATCACGGTCGCGTTGATGTTGCCGCTGACGAGGTCGGGCATGACCGACGCGTCGACGACGCGCAGGCCGTCGACGCCCCGCACGCGGAGCTTCGGGTCGACGACCGACGCGTCGTCAGCGCCCATCCGGCACGTGCCCGCCGGATGGTGGACCGTGATCATCTGCTGCCGGATGAACGCGTCGAGCGCGGCGTCGCTCTTGACGTCGCGGCCTGGGGCGAGCTCGTCGGCCCGGAACGGGTCGAGCGCGCTCGCCGCCGAGATCTCGCGCGCGAGCTTCAGGCCCGCGCGCAGCGTGCGCACGTCTTTGCCGGCGGTAAAAAAGTTGCCCTGCAGGCGCACCGGGGCGCGCGGATCGGCCGCGGTGAGCGCGACGCAGCCCCGGCTCTCCGGATGGAGCAGCACCGCGCGGCAGCCGAAGCCGTCGCGCCACGCCGGCCGGATCCCGGGAAACCACGGGCGCGCGCCCACCGGAACGGCGCGGGCGAGGAACTGGATGTCGGGCACCGCGAGGCCCGGCTCAGTCTTGAGGAACGCCGTCAGGCCGCTCGGAAAGTCGGTGGCCGGACCGGTACCGGCGAGATAGGCGCGCGGGATGTCGAGCGCCAAGCGGTCGAAGCGCATGCGGCGGTGGAACGGCCCCGGCGCGGTGCGGTGGTAATCGACGATCGCGGAGGCGTGGTCTTGGAGGTTCTGTCCGACCGCGGGGCGGTCGACGAGCGTCTCGAGCCCGTGGGCGCGGAGCTCGCGCTCAGGGCCCACGCCGGAGAGCATGAGCAGCTGCGGCGAGTTGACGACCCCACCGGCGAGCAACACCTCGCGCTCGGCCCGGATGACCCGCGTCGCGCCGTCGTGCGCGAATTCCACCCCGACCGCCCGGCCGCGCTCGAACACGATGCGCGTGACGAGCGCGTGCATCCGCAGCGCGAGGTTGGGGCGGTGCAGCACGGGCTTGAGGTACGCCGCCGCGGCGCTGTGGCGCCGGCCGTTCTTGACGGTCTGCTGGACGCGGAAGAAGCCGAAGCTGTCGCGGCCGTTGTAGTCGACGCCGGTCGGGTAGCCCGCGGCGCGGCCGGCCTCGATGTAGGCCTCGATCAGCGGATCGGCATACCGCGACTCGCGCACCCACAGCGGCCCCGTCCCGCCCCGGTACGCATCGGCGCCCTTCTCCCACGTCTCCGCGCGCTTGAAGTACGGCAGGACGTGCGCGTAGGACCAGTCCTCGAGTCCGCTCCGCGCCCAGCGCGCGAAATCCCCGGGATGCCCGCGCACGTGCGCCATCGCGTTGGTGGACGAGGAGCCGCCCAGCACCTTCCCGCGCGCGCACTCGATGCGCCGGCCGTCGACGTGCGGCTCGGGCCCGAAGGAGTAGCCCCAGTCGTGGCGCCGCTCCATCAGGATCTTGACCCACCCCAGGGGAATGTGGATCCACGGATCGCGATCCGGCCCGCCGGCCTCGAGGACGACGACGCGCGTCCCGGCGTCCTCGCTGAGGCGGTGCGCGAGCACGCAGCCGGCGGAGCCGGCGCCGACGATCACGTAGTCGAAGACCTCCGTGGCGCGAGTGTTCACGTTGCCGGATCGCGATTCGATCAGGGCTGGAAGAGTACCCGTGCGCGGCGCGCGCACGCAAGACGGGCCGGTCGCGACCGCGGGCCGCCGGGGGATCCGGGCGACTTCCGATATATTTGCCGCGCCCGATCGGTGCGCGGGCGGAGCGGGGACGATGCGGGAGGCGGCGGTCGCGGAGGTCGGGCTGGTTCGGGCGGTGCGGTGGACCGAGCGCGCGGTCCGGCATCTCCTCGCGCTCGTCGCGGTGAGCCTCGTGGCGCTCAACGTCGTGGGGTCGATGGGCCGCTACACCGACCTCCTCACGATCTCCTGGGCCGACGAGGTGCAGTTGTTCCTGCTGATCTGGGGCGTCGGCCTCGGGGCCTTCGTCGTCAGCCTCCGCAAGGCGCATCTCACCATGGACGTGCTGTTCACGACGCTGCCGGCGCGCATGCAGCGCGGTCTCGAGGTCGTGATCGCGATCGTTTCGGTCGTGGTGCTGGGTTTCATCAGCGTCCAGTCGTGGCGGTTCATCGACCTGATGGCGACGATCGACCAGCGCAGCATGGCCGCCGCCCTGCCGATGACGATCCCGCACAGCGCGGTGCTCACCGGCCTCGCGGCGATGATCCTCGCGCTCCTCGTACGGGCGTACCTTGCGCTGCGCGGGGTCGACGTCAACGCGTCGCTCGACGCGCGCGGCGCGTCGAGCGACGAGGCCTAGCCCGTGGCGCTCGTGCTGGTCGCCCTGCCGGTCGTCCTGCTCGCCGCCGGCTTCCCGATCTTCATCGTGCTGCTCGCGGCGGGGACTGCGTTCGTCGTCTTCGTGGCCAACGTGCCTGCGACCGTGCTGCACCAGGTGTTCTACGGCGGGCTCGAGAACTATCCGCTGCTCGCCGTGCCGTTCTTCCTCTTCGCCGGCGAGATCATGTCGCGCGGCGGCATCGCGCGGCGGATCGTCGACTGGGTGCTCGCCCTCGTGGGCGGCGTGCGCGGCTCGCTCGCGGTCACGACGGTGGGGACCGCAGCGGTGATCGGATCGATGTCCGGCTCGGGCCCGGCCGACACCGCGACCGTGGGCCGCCTGCTGCTGCCGGCGCTCCACCGGGCCGGCTACGACGAGCGCTTCGCGGCCGGGCTGGTCACGTCGATCGGCGCGGTCGCGATCGTGATCCCGCCCTCGATCGCGATGATCATCTTCGGCGCGGCCGCGGAAGAATCGGTGCCGCGCCTGTTCGCCGCCGGCATCGTGCCTGGGATCCTCATCACCGCGGTCGTGATCGTCTACTCGGTGTGGTATGCGCGCCGGCACGGGATCCGCGAAGGGCGCGGGCTGCAGACCGCCGGCGTGCTCAAGGCGACGGCCGCGGGCATCTGGGCGCTCGGCACGCCGGTCGTCATCCTGGGCGGCATCTACACCGGGCTTTTCTCGCCGACCGAGTCGGCCGCCTTCGCCGTGGTCTACGCGGTGGTCGTCGCGCGCTACATCTACCGCGACGTCGGCTGGCGCGAGGTCTGGCAGATCGCCGCCGAGTCGATGTACCGCACGACGCAGATCTTCGTGATCGTGGCCGCGGCGGCGGTGTTCTCCTGGATGCTGACGATCAGCGGCGCCGGCGCGCGGGCGGTGGAATTCATCGCCGCCTTCGCCGCGTCGCCGTGGGCGGTCCTGCTCGCGATCAACGTCCTGCTGCTCCTGCTTGGCTGCGTCATCGACCCGATCTCGGCCATCCTCGTCCTCACCCCGCTCCTGATGCCGATCGTGAAGCACGCCGGCGTCGACCCGGTGCAGTTTGGCATCATCATGACCGTCAACCTGTCGATCGGCATGTTCACCCCGCCGTTCGGGCTTAACATCTTCGTCGCCCAGTCGGTGCTGGGGATCCCGCTGAAGACGGTGTACCGGGGGCTGCTACCCTTCATCCTGCTGCAGATCGTGGCGCTCGCGATCATCACGTACGTCCCGCCGCTCAGCCTCTGGGCCACGCGGTGGGTGAAGTAGCAAGTAACGTAACCGGAGCTCGAAAGGAGAAGAGTCATGAAGTCGATTGCGGTCTTGCGAGGTCTAGCGTTCGCCGGCGCGCTCGCCGCCGCCGGCGCCGCCGGCGCCCAGGCGACGATGAAGATGGCGAGCGCGACCATCAACGACGTGCAGCACGAGTGGCTCAAGCGCTTCCAGGCGGAAGTCGGCGCCAAGGTCGGCGACAAGCTGAAGATCGAGATCTACCCGGCGAGCCAGCTCGGCACGATCCCGCGGATGGTCGAGGGCGTGCTGACCGGCTCGATCGAGTCGTTCGTGACGCCGACCTCGTTCCTGGTCGGGACCGACCCCCGGTTCGCGGTGTTCGACGCGGTCGGAGTGTTCGAATCGACCGCGCACGCCGCCAAGGTGCTCGGCGACCCGGCCTTCCGCAAGCGCGCGCTCGCGATCGGCGCGGGCAAGGGCATCCCCGCCATCGGGATCTTCTACAACAGCCAGCTCGACGTGCTTTCGAAGAAGCCGGTCCGCACCCTCGCCGACTTCAAGGGCCAGAAGATCCGCACCTTCGCCTCGCCCTTGCAGATCGAGCCGATGAACGCGCTCGGCGCCACCGCGGTGCCGATGCCGCTCAGCGAGGTGCTGCCGGCGCTGCAGAGCGGCAATATCGACGGCCTGCTCGCGGGCATCACGATCCTGACCGCGTTCAAGTATTACGACGCCGCGAAGACCGTGACCGAGACTCACATGTCGCTCGTGATCTCCACCGTGATCGTGAACCGGCGCTGGCTGGACGGTCTTCCGGCGGAGGTCCGGGCGGCGATCCTCGAGGCCGGCGCCAAGGTCGACGGCGGCATGCTGAGCGTGGCCGAGTCGATCAACGAGAAGGCGCGCCAGGGCTGGGACGCGAACGGCGGGGTGCGGGTCAAGCTCGCGCCGGCCGAGCAGAAGAAGATGATGGGCGAGCTCAAGGCGGTGGGCAGCAAGATCCTGTCGGCGAAGCCGGACGTTAAGGCCGAGTACGACGAGCTGCTGAAAGTGGCCGAGCGGTACAGGTAGCGCGAAGTCGGGCGCCGGGCGCGGGCGGGCCGCCGCACCGGGCGCCTCGTTGACAGGGCCGACGCGGCGGGCCAATACTGGTCCGCCGCCCGGCCCGAAGGAGCAACGCCAGATGGGTTCCACGCACATTGCCACCGCATCCCCCGACCGCGCCGCGGCGCTGGAGGCGCTGCACGAGGAGATCGCGCGCCAGAACATGTTCCCGTTCTGGGCAGTCAACGCCGGGCCGCAGCACGACGAGGTGCGGCGGCTGCTCGGCGAGACGCCGCGCGCGGCGCCGTTCCTCTGGTCGTACGCGAGCGAGATCGAGCCGCTGCTCGTCAAGTCGGCGAAGCTCGTCACCACCATCGAATCGGAGCGCCGCTCGCTGATCCTGGTGAACCCGGCGCTCGCGCCCCGGCGCGCGACGGTGACGACGATGTACACCGCCTACCGCCTCAACGACCCCAACGAGGTGATGCCGCCGCACCGGCACTCGCCGAGCGCGATCCGCTTCGGCCTCACCGGCAAGCAGAACTTCACCGGCGTGGAGGGCGAGGACATCACGTTCGGCCCGGGGGACCTGGTGCTCACGCCGCACGACACCTGGCACAACCACGGCAACGTGGGCGCCGAACCGGCGGTGAACCTCTCGGTGCTCGACCTGCCGCTCGTCGAGACGCTGAACGCGATCTACTTCGAGCACGACTACAAGGAAGCCGTCGCGGGCGAGGCGGTGGCGCGCAAGCAGCAGAGCGCGCGCTTCCCGGGCGACTACTCGCAGCGCATCTACGGGCAGGGCGGCTTCCTGCCGCGGTTCGTGTCGCATCACCGCGGCACCGGCAACGCCTCGCCGATGTACTGCTACCGCTGGGAGCCGGTGCGCGAGCTGCTCGAGCGCCACAAGTCCTGGGACGGCGACCCGTACGAGGCGCTGCTGGTCGAGTACGTGGACCCGACGAGCGGCGCGCCAGTCTTCAAGACCATGACCTTCTTCGCGCAGATGCTGCGCCCCGGCGAGCGCACGCGGCCGCTCAAGCAGACCGCGAGCCTGCTCGTGACCCCGTTCGAGGGCGGCGGGCTCGGCTACAGCATCGTCGGCGGCAAGCGCTTCGACTGGCGGCGCTTCGACACGCTCGCGGTGCCCGGCGGCGAGTGGTGCGAGCACGTGAACGAGTCGCGGACCGACCCGGTCGTGCTCTTCGTCGCGAGCGACGAGCCGGCGCTCGCCGCGCTCGGGCTGCACAAGAAGTGGGGCCGCCTGCCCGACGGCGAGGTCGAGCGGCTCCTGTAGCGATCGAATGGCGAGCGCACGCAACGCCGAGCTGGTCGGCGCGATCGACTGCGCCGGCGGCGGCCAGGTGTGGGTGGAGGGCACGACGCTCTTCGTCGGCCACATGCGCAGCCCGTTCGGCACCTCGATCTACGACGTCGCCGACCCGCGCCGTCCGAAGCTGCTCGCGACAATCGAGATCCCGGCCGGCTGGCACTCGCACAAGGTGCGCGTGGCGAACGACATCATGATCGTCAACCACGAGCGCCTCGGGGAAGGCTCGCCCGAGTTCGGCGGCGGCCTCGGGATCTACGACGTCTCGAAGCCGGCGCAGCCGAAGCTCATCACCAAGTGGGCGACCGCCGGCAAGGGCGTGCATCGCTACTCGTTCGACGGCCGCTACGCGTACATCTCGCCGACGGCGGAGGGCTACGTCGGCAACATCATGATGATCCTCGACCTCGCCGACCCGGCGCGGCCGGCCGAGGTCGGGCGCTGGTGGATCCCCGGCCAGTGGACCGCGGGCGGCGAGGACTATCCGTGGCGCGACTACGCCGCGCCGCGCTGCCATCACCCGCTGCGGCTCGGGCCGCGACTGTACGTGAGCTACTGGCATCACGGCATCTTCATCCTCGACATCGCCGACATGGCGCAGCCGAAGCTGGTCGCCGCGGGCGTGAAGAGCCGGGCGTTCCCGCACCCGACCCACACCTGCCTGCCGGTGCCGCAGCCGCTGAAGGGCCGCGCGGTGATGATCGTCGCCGACGAGGACGTCGCCAAGCTCCAGCCGGCGGCGCCGGCGTTCGCGTGGGTGTACGACATCACCGACGAGCGCAACCCGATCCCGATCGCGACCTTCCAGGTCGACGGCGTCGACCGCGACGGGGCGCCGCTCGCGCCGATGACCGGCTGCCACCAGCCCTCGGAGCGGTTCGCGGGGTCGGTGATCCCGTTCGCGTGGTTCGCCCAGGGCTTGCGGCTCGTCGATTTCGCCGATCCGTTCCGGCCGCGCGAGGTCGGCCACTACCTGCCCGAAGTGCCCCAGGGGTTCGATCGGGTGTCGTCCAACGACGTGACGATCGATGCACGCGGGCTCGTGTACCTCGTCGACCGGCAGCGCGGCATCTCGATCGTCCAGACCAGCGTGATCTGAAGGAGCGCGCCGATGAGCGAGAGGAGGTACGTGCGGCAGGCGTTCGGCAAGAAGAACCCGAACCTGCCGTTCCATCCGGCGGTGCGCGCCGGGGATTTCATCTTCGTCTCGGGCCAGGTGGCGAAGGACGCCGACGGCACCATGCGAACCGGCACGATCGAAGAGGAGACTCGCTGGACGCTCGAAGCGGTGCGGCGCGCGCTCGAGGAGGCCGGGGCCGGCCTCGCCGAAGTCGTCAAGGCGACCGTGTTTCTCGAGGACGCGCGCGATTTCGGCCGCTACAACGGCGTCTTCAAAGAATACTTTCCCGAGGGCGTGCTCGCCCGCAGCACGGTCGAGGCGCGCGCCGTGATCAACACCAAGATCGAGATCGAAGTCGTCGCCTACAAGCCGCTCTAGCCGCGGCCACGGACCAAGGAGAACCAATGCTGAAGCTTCTCGGACGCAAGACCTCGGGCAACGTGCAGAAGGTGCTCTTCTACCTCGAGGAGACCGGCACGCCGTACGCGCGCGAGGACTACGGCCGGCAGTTCAACAACACCCAGACCCCGGAGTACCTGAAGCTGAACCCCAACGCCAAGGTGCCGACGCTGATCGACGGCGACGTCGTGATCTGGGAATCGAACACGATCCTGCGCTATCTCGCGACCAAGGCGGGCAGCCCGCTCTACCCGACGGATCCGGCCACGCGCACCCACGTCGAGCGGTGGATGGACTGGCAACTCGGGAACCTCAATTCGCCGTACGTGGCGGTCTTCAAGGACAGCCGGCTCGCGCCGGGCGAGCGGAGCGCGGATTTCGCGGCGCAGGTGAAGACGCTGGGCGGCGAGCTCGCCATTCTCGACAAGCGGCTCGCCGAGGCGCAGTGGCTCGGCGGAGCGCAGATGACGCTCGCCGAAATCTGTCTGGCGCCGATCGTCTACCGGTGCCTGCGCTTCGGCGTGGATCTGCCGCCGCTCGAGAACCTCAAGCGCTGGGATGCGGCCGTGAGCTCTCGGGAAGCGTTCAAGCGCGCCACCGCGGCGTGACCGCGCGCGGCGCGCCCGGCGCTAGGCGCGCAGCCCGGTCGTGTTCTTCTCGTAGGAGAGAGACTCGAATCTGAGGCCGAGGTCGCGGGCGTACCGGTACGCCTGCACGACCTCGTCGCGCCCCGGCCGCCGCGCGATCGGCGAATAGCGGTCCTTGAACTTCGGGTCGTCGGGATCGCAGAAGTTCTCCGGACGGTACTGGTCCATCACGTTCACCGGCACCTCCGGCATCTCGCGCGCGATCCACTCCAGCACCGGCCGGGTGCAGCACTCGACGTGCTCGGGCATGACGAGGTGGCGGATCGTGAACTCCTCGCCCCAGCCGCGGATGAGCTCGAGGTTCGCGGTGACGGTCTCCCAGTACCACGGCGTGCGCGAGAGCTCCTTCGCGCACTCGCCCGGCCCGAACTTGAAGTCGGGCAGCCAGACGTCCATGAGGAGCCGCAGCAGCCGCATCGTCTCGCCGGTCATGAAGAAGTTCGAGTTCCAGAGCATCGGCGCGTTGAAGGCGCCGCGGTGCTCGGCGTTCGCGCGCGCGGCGGCGAAGGCGCCGCGCCAGTCGGCCTTGACCGGCAGCGCGGCGCGCAGGTCGTCCTCGGTCGGGCGGAGGCCGGGGAGCTGCGCGATCGCGTCGACGATGGTGTGCAGATGGATCGTGGGGTCGCCGCCGACCCAGTTGATGTTGTGGCAGCCTTCGAGGCGGAGGATCCAGGCCATCGTCGCGAGCGTGCGCGCCGACACCGGCTCGCCGTTGTCCTTGTCGGTCGAGATGTCGCCGTTCTGGCAGAAGGCGCAGCGCATGTTGCAGGAGGTGAAGAAGATCGTCCCCGACCCCTGCCGCCCGCGATAGATCAGCTCCTCGCCCGGATGGTGGAAATAGCTCGAGACGCGGGTGCCTGAGCCGAGCTTGCAGGCCCCGAGCTTCGTCCCGCGGCTCCGGTCGACCTGGCAATCCCACCGGCAGAAGTTGCAGTGCGCGAGCATCCGGTAGCCGAGCTCGCGGCAGAGCTCGAGGAGGCTCGGGCTCGCCGGCGCGGGCAGCGCCGCAGCGCGCTCCCGGACGGCCGTTCGCAGGTCGGAAAACTCGCCGGTGCCGCGCTCGAGCGCCTGCCACAGGGCTTCCTCGGGCGCATCGAGCGGGGTGTGGGCGGGGACGGACCGGGCGATGAGGAACTTCGCCGGCTTGCGGTTCGCCGCGACGTCGCGATACCAGTCGAACCCGGCCGCGAAGTCGGGGTGCTGCCAGAACCGGAACCCGTCCAGACCGCCCATCGCTCGCGCCCCTCGCAAGGCGCGAAGCCGATTCTATGCCTTTGGCGGGAAGCGGCTGCGCCAGTGCCGGGCGATGTCGATCCGCCGGCAGACCCAGACCTTGTCGTGCGCCTGGACGTGATCGAGGAAGCGCTGCAGCCCGCGCATGCGGCCCGGCCGCCCGAGGAGCCGGCAGTGCATGCCGACCGACATCATCTTGGGCCGCTCGGCGCCCTCGGCGTAGAGGACATCGAAGCTGTCGCGGAGATAGGCGAAGAACTGCTCGGCGGTGTTGAACCCCTGCGGGGTGGCGAACCGCATGTCGTTCGCATCGAGCGTGTAGGGCACGACGAGGTGCTGGACCGCACGGCCGTCCGAAGTCTCGACCGCGGTCCAGAACGGCAGTTCGTCGCCGTAATAGTCGGCGTCGTACTCGAAGCCGCCGTGCTCGACCACCAGGCGCCGGGTGTTCGGGCTGTCGCGGCCGGTATACCACCCGAGCGGCCACCGGCCCTTCGTCATGCGCCGGATGATCTCGGTCCCGATCCGCATGTGCTCGGCTTCGAGCTTGGGGCTCGCGTGCTGGTAGTGGATCCAGCGCCAGCCGTGGCAGGCGATCTCGTGGCCGAGCTCGACGAACGCCGCGGTCGCCTCCGGATGGCGCTCGAGCGCCATCGACACGCCGAACACCGTGAGCGGCAGCCCGCGGCGCTCGAACTCGCGGAGGATCCGCCACACGCCGACCCTGGCGCCGTACTCGTAGATCGACTCCATGCTCATGTGGCGCGCCGGATAGGCCTGCGCGCCGATGATCTCGGACAGGAAGATCTCCGAGGCCGGATCGCCGTGCAGCACGTTGTTCTCGCCGCCCTCCTCGTAGTTGAGGACGAACTGCACCGCAACGCGCGCGCCGCCGGGCCAGTCGGCGTGGAGAGGATTGCGCCCGTAGCCGACGAGGTCGCGCGGGTACGCGCGCGCCGCCGCCGGGCGTTTGGACTTGCGCTTGGTCGCCATGAGTCGAGTCGCTCAGGAAGATCGAAGCATGTCGGCGAGCGAGAGCGCTACGACCTCGGTCGCCCGATACAGGTCGTCGAGCTGGAGGCGCTCGTCGGCGCGATGGCCGCTAGCCTCCTCCAGGGTGCGCGGACCAGCGCCGTAGGGCACCGTGGGGACGCCCGCCTCGCTGTAGTGGCGCGCGTCGGTGTAGAGCGGCACCCCGCCGGGAATCGGCGCAGCTCCCTCGGAGATCCGGTCCGAACGAGGTGGAACGCCTCTCTGCGAAACCCCGCGCGCGTCGCATGTCGGCTGCGGTTTCTCCCTGATCAGGTGAGCCATTATATCGGGCCACCTTACGCCGCCGGCGCGCGTTCGGTAGACTGGCGCACCGCCATGCCGCTCACGCTGTCAGAAGTGAACCGCATGACCGCCGACGAGTTCGTGCGCGCGCTCGGCCGCGTGTTCGAGCACTCGCCGTGGATCGCCGAGCGCGCGTTCGCGGCGCGTCCGTTCGCGAGCGTCGGCGCGCTGCACGCGGCGATGGCGGAGGCGGTGCGCCGCGCCCAGCTCATGCTGCCGCGGGCGCATCCCGAGCTCGCCGGCAAGCAGGCGCAGGCCGGCACCCTGACCCGCGATTCGACCGCGGAGCAGGCGGCCGCCGGACTCGGCGCGCTGACGCCGGACGAGCTGCGGCGCGTCGCGGAGCTGAACCGGCGCTACCGCGAGAAGTTCGGGTTCCCGTTCATCATCGCGGTGCGCCGGCACTCCAAGGACCGGATCTTCCGCGAGCTCGAGCGGCGCCTCGGCCTCGCGCCGGAGGCCGAGCTCGCGAACGGCCTCGAGCAGGTATTCGTGATCACGCGCCTGCGGCTCGAGGGATCGATCGCCGAGTGAAGGAGCGCACATGGGCAGGCTCTCGACCCACGTCCTCGACACGATGCACGGCCGGCCGGCCGCCGGAATGCGGATCGAGCTCGCGGTCCTCGAGGGCGAGCGCTGGACCGCGCTCAAGACGGTGCACGCGAACGCCGACGGCCACACCGACGAGCCGCTCCTCGCCGGGGAGGCGATGCGCAGCGGCGAGTTCCGGCTGGTGTTCCACGTCGCCGAGTACTTCCGCGCGCGCGGCGTCGCGCTCCCCGACCCGCCGTTCCTCGACCGCGTGCCGCTGCGCTTCGGGATCGCCGACCGCGCGGGGCATTATCACGTGCCGCTGCTGTGCACGCCCTGGAGCTACAGCACCTACCGCGGCAGCTGACCCGCGGCGCGCGCGCGTGAGCGGAATCCTGGTGCGCCGGCGCCGCCTGCTCGCCGCGGGCGGATCGGCGGCCGCGCTCGCCGCGTGCGCGCAATGGCAGTCTGCGGCGCCGGAGCGCGGCCCGATCGCCGCGCTCTTTCCCGGGCGCATCGACGACGGCGGCTTCATGGAGGCCGCCTACCGCGGCCTCGCGCAGATTCGCGACGAGCTCGGGATCCCGATCGACTTCGCGGACCGGGTGCCGCCGGACGAGGCGACGGTCAAGGACGCGCTGCGCCATCTGGCGGGCTCCGATGCGAAGATGGTGATCGCGCTCGGCGACCGCACGAGCGCGGCGGTGCAGCGGATCGCCTGGGAGTTCCCCAAGCAGCGGTTCACCGTGATCCAGGGGCATCTCACGCGCCCGAACCTCGCGATCTACGAGGTGCTTCAGGCGCAGTCGGCGTGGCTCGCAGGCGCCGCGGCCGGGATGCTCACCCGGTCGAACGTGGTCGGCCATCTGTCGGGGCTGCGGCTGGGACCGACGCTGAAGGCGCGTGCCGCGTTCGCGGCCGGTCTCGCGCACACCAACCCGAAGGCGAAGCTGCTCACCAGCTTCGCCGGCGCGCCGGATGACCCCGCGGTCGCGCGACGGCTGGCGCTCGCGCAGATCGACGCCGGCGCGGACCTGCTCTTCACCATGCTGAACGCCGGGCGCAGCGGCGCGATCGAGGCGTGCCGCGAGCGCGGCGTGAGACAGATCGGCAGCGTGCGCGACTGGGTGGCGGCGGTCCCCGACGTGTTCGTGGCGAGCGCCGTGGCCGACCCGGGCTTCGCGGTGTTCCAGGTCGGGCGGGACCTCTACGACAACCTCTGGAAGGGCGAGCTCGTCAAGCGCTTCGGCGTGCGCACCCCGGAAGCGGTGCGGCTCGCGCTCGCGCCGGGGTTGCCGGAAACCGTCGCGGCGCGGGTCGCGCTGCTCACGCAGGAGCTGGCGGCGGACCGCATCAAGATCCCGGAGGAGTACCGGGGGCCCGAGTTCGATCCCCCGGTTCGCCGAGCGGCGAACTCAGCGTTCCCCTCTCCCGCGCGCGGGAGAGGGGCTGGGGGTGAGGGAGGATAAAGCGATGGCCGGAGGCATCTCGATCCATGTCGTCGACGTTTCGCGCGGCGTCGTGGCGGCGTGGATGCGGGTGGAGCTGTACGCGCTCCAGCCCGAGCGCCGCCTGATCGCGAGCGGCATCGTCAGCGCGAAGGGCCTGGTGGAGGAGCCGGCGTTCGCGCAGCGCTTCGCGCCCGGCTCCTACGAGGCGGTCTTCCACGTCGCGGCCTACTATCGCGCCGTCGGGCTGCAGCTGCCGCGGGTGCCGTTCCTCGACGTCGTCGGCTACCGCTTCGGCATCGACGATCCCGACAGCCATTACCACCTGCCGATGAAGGTCACGCCCTGGGGCTATTCGTGCTTCCGCGGCGGGGCCTAGCCCGCTTTTCTCACGGCCTCTAGCAAAGAGCCGCTCCGTTTGGCATAACTGTTGTTGCGAGACAGCCAGTTATCGACCAAAAAGGAGCGGCCTTTGCAATGACAGAGTGTAGCGGAAG
>Ga0187892_10001200_pt1 | contig 60861 bp, 46 predicted proteins | sample MA1701073metaG_FD_139345 | JGI IMG/M metagenome (GOLD analysis project Ga0187892, IMG submission 139345) | Bio-ooze microbial communities from a basaltic lava cave in the Kipuka Kanohina Cave System on the Island of Hawaii, USA - MA170107-3 metaG ... | reverse complement strand
CTTTCGATGCCCCGCTTGGACGGCGGAGTCTCCCCCGACGCCTGGGGCCTGCTACACGGCGCACCGGCGCTTACCGTGGCGGGACTTGCACCCGCAGGTTCGACGAAGCGGGAAACGGGCCTCCTACGACGATCCGTTTCGTCAGGACGCGACATGCGGGGCCTGTATCACGGGCCTCGCGCCCTCGCAACGGCGGCGCGGCCCGGCTGGCGATGGCGGCGCGCGAGCCAATGAGGTCTTTGCTCGGGTGGTGTTGCCCGGAGCCGATGGAGGGTACACTCGCGCGACGGCAACGGAGGGATGCACCGTGAGAAGGAGCTTCGCCGTCCTCGTCGTCCTCTTCGTCGTACTCGCCGCCGGGAGCGGCGATGCCGCCCGCGCCGGCGACTGGCGCCCCGAGATCGAGGTGACGCACAACGACCCCGCCCTGCCGGGCAACCTCGAGGAGGTCGTCTCGAACCCCGCGAACGCCTGGACGGTCGTCCGGATCCGGCCCGGGACGTACGGGCTCCGGGCCGAGATGCGGCTGCAGCCGGGCATGTGCCTGGCCGGGTCTCAGGAGCTCGTCGACGCGGACGGGGACCTCGTCCCGGATGTGGCGTCCGACGGGAGCCCCGTCGTCGTGGCGGGGACGCACACCGTCATCGATGGAACGAGCGTCGCGCCTCCCACGTTCCAGCGCACCGACTGCAACGGCAACGTCTTCACCGCCACCGAGCCGCTCATCGCGTTCGGGAAGTGGAACCGGATCGCCAGGCTCACGATCCAGGGCGCGAGCATCCCGGTCGGCGAGTCGTCCATCCCGATCGGGGACGGCGACATCGAGGTCGAGGTCACGGAGTGCGTCCTCACGGCGAACGCCACCGGGACGACCCGCAGCCTGACCTTCGCGAACTCGGGTTGCGCGGCGCGCGGGGCGCGCTCGGTCCTCGTCCTCACGCGGAGCGTGGTCCGCAACGGCGAGGTCGGCGTGACGATCGCGAACCTGATCGCCGGCGACGTCGGGAACTCGACGGCGAACGGGCCCGTCCTTCACGCGATCCTCGGCTGGAATCGCATCACCGGCCGCATCGCGGGTGTCACCGCCTTCGGCGGGGCCTTCGGGACCGACGGCGCATCGATCCGGATCGACTCGATCGGGAACATCTACGAGAAGTGCTCACGGACGGGGATCCTCCTCATGGGCGGGAGGGGGAACGGGATCGCCGATCCGGTGAACGAGAACTCCATCCGGTTCCTGTCGATCCGCGACACCCTGCGCGCGAACGGGACGGGGGCCCTGGCGGACCGGGCGCAGGTGATCCTGTACGGCGCCGAGCTGACCCGGGCGGACGCGGACGTCGCCGGCAACCGGCTCGGCGCGACCCTCTGGTACCCGCGCTTCGAGCGCGGCGGCGCGCCGGTCGACGTCCGGGTCTACGGGGCGAACCTCGGCGGGTCGGGGAACACGGCCGACGTGAGCATCCACGCCGCGACCGTGGTGGCGTTCCCGGGCGGGGAGCCGGTCCGCGGGACCATCACGTTCCGGGACAACCAGCCGGCGACGCTCGCGCCGCCCGTCCCGAACGTGGCGACCGTCAAGGGCTGGCAGGGGAAGTTCGACCGCGTCGACTGAGCCCGAACCGGGCGGGTGCGATCGGGCGGCTGAACAATTACCGGCCCGTCGCCGTCCCAAGGTTCAGCGAGACGGTGGGTGGGGAGGAGGGACGTCATGGGCGCGCGCCGCGCGATCGTCCTGGTGCTCGTTCTCTCGCAGTTCGCGGTCGGTTGCGCCAGTCACCTGGACGTCATCCGGTCGCCCCACCCCGATCCGGGGGAGATCCGGGGGTCGATCGCCATCGAGGCCCACCCGGATGTCGGCCCGCCCGTCGACGGGGTGCGCTTCCGGATCTACGACGAAGAAGACGACCTCCTGGGCGAGTTCAAGACCTTCTCCGACCGTCCCTTCCGGATCGACTCCCTGCCGCCCGGCGAGTACCGGGTGGTGATGTTCGCGGACGACATCGGCGACCGCATGATGGAGAAGCAGTTCGACCTCCACGCGGGCGAGTCGATCCTCGTCCGTTACGACGACCGGCGCGACGACAACGCCCGCACGGGCCGCGCCGTCCTCAAGGGCCTCGAGGTGACGGGCTACGTGCTGCTCGTCGCGACCGTGGTCGCCGCCGACGTCGCGCTCGTCGCGCTCTCCTGCGGCTGCTGGCGGCCGTGCCTCTATCGCGCCGTCTGTCGCTGATCGTCATCACGCTGATCGCGATCGCGATCTGGCGCACGTGGGGCGGTGGTCCCCGGGTTCCCACTGCCGCCCCTGCCTCTTCCCCCGCCCCGGTCCCCGTCCCCCTCCCCATCCCCGCCCCGGTCCCCGCCCCCCTCCCTGGCCCCGTCCCCGTCCCTGTTTCTGCCCCCGTTCCTTCCCCCGTCCCCCCGCCCGCCCCCACCCTCGTTCGCCTCCCCGGCGACGCCGTCCGGCTCGAAGGCTTCGTCGTCGACCGGCGCACGGGCGGGCCCGTGGCGGGGGCTTACGTCCAGTACGACGTGAGCCACACGCGAACGACGGCGACGCGCGACGACGGCTCGTTCGCCCTCGAGTCGCCCGTGGGCGTCCGCGCTCGGATCGCGGTCGTTCACCCGGCGTACGAGGGGCACAGCTCGGTGACCCGGGTCGAGCGCGGCGTCGACCCCGCGCCGATCGAGATCGCGCTCGAGCCGCTGGCGCCGATCGCTCGCCTGGACGTGCGCTGCGTGGACGACCGCGGGCTCCCGATCGCGGGTCAGACCGTCGAGATCGACGGCCGCTGCCGGATCGTCACCGACGCGGACGGCCGCGCCGGCATCTCCGCCGGCGCCGGCAGCGCGCACGGGCTCTCCGCCCGGCGCCCGGGTCACGCGACGGCCGGCGCCCAGATCACGGTCCCGACCGACCCCGCCGCCTTGCCGATCGAGCTCGTCCTCGCGCGCGAGGGGGAGCTTCGCGGCGTGGTCGTCGGCGCCGTCGACGACCACGCCGATCTCGTGGTCCTGCGCGGCCACGGCCCATCGCAGCGGGTCGCGCTCGACGAGCGAGGGCGGTTCACGACCTCGCTCGGCCCCGGTCCCGTGACCGTTCAGCTTCGCGCGAAGGGGGCGCGGGACATCACGCAGGCGTTCGTCGTACCCCCCGCCGGCTCGGTCGACGGCGTGTTCCTCCTCGAGCCGGCGCCTCCACCCGAGCCCGCGCCTCCACCCGAGCCCGAGCCGCGGCCCGAACCGACGGCGCCCGCCGGCGCGATCGCGGCGACCGTCGTCACCGGCATCGGCGAGCCGGTCGGCAACGTGGCCGTCTCCGCGCGCCTCTACGTGGACCTCTCCGGCCTCTCGGCGGCCGAGCGTCTGATGCACGAGATGGACCGGCCCCAGTTCCACGCCCAGTGCATCACCACGCCCGAGACGGGCGCGTGCGTGCTCACCGGGCTCGCGCCCGGCCCCTACGAGCTCCTGGGCCCCTTCGAGCCGATCGACCCGGTCGTCGTGCGCCCCGGCGAGACGACCGCCATCACGCTCATGCTGCGGCGGGAGTGATACGCGGTCGCCCCGGGGCGGGGGGCGCGGCACGGGGTCGGGTGGGGTCGGGTTGAGGGGGCGGGGCAGGGGCAGGGCCGGGGGCAGGGCCGGGGGCGGGGCCGGGGTCGGGGCGGCCTCCTTCCCTCCGACCGCGAGCCCTGATAGAATGCGGACTTTCCGTTTTCGCACTCCACCAGCCGAGGCGGTCATGGAGATCGAGACCCGATACGACCCGCAGGCCATCGAGCCGCGCTGGCTCGACACCTGGGAGGCCCGCGGCTACTTTCACGCCGAGCCCGACGATACCCGTCGGGGCGAGCCGTACTGCATCGTGATCCCGCCGCCCAACGTCACGGGCGTCCTCCACCTCGGCCACGCGCTCAACAACACGTACCAGGACGTGCTGGTCCGCTGGCGCCGCATGCAGGGCCGGAACGCGCTCTGGATGCCGGGCACCGACCACGCCGGGATCGCCACGCAGAACGTGGTCGAGCGCACCCTCCGCAAGGAGGAGGGGAAGACGCGCCACGACCTCGGCCGCGAGAGGTTCCTCGAGCGCGTGTGGGCGTGGAAGGAGCGGAACGGGTCGACGATCATCCGCCAGCTGAAGCGGCTCGGCTGCTCGTGCGACTGGGCGCGGACCCGCTTCACCATGGACGAGGGCCTCTCGCGGGCGGTGCTCGAGGTCTTCATCCGCCTGCACGAGAAGGGCCTCGTCTACCGCGGCGAGTTCCTGGTGAACTGGTGCCCGCGCTGCGAGACGGCCCTCTCCGACGAGGAGTCGGTCCCGCACGAGACCGAGGGCGGCCTCTACCGGATCCGCTACCCGATAGAGGGCGAGCCCGGGCGCTTCATCACGGTCGCGACGACGCGCCCGGAGACGATGCTCGGCGACACGGGCGTGGCCGTGCACCCGGACGACGTCCGCTACCGGGACATCGTCGGGAAGAAGGCGGTGCTGCCCTTCATCGGGCGCGAGATGCCGATCGTCGCCGACACGTACATCGACATGACGTTCGGCACGGGCGCTCTCAAGGTGACGCCGGGCCACGACCCGAACGACTTCGCGCTCGGGCGCCGGCACGGGCTGCCGATCGTCGACATCTTCACCCCCGACGCCAGGGTGAACGAGAACGGCGGCCCGTTCGCGGGCCTCGACCGCTTCGAGGCGCGGAAGCGCGTGCTCGCCGAGCTCGAGGCCCAGGGCCTGCTCGAGGGCCAGGAGAAGCACCGTCACAACGTGCCGCGCTGCCAGCGCTGCGACACGGTGCTCGAGCCGCGGCTCTCGACCCAGTGGTTCGTGAAGATGAAGCCGCTCGCCGACCCGGCCGTGGCGGTGGTGAAGGAAGGGAAGGTGCGCTTCACCCCGGAGCGCTGGAAGCCTTACTACGTCAACTGGATGGAGCAGATCCACGACTGGTGCATCTCGCGCCAGCTCTGGTGGGGGCACCGGATCCCGGCCTGGTTCTGCGAGGCGTGCGACGCCGCCTCCCTCCACGTGGAGCGCGACGGGACGAAGCGCTTCGGGCGCGACGCGACGCCGATCGTGGCGCGCGAGCGGCCGGCGCGCTGCCCGCGCTGCGGCGCCGACGGGGCGACCGCGCTCGCGCAGGACCCGGACGTGCTCGACACGTGGTTCAGCTCGTGGCTCTGGCCGTTCTCGACGCTCGGCTGGCCCGAGAAGACGCGCCCGCTCGAGGTCTTCTACCCGGGCCACGTCCTCGTGACGGCGCCCGAGATCATCTTCTTCTGGGTCGCGCGCATGATCATGGCCGGCCTCGAGTTCATGGGCGACATCCCGTTCTCGGACGCGATCGTCCACGGGACCGTGCGCGACGAGACCGGGCGCAAGATGTCGAAGTCGCTCGGCAACACGATCGACCCGCTCGAGATCATGGGCGAGCAGTCGGCGGACGCGCTCCGCTTCACGCTCATGTTCGTGACGCCGGACGGCGCCGACCCGAAGATCAACCGCGAGAGCTTCGAGCTCGGGCGCAACTTCGGGACGAAGCTCTGGAACGCGTCGCGCCTCGTGCTCGCGAACCTGGACGGGTACGCGCTCGAGAAGGACGGGGCGCCGCCCGCGCCGGAGCGGCCGGAGGCGCCCGAGGACCGGTGGATCCTCTCGCGGCTGCACGCGACGATCCGGGCGCTCGCGGGGGCGCTCGAGGGCCTCGAGATCGGCGCCGGCGCGAAGACGCTCTACGACTTCACCTGGGGCGACTTCTGCGACTGGTACCTGGAGATGGCGAAGCCGCGCTTCCGGGGCGAGAGCGGCGACGCCTCGAAGCAGGCGGCCCAGCAGGTGTCGGCGCACGTGCTCGACCGCCTGCTCCGGCTCCTCCACCCGTACATCCCGTTCGTCACCGAGGAGCTCTGGTCGAAGCTGAAGCAGGCCGTGCAGGCGCGCGGGCTCGAGGAGTCGCTGGCGATCGCGCCCTTCCCGTCGGCCGACGGGGCGCGGATCGACGCCGCCGTGGAGGCGCGCTTCGACCTGCTGACGGCGCTCGTGCGCGACATCCGCGCGATCCGGGCCAACTTCAACATCCCGCCGCAGAAGCCGCTCGCGGCCGTGGTGACGACCGGGCGCTCGGGCGGCGGCAACGGCGCGGGCGCGCCGGGCGCCGAAGGCGACGGGTCGCTCGGCGCCGTGCGCGCGCACCAGGACCTGATCGTGCGCCTCGCCCGCCTGGAAGGGCTCGAGGTCGGCGCGGGGCTCGCGAAGCCGCACGCCTCGGCGGTCGCGGTCGTGCGCGACCTCGAGGTGTTCGTGCCGCTCGAGGGCCTGATCGACGTGGAGGCCGAGAAGTCGCGGCTCCGCGGCCGCCTCGAGAAGATCGAGAAGCAGCTCGCGGGGGCGAGGAAGAAGCTCGAAGCTCCGGGCTTCGCCGAGAAGGCGCCCGCCGACGTCGTCGCAAAGGCGCGGGAGTCGGTGGACGAGCTGTCGCGGCAGGTCGCGAGCGTGAGGTCGAACCTGCGGGATCTCGACTAGCCAGCGGAGGAGGCCCCCGTGCCGCGCGCCGTGCTCGTGCTCGTCCTCGTCCTCGTGCTCGCCCTCGTCCTCGCGCCCGCGGCCCGGCCGGCGCTCGCCGCCGGGGACGACCTCTTCACCGCCCGCGACTACATCGGGATCGCCCTCCCCGAAGGCCTCTGCTTCTCGCCCGACGGGTCGCGGGTCGCCTTCTCCTTCACCCACGCCGACTTCGACCAGAACCAGAACTGGGGCAGCATCGCCGTCCTCGACGCCGGCGGCGCGGGCGGGCCCGTCGTCCCGGCCCGCGGGCCGAGCCTGAACCACGCGCCGCGCTTCTCGCCCGATGGCAAGCACATCGTCTTCCTGGCGACGACGGCGGCCGGGGATGCCGCGGAGGGCGAGGCGGAGACGTTGGACCAGATCGCCGTCCTCCCGGTCGGCGGGAGCGCGGACGACCTGCGCGTCCTGACGGAGGAGCCGGCCGGCGTCGATGCGTTCGCGATCGCGCGCGACGGCACCGTCTTCTACCTCTGCGACGAGCGCCTTCCGGACGAGGAGCTCGAGCGCCGCGCCGAGCGCGAGGCGGCGGGCTTCGACGCGATCGTCGTCGGCGAGGACCGCCCGCGCCGCGAGATCCGGGCGATCGCGCTCGCGGTCGGGGGCGATGACGACGGCGACGAGGGCCAGGACGGGGCGGACGGCTCGCGCCGCGTCTACCTCGGCGACCCGGGGATCGACGCGCTCGACGTCTCGCCCGACGGCCGGCGCCTCGTTTTCTCGACCAACTCGACCGGCAACGAGTGGGACGACGCGGCCTTCGACCTCTACATCCTCCCGCTCGGCCCGGGCGGGAAGCCCGAGCGGCGCGAGGCGCTGCGCCTCACGTCGCGCCCCGGCCCGGAGTCCACGCCGCGCTTCGACCCGAAGGGGCGCCGCGTCGCGTTCACGGCGCCGATCGACCCGGCGCTCGACTTCTCGCGCTGGGACGTCTTCGCCGTCGACGCCGAGGCGGCGCTCGCGGGCCGCGAGGCGAAGGTCGAGAACCTCACGGGCCGCGACGACCTGCACATCGTGGACTTCGCCTGGGACCCGGCCGGCTCGACCGACATCTTCGCGACCGTCGAGCGAGGCGTCGATCAGCCCCTCGTCCGATTCCGGCCCGACGGCGCCGGCGAGACGGGCGACGTCGTCGCCGGCCCCGGCCAGGTCGGCGCGTTCGCGATCTCGCCGGACGGCCGGCGCGTCGCCTTCGTCCGCCAGGACGCGCGCGCCGCGCCCGAGGTCTTCGTCGCCGAGGTCGCGCGCGGCAAGGCGTCGGCGCGCCCGCTGACGGCGCTCAACGCCCAGGCTTCCGACCGCCGCCTCGGGGCCGTCGAGGTGAAGAAGTGGCGGGCGCGCGACGGCCTCGAGATCGAGGGCCTCTACGTGCACCCGGCCCGGCCGCCCGCGGGCGGGGCGGGCGGCGCGGGCGGCGCGAAGCCGGGGCTGATCCTCGCCCTCCACGGCGGCCCGTCCGGCCGGTCGGAGCGCGCGCTCTACGACGAGTACGGGGCGCAGGTCTTCGCGGCCCGCGGTTACGCCGTGCTCCTCCCGAACTTCCGCGGCTCGTCCGGCTACGGGGACGCGTTCGGCAAGGCGAACCGCGGCGACCTGGGCGGCAAGGACCTCGAGGACTGCCTCCTCGGCGTCGACCACGTGGTCAAGGAGGGCCTCGTCGACCCCGAGCGCATCGCGGTCGTCGGCGGCAGCTACGGCGGCTACCTCGCGCAGATGATCGTCGCGAAGTCGAGCCGCTTCAAGGCCGCCGTCACGCTCTACGGCGTCTTCAACTGGTTCTCGGACTTCGGGGTGACGACGCGGCCGCACTTCGAGCGCGACTACTTCGACGGCTACTACTGGGACCGGCTCGAGCTCTACCTCGAGCGCTCGCCGCTCCGGCACGTGCAGGGGATCCGCACGCCGATCCTCATCCTCCACGGCGCGGACGACGACAACGTCCCGGTCGGCCAGAGCCGCGAGCTGTTCACGGCCCTGCGCGAGCTCGGGCGCCCGTGCCGGCTCGTGATCTACCCGCGCGAGGGCCACGGGATCTTCGAGCCGGGACACCAGCTCGACGCCTTCGCGCGGACGTTCGAGTGGCTCGACCGCCACTGCCCGGCGACGGGGCCGGTGCCCGTGTCGCCGCCGGTCGGTCCCGCGCCGGTCCCCGTTCCCGGCGGCGCCGCGCCGCCCGGCCGCCGATGACCGTCGCCCCGCTCTCGATCCGCGACGACCCCGAGCGGCGCGCCCGTCTGGACGCCGCCGTCGAGATCGCCCGCAAGGTGGGGCGGAAGGTCCTCATGCCGCGCCTGCCTCTCGGCGGGTACCGCGGGCAGCTCGACTTCAAGGGCCGGATCGACCTGGTCACCGACGCCGACCGGGCGGCCGAGGCCACGATCGTCGCCGAGCTGGCGCTCCGCTTCCCGGGCGAGGGCGTCCTCGGCGAGGAGCGGGGCGAGAGCGAGGGAACGGGCGCGAGCCGGCGGCGCTGGATCGTGGACCCGCTCGACGGGACGACGAACTTCGTCCACGGGCACCCCTTCTTCTGCGTGTCGATCGCGGGGGTGGACGACCTCGGTCCCGAGGTCGGGGTCGTCTACGCGCCCTGCCTGGACGAGTGCTTCTTCGCCGCCCGGGGCGGCGGCGCGTATCTGAACACGGAGAAGATCCCGCTCCGCGCGAGCGCGGAGGGGGAGATGATCCGCGCCCTGCTCACGACCGGCTTCGCGTATGATCAAAAGTCGTTCCCGAACGTCCAACGCTTCGGGCACCTGCTCGCGCGGAGCCAGGGCGTGCGGCGCTGCGGGGCGGCGGCCCTCGACCTGGCGTACGTCGCGGCCGGGCGCTACGACGGGTTCTGGGAGTCGGGCCTGAACGTCTGGGACGTCATGGCGGGCGCGCTCCTGGTGACGGAGGCCGGCGGGCGCGTGACCGACTACGAGGGCGGCCCGGACTGGGTGGCGAAGAGGACCCTGGTGGCCAGCAACGGGAAGCTGCACGAAGCGCTCGTGCGAGAAGTGCAAGACGCAGGTGAAATCGGTGCTTAGCCACAGAGGCCACAGAGGCCACAGAGGGAGTGGCACGGAGGAGTGCTCGCCGTCCTCGCTCCGTCTCTGTGTCCTCCTCCTCTGTGGTCTCTGTGGCCTCTGTGGCTTCGTCTCTCTTCCGACGTCGCAAGCCGTCGCCGACGAGGTCGACGACTGGCGCGCCGCCGCCATCGAGGCCATCGAGAAGGGGAACGCCGCCGAGGCCGCCGCCCTCATCGAGCGCGTCCTCGCGCGCCGCCCCGACGACCAGGAGGCGCGCTTCGGCCTCGGCGTCTGCTACTTCCGGCTGAACGAGCCCCTGAAGGCGCGGGCCGCCCTCGAGGAGGTCCTCGCCGCCGACCCGCGCCACGTCATGGCCCTCGAGGTCCTGGGGCGCCTCGACTACGACGAGGACCGGACGGCGACCGCGATCGCGCGCTGGCGCGCGGCCCTCGAGATCGACCCGGAGAACGCCCGCGTGAAGGACCTCCTGGCCAAGGCCGAGCGCGAGCACGCCGTCGAGGAGGGCTTCCGCGAGGACTACACCCAGCACTTCCGCCTCCGCTTCGACGGCGACGCCGCCGGCGCCGGCGGCGACCCGCGCGAGGTCGAGCGGCGCGTGGGCGCGCTCCTCGAGGCCGCCTACGAGCGCGTCGGCGCCTCCCTCGGCCACTACCCGCGCGGCGAGATCACGGCCGTCCTCTACGCCGACCGCACCTTCTACGCCCTCACGGGCTCGCACGCCTGGGTGGGCGGGCTCTTCGACGGCAAGATCCGCATCCCCGCGAAGGACGCGTTCAAGGCCGACGCCGAGGCCCTGCGCCGCGTCTGCTTCCACGAGTACGCCCACGCCGCGGTCCACTCCATCGCCCCGCAGTGCCCGGCCTGGCTCCAGGAAGGACTGGCGCAGCACTACGAGGGCGCGCCGCTCGACGCCGACCTCCTGCGGGGCGCCGCCGCCTCGCAGGGCCTCCTCGCCCTCGCCGACCTCGACGCCCCGTTCGTGTCCCAGGCCGACGCCGGCCGCGCCCGGCTGGCCTACGCGCAGTCGCACGCCTTCATCGAGCACCTCCTCGCCGCCCACGGGACGGCCCCGCTGCTGCCGTTCCTCGAGGCGATCGGCCGCGGGGCGGCCGTCGCCGAGGCGTTCGAGTCGGCCTACCACCGGCCGCTCGGGGAGGCGTTCGACGCGTTCCGCGCCGGGTTCGGGCGCTGACGCGACGGCCGACCCGGCGTTGCGCGCCGGGGCCCCGGAGCGCATAATCCAACCGGTCGAATAGGCGTCGTCCCTAAGGGCGAAAGGCGAGCGAAGCATGGAGCCCATGCGCTGCCCGATCTGTCAGGCGGAGATCCCCGAGGGAGAGCTCGAGTGCCAGGCGTGCGCGGGCGCCGGGGACGCGACGGTCGCCTTCTCCCGGTCCCACGTCCTCGCGCGCCGGGCCGAGGCGGCCGCGACCGCGGCGCAGGCCGCGCCCGCCGCCGGGGCCCGCAAGATCGCGAGGCGCGTGCTCGTCTCGCCCATCATCCGGCGGCCCGTGGACATCGAGGACGGGGCGTTCATCACGATCGGGCGCGAGAAGACGAACGACGTGGTCTTCCCCTCGGCCCACGTGTCGCGCGTCCACGCCGAGGTCCGCTGCAAGGGCGGGGTCGTGACCGTGAGCGACCTCGGCAGCAAGAACGGCACGCTGGTCAACGGGACGCGCGTCCTGAACCGCGTCCTCCGCGACTGCGACCGCATCACCGTCGGCTTCTTCGACCTCGTCTACCGCGAGGTGCCCGAGGGCGAGAAGTCACCGGGCTCCGACGCCCCGGGCGCCGAGACCGCCGAGCTCGTCTCCGAGGACGAGGTCTTCTACGGCGACCTGACGCGGCTCTCGGTCGTCGAGGTCGCCCAGCTCCTCGGCCAGAACCGCAAGACCGGGACCCTGACGATCGCCGAGGCGACCGGCGGGTCGCGGCGCCGCCTCCACTTCGTCGAGGGCGCGATCGTCCACGCGGAGTGGGACGGGACGGACGGCGAGGGGGCCGTCGTCCCCGCGCTCCGCGTCCGCGAGGGCAAGTTCTCCTTCCGGCCCGGGATGGTCTCGCGCGTATCCGTCACGACGTCGACCGAGCGCCTGATCTTCGAGGCCGCGCGGGCGACGGCGGCCGAGTCGGGCGGGACGGCGGCGGGCGGCGCGGGGAAGGCCTGAGCCGGTGGGCGCGGCCTCATGACGGGACGTTTCGCCGAGATGCTCGCGCGGGCGCGCCGGCCCGCCTACTCGACCGCGATCTGCGGGCACCGCGGGGCTCCCGCCGCCGCGCCCGAGAACACGATCTCGGGCTTCCGGGCGGCCGTCGACCTGCGCTGCGAGTGCGTCGAGCTCGACGTCTACCTCACGAAGGACGAGGAGGTCGTCGTCATCCACGACGCCAAGCTCGGCCGGACGACGGACCGGGCCGGCCTCGTCAGCCGGCTGACGGCGGCGGAGCTCCGGGATGTGGATGCGGGGCGCTGGTTCGGCGACGACTTCGCCGGCGAGCGCGTGCCGACGCTCCGCGAGACGCTCGAGTACCTGCGGGGGCGGGCCGTGCCGCTCATCGAGGTGAAGGAGAAGGCCTCGAAGGTGAAGGCGCTCGTGCCCCGGCTCGCCGAGACGATCCAGGCGGCGGGCGCGGGCGACGCGTGCGTCACGATCTGGCGCGAGGAGCCGGCGGCGCTCGCGCTCAAGGCCGAGCTGCCGGGGTGCCTCCACTCGATGATCGCGTTCACGTACCGGCGGGCGCGCCGCGCCATCCGCGCGGGCCTCGACGGGATCGTGCCTTACTTCCGCGTGGCGACCGCCCGGATGATCGCCGACCTGCACGCGGGCGGCCTCTTCTGCGTGCCCTGGACGGTGAACCGGCCGAAGGACATGGAGTACTTCATCGAGGCCGGCGCCGACGCCGTGATCACGGACTTCCCCGACGTCCTGCACGAGATGCTCGCCTGGCGCGACGCGGCGCGCGTCCCGGAGTCGGAGCCGACGCCGGCGTCGGACCCCGGGCCCGCGCCGGCACCCGCGCCGGCGCCCGCGCCCCGGAGTCGGAGCCGACGCCGGCGTCGGACCCCGGGCCCGCGCCGGCACCCGCGCCGGCGCCCGCGCCCTCGCCCGCGCCCTCGGCGAGCGAGGCGGCGGCGGCGTAGCCCGGCCGGCGGGGCGTCCGTCAGGTCCCGAAGAGCGCCTCGACGAAGCGGTCCGGCTCGAACCGCTGGATGTCGTCCGGCCGCTCGCCGATCCCGACGTACTTCACCGGGATGTCGAGCTCCTGGCGGATCGCGATCACGATCCCGCCCTTGGCCGTCCCGTCGAGCTTCGAGAGGAAGAGGCCGGTCACGTCGGTCGCCTTCTTGAACTCCTTCGCCTGGGCGATCGCGTTCTGGCCGGTCGTGGCATCGAGGACGAGGAGGACCTCGTGCGGGGCCGCGGGCAGCTTCTTCTGGATCACGCGCTTGATCTTGTTCAGCTCCGCCATGAGGTTCTGGTGGGTGTGGAGGCGGCCGGCCGTGTCCACGATCAGGTAGTCGACGCGGCGGGCGATCGCGGCGTCGACGGCATCGTGGACGACGGAGGCGGGGTCGGCGCCGGTCTCGGCCTTGATGATCCCGCAACCCGTGCGCTCGGCCCAGATCGAGAGCTGCTCGACGGCGGCGGCGCGGAACGTGTCGCCGGCGCAGAGGAGCACCTTCTTCCCCTGGCGCTTGAGGAGGGTCGCGAGCTTGGCGATCGACGTCGTCTTGCCGGTGCCGTTGACGCCGGCGACGAGGACGACGGTCGGCGGCTCCGACGCCTGCGCCAGGTCCACGCCCTGGCCGGCGAGCTTCCGCTTGAGGTCGGTCTTCAGGTGCTCGAGGAGGGCGTCGGCCGTGCGCGCCTTGCCGTCGCGGAAGGCCTGCTTCACGTCCTCGAGGACGGCGGACGTGACCTTGACGCCCATGTCGGCGCCGAGCATGGCCTCCTCGAGCTCGGCGATCGTCGCCTCGTCGGCCTCGCGGCCGAGGAGCTTGCGGAGCGCGAGGCCGAGGCGGGCGCGCGTCTTCGAGAGGCCGCTCGCGAGCTGGTCGAGCGCGCTCGGCCCCGGCGGGGCGAGGGTCGCGGCGCCGGCGCCGCCGCGCGCGCGGCGCGCCGCCGCGGCCGCGCGGCGCATCCGGAGCATGAAGACGAACGTGACGAAGGCGACGATGAGGACCGCGATCCAGAAGACCAGGCTCGGCCCGCCGGTCGCCGTCTCGGGCGGAGGGGCGGGGGCGGTCTGCTGGGCGAGGGCGAGGTCGAGGGAGAGGGCGACGACCGTCACGCGGATCCCTCTCCCGCGGACGCGTCGGCAGCGGATGGCGGCCGCCGGTCCTTCACCTTGTCGAGGATCCCGTTGACGAACGCGCTCGAGTTCTTGGTCGAGTACTTCTTGGCGAGGTCCACGGCCTCGTTGATCGCGACCTTGGGCGGGATGTCGTCGCGGTGGAGCAGCTCGTAGATGGCCATACGCAAGATGTTGCGATCGATGATCGCCATCCGGGAGAGCTCCCAGTTCTTCGCGACCTCCTCGATGATCCGGTCGATCCCGGGCCGGTGGGCGACCGTCCCGGCGATCAGCGTGCGCGCGTACTCGCGCACGTCCGGGCCCTCGGCGTGCTCGACCATGAAGCGCTCGCGCTCGCCCTCGGGCACGTCGCCCTTCAGGAGGTCGAGCTGGTAGAGGATCTGGAGGGCGATCTCGCGCGCCTGCGTCCGCTTGCGCATGGCCGGGCTACTTGCGCTTGCCGAGCCGGGAGAAGAGGTCGGCCATCTCGACCGCCGCGACGGCGGCCTCGGCGCCCTTGTTGCCGGCCTTGCCGCCGGCCCGGGCGAGGGCCTGGTCCATGGAGTCGACGGTGAGGACGCCGAAGAGGACGGGGACCTCGGTGTCGACCGAGACGCGGGCGAGACCCGAGGCGCACGCCGACGCGATGTGGTCGAAGTGCGGCGTCTCGCCGCGGATCAGGGCGCCGAGGGCGACGACGGCGTCGTAGCGGGCGCTCGCGGCCAGGCGGCGCGCGGCGACGGGCAGCTCGAACGAGCCCGGGACCCAGGCGACGTCGACGTCGTCGTCGGCCACGCCGTGGCGGCGGAGGGCGTCGAGGCAGCCCTCGAGGAGCTTCTGCGAGATGAGGCTGTTGAAGCGCGCGACGGCGACCGCGAACCGGCGGCCGGCGCCGGCCAGGTGCCCCTCGAAGACGGCCATGGGCTCCCCCGTGAAGACGAGCGACGCATCTTAGCACGCCCCGGCCGGGATTCAAGGGCGGCGCGCGCCCGGGCGGCGCGCGCGCGCCCGGCGGGGCCGGCCGGGGAGGGGGCTTCGACCCCGGCGGTTCGCTTGCCGGGGCGGGGCGGCGCGGCTACAATCCGCCGACCATGACCGCGCTCCAGAACGTCTTCGAACGCGACATCGCCTCGCGCGTGGGCGCGGCGATCGGCCGGGCGCCGGCCGAGGTCGCGCCGCTCATCGAGGTCCCGAAGGACGCGAAGCTCGGCGACTACGCCTTTCCGTGCTTCACGCTGGCGAAGGCCCTGCGCAAGGCGCCGCCCGCGATCGCGAAGGAGGTCGTCGAGAAGATCGCGGCGGCCGGGCGCTCGCCGCTCTTCGGCGGGGTCGAGGCGGCCGGGCCCTACGTCAACTTCCGCGTCGACCCGGGCGCCTTCGCGCGCCTCGTGCTCGAGGCCGTGCGCGAGCAGGGCGACCGCTACGGCGGCACGGACGAGGGGCGCGGGCGCACGGTCGTCATCGACTACAGCTCGCCCAACATCGCCAAGCGGTTCCACGTCGGACACCTGCGGACGACGGTGATCGGGGCGGCGCTCTACCGGATCTTCGCCGCGCTCGGCTACAAGCCCGTGGGGGTCAACCACCTGGGCGACTGGGGCACGCAGTTCGGGCAGCTCCAGGCGGCGTGGAAGAAGTGGGGCGACGAGGCGCGGCTCGAGCAGGACCCGATCGGGTACCTGACGGAGCTGTACGTCCGCCAGAACAAGGCGGCGAGCGAGGACCGGGCGGTCGAGGCCGAAGGACGGGCCTGGTTCAAGCGGCTCGAGGAGCGCGACCCGGAGGCCCGGGCGCTCTGGCAGCGCTTCCGCGACCTGTCGCTGCGCGAGTTCCAGCGGATCTACGACCTGCTCGAGGTCAAGTTCGACAGCCTCGCCGGCGAGTCCTTCTACGAGGACCGGATGGAGGCGGCGATCGAGCGGTGCCGCCAGGCCGGGATCGTCGACGTCGGCGAGGGCGGGGCCCTGATCGTCGACCTGAAGGCGCGCCTGGACCTCGACGTGCCGCCGTTCATGCTCCGGAAGAGCGACGGGGCGACGACCTACGCGACCCGCGACCTGGCGGCGGCCCTCTACCGGCTCGAGACGTACGACCCGGCGCGGCTGCTCTACGTGGTCGGGCTCCCGCAGCGCGACCACCTCTGCGCGCTCGCGGCCGTCGTCAAGCTCCTCGGATGCTCGGTCCCGCTCGTCCACGTCGGCTTCGGTCACGTCCTCGGCATGTCGACGCGCGAGGGGACGGCGATCCTGCTGGACGAGGTGTTCGGGCGGGCGCTCGACCTCGCGCGCGCGACCGTGCGCGAGAAGAACCCCGAGCTGCCGGCGGAGCAGGTCGACGACGTGGCCCGGGCGGTCGGGATCGGGGCGATCGTCTTCAACGACCTCCGCAACGACCGGGTGAAGGACGTGACCTTCAACTGGGAGCGGATGACCGCGTTCGAGGGCGACACGGGGCCCTATCTCCAGTACACGCACGTGCGGCTCTGCGGCATCCTGCGGAAGTTCGCCGACGAGCGCGGAGAGGCGGCGGGCGGGGGGGCGGGCGGTCGGGGGACGGACGCCGACCCGGCCCTGCTCGTCGAGCCCGAGACGAAGACCCTGCTGCGGGCGATCGAGATCTACCCCCGGCGCGTCTCGTCCGCGGGCGCCGAGGCCGAGCCGTCGATCGTCAGCCGGCACCTCCTCGAGATCGCCGCCGCCTTCAACGCCTTCTACCACGCGCACCGCGTGGTCGGCGCCGACACCGAGGCGCTCGAGCGCGCGCGCGTCGCGCTCGTCGAGGCGACGCGGACGGTGCTCGCGAACGGGCTCAGGCTCCTCGGGATCTTCCCGCTCGAGCGCATGTGAGGCCGGAAGAGCGGCGGGTCATCGCGCTCACCGGGGTCGCGCACGCGCACGACCACGTCGTCATCTACGTCCTGCCGCCCCTCGTCGCCGTCATCACGCGGGACCTGGGGCTCACGGAGCCCGAGTTCGGCGGCGTCGTCGCGGCCATGTCCTTCGCCTTCGGCTTCGGGGCGCTGCCGGCCGGGCTCCTCGAGGACCGGATCGGGGCGCGGATCGTCCTCCCGCTCTTCCTCGGCGGCGCGGCGGCGGCCCTGACGGCGGCCTCGTTCGCGACGACGCCGGCCGGCGTGATCGCCGGTCTCATCGCGCTCGGGGCGGCGGCGAGCCTCTACCACCCTTGCGGCCTCTCGCTGATCACGCGGACGGTCGGGGCGACCGTGCGCGGGCGCGCCCTCGGCTACCACGGGATCGCCGGCAACGTGGGCGAGGCCGCCGCGCCGTTCCTGATCGCCGGCCTCGCGGCCGGCCTCGGCGGCTGGCGCGCGGCCTTCCGGGTCCTCGCGGCGATGTCGGCGGCGCTCGCGGTCGCGACGGCGCTCGGCCTCGCGCGCGTCGCCCACGCCGGGGGCGGGCACGCCTCCGGCTCGCCCGGGCCGGCGCCGGGCACGTCCGCGCCGGACGCGCCGGTCCCGGACGGGCCGCGGCCGGTCGAGGCGTCCGCCAGCGCCGCGCGCTGGCGGCTCGCCCTCCTCTACCTCGGGCTCGTCCTCGTCGGCTTCTGCTACCGCGGCGCGCTCACCTACCTCCCGAAGCTGCTCGCGGACCGGGGCGGCGACATCGTCGGCCGCCTCTTCCCGAGCGGCCCGACGAAGGGCGGCGTCCTCGCCTCGCTCGCCCTCTCCGCCGGCATCATCTCCCAGTACGCGGGCGGCCGCCTCGCCGACAGGCTCCGCAACGAGCCGCTCTCGGCCGTCCTCTGGGTGGGCGTCGCCGCCTCTCTCCTCGCCATCGGCCACGCGGGCGGCGTCGGCGTCGTCCTCCTCGCCTTCGCCTTCGCCTTCTTCTATTACGGCCAGCAGCCGGCGACCAACGCGCTCGTCGCCCGCTACACCTCCCTCCGCGTCCGCGGCCTCGCCTACGGCCTCTCCTTCAGCGCCTCCTTCGGCGTCGGCGCGCTCGGCGCCGCCTTCGGCGGCTTCGTCTGGCAACGGGCGGGCGACGTCGGCGCCGTCTACCCCGCCCTCGCCGCCTTCGCGCTCGTCGCGGCGGTCATCTTCGGCGTGCTGTCGCTCCGCCGGGCGCCGGCGTGACCCTTGCGCGCGCCGGCGGATGCACGCCTGGCGTGCATCTGGGCCTCCTTCGAGCTCGGAAGGGCCCTGGATGCACGCCAGACGTGCATCTGGACCTGCCATGGACGGCCCCAAGCCAGATGCACGGCGCGCATGCATTTGGGGCCTTCTCGGCGCGGAAGGAGCCTCAGATGCACGGCTGGCGTGCATCTGAAGGGCTCGCCTGGGGCACGGACCGGAGCAGACGGCGACAGAGGCCCGGATCCCGGATGAGCGTCCGGGCCATGCGGACAGCCTGGTCCGGCGCGAACTCCGCGAGCCGCGAAGTCTGCGAGCGCGAGCGGCCGAGGAAGGGCGCGAGCTGCTCCCGATCGTAGGCCTCCAGCACGCCCAGCCGGACGAAGACGCCCCGCGCCGCGCAGAGCGCGGGGCTGCGGCCCGGGCCCGGAAGGTGGCTCGTCGGCAGGCCGTAGGTCTGCGCCGCGGCGGCGAGGATCAGAGGCGGACGGACGGTGGGGACCGGGACGGGCTCGAGGTCCGCGAGCGGGGGAGGCGGGTCGCCCGCCGCCCAGCGCGCGTGGGGGCCGACGAGCGCGAGGGCCCGCGGGACGGCGGCGAGGCCGTGGTAGCTGAGGCCCGAGAAGGCGCGCTGGCTGCTGAAGGGATGCTCGATGGGGGAAAGGGGCGCCTGCGTCTTCAGGGGGTTGTCGTGGACGTAGCGGATCGCCCGGGCGAGCTCGCAGGCGTCGACCTTGCGCGTGAACTCGACGTGGCCGCGAAGGGCGCGCGTGGCCCGGCCGCGGTGTCGGTTCTGGAGGCGGGTGTAGGCGACCATGGCCGCCTGGAGCGCGTCGGGGGCGTACGCCGGGCTGCCCTCGACGACGACGTGGATGTGCGTGTCCATGAGGCAGTAGGCGAGCACGGTGGGGGCGAGAGCCCGCTCGACCTTTTCCAGCAGCTCGTGACGGTCCTCGTCGGTGTCGACGAGCCGGGACGAGCCCCTGGCGCCCGCGGTGAGGTGAAGGGCTTCCATGGGACCCGACCTTACCAGGAGGGTCCGACACGAGTTTTGGGCTTCGTATGGGTAGCGAGGTCAGAAGGGCAAGCCGACCTTGACCTTGAAGGAAAAGGCCCAGTCCTCGGGGGTGTGGGCGACGGGGTTGCCGGTCGCCCGGACCACGATCGTCGAGCCGGGCTTCGCCTCCGGGGCGACCGTGAAGGCGTACTCGACGCGGATCGACGCCCCCTTGAGGCCACGGGGCGGCAGCTCGAGGGGCGTGCGCGTGGCGACGAGGGCCCCGGGCGGCTTCACGCGGATCGCGCCGAGGCCCTGGGTGACGTCCTCGGCGGTCGTGAACTTGAGCGTCTCGCCCGGGCGGAGCGTGCCCGTGATCCGGGCCAGGCGCTTCCCGGGGGAGGGCACGTGGCCGAGGGCGATCGCGCCGGCGGCCGGCGGCGGCGGCTTCAGGCGCGGGAGGATGATCCGGAGGTCGGCCGCCGGGGCCCGGTCCTCGGCGATCTCGCGCTCGAGGGCGGCGACGAGGGCGTGCTGCTCCTCCGCCGCGAGCGGACGCCACGGCTTCGACCGGCCGGTGGCGTCGCGCTCGGTCAGGTCGAAGCGGCCGTCGCCGGTCACGCGCACGGTGCCGAAGCGGCGGTCCCTCCCGAACGTCCCCGAGATCCACGTCTCGCCGTTCTCGAACTGGTCGACGACCGTCGTCCGGAAGGAGCCGAGCGGCCTCGCCCCGCCCCCGGCCTCCGCGGCGAGCGCGCGCGCACCGCCCCGCTGAACCCCGCCGATCCCCATACGTCCTCCCACCCCGCGCCCCCTCAGCCCTCGAGGAGCGCCGCCAGGCCGTCCGGCAGCTTCGGCCCGATCAGCGGCAGGTCGAAGGACGTCTTGCCGCCGGGCTCGCGCCGACCGGACGCGCCGTTCTCGAAGTCGATCTGGTTCCCGGAGATGCCGTTCCCCGAGTCCGTGATCCGCAGCACCGAGCCGAAGGCGACGTCGAGGCGCGTCGCCTTCGCGTCCGGCGCGTCCTTGAGGACGATGTCGATCGCGAAGGGGTCCTCGACGATCGTGTAGCTCACGCGCATGACGGGCTGCGCCTGGCCGGCGAAGAGACCGCTGCGGGCCGCCTTGAAGAGCGTGAACTGTCGGGTCGGGAGCACGCCCTCCTGCCCGACGACGGTCGTCTTCACCCGGCCGCGATCCGTCCCCATGGCGAGCGCCGTCTGGATGCCGCCCTCGAGGAGGAAGAGGTTGTCGGCCGACGCGCCCTCCGCCACGAGCCGCACCCGCACCAGCGGCCGCCCGCGCAGCGCCGCGTGCTTCTTGACGAGGCGCTTGATCTTCTCGCGGACGAAGTCCTCGTTCACGCCGGCCTGGGCCTCGAGCGTCAGGTACTCGCGCGCCACGAGCCAGGCGACGTAGTCGGGGATCACCTGGACCTCGACGCGCAACCCGCCGGCGTCGATGCGCCCGCGGTTCGAGGCCGAGACCGCGCGCTCGTACGCCAAGACGGCGGCGCGCGCGGGCAGGGCCGGCGGCTTCGGCGGGTCGTCCGCGCGCGCGACCGGCGCCGCGCCGGCGACGACGACGAGCGTGACGAACGCGACGAACGCCACGGCGCCCGCGGCCACCGGGGCGGCTGCGAGTCGGCGCACGAGGACCATGAAGCTCTCCTCCGTCTTCGCCTGGAGCGTACCTCGGAAACGGCCGGTCATCAACGCGAGGGCCGAAGGGAGGGCAGGGTCCTTGACCTTGCCGCGGTGCGGCAGCCATAACGGTTCCATGAGGACCCTGGCGCTCGGCTCGAGGGAGGTCGACCTCCCCGTCGACCTCGTCCCCGTGGCCGAGCGAGCGGCCGTCGCCCGGGTCCGCCGCGACCCGACCGTCCGCCGGCCGCTCGAGGCGAGGCGCGTCCGGGCGCCGGTCGCCGCCTTCGAGCGCCTCCTCGCGGACCTGCCGCGGGCCGCGAGCCTCGTCGAGCGCATCGGCGCCGGCCGCTACGAGATCGCTCCTGTCGGCGGCGGCGCCGCCCCCGGCGGCTCCTTCACGATCGACGACCGCGACGGCGCCCACGCCCGGGTGGACCGCGTCCACGACGCTCCGGGCGAACGCATCTACCTGGCGCGCGGGTGGATACGCGTGCGCCCGCTGCCTTCCGTCGCCGGGACCGGCGTCGTCGTCCTTCGCTTCGAAGGCGACGGCGACGGGGCGACTCGCGTGGGCGGCCAGATCTTCTTCCGGGTGGACAGCCGGGCCCTGCACGCCATCGCGCGCCCGCTGGCGCGCCTGCTGCGGGCCGTCATCGACTGGAAGGTCAAGCGGCTCCAAGCCGCGGCGATCGCCGCCTGCGAGGCGGAGGCGGCGGCCGCGGCCTCCGCCGGGCCCGCCTACACGCGGGCCGCGGGGAACCGCTCCGGGTAGAACATCTCGAGCAACCGCAACAGGTTGCGGCCGTCGATGAGCTCGATCTGGCCCATCTCGGCCGCCGCCTCCCAGGCCTCCTTGCTGAACGACCCGGTCGTGGCCAGGATGCCCTTGATCACCCCCTCCTCGTGCTTCACGACCTTGCGGAAGCTCTGGACGCGCTCCGACGGGACCGGCGCGCCGTCGTAGGCCTCCTCGCGCACGAAGTGGACGAAGTACGTGCCGCCCACCATGGGCATGGGGTTGCGGCAGCGGAAGGCGTCCGTCTCGGGCGTCGGGTCGTCGGCTATGTGCTCGATGTCGACGAGGCCGAGCTTCGCGAGGAGCCCCGCCTTCTCGTCGAGCGACCGCTCGATCGGCTCGAGCGCCGCCCGCGCGAGGGCGCCCGTCGGCGGGGCGGCGTCGCCCTCGGCCGCCTGCTCGCGCGGCTGCGGCACGCGCCCCATGAGCAGGATCAGGACGAAGCCGATCGCGATCGCGATGAAGGCGATGAAGATCGGCGCGAAGGCCAGCACGGGCAGGGGGATGTCGAGGCCTGAGAGGCCGACGGGGCCGATCATGTCGTTCGCCCTTCCTTCGACTCCTTCGAGTCGAGCAGCAGCGTGACGGGCCCGTCGTTGACGAGCTCGACCTGCATGGCCGCGCGGAAGACGCCGCGCGCGACGAGGACGCCCTGCGCCGCGAGCCGCTCGCAGTAAAGGTCGTAGAGCGGCGCCGCGACCTCCGGCCGCGCCGCCCGCGTGAAGTCCGGCCGCCGCCCGCGCCGCGCGTCGCCTTGCAGCGTGAACTGCGAGATGACGAGCACGGCCCCGCCGACGTCCGTCACCGAGAGGTTCATCTTCCCGGCGTCGTCGTCGAAGCAGCGCAGGTGGGCCGTCTTCTCGGCGACCCAGGCCGCGTCCCGCTCCCCATCATCCACGGAGACGCCCAGCAATACAACGAGCCCGCGCTCGATTTCGCCGGCAACCCGCGCCGGCGCTTCCTCGAGCACGAGGACGCGGGCCCGCGTCACTCGCTGGACGACGGCGCGCACGGGCCCGCCCTCACCCTAACCCTCTCCCGGAGGGAGAGGGGAGGCGGGAGCGCCCTTCTCCGCCGCCGGAGGGGGGGGAGCCGGGGCCCCTTCCTCGGTCATCGGCCGCAGGAGCGGGAAGAACACGACATCGCGCAGGTTCTCCTGCCCCGAGAGCAGCGCCACGAACCGGTCGACGCCGAGCCCGAAGCCCGAGATCGGCGGCATTCCGTACTCCATGGCGGCGATGTAGTCGGCCTCGAAGACCATGGCCTCCTCGTCGCCCCGCTCGCGCGCCGCCGCCTGCTCCTCGAGGCGCCGCGTCTGGTCCACCGGGTCGACGAGCTCGCTGTAGGCGTTCACGATCTCCCAGCCGTTGACGACGAGCTGGAAGCGGTCGACGATCGCCGGGTCGTCGTCGTTCCGGCGGGCGAGCGGCGACAGGTCGGCCGGGTGCTGGATCACGAACGTCGGGCTCGTCACGTGCGGGCGCGCGACCTTCTTCCAGAGCGCGTCGATCAGGTTGCCGCGCCCGAGCTTCAGGGCGTCCTCGAGCCGCACGCCGCGGGCGGCGATCTCGGCGCGGAGGGCGTCCGCCGTCTCGTGGCGCGCGAGGTCGACGCCGCACCGCTCGCGGATCAGCTCGCGGATCGAGCGCCGCGGCCAGTCGCCCGAGAAGTCGGTCTCGACCCCGCCGAACGAGACCCGGAGCGAGCCGCGCGTCGCCTCGAGCACGTGCTTCAGGAGCCGCTCCGTGAAGCCCATGTTGTCGACGTAGTTCCAGTACGCCGCGTACCACTCGAGCATGGTGAAGTCCTGGAGGTGCGACGGGTCCATGCCCTCGTTGCGGAAGCAGCGCGCGATCTCGTACACGCGGTCGTAGCCGCCGACGATGAGCCGCTTCAGGTACGTCTCCGGCGCGATCCGGAGGAAGACGTCCATGGCGAGCGAGTTGTGGTGGGCGACGAACGGCTTCGCGAGCGCGCCCGACGGATGCGGCATGAGGACGGGCGTCTCGACCTCCTCGAACCCGTGGCGGTCGAGGAACGCCCGGAGCTCGCGCACGACGGCGCTCCGCAGGCGGAAGCGGGCCCGCGTCTCCTCGTTCGTCGAGAGGTCGAGGTAGCGGTGCCGCCAGCACAGCTCCTGGTCCTTGAGGCCGTGCCACTTCTCGGGGAGCGGGCGCAGGGCCTTGCCGAGCAGGCGCCACCGCTGCACCTTCACCGTCAGCTCGCCGGTCCTCGTCCGGAAGAGCGACCCCTCGACGGCGAGGAAGTCGCCGACGTCGATCAGGCGCAGGAAGTCCTTGTAGCTCTCGGCGCCGACGTCCTTCTGCGAGAGCGCGACCTGGATGCCGGCCGAGTGGTCCCGGAGCTGGCCGAACGTGAGCTTCCCCATGTCCCGGAACGCCATCAGGCGCCCCGCGAGCCGCAGCACCGCCGCGTCCGCCGGCGGCCACTCGCCGGCGGGCGGGGCGGTCCGCTCGCCCTCCGTCCGGGCCTCGGCGACCGAGTGCGTCCGCTCGTAACGGTCGGGGTAGGGGTTCACCCCACGGGCCCGAAGCTCGTCGAGCTTCCTCAGCCTGAGCGCCCGGATCTCGCTCGCGCTGTCCGCCATGAGAATCATTCTCCGAGAGACTTTGCGTGAAAGCCCGCACTATACCACCTGCCCCGCGTCCTTGAAAGGCTCGCGGGCGGTTGTCATCCTGCCCGCCATGGGAATCCTCAGCTCTCTCTCCGACGAGGTCGCGGCCGTCGTCGGCCGGATCGGTCCGTCCGTCCTCCACATCCACGCGCTGCGCGAGCGCCGGCCCGGCGTCGCGAACGGCTCGGGCGTGCTCGTCTCCCCGGACGGCCTCGCCCTCACGAACAGCCACGTCGTCCACGGCTCCATGGGCATCGAGGCCGAGCTCGACGACGGCCGCACCGTCCTCGCCGACCTGCTCGGCGAGGACCCGGCGACCGACCTCGCCCTGCTCCGGCTCTCGGGCCAGGCGGCGTACCCGTTCGCCGAGCTCGCCGACTCGAACGCCCTGCGCGTCGGGGACTTCGCGATCGCCGTCGGCGCGCCGTTCGGGCTCGCCCGCACGGTGACGGTGGGGATCGTGAGCGCGCTCGGGCGCTCGCTCGACAGCCACATCGCGGGCCGCCGCATCGAGGGCGTCATCCAGACCGACGCCCCGCTCAACCCGGGCAACTCGGGCGGGCCGCTGCTCGACGCCGCCGGCAAGGTGATCGGCATCAACACGGCGATCTTCTTCCCGGCGCAGGGGCTCTGCTTCGCGGTCCCGTCGAACACGGCCTCGTTCGTGATCGGCGAGGTCCTCGCCCACGGGCGCGTCCGCCGCGCCTACCTCGGGGTCGCGATCGAGGAGGTCCTGCTGCCGGCGCGCCTCGCCCGCGAGAACGGGCTGCGCGCGGCGCGCGCCGTCGCCGTCCGCACGGTCGAGCCCGGGAGCCCGGCCGACCGCGCCGGCGTGCAGGCGGGCGACATCGTCTTCGCCCTCGCCGGGACGCCCGTCGAGTCCGTCGCCGACCTCCACCGCCTGCTCGACCACCGGGTGATCGGCGCCACGCAGCCGCTCGAGGTCCTGCGCCGCGGCCGCAAGGCCGCCCTCACCGTCCGCCCGGGCGAGGCCGCCGTCCCGGCGCACTGAGCTTGACTTCGCCTCCGGGCGAACGTTAGGATCGCCCCTCCACCCAGGAGGGGACAGGGGACATGGGCGGCCACGACGACCACGGACACGGACACGGCGGCGCGGGCCACGGCCACGGCCACGATCAGGGCCACGGCCACGATCGCGGCCACGCGCCGGCGGCCGCCGCGGGCGGCGACGCCCACGCGCACGACGAGGACCCCGCGCACCACGGGGAGCCGCCGTTCGTCAAGGACGAGCCGTTCGGCCCGCCGAAGAAGATGGTGCCGGTCGGCGACGGCGTCGAGCTCGCCTGCCTCGACCGCGGCGAGGGACCCGCGATCCTCTTCCTGCACGGCTTTCCGACGTCCGCCTACCTCTTCCGCCACGCGATCGAGGAGCTCGAGGCCTCGCACCGCTGCGTCGCCCCCGATCTGCTCGGGCTCGGCGACTCGACCGGCCCGGCCGACGCCGATCTCTCCTTCCCCGCCCAGGCCGAGCGCGTAGCCCGCCTGCTCGACACCCTCGGGATCCCCGAGGCGACGGTCGTCGGCCACGACCAGGGGGGCGGCGTCGCCCAGCACCTCCTCGTCGTCGCCCCCGAGCGCGTCGCCCGCCTGGCGCTCGTCGACTCGATCGCCTTCGACAACTGGCCGATCGCGGTGACGCGCCGGCTCGGGCGCCTCGCGCGGTCGCGCATCCTCTTCGACCTCGCGACCGAGACCGGCCTTCTCCGACGCTTCGCCGGCTCCGCGAGCGGCCTGCGCGCCGGCGTGCACGATCCGGCGGCCCTCACGGACGCCGCGATCGACGAGTACCTCCGGCCGGCGGTCGAGGGCAACCTCTTCTTCCGCGACGCGCGCGAGCGGATGCGTCGCTACGCCGCGCAGTTCTGCTGCGTCGAGCGCCCGTCCACCCTCGACTGCGTCGACGCCCTCAAGGCCTTCACCCGGCCGGCCCTCGTCGTCTGGGGCGCCGAGGACCGCTGGCTCTCGGTCTCCTGGGCGAAGAAGCTCGCCGACACGATCCCGGGCTGCCGCCGCCTGGAGCTGCTCGCCTTCTGCGGCCACCTCGTCCCCGAGGAGCAGCCGAAGGCGCTCGCCGGCTTCATCGCCGAGCTGATCGCCGCGCCGGCCGAGTCGCCGGCGACCGAGGCGGCGACCGTCGAGGGCTAGCGGGCGGGGGCGCCGGCGCCGGCGCCGGCGCCGGCGCCGGCGCTCTCGAGCCGGTCGCCGTCGGGCGCGCCGGCGCGGGGCAGGTCGACGCGCAGCCGGAGCTCGCGCCCCGCCAGCTCGGCCGAGGCGCGGCCGCCCATCGCCTCGGCCAGCGTCTTGACGAGCGGCAGGCCCAGGCCGACGTGGCGGGTGCCGTCCTCGTGCGACGGGTCGGACCGCCAGAAGGGCTCGAAGAAGTGGCGGAGCGCCTCGTCGTCGAGCGTCCCGTCCGTGGTGTTCGCGACGACCAGGCCGACGAAGCGAGCCTCGGGCCCGGCCCGCACGGGCTCGACCCGGACCCGGATCCGCCCGCCCCGCGGTGTGTACTCGACGGCGTTCTCGAGCAGGTTGGCGAGGACCCGCTCGAGGAGCAGGGGGTCGACCTCGGCCGCGATGTCGGGCGGGAGCTCGTCGTCGAAGTCGAGGTCGCGCTCGCCGGCCCGGCGCTCGAGCCGCCCGAAGACCCGCTCGAGGACGTCGCCCACGGCCGTCGGGCGCGCGGCGCCGGCCACGGGCAGGCCGGCCTCCGCCCGGGCCAGCAGGAGCAGGGTCGTGACGATCCGCTCCATCTGCCGCGCCAGCTCGCCCAGCTCGGATGCCGCCGCGGCCGCGACGTCGGGATCGGCGGGCCAGCGCTCGGTCAGCTCCGCCAGCGTCCTCAGCTCGGCGATCGGCGTCCTCAGCTCGTGCGCCGCGGACGAGGTGAACCGTCGCTCGCGCTCGAAGGCGGCCTCCAGCCGGGCGAGGAGCCCGTTCAGCGTCTCCGCGATCGGCCGGAGCTCCGCCGTCCGGGGCGCGTCGAGGCGCCGGCCGAGCGAGCGCGCGCCGATGGCCGACATCGCGCCGGCCAGGTCGCCGACCGGCTGCAGGGCCGCATGGACCGTGCGCCGGATCAGGACGAGCCCGAGCGCGACGAGGGCCAGCGACCCGAGCGCGAAGCCCGTCGCGAGACGCCGGAGCGAGGCGCGCACGACCTCGTCGCCCCCGGCGACGACGAGCGCGAGCTCGGGCGGGCGGGCGTCGGCCCGGACCGGGGCCTCGAGGACCCCGCCCGGGCGGACGAGGAAGATGGGCGTCCCGCCTTCGCGGCCGCCCCGCACCCGGTCCGCCTCCGGAACGAAGCGGAGGAGGACGGCCCGTCCCGGGCGGCCGTCGGGGAGGACGATCGGCCGGCGGTCCCCGCTCGCCCACCCCGCCGTCCGCGCGAGCTCCCGGCCCTCGAGCGAGCGCGAGCGGGCGACGACCTCGCCCGATGCGAGGCGCAGCTCGAAGTAGTCGGGGCGCTCGCCCGGACCGAACTCGGGCATGAACTCCACGGGGAGGTCGAGCTCGATCGCGCCGTTCTCGAGCTCGACGAGGGCGGCGACCGTCTGCGCCCGGGTCGCGAGGTCCCGGTCGAGGTTCGCGTAGAGGATCCGGCGAACCCCGAGGTACGTGGCGCTCCCGGCGACCGCCAGGAGGACCAAGAAGGCGAGGAGGAGCCGTCGCCCGAGGGACCCCTCGAGGCTCACGCCGGCCAGGGCCGGCCTCAGGCGCTCGCCGGGACCGCCAGGCGGTACCCGAAGCCCTTCCTCACGTCGATCAGGTCGCGGCATCCGGAGTCCGAGAGCTTCCTTCGAAGGCAGCGGATGGCCGAGTCGACCGCGTTGCTCTCGAGGCGGCGGTCGCCCCAGACGTGCTGCTGCAGCTCGAGACGGCTGACGGTCTTCCCCTGGTTGGCGACCAGGTACTCGAGGACCGCGTACTCCCTTCGCGTGAGCGGCACGGCGCACCCCCGGAAGGAGACCTGCCGGGCCGCCGTGTCGACCGTCAGGTCGCCCACGGCGCGGTGCGGATCGCGGGCGTCGTAGCGCCGGCGGACCAGCGCCTCGACGCGGGCCACCAGCTCGTCGAAGGCGAAGGGCTTGACGAGGTAGTCGTCGGCCCCGGTCCGCAGCCCGCGGACGCGGTCGAAGACGGTGTCGCGCGCCGTCAGGACGAGGACGGGGGTCTCGACGCCGTCCCTCCGCAGCCGCCTGAGGACGTCGATCCCGTCGAGCCCCGGGAGAGCGAGGTCGAGGACGATCGCGTCGTAGTCCCGCGTCTGCCCGAGGACGAGGCCTTCCTCGCCGTTGCCGGAGACGTCCACCGCGTACCCGAGCTTCCGCAGGCCGAGGGCCAGCAGGTCGCGCAGGCGCCGCGAGTCCTCGACGATCAGCAGCCTCACGTCAGGCCTCGCTCGCCGTCATGGCGGGCTGCCCCCGGCCGGCCCGCGCGATCCCGTCACGAACGTCGCCTCCGACTCGGTCCGGTTGCCGGAGGCCGAGACGACGATCACGACCAGCTCGTACTCCGTCTCGTCGCTCAGGACGCCGGGCGGAACGGCGAACCCGGAGGCGGAGGGCGGGAAGGTCGCCGCTAGGACCTGGGTCTCGCCCTCCTCGATCTCGACGACGATCGCCTGCGCCTCCGGGACGGGCGCCCACGCGATCTCCACCTGGTCCGGGTGGACCGGCGCGAGGAAGCGGTCCAGGAGCTCGGGAGCGGGGAGGAGGTCGAAGACCAGGGCGGCGGTCGCGAGGAGAAGGACCCCGTCCGCCGTCACCCCCTCGATCCGGTAGATGCCCTCCGGAAAGGCGCGGCCCGGCCCGGGCTCGGCGTGCGCCCGGACCTCGTTCACGCCCACCGCGGCGCCCGGGCCGGCCTGCTGGTCGAGCACGAGCCGGCCGTCCGGGTCGAAGACCGAGAGCCGGCGCAGGCCGCGGCGATCGGCGGCCTCGACGATCAGCTCGGCCTGCAGGGCGGCATCGACGGAGATCCGGAGGGCGACGCGCTCCGGGACGGACGGATCGACCGTCGAGTCCGCGCCGGGCAGGCCCGACGCGCCGGCCGCCCCGGTCGGGCCGCCTGAGGCGGCGCCCCCGCCACCGCAGGCCGGGCCGTAGAGCCCGAGCGCCCCGAGCAGGAGCAGGCCCCATCCGTGACGACGGCCGGCGCATCCCATCTCCGGGTCCTCCTCCAGACCGCCAACGGTCGGTATCCAAGCCTACCATCGAACGCGCCGGGCGGCATTACGGGATCCTTACGCCGGACCGGCCGGGCCGGCCGGGCCGGTCGAGGTCCGGTCCGGGGGATCAGGGAGCGGGCGGCGGCGTCGGCGTGACGGCCGGCGGCACGAGCGGCCCGGAGTAGGCCGCGATGGGCCCGGACTCGAGGCGCGTGGGGGTCGGCGGCGGCGGGGCGTCGAGCGGCACCATGGGCGCGACCATGACCCGGTTGCGCCCGGACTGCTTGGCGGCGTAGAGCGCGCGGTCGGCGCGCTCGATCAGCGACTCGCGCGTCTCGCGCGGCAGGAGCTCGGCGCAGCCGACGCTCGCGGTCATGCGAAGCTCGCCGTCGGCCGCCCGGAAGGCGTGCTCCTCGACGGCGCGCCGGATGCGCTCCCCGACGCGGCCGGCGACCTCCAGGTTCGCGCCCGGGACGATGATCGCGAACTCCTCGCCCCCGTAGCGGGCCACGGTCATGTCCGACCGCACCGAGCGCTTGAGCAGCCGCCCGAACGCCTTCAGGACCTGGTCGCCGGCCTGGTGCCCGCGCGTGTCGTTGACGCGCTTGAAGTGGTCGAGGTCGATCATGATGAGGGACAGCGGCTGGCCCGTGTAGGCGGCGTTGCGGACGGCGACCTCGAGGCGCTGGAAGAAGTGACGCCGCACGTAGACCTTCGTCAGGACGTCGATCGTCGCCTTCTCGTACAGCTCGGCGTTGGCGAGCGCGATCCCGGTCTGGCTCGCGAGGATCTGGAGGAGCTCGAGGTCGTTGCCGCTGAAGGGCGCGCGCGAGAGCTTGTCCGTCACGCAGAGGCACCCGATCGGCTGCTGGCGGCGCTCGACGTCCTCCGTCTGGGCGAAGATCGGCACGATCAGGAACGAGTCGCTCTGGTAGCGCGCCTGCGCCGGGTCGCGCGCGTCCGGCTCGAGGGAGATCGGGGGCCGCCGCGCCGAGGCCGGGTCCTGCGACCAGGTGTTCTCGTCGTCGCCGACCACCGTGCCGCCCGCCGGCGTGTCGGCCCCGAAGGCCGTGGTCGAGCCGACGGTCGCCTCTCCCGGGAGGGCCGCGGCGACCGATGCGCCGCCGCCCGGCCCGCCCCCGAGCCCCGCCGGCACGCCGGGCGGAGGCGGCGGGAAGTCCGGCAGGGCGAGGCGCGACGTGATCGAGGGGTCGAAGTCCGGCTGCCTCGCCGGGGCCGGCCCGAACCCGTCGACGGACTCGGGACCGGCGTCCCCGGCCGTCGCCGCGGGGAGGTGCCGCGGGACGTCCACGGCGCCGATCGTCGTCCGCAGGTCGACGCCCGCGCCTCCGCCTCCGGTCCCGGGCGGTGCGCCCGGCGGCGGCGTCGCCCCCGGTCCGGGCGCGGCCGCGAGGAAGTCGCGCACCGACGGGACGAGGAGCGGCTCGCCCGTCTCGATCACGCGGCGCGCGAAGCGCAGCCCGACGCGCGAGCGGTCGAGGGCGGTCGCGAGCTCGCGCGTCATCCCGACCGCGTACTGGAGCTGGAGGCGGGGCGACTGGCCGGGCCGCGGGTGGTCGGTCTCGCGCCGCAGGATCACCGAGCCCTTGGTGCACCCGAGGAGGCTGCAGGCGGCCTTCACGGCCTCCTTGAGGATCCGCTCGCGCTCGAGGAAGGATGACAGGCGCTGCGTGGCCCGCGAGAGGAAGATCAGGCTGCGGCTGTACTCCTGGCGGCGCTTGTAGGCGCGCGCGTTCTCGATCGCCGTCGCCGCCTGCATGGCGATCGCGGTCATGAGGTCGAGGTCGCCGTGCGTGAAGGCGCGCGACCGCGCGGCCGTGTCGAGCTGGATCACGCCCAGGACCTTGTTGTCGCGGACGAACGGGACGCACATGACGGAGCGGATCGAGGCGCTGGCGATCGACTGGCCCAGGCTGAAGCGCTCGTCGGCCATGGCGTCGATCGAGATCACGCCCTCCTTCTTCTGGAAGGCCTCGCGGATGATCGTGCGCGAGATCTCGAGCCCCTCGCCCTCGCGCGGCGGCGCGACCGCCCCGCGGTACTTGGACGCCATGGGCTTGAGCTTCCGGTCGTCCTCGTCGAGGAGGAGGATGAAGCCGCGGTCGGCCGGGAAGACCTCGAACACGATCTCGAGGATGCGGTCGAGGAGCTTCGGGAGCTGGATCTCGGAGCTGATCGCCGTCGCGATGCGGTAGAGGGTCGCGAGCCGGCTCTCGGCCTTGCGCTGCCCGGGCTGCCCGGGCTGTCCGCCCGGGCCGAGACCCGGGACGAGCGGCATCGCGGTCTCGGACGTCACCGGGTCGAACAGCTCGATCACGGAGTCGGCGCTGTCGTAGATCGCGCGCCGCCCCGTGACCGACATGAGCAGGTCGTCGGCCGAGATCGACGGCGCCTCGACCGGCTTTGCGCGCGGGGCGGGGGCCTCCTCGCTGAAGACGAGGGTCGTGTCGGCGATCGTGATCCAGTCGCCGTGCTGGAGGCGGCCCTTCTTCTGGACGACCTCGCCGTTCACGAGCAAGGTCTTGCGCGGCTCGAGGTTGAGGATCTCGTAGCGGCTGCCGTCGCCCCGCCGGATCTCGGCCTGGCGCTCGCTCGCCCGCCGGTCCTCGAGGACGATCACGTTGGCCCCGGCGGTGCCGATCGTCGCGCGGTCGGTCACGTCGTAGGTGCGGCCCCGGTTGGGGCCTTCGACGACGATCAGCTGGGCCAAGGACGGCGCCTCCCAGGCTGCATTTTACCTCATGGGACGGACCTCCGGCAAACCGAGGTCGCGCGAGGGGTAGCGCTCGATGGGCGAAAGGTCGGCCGGCGGGGGCCCGGGGCCCCTCGTCGGGCGTCTACCGGAGCTCGAGCAGGTAGCGGGCGACGAGGTCGGCGTCCTCGCGCCCGAAGGGGAAGGCCGGCATGCGGATCGCGGGGTACCGCGGCTTCTCGGGACCGGGGTTCCGGTCCGGGTCGAGGACGTGGTCGCGGAGCCAGGCGCGGGCCTTCTCCTCGTCGCCGCCGAAGCGCGCCACGACGCGGCCGCCGACCCCGTCGAGCGGCGGACCGTTCGATCCGCCGGCCCCGCCCAGGCGGTGGCAGTCGCGGCAGCCGGCGGCGGCGAAGAAGCGCTTGCCCTGCTCCTCCGGAGGGAGCGTGGGATCGACCTTGGGGCGCGGCGGCTTCGCGGCCGCCGGCTCCTCCCCGACCCCCGCCCCGGCCCCGGCCCCGGGCCCCGCCCCCGTCCCCGCTCCCCTCGCCGCGATCCGCCCCTCGCACCGCGAGAGCGTCAGCAGCGCGAACGCAGTCGCCAGCGTCGGGTCGTCCTCGTTCATGACGTTGACGGGGTTCGACCAAGACCCGTCGGGCTGCTGGCGGTGGACGAGCCAGTCGGCGATCGCCTCGGCCCACGCGACGGGCTTGCCGTCGCGCCCGGCCGGCGCCGGCTCGCCGTAGAGCCAGAGCGCGTCGGCGAGCGACTGGAAGTAGTAGAAGAGGATCCCGCGGTCGAAGGGCACCGGCGGGGGGGGACGGTCCTCGGTCTCCCCCCCGAAGCCCGGGTTCACGCGGACCTCGAAGCGGGTCCCGAGCCAGGCGGCGGCGGCCTCGACGTCCGGGTCGCCGCGCCTTCGCCCCGCGTGCAGGAGCGAGCGGAGGCCGTCGGCCGTCGCCGAGCCGTACGAGCGGAACACGGGGTCGCCGCCCGAGGGCGGGAGGTCCGTGCCGGCCTTGCTCGTTCGCGGCGAGAAGGCGAAGCCGCCGTCGTAGCGCGCCTTCTGGGCCGCCGGGGCGCGGTCGGCGAGGTTCTGGGCCCGCCCGAGGAAGACGAGCGCCCGCTTCATGGCCGGGTGGTCGGCCGGCAGGCCGCCCGTCCCGAGCCCGTCGACGACGTAGCTCGTGATCGACATCTCGGCGCGCAGGGTCTCGACCCCGACGTCGCCGTCGTTGTAGTTCCAGGCGCCGTACTGGTAGTCGTAGTCGGAGAAGCCGAGCGGGTCGGCGAGCTGCTGGGCGACCAGGAAATCGCGCAGGCGTGCGATCTCGGCCGCGTGGCGCCCGGCGTCGAGCTCGGCCAGGGCGGCGAGCGCCAGGGCGCTCGTGTAGTTGCGGAACTCCACGACCGCGCCCGGCTGGCCGACCGAGCCGCGCTCGTCTTGGAGCGAGACGAGGTGGGCCGCCCCGCGCCCGGCGCTCGCGGCGAAGCGCGGACGCAGATCGGCGGGCAGGCGCGCCAGCGCGCGCACGGCGAGGGCCGTGAGCGGGGCGCTCGGCGTCCCGGGCGGGCCGTCGAAGTGGGGGAAGGCCCCGCTCTCGAGCTGGCGGCCCGCGAGCCAGGCGGCGCCCGACTCGAGGGCGCGGCGGGCGAGCTCGCGGACGTCCTTCTCGGCGGCGACGACCGCGACCTCGACCTCGGCGGGCTCGGCCCCGGCCGGGCCGCGCCGGCAGCGGAGCGTCAGCCGGTCCCCGACGGCCAGCGCCTTCAGGCGCTTCGCGAGGTCGGCGGCCTTCGCCGGCCCGGGCGCGCCGTCGATGGAGACGATGACGTCGCCCTCGCGGAGGCCGGCGGCCTCGGCGGGGGAGGTGGGGAGGGCGCGGCGGACGACGACGCCGCCGTCGCCGTCCCGGAAGAGCAGCCCCACCCAGCCGGGACCGGGGGCCGCGGCGGCGGCCGGGGGGCCCGGCGGCGGCCCGGGCGGCTCCGGCGCCTCGAGGGGCGGCGGGGCGGCCGGGGTCGCCGGCCGCCCGGGGTCGTCCTCGGCGCAGCCGGGCCCCGGGCCGATGAGGCCGACGAGGCCGAGGAGCCCGAGGAGACTCAGCAACCGGCGCACTGGGATCCCGGCCCGGACCGGCTCACCTGTCGCCTTCCTTCGCCGGGGCGGCCGGCGGCGCGTCCAGCACCTTGAAGCTCCGGCAGATCCGGTCGAAGTCCTTTTCGAAGTCCTTGAACCGCCCCTTGGGCGCGATGCAGAGCACGGAGTACGTGCGCTTGTACCACCGACAGAAGAGCACGTAGTCGCGGATCTGGAACGTCTTGCCGCCGTCCTCGGTCGTGTAGACCATGTCGTAGCCCGGTCGCGACCCCCGCGGCATCGTCTTGTCGTCGGCCTGGATGGGGTGGGCGGAGACCTTCTTGTACCCCGGCCAGCGCGCGCCGACCATGACCTCCGTCAGGCGGACGAGGTCCTGGCTCCCCTCGGCCTCCGGGAAGTCGCGGATCTCGACGGCGACGACGGCCGAGTCCTTCGTCGCCTCGCCGGCCGGCCGCAGGCGCAGGCGGACCGCCGGCGAGAGCAGGGTCCGGTCGAAGAGCCACGCCTCGCCCGGCTTCTCGATCGCGAACTTGCTGATCTTGCTCGTGTACCGGTCGCCGTCGACGTCGCCCTCCTCCGGCGCCGCGATGTCCGTGAGCTGCCACGGCTCGGAGGCGCACCCGAGGTCCGCGTCGATCCTCGCCACGAGCTCGTGCATGCGCGCCCGCATCGTCTCGCGGTCGAACTGGCGCAGGCTCGCGACCCGCTCGGGGACCGGCCGCCCGAGCTCCTGGTAGACGTCGGCCGCGCACGCCCCGTACCACTTCTCGAAGGCGACGAGCAGGCTCTCGATCCCTTCGGCCGCGCGCGGGTTGTAGGGGACGAGGACCATGCGCCGGAACTCGCGCCAGTCGAAGCGCGCGGTGGCGAACATCTCCTCCCAGAACTCCTGGGCGAACCGCTCCCACTCGCGCTCGAGCTGGCGCACCTTGTCGGCCGGGATCTCGCCCTGGTTCTTCTGCTTCAGGATCTTCGCGTGGTCGATCGAGTAGCTCGTCTGCTGGGCGAGGGCCAGGTAGACGCGCCGCAGCAGCGACATCGTCCCCATCATCTTCTTGCGGACGCGCTCCCGCTCGAGCGGCTCCTTCTCCTTCTCGCCGAAGTAGCACTCCCGCTCGCCCGCCCGGATCGAGAAGCCGGGGCCGAGCTTGCCGAGCACGGCCGCGGTCTGGCTGCGGGCGCGGAACTCGACGCGCACGACGTACATCCCCGGCAGGACCTTCTCGCGCACGGGCCCGAGGTGCGCCTCGAAGCGGCCGCCCGCGACCGGCACCTCGCGGTAGAGTCCGGGCGTGTCGTCGAACACGAGGCTCGCGTGGACCGTCGCCCCGTCCGGGAGCGGCGCGGTCCCGACCGCGCGCAGGGCGAGGCCGTCCTTCGTCGGGGCGACGGCCTCGACGGCGATGGCGGGGGCCTCCTGCGAGCGCGCGACGACGGGAAGCGCGACGAGGACGAAGGCGGCGAGGGCGAAAGCTCTCATGCTCAGCGCTCCGCAAACAGGGAGAGGACCTGGGGACGGCCGAGGATCGTGACCGTCACGTCGTCGAGGAACGCGGTCGCCGAGAGGGGCGTCAGGTCGACCGCGTTCTCGAAGGCGACCTCGTAGAGCAGCACGCCCGCGGTCGGCCCCGTCGCCGGCAGGCTCTCGACCGGCCCGCCGGCCTCCGGGACATCGCGCAGGGAGGCGGGCGTCGCCCCGGCCCGGAGCCGCACCGGGAGCGCCTCCGCCCCGAGCGGCGTGCGCTCCCAGCCCTCGGGGTAGCGCGCCGTGTACGAGACGGTCCCGATCGGCGCCCCCGCCGGCACGACGAGGATCGCCCCGCGGAAGCGCGCGGGCTCGAAGCGCGTCGAGCGGTAGCGGTCGGGCGGCGGGAACCCGCGCTCGGGGTGGTCGTCCGTCTGCGGGTCGGCCGCGAAGCGGAGGTCGTCGACGGTCGCGTTGGCGAACCGCTCGATCGGGCCCGCCTCGAAGCGCCCCGTGCGGTGGACGTCGGCGGCCGCGGGGTTCTCGTAGCGATAGCCCCCGACGAAGACGCGCTCGACCGGCTCGTTGGACGCGATCCGGAAGCGCCGCACGCGCGTCGGGTTCGTGCCCTCGCGGGCGGCGAGCGAGAAGCTCCAGCCCGCCGGCCGGCCGTCGATGAAGAGGCGCTGCCGGATCCCTTCCTCCCAGCGCACGAAGATGTGGTGCCACTCGTTCGGCCGCCAGTCGGAGATGTCCGCGAGCTCCTCCGACCACGCGAGCGGGTAGGGCGACGACGACGGGTCCGGGTGCCCGAAGAAGAAGCGGGTGCTGACGATCCGCGAGCCGTAGCGCTCGAGGCGCCAGGCCACGCCGGCGACGTCGACGCGCGCGTTCTGCATCGGCGCCGGCGGCTGCGGGTGCCGGACGCTCGCGTAGACGAGCGCCTCGTCCGACCCCTCCTCGGGCGCCGCGGGCAGCTTCACCCAGAGCTCCGCCGAGCCGGCGTCGAGGGGCACGTTCGCGGCCGTCTCGTAGGAGAGGTCGCGGGCCGTCTCGCCGGGCGGCGCCTGCCGCCAGCCGAGCGTGCCGTCGCGGGCGATCCCGCCGCCGGCCGCGATCGACCGGTCGGCGACGCGCGTGCCCGCGTTCGCGGGCGCGCCGGCGGCGAGGTCGGCCGGGAAGCCGAGCCGGAAGGTGGCGGCGAACGAGGGCGCCGGGCCGGCGGCGAGCGACGCCCACTCGGGCGAGAGGCCGACCTGGCCGTCGAAGGGGGACGCGTCCTCGGCCCCGTAGGTCGTCGAGCCGCGCGCCTGGGCGAGCGCCTCGAGGGCCTCGGGGTAGGTGACCGCGAGGTCCGGCGTCGCCGCCGGGTCCGTCGTCGACCCGACGCCGGCGACGGCCCGGTAGAAGCCGGCGTCGATCTCGAAGTCGCGCTGCGTCGTGCGCCGGACGACGTCGAAGGCGCGCACGGTCGCCGCGACCCGGCTCTCCGACTCGATCGAGCCGTCGGGCGCCAGGACGCGGCCGATGGCCTCGACCTCGAAGTGGCCCATGGACGAGAAGCAGAGCTCGGTCGTCCAGTGGACGAGGTCGGCCTTGTCGACGGCGCGGAAGAGCGGCGCGTTCGGGCTCGAGCAGCGGAGGCGGGCGTTCGGGTCCGCGTTGGCGAGGAGCGCGGACGCCTGGTCGGCGGCGATCACGCCCGGGGCGACGAGGGCCTCGGCGACGAAGGCCTCGACGTCGCGCCAGGTCCGGAAGGGGCCGCGCGCGGCGCGCCGCTCGAGGACGAGGTCGGCGATCCGGGCCGCCTGGTCGTCCCCGATCTCGGCCGTGAGCGTCAGCTCGGCGCGATGGACGCGCGTGTCGTCGCGGCGCACGACGGCGGCGTCGTCCGGCACGAAGCGGAGCGCGTAGCCGCGGACCCCGGCGAAGACGGCGGCCAGGACCGGCGCCGGGGCCGTGTTGATGCTGACCGGGTAGCGCGGCTCGTGCCCGAGCTCGAGCGGGCGCGGGAACTTGGGCTCGAGGGCGGCGTCCGGGGGCGCCGGGCGGAGCGTCGCCTCGTCGCGCCAGCCGTCGACGCTCACGAAGTCGCGGAGGACGCGGAAGCGCCGCGCGCCGAGCGCCGGCACGCGCTCGAGGTCGACCTCGCTCGCGAAGCGTCCGCCGGGCAGGGCCGCCCGGTAGGCGAGGATCGCGTCGGCGGTCGCGAGGTCGGGGACCGGGTTCTCGAGGCCGTAGCTCCTCGCGATCTCGCGCCCGAGGACGACGAGCGAGCGCGCGAGCGAGGGCTGCGGCCCGTTGACGTTGAGCTGCGAGGCCGAGTCCATCACCTTGACGATGTAGGTGTCGCCCTCGGGCCGGAACTGGCCGCCCAGGATGCCCGAGACGACGCGCCCGTCGCGCGTGCGCGTCTCGTAGCTCGGGTGGCGGGCGCCGTCGAGGTCGAGGCCGTGCCCCGGGCGCGACCCGTCGTTCGAGCGGAAGAGCCACGGCGGCTCGGGCGAGTCGACGGCGTCCCCGCGGGCGGCGGCGCGGACCTGCGCGACCGCGTGGGAGACGCCCGCATCGGCCAGGAAGCGGGCGCGGACCGAGGACACGTAGCCCTCGCTCGCGCGCCGCTCGATCCCCATGAGGTTCACGAACGCGACGGCGAGCAGCACCGTGAGCGTGAGCACGCCCAGGACGACGACGAGCGCTGCGCCGCGCGTGCGTCGCGTACGTCGCAAGACCGTCCTCCCCCACCCCCGAGACCGAGTATAGCCCGGGACCCGGCCCCGTGGGTCACGTCCGGAAGGTAAAACAACTGTCCGATCCCGACGAGCATTTTTTTTTTCCTGCACGGGGAAGGGCGCACCGAGGCTACGTCCTCATGAGGGGTGTGAGCGGCGGTCGCCGGCGCGGCCGTCGCCATGGGGCCATACGGACGAGGAGGTGAGCCCGTGACACGCGTCTTCGCTCTGGCCGCGTGCATCGTCTTGGTAGTCGCGATTCCCGCCCTGGCCTGCAACGGCCACGAGGTGCGGGCGACGAACACGCTGAACGACATCTACGGCGATCGGGGAGACGTCACCGTCGAGGCGACCGGGGACCACTACATCCGCGTGACGCTCGGCGACGGCACGTCGCAGACGTTCCACAGCACCGACGAGGCCATGGTTCGCCAGGCCATCAACTTCATCGAGGGCCGCGGGACCCCGGCGCCGCGCGAGGTGGTCGAGGACTTCGCGGGGTAGAACCGGAGCGAACCGCGCTCCTCGGACCCGGAAGCACCGAGACGACGAGAGGACACGGAGGTCACGGACCTCCGTGTCCTCTTTCCTTTTCGCCGAAATTGACCCCAAGGAGGTACTGACCCCATCGCGACTCCGCCCTACTCTTCCTTCCGAGAGCAGGGGGAGGTCGACATGAGAGCGAAGGCGACCTGGGCGGCCGGTGCGGGGATGATCCTCGCGATCGCACTCGGGCGAACCGCGATCCCGAACCCCGGGGACAACGTCACGATCCCACCGGTCGAAGGCGACGCCGCCGGCGCGGCCCTCCGAGGTTCGGCGGCGACCCCGGCTGCGGCTCTGGAGGCCTTTCGAAACCTGCCGCTCCGCTTCGAGGAGAACCGGGGGCAGGCCGGACCGGAGGTGAAGTTCCTCGCCCGCGGTTCCGACTCCGGCCTCTACCTCACCGCCGGCGGGGCGGTCTTCGTCTTCGGGGGGCGTGCCGTCGCCGCGGCGGAAGACGAGCCCGGCGACCGGCCCGCCTCTCCGACCGTGGTCCGGATGGAGTTCCTCGGCGCGAACCCCGATCCGGAGGTCGCCGGCGTCGAGCCCCTGCGCGGCAAGATCAGCTACTTCCGCGGAGACGACCCCTCGAGGTGGCGGACGAACGTGCCGACGTTCGGCCGGGTCGTGTACCGGGACCTCTATCCCGGCATCGACCTCGCGTACTACGCGAAGGGGCCGCAGCTCGAGTACGACCTCATCGTCGCTCCGGGGGCCGTCGCGAGGGTCCGATGGCTGAAGGGGTCCGGTGACATCGCAGACTAACCGAATCGGACCGATTCGGTTAGCCTGCGGGCCGCGTGGGGCAGCGCCCCTCATGAGGAACGCGGGGCTAGGGGCGGCGGGAGAGGCCCTCGAACCTCGGATCCTTCACGAGCTTCTCGAACGCCGGGTCCTTCCGGACCGCCTCCCAGTCCCGGAAGCCGTGCTTGACCGCGTCCTCGAGGTTCCGGAACGCGCCGTCGAGGTCCCCGTTTCCGGCCCGGACCGACGCCGCCGCGAGCGGTCCGAGCGGCGACCGCGGGTCGAGCCGGTGGGCGCGCTCCGCGTCGCGCAGGGCGTCCTCGGACCGCCCGAGCCGCTGCTCGAGGAACGCGCGCATGACGTGGGCCGGGGCGTGGCGCGGCGAGAGGGCGATCACGCGGTCGAGGTCGGCGACGCCCTTCTCGGCCTCGGCCCTCAGCTCGGGGCCGAGGATCGTCCCCGGCGCACCCGCCGCCGGCAGGACCGTCGCGAACCGCAGCCCCGCACGGATGAAGAGGGCGGCGCTGCTCTCGGGCGCGGTCGCCAGGACCTCCTCGACCTGGTCGCCGAAGGCCTTGATGTCGAGGCCCAGGTCCCCGAGGCGGAAGATGATGCCGTAGCCCGGGTCGGACTCGCCCGGGTCGAGCTCGATCGCCCGCGCGTAGTCGAGGCCGGCGTCGAGCGGCTTTAGCGACTGGAAGCGGACCTGGGCGCGCACGCGCCAGGCGTCGGGAAAGGTCGCGTCGGCGGCGATCGCCTCGCTGAGCTTCGCCTCGGCCTCCGCCAGCCGCTTCTGCTCGATCAGCGGGAAGGACGCCCGGTAGGCCTCGATCGCCTTCGCCCGGTCCGCGCGCCTCAGCTCGTCCCGCCGCGCGATGTCCGCCCGCGCCTCGTCGGGGCGGCCGAGGGCGTCGAGGACGCGCGCCCGGAGGTCGAAGGCGTCGGCGTTCCGCGGGTCGAGCGGCAGCCCGCGGTCGAGGTCGGCGAGCGCGAGCTCCGCGGCCTCGGCCGACCGGTTCCCCGACTCGAAGGCCGCCTCCGCCCGGGCGAAGAGCGCGTCCGCCCGGTCGCCGGCGATCGAGAGCGCCTCGTCGCAGTCGCGCCGCGCCTCGTCGAGCGCCGTCCGCTGCTCCGCGGGCGAGACGAGGTCGCGGGCGATCCGGAGCCGGATCCGGGCCCGGAGGGCGAGGGCGTCGGCGAAGGCCGGGTTGGCGTCGCAGGCGGCCGTGGCCGCGTCGAGCGCGTCCTTCAAGGCGGCCACGCCGCCGCGCGCCTCGGGCCGGAAGAGCGCCCGCGCCCGCTCGTGGTGCGCGCGGGCGTAGCGCGGGGGCTTGCCCTCGACCCCGGGCGCGGCGATGGCCGCGCAGCGCGCGAACGCCCGGAGCGCCCGGTCGGCCGCCGCGTCGCCGGCCCCGCGGACGAGGTCCTCGCCCAGCCGGTAGAAGGCGGCGGCCTCGGCGTCCGGGCCGATCTCGGGCGCCTTCGCCTCGAGCTCGAGCGCCTCGAGGTACGCCCGGGTCGCGGCCTTCCGGTCGCCCGCGAGGAGCCGCGACCGGCCGAGGTTCGCCGCCGCCTCGGGGTAGGCGCGGCCGGCGACGAGCCCGAGCGCCGCCTCGAAGCGCGCCGCCGCCTCCGCCGGCCGCCCGCGCTCGAGCCGGACGAGCCCGCGCGCGTTCTCGACCGCCGCCGGGTGGGCCCGGAGGTCGAAGGGGGCGACGCCCGGCGGCGGCTCGATGAAGGGCTCGTTCCGGCCGGCGGCCGCCTGGACCTGGCGGTCGGCGGCCTCGAGGTCGCGCTCGGCGGCGTCGTGGTCCTTGAGGGCGATCCGGAGCCGGGCGCGCGCCACCCGGGCCGCCCCGAGGCGGGCGTCGAGGTCGAGGGCGCGGGCGTAGGCCGCGAGCGCGTCGGCCGTCGCCCCGCGCGCCCGGTAGAGCTCGCCCAGCCGGAAGGCGGCCTCGGCCAGCTCGGCGCGCCGCCCGCGCCCCGTCGCCCGCGTCGCCTGGACCCTCTCGAGGGCGGCGACGGCGGCGTCGGCCGCCTCGGGGTCGAGCGTGCGCAGGGCGGCCCGGGCCACGAGGATCGCCGCGGCCACGTTCTTCGGGTCGCGCCTCTGGGCCTCGCGCGCGTCCTTCAGGGCCTGCTGGTAGAGGGCCTCGCCGAGCGTCTCGTGGCGGAGCGCCCGGCGCGCGTCGCCTAAGGCGAGCGCCGTCCGGCTGCGGGCGACCAGGCCCTCGGCCCCTCCCTTGACCCCGTCCAGGAGCGCGGCCGCCTCCGTCGCATCGCGGAGGGCGAGCCCGGGCGAACCGCGCGCGAGGTGGGCCTCGGCCCGCAGGATCAGGGCCGGCGCGAGCGTCTGGTCGATGCGGACGACCTCGTCCAGGTCCTTCAGCGCCTCCTCGGAGCGCGAGGCGGCGAGCGAGCAGGCGGCCGCGCGCAGCCAGGCGCGGGCGAGGAGCGTCAGGCGCCCCGGCGCCGGCTGGAGGGCGGCCGCCCCGCCGCGGGTGGAGGCCGCCCGGGCGCGGTCGCGGAGGGCGAGGAAGTCCTCGCGGGCCTCCCGGTAGCGGCCGAGGGCCTCGAGCGCCTCGGCCCGCCCGATCTTCGCGTCCTCGAGGTCGCTTGGGTCGGAGGCGGCGCTCGAGTCCTCGAGCTCGAGCTCGCCGCCGGGCTCGCTCCCGCCCTGGCCGCGCGCGGTCGCGGGGGCCCGCGCCTCGGCCTCGGTCGCCAGGGCGATGGCCTGGTCGAAGGCGTCGAGCGCCTCGGCCGGCCGGCCGGCGTCGAGGAGCAGCCAGCCGCGGCCGGACCAGGCCGCGGCCGACCTCGCGTCGTGGCGGAGGGCGAGGGCGAAGGCCTCGAGGGCGGCCTCCATCGAGGCCGGTCCCTCGGCCCCGAGGGCGCGCCCGCGCTCGACGTGGATGTCGCGGAGGAGGGGCGCGAGCTCGCGCGCCCGGGCCTGGTCGAGGAAGCGGCGCGCCTCGGCCGCGTTCTCGTCCTTGAAGGCGATCGCCTCGAGCCAGCTCGCCTCGGCGGTCGCCGCGGCGGCCGCGTCCTCGAGGAGGCGCACGGCCTCGCCCGGCTCCCCGGCCCGGGCCCGGGCGGCGGCGCGCTGGCGGAGCGCCTGGGCCTCGGCCCTCGCCGACTCGACCCGCTTCTTGAACCCGTCGAGGTCGGCGGCGACGGCCTGGGCGCGCTCCCTCTCGGTCCGCGCGGCCCGCACGTAGAGGGCGATCCCGACGGCGATGGCGATGGCGGCGACGGCCGTCAGGGCGGCCGCGGCGATCGGCCCGTGACGACGGATCCGCCGCACGGCGACCGAGATGCGACCCGGCGGGCGGGCGAGGATCGGCTGCCCGTCGAGCTTGCGGCGGATGTCCTCGGCCAGCTCGAGCGCCGTCGAGTAGCGGTGGCCCGGCTCCTTCGCCATCGCCTTCTGGCAGATGACGTCGACCTCGGCGTCCACGGCCGGGTTCAGGCGCGTCGCCGGCGTCGGGTCGTCGGAGAGGATCTTGTGGTAGACCTCGATCGTCGTCTCGCCGTCGAACGGCAGGACCCCGGTCAGCATCTCGTAGAGGATGACGCCGATCGCGTAGACGTCGGCGCGCCGGTCGATCCGCGCCTGCTCGCCGCGCGCCTGCTCGGGCGGCATGTAGAACGGCGTCCCGACGGCCGCGCCCGCCTTGGTCATGGCCGAGGCGTGGTCGATGTCCTTCGCCAGCCCGAAGTCCGTGATCTGCGGGCGTCCGCCCTGGTCGAGGATGATGTTCGGCGGCTTCAGGTCGCGGTGGATGACGCCGTTCTCGTGGGCGTGGTGGATCGCGCGCGCGACCTGCTCCGCGATCTCGAGGGCGCGTCGGCCCTCGAGGGGGCCGGCGTTCAGGGCCTCGTCGAGCGGCCGGCCGTCGATGAGGTCCATGGTGAAGTAGTGGCGGCCGTCCACGCAGCCGACCTCGTGGACGGGGACGATGTTCTCGTGGGAGAGCTTCGCCGCCGCCTCGGTCTCGCGCTTGAAGCGCTTCACCTGCTTCTCGGTCGCCTGGGCCCCGTCCTTCAGGACCTTCAGGGCCACGATCCGCCCGAGCTCGCAGTCGCGGGCCCGGTAGACGACGCCCATGCCGCCGCGCGCGATCTCGGACAGGATCTCGTAGCGCCCGAAGAGGCGGCCGAGGAGGCTGTCGAAGATGTCGCCGGCCGGGACGGCGCCCCCGGGCGAGGCGTCGGGCTCGACCGGGGTCTCGAGCGGGGAGCCGGAGCCGGGCGCCGCCGGGGGCGCGCCGGCGCCGGGAGCGGGGGCGCCGGGAGCGGCGCCGGACGACGCGGAGGCGGAGGAGCCGTCGGGGCCGCCCGAGGCGCCCGAGCCGCTCGATGGCGGCGGCACGAGGTCCGGCGGCCGGTCGAGCGCTTCGGACGTGGCCGATGACGGCGCCGGCAGGATGGGCACGGGGCCGACCGGCGACTCGGGGCCGGCGCCCGGGATCACGGGCGTGCCGGTCACCGCCTGGATCAGCGTCCGGATCGCCCCGGACGAGAGGCCGGCCGGGGACGCCGAGGGGGGGACGATCGTCGGGCCGGAGGCGGACGGAGCGGGCTCGGGGGGGGGAGCGGGGGCGGGGAACGGGAAGGGGGCGGGGGCGGGAACGGAGGACGGGTCCTGGGCGGGGGCGACGCGCCCGCCGGGGCCGCCGCCCGGGGCCGCCAGCGCCCCGCCGCAGCGCGGGCAAGCGATCGCCCCGCGCGCCGGCCCGAGCGGCACGAGCGCCGGCCGCCCGCAGGCGGCGCAGAGCGCCAGGCGGGCGTCCACCTCGTTCTTGAGCGCCAGGAACTCGCCGACGTCCAGGAAGCGCTGCTTCACGAGGACCTGGCCGAGCGAGAGGCGCTTCCCGATGGCGGCGAGGTCCTGGAGGGCGGTGAGCGAGTGGCGCACCTCGGCGAGCGAGACGAGGCCGCGGTCGAGCGCCAGCCGGGCGATCGCCCGGTCGGCGTCCTCGACGGGCTCGGCCCGGGGCGGCGCCGCCGCGGCCGTCGCCCCCGCCGCACCCGTCGTCGCCGGGCCGGCGGCCCGCCCCGGGCCGCCGCCCGGGAGGGCGAGGACCTCGGGCGGGAGCGGCGGCGGCGGCAGAGGCGGCGGCGCGATCTCGAGCTCGGGCTCGGTCGGGTCGGGCGCCGTCGGGGCGGCGTCGCCGCGCCGGCGCTCGGCGTCGACGGCCCGGTCGACCTCGCCGCCGAGCCGGGCGGCGGCCGCGAGCCGGCGGACGACGTCGTTGAAGGCGGCGACCAGCTCGCGCTGCTCCGCCCTCGTGATGTAGCCCTCCTGGCAGAGGACGTCGGCCAGGCCGAGGCCGCCCGGCGGGGCGCCGCCGGCCTCGAGCGCGAGGCAGCGCTTCACCTGATCGCGGCTGACGAGCCCGCGGTCGAGCGCGAGCTTCGCGAGCAGCTTGTCCGACCTCGAGAGGGCCACGGCGCGCCGATTATACCGTGTTTTCCCGGCGCGGGCCGGGGGTCGGGGTTCGCCTTGAAGTCGGGGGGCCGGCGTGGTACAAAGCTCGGGGCCGTATGCCCCTTGGATCGGAGGTCGGCTCGGGCCGTGGCGATCGAGGTCAAGTGCGCCTGCGGGCGGCACGTCAAGGTGCCGGACGACCTCGGCGGCGAGAAGGTCCGCTGCGGGAGCTGCGGGCGCGACATCCCGACGCCCCCGCCGGAGGCCCTCGCCCGGACGGCCAACGCCGAGACGGATGAGATCCCGAGGATCCGCGGCGCCGCCGAGGAGGAGACCGACCCCGAGGGCGTCCCCGAGCCGGCCGCCATCCGCGCCCTCCGCAAGGGGAAGAACACGCCATCCGGGGAGCGCCCGGCGGCGGCCGCCAAGGCGTCGGCCGAGGACGGCGGCGGGAAGGCGGCGATCGCCGAGGTCGAGGAGGCCGACGAGGCCGACGAGGCCGATGGGGCCGATGGGGCCGATGAGGCCGAGGACGACGGGCCGGCCGGGGAGGCCGGCGAGGGCGCCGGCCCGGCGCGGGACGCGAGCCTCGAGGACACGGAGCCGGTGCCCGACCCGACGCTCGGCGGGCGGCTCGCCGAGGCCGAGGCGAAGCGCGACGCGACGGCCCTGGAGCCGGGCCGCTGCAAGCTCTGCGGGCTCCGGAACCGGCCCGACGACATCATCTGCCAGGGGTGCGAGACGGACCTCGTCTCCGGCGAGCCCCCGAAGCTCGAGCGGCCGGCCCGGACGTTCTTCCAGCGCTACGACGTCCGCTGGTTCATGCTGGCGGGGGTGGCCCTCGTGGTCGTCGCCATCGGGCTCGGCATCCGGGCCGCGATCCGCGCCGGCGCGGACCGTCGCGCCGTGGCCCGGGGCGAGGAGCTGCTGACCCGCGGCGACCTCGGGGGGGCCCAGGCCGCGTTCGAGGAGGCCCTCGGCTACGACGACTCGAACGCGGACGCCGAGACGGGCCTGGCCGACATCCGCCTCCGGCGGGGCGAGACGGCGAAGGCCGCCGAGCACGCGCGGCGCGCCATCCACCAGCGTCCCGAGGGCTCGGCCCGCGCCCGCACCATCCTCGCCCGGGCGCGCCTCGCCGACCACGACGCCGCCAAGGCCCGGGACGAGGCCGTGGCCGCCGCCGCCGCCCTCGAGGAGGCCAGGCGCGAGGCCGACCGGGCCCGCGACGAGGCGCCGGACCAGCCCTCCCTCAAGCACGTCCTCGGGCACGTCCGCTTCCACCGCGGCGAGAGCGCCGAGGCGCTGAGGCTCTACGACGAGGCCCTGCGGACGGACCGGACCTCGCCCGAGACGCCGCTCACGCTCCTGCGCCGCGGGCTGATCCTGCTCGAGCTGGCGCGTCCGGGTCAGGCGCGGACCTTCGAGGACGCCGAGCGGGCGCTGAGGGACGCGCTCGACGCGAGGGCCCCCGAGGCCGACGTCCGCGAGGCCCTGGGCGATCTCGAGGCGCGGCGCGGCGCCGAGGGCCGCGAGCGCGCGCTCGAGCACTACACCCAGGCCCTGAGGGTGAGCCCCACCCGCCCCCGCACCCTCTTCAAGCTCGCCTGGCACTTGAGGCTCGAGAAGCGGTACGAGGCCGCGCTCGAGGCGCTCGAGAAGGCGCGCGGGCTCGTCCCCGAGGACGCCGCCGTGCGCAAGCTCGAGGGTCAGGTCCTCCTCGACCTGGGCGACCCCGAGCGGGCGCTCCGGAGCTTCGACGAGGCCGACCGCCTGCGCCCGCGCGACGCCGAGGTCTACGACCTCCGCGCCCAGGCCTGGCTCGCGCAGAAGCGCCCGGGCGAGGCGCGCCGCCAGCTCGCCGACGCCATCGGGGTCGACGCCGGCTACGTGCCCGCGCACGTCCGGCTCGCGGAGCTCCACGCCTCGCAGAACGAGCTCGAGCCGGCGATCTCCGGGTACCGGCGCGTCGTCGCCCTCGTGCCCCAGAAGGTCGAGCACCGCCTCCGCCTCGCCGCCCTCCTCGAGGACAAGGGCGACGCGACGGCGGCCGCGGACGAGTACGAGCGCGTCGTCGCCCTCGACGCCGCCGACCCGAAGGCGAAGGCGGCCTCCCTCGACGCCCTCGTCCGCCTCTACAAGCAGCTCGGCAAGCTCGACCAGGCCGAGGACGCGCTCGCCAGGGTCGTGGCCGCGCGCCCGGATGACCCCGAGCCGCGCGTCCGCCAGGGCCAGCTCCGCATCGCCCGCGGCGACGACCTCTACAAGCGGGGCGCGGCCCCGGCCGAGGTCGGGAGGGCCTACGACGCCGCGATCCAGCTCCTCCAGGAGACGATCCGCACCTACTCGCCGGCGGCCGGGAAGGACGAGCGCATCCGGGCGATCCTGAAGGAGGCGCAGGAGGCGCTCGACCAGGCGCGGCAGCGGAGGCAGCTGCGCGGCCAGTAAGACCGGAAGAGCTTTACGGAGAGCCATGAACATCGTCGAAGGCGCGGACGCCGTCAGCGTCCGGTCCCTGACCAAGGTCTACAAGCAGGGGCTCCTCCGCGGGCGGAGGGTCCGCGCGCTCGACGGCGTGTCGCTCGCCGTCGAGCGCGGCCAGATCTTCGGCCTGCTCGGCCCGAACGGCGCGGGCAAGACGACGATGGTGAAGATCCTGCTCGGGATCTGCCACAAGACGTCGGGCGAGGCCCACCTCCTGGGCGTGCCGGCGCCCAACGCGTCCGTGCGGCGCTTCCTCGGCTACCTGCCCGAGAGCCACCGCTTCCCCCAGTACCTGACGGCGTTCCAGGCGATCGACCACTTCGCCGCCCTCGCCGGCATGGGGCGGAGCGAGCGGCGCGCGCGCGGGCGGGCGCTCCTCGACCGCGTCGGGATCCTGAAGGACGCCGACCGCAAGCTCCGCGGCTACTCGAAGGGCATGCTCCAGCGCTTCGGCCTCGCCCAGTCGCTCGTCAACGACCCGCTCGTCGTCCTGCTCGATGAGCCGACCGACGGGGTCGACCCGATCGGCCGCCGGGAGATCCGCGACATGCTGGTCGAGCTCCGGAAGCAGGGGAAGACGGTGCTCGTGAGCTCGCACATCCTCTCCGAGATCGAGCTCGTCTGCGACCGCATCTGCGTCCTCGACCGCGGCCGCCTGATCCACGAGGGCAGCGTCGCCGAGATGACCGAGCGGCGGGGCGAGTGGGAGGTGGGCGTCACGCGCGCGAGCGCCGACCTGACGGACGCGATCCGGGCCAAGGCGCGCTTCGCCACGCCGCGCCAGGATGGCACGGGCTACGTCGTCGGGGTCGGGAAGGACGACGAGATCGACGCCGTCGTGGACGCGATCCGGGCGAAGGGCGTCGGCATCCGCGAGCTGGTCCCGCACCGCTCGACCCTCGAGGACCGCGTCATCGACCTCCTGCGCTCGGGCGGGATCGCCCGCATGGACGGCGGCCCGGCGCGGGCGGGGGAGGCGAAGCCGTGAAGCTCGTCGCCCTCATGCACGACGGCTTCCGGGAGGCGAAGGACCGGAAGATCTCGACCGTCATGTTCATCCTCTCCGGGGTCTTCGCGATCCTCTGCGGGGGCTTCGGGTACGAGCCGAAGCCGGCCGTCGAGGTCGTCGAGGATGCGCTCAGGCCCCGCTTCCAGCGGCACTTCGGCGCGGTCGAGGAGGGGACCTGGGAGCTCGAGCCGGCGGGCGAGCGCGCCGTGATCGCCCGCTGGTCCGAGGAGAAGACGCGGGCGGAGAAGGTCGTCGACGCCCAGCTCAACCTGCGCCTGAGCCGCGGGATCACGTCCGAGCGGCGCGAGCGCGCGGGGACCGGGCCCGAGCTGCTCGTGCGCGTGGGCGACCCGATCGACACGGCCGGGGGCGTGCGCGTCTACTTCATCCTGCGCCGCTGGTCCTTCGACATAGGCGACGGCGAGATCCCGGTCTCGGCCAAGGACTTCGTCGCCGGCGCCCAGCTCCTGCTCGCGAACGCGATCGCCGGCTGGATCGGGGTGATCATCGCGATCATCATCACGTCCGGCTTCGTCCCGTCGATGATCCAGGCGGGCTCGATCCACGTCCTGCTCTCGAAGCCCGTGCGGCGGCCGCTGCTGCTCCTCGGGAAGTACCTGGGCGGCGTCGCGTTCGTGCTCCTGCACGCGAGCATCTTCGTCGGCCTCTGCTGGCTCGCGTTCTCCGTCCGCACCGGCTGGTGGGACTTCCGCTTCCTGATCCTCGCCCCGACGATCGCGGCGACCTTCGCCATCGTCTACGCCGCCTCGGTCCTCTTCGCCGTGGTCTTCGAGTCGCCCATGGTCTCGACGCTCCTCGCCATCGCCTTCTGGGGCTTCTGCTGGCTCATGAGCGTCGTCAAGGAGATGGTCGGGACCGTCAAGTGGCTGCCGGAGGCCGCCCGGGAGGCGATCGTCGCGATCTACTGGGCCCTGCCGAAGACCGGCGAGCTCGACGACTTCGCCGTCAAGGTCATCCAGGGCTCGGGGCTGACCCTCGACCAGTCGGTCGAGGCCGCGCTCAAGGGCCGGGAGTGGGGGCTCATGCTCGGCAGCACGGCCGCCTCGACGGCCGCGATCCTCGCGATCGCGTGCCTGATCTTCTGGCGCAAGGACTACTGAGGCGGCGGCGGCTGCCGCGGCGGCTGCGGCTCTCCCTTGCGGCCGAGGACGGCCTCGACCTCGACCTCGGCGCCGTCCCGGACGACGACGACCTTCACGCGGTCCCCGGGCTTCCCCGAGAAGAGGGCGCTCGTGTAGTCGTAGATGTCGCGGACGGCCTTGCCTCCGAAGCGGACGATCCGGTCGCCCGCCTTGAGGCCCGCCGCCTCGGCCGGGCTCCCGGGGGTCACGCCGCCGAGGAGCACGCCGGGCACGGCGCTCTCGCCCGCATAGGCCTCGGCGTCGGGGATCGAGCCGAGGTAGACGGCCGGCCCGCGCGAGGGAAGGGCGTCGCCGCGGGCGTGCGGGGACGTGCCCGACTGGCGGAACTCGGGGCGCTTCTCGAGCGCGTCCACCTCGCGGACGAGCCGGAGGGCGAGGCGCGCCGCCTTCGCGAGCCCGTCCGCCTCGATCCGGTCGGCGTCGTCGCTCGGCTTGTGGTAGTCCTTGTGCGGGCCGGTGAAGAGGAAGAAGACGGGGACGCCGCGCTGGTAGAAGGCGGAGTGGTCGCTCGGCCCGAAGCCGCTCGGGTCGCGCCCGATCTCGAGGTCGAGGCCGTGCGCGGCCCGGTCGATCACCCCCGCCCACTCGGCCGCCGTCTCGGCGCCGCCGACGACGATCTTCTTTCCCTTCATGCGGCCGATCATGTCCATGTTGAGCATGGCCACGGTGGACTCGAGCGGGCGGAGCGGGCTCTTGACGTAGTGGGTCGCGCCGAGGAGGCCCATCTCCTCGGCCGAGAAGGCGATGAGGACGACGGTCCGCCGCGGGCGGGCATCCGGACGGGCCAGGGCGCGCGCCAGCTCGATGAGGGCGGCCGTCCCCGAGGCGTTGTCGTCGGCGCCGTTGTGGATCTCGTCGCGGTCGGCGGGGGCCGCGAGCGATCCCGCGGCGCCGCGCCCGAGGTGGTCGTAGTGGGCGCCGACGACGATCGTCTCGGCCCGGAGCTTCTCGTCCTTGCCCTCGATCGTGGCGACGACGTTCGCCGTCTCCTTCTTCACCTTCTCGAGGTCCACCTCGACCGTAGCGGTCAGCCCGGAGAGGAGGAGCGAGTGGGGCGCCAGCTCGCGGTCGATCGCGTCCTGGAGCGTGTCGAGCGACCGGCCCGCGCGCGCGATCGCCTCGGCCGCGACCGAGCGGCGCAGGTCGAGCACGGGGATGCCGACGTCGCCGTGCGTCGTGTCGGCCATGGGACCGAGGAGCGCCGGGTCGTCCTCGGGGCGGGCGGCCTTCTCGCTCGCGACGACGATCAGGGCGGCGGCCCCGAGCTCGCGCGCCCGGATCGCCTTGAAGCGCAGCCCGACGTGGATCCCGGCCTCGGCGAAGGGCGTGTGCGGGTCCCCGGGGCGCGGGTGCTTGTCGAGGATGATGACGACCTTGCCCTTGACGTCGATCCCCGCGAAGTCGTCGTAGCCCCCGTGGGCGAGGCCGTACCCCGCGAAGACGACCTCGCCGGCAGCCCGGCCGACGTGGGAGAACCCGAGGGGCGAGAACCCCTCGCGGACCTTCGGCTCGAGCTTCTCGCCGCGGAGGTCGAAGGAGAGCGCGTTCGCGGGCCCGAGGGCGACTCCGGCGACGACGTCGAAAGGCTGGCGCTCGACGCGGTCGCAGCCCGCCGCCTCGAACCGCAAGGCGATGTAGGCGGCCGCCTTCTCGCCGCCGGGCGTCCCGGTGCCGCGCCCCTCGAGGTCGTCCGAGGCCAGGTACCGCACGTGCTCGACGAGGCGGTCGCGCTCGACCTCGTCGGCGCGGGCGGCGGGCGTCGCGGCCAGGAAGACCGCGACGGCGAGCGCGAAGAGGCGGGCGAGACGGGGTCCGGGCATCGTCGTTCCTCCGAGAGACCCCCCATGGTACACTTCCGCCTCGCAGGAGGAAGCCCCATGACCGCCATCGGACCGCGCCCACCGCCTCCGCCGACGACGGACCCCGCGACCGCCCCGGGGACCGGGCCCGCGCCCGCGCCCGCGCCCGCCGCCGGCGCCTCCGGACCGGCGCCGGCGTCCGAGGCGGGCCGGCTCGCCCTCCCGAGCTGGTACCCGGCGGACTTCGACCTCGACCGGGCCGCCGCCGGGGCGCGCGCCATCATCGAGGCCCAGGGCGAGCCGCCCGGCTCGATCGGCCCGGGCAAGGCGAAGCGCCTGGTCTTCGTGGACGCCGACCTGACGCTCATCAACTCCTCGCCGCCGAGCCGGCTCGTCCACAAGACGACGGGCGAGGTCCTGAAGCACCCGGAGACGGGGGCGGAGCTCGCGCTCGGGCTCGGGCCGGAGCGCGACGCGAAGAAGGAGCTGGCCGCCCTGAAGGCGCGCTACCCCGCCGTGCGCTGGGCCGACTACCGGCTGGACGACAGCGCCTACGGCTCGCGCGAGGAGATCCTGAAGACGCCGGCCATAGGCTCGACGGTGAGCACGCTCAAGGCTTCGGACCGGAGCCCGGCGAGCCGGGACTTCATCATCACGGCGCGCCGTCACGCGACCGTGCCGCCGGCCCTGGACGAGTACCTGGGGAAGCGCAAGGTCGACATCAACGGCGTCTTCGCCGTGAGCCACCAGCCGACGGCGGGGCGGCTCGGCATGGTCAAGTTCCCCTCGCAGCAGCGCAAGGCGATCGCCATGGCCGCGCTCCTCAAGCTCTACCAGCCGGCCGAGGGGCGCCTCGACCGGGTGCGGTTCCTCGACGACACCGACAAGAACCTGGTCGCGGGGATGCAACTCCTGCCGAAGCTCTTCCCGAAGACGAGGTTCGAGTTCTACGACGTCGTCCACAAGGGCGGCGACCGCTTCGAGCGCGTGCTCGTCGCGAAGTCGGACCTCCGCCGGCCCGGGGAGCTGGTCGATGCGCGCGGCCGCGTCGTGACGCCGGAGCAGATCGCGGCCTACAAGAGCGCCGACGCGCCGTTCCCCGATCGCGGCGGGCAGCGGTAGCGGATCGAGTCCATCGGGGGACCAGGAGCCCATGAACCTCGAGCGCATCCAGGCGGAGCTCGCCGCCCAAGACCTCGACGGCTGGCTGCTCTACGACTTCAAGGGCCTGAACGCCATCGCGGCGGACGTCCTCGGCGTCGCCGGCCGCACGCTCACGCGGCGCTGGTTCTGCCTGATCCCGCGCCGGGGCGACCCGCGGCTCGTGGCCCACGCGATCGAGCGCTCGCACCTCGCCGACCGCGTCCCGGGCGAGCCGCTCGTCTACGCCGGGCGCGAGCAGCTCTGCGCGCGGCTCGAGGAGCTGGTCGCGACCGCCTCCGAGGCGGCGGGGCGGCGCGAGGGTCCGCCCCGCCTCGCCATGGAGTACTCGCCGCTCGCCGCCGTGCCGACGGCGTCGCGCGTGGACGCCGGCACGGTCGAGCTGGTGCGGGCGTCCGGGGCGGACGTGGTGAGCTCGGCCGACCTCATCCAGGCCGTCGCGGCCCGCTGGTCGGCGCGCGGCCTGGCGCTCCACCGCGAGGCCGCCGCCGTGCTGACGGACGCCGTGCGCCAGGCCTTCGCGTTCATCGGCGAGCGCCTGAAGAGCGGCGCCGAGACGACGGAGATCGAGGTCGTGCGGGCGATCCGCGCGACCCTCGGCGCCGCCGGGATCACGACCGACGACGTGCCGATGGTGTCGGCGAACGCGGCCAGCGCCGACCCGCACTACCAGCCGACGCCGGAGCGGAGCCAGCCGATCCGGCGCGGCGACTTCGTCCTCATCGACGTCTGGGGGAAGAACCGCGCGGACCCGGACGCCGTGTACGCGGACATCACCTGGGTCGGCTTCTGCGCCGAGCGCGTGCCCGACAGGGTGCGGCACGTCTTCGAGGTGGTGAGGACGGCGCGCGACCGGGCGCTCGCGCTCGTCCAGGCGCGCCTCGGCCCGGGCGGGCGCGGCGAGGTGCGCGGCTACGAGGTCGACCGGGAGGCGCGCGCCGTCATCGCCGAGGCGGGGTTCGGCGACCGCTTCACGCACCGCACGGGGCACAGCCTGGGCCCGCTCGACCACTGGATCGGGGCGAACATCGATGACTTCGAGACCCACGACGACCGGCGCCTGATCCCCGAGACGGGGTTCACGATCGAGCCCGGGATCTACATCCCGGGCGAGTTCGGCGTGCGCTCGGAGATCGACGTCTACATCCCGGCGGCGGGCGGGCCGGTCGTGACGACGCCGCCGCAGCACGAGGTCGTCGCGATCCTCGCCTCGACCGCGGCCGCGGAGGCGTGCCCGAGCTGACCGCATGCCCCAGTCCTTCCGCCTGACCGAGCGGATCCCGCTGCCGCGCGACCTCTGCTTCCGCACGCTGCGCGACCGCCAGCACCTCCTCGTCCCGCACTACGAGCACGTGAAGGAGATCCGGGTCCTCGAGCGCGAGGACCTGGCCGACGGCCGCGTCCGCATGGTGAACGAGTGGGTCTCGGACTACGAGGTGCCCGGGCCCGTGAGCCGGATCATCAAGCCCGACATGCTCCGGTGGCTCGACATCGTGACCTGGGACGAGCGCTCGTACGCCTGGGACTGGCGGTTCGACTACCCGATCTTCAAGGGAGCGGTGGCCTGCGCGGGGCGCAACTGCATGCTCGAGCCCGGGCCCGGGGCGACGGAGATCGTGCTCCAGGGCGAGCTGACGATCCGGCCGGAGGCGCTGCCGGGCGTGCCCGGCTTCATCGGCCGGCGCGTCGGGCCGACGGTCGAGAGGTTCATCCTCGGGATCGTGACGCCGGGGCTGCGGCGGGTGGCGGAGGGGCTCGGGAAGCACCTCGGGGGAGAGAGAGCTTAGGTTCGCACCTCTCGTGCGGGCCCACTCTCTCTCCTTCCCGGCGTCTGCAGGCTACTTGTAGCTGAACCAGATCTTGGTCGTGCGCCCGAGGCGGAGCCAGTCGCCCGAGCGGATCACGAACGCCTGGTTCGGCGGGACCTGGCGCTCGTTCAGGAAGCTGCCGTTCGACGAGCCCATGTCGTAGAAGTCGATCCGGTCGTGGTCGCAGACGAGCTGGCAGTGCCGGGTGCTCACCTCGGGGTCGTTCATGACCAGGATGTTGTCGGGCCCGCGGCCGAGCGTGATCGTCAGGCCGGGCGAGATCGTGAAGGTCTTGCCCGTGTCCGGCCCCTCGGTGATCTGGAGGTAGCCGTTCGGCCCGCGCGCCGCGCCGCGCCCGCGGCGGGCGACGCCGGGGTCGATCGGCTGCGGCGGGGGCGGCGGCGCGGCGACCGCGACGGGCGCCGGCGCGGGGGCCGCCTCGGGCGGGAAGCAGACCGTGCAGCGGTTCGTGCCCGGCGGGAGGAGGGTCCCGCAGTTCGGGCACTTGATCCCGGCCGGCCGCGGCGGAGGGGGAGGCTCGGCGGCGAGCGCCGGCGCGGGCGCCGGCGCGGCGGCCGGCTGCGACTTGCCGAGCACGGCGATCCCGACGAAGGCCACGCCCGCGCCCACGATGCCGCACCCCAGGCCGGCCCCGAGCGCCGTTCCCATCTCGCCCTGGACGCCGAACGACGCCCCGAGCGCCACACCCGCGGCGACGAGCAGCGCGCCGAGAATGAAGACGACGAGTCCCATGAAGATCCCCTCCCCTCCGTCCCCCCTGCCCGGGCTGGCCCCGGGGCGACGCTTCCTATACCACGGGTTCGGGATGGCGTCAACGGAGGCGGGGGTCCGGGACGGGCACGGGAGCGGGTGCGGAAGGACGGTCTACTCGAGCGACGACAGCGTCCTCTCGTACGGCTCGAACAGCGACCGGTAGAGGTCCATGAGCCGCCGATCCGTGAGCGAGGCGAGGAAGTCGCTCACGGCCGGGGCCCGGGCCGAGACCTCGGGCGGCGGCGGGGCGCCGTCCCACGGCTGGGCCGAGCGCGGCAGGTGGTCGGGGTTAAGGACGAAGTGCTCGAAGAGGGCGCGCAGCAGCCGGCGCCCCTTGGTGCACATGTTGAGGACGATCGGATGCTTGTAGACGCGCTGGTGGAGGAACCGGCGCAGGCGCTGGACCTGCTCGCCGGTCGCGCTCGAGAAGCCGACGACCGGCGCCGCCGCCGACCGCACGGCGCGCGCGTCCGGCTCGCCGCCCGCCCCGCCCGCGCCGCCGAGCGCATCCAGCCGGCGCTGCGTGTCCTCGAGGAGGTCGCGGATCAGGCGGTTGAGGCACCGCCGGTGCAGGGCGTGGTGGCGCACGGCCCGGCCCTGGGCGATCGTCAACCCCTGCCCGCGCGCCGCGCCCGCCTCGGCGTCCGCGGCCGCGAGCGCCTCGTCGAGGAAGCCGATGGACAGCCCGCGCAGGTCGCCCTCGTCGAAGAAGGTCCCGACGCGCAGGGCGTCCTCGAGGTCGTGGGTCACGTAGGCGAGCGGGTCGGCGACGTTCGCGATCTGCGCCTCGACGCCCGGCTGCGGCGACACGCGGTAGGCCTCGACCTCGGCCGGCCGGTCGTAGGCGGTCTCGTGGCGCGCGATCCCCTCGCGGGTCGCGAAGCAGAGGTTCAGGCCCGGGTAGCCGGCGTCGCGCCGCTCGAGCTTCGTCACGATCCGGAGCGACTGGTAGTTGTGGTCGAAGCCCGGGAGCCCGTGCCGCCCGAGGCAGGTCGTCAGCTCGTCCTCGCCCGCGTGCCCGAACGGCGCGTGGCCGAGGTCGTGGGCGAGGGCGACGGCCTCGGCGAGGTCGGCGTTCGCCCCGAGGTAGGCCGCGATCGAGCGCGCGATCTGGGCGACCTCGAGGGTGTGCGTGAGGCGCGTCCGGTAGTGGTCGCCCTCGTGGACGACGAAGACCTGCGTCTTGTGCTGGAGCGAGCGGAACGCCGCCGCGTGCAGGATGCGGTCGCGGTCCCGCTGGAAGGGCGTGCGGTAGCCGTCCTCGGGCTCCGGGTGCTCGCGCGGGCCGGCCTCGGCGCTCCGCGTCGCGTACGGCGCGAGCGCCGCGGCCTCGCGCGCCTCCTGCGTCTCCCGCGTCCGGATCACGGCGCCGCCTTCGAGCCCGTCAGAGCCGCTCGCAGAACGCGCCCTCGCGCTCGCGGTCGCGGAGGTCGCGCGCCTCGATCTGGATCGTCGAGTGCTCGATGTCGAACTTCGAGCGGACGAGGTCCTGGAGCCGCTCGAGGACGGCGTGCGGGTCGCGGGCGTGCTCGCCGTCGTCGAGGACGGCGTGGCAGGTCATGAGGTGGACGCCGCTCGAGATCGTCCAGACGTGGACGTCGTGGACGCTCCGCACGCCGGCCACGGCCGTCAGCTCGCGCTCGACGATCTCGAGGTCGATGTGCTTCGGCACGGCTTCGAGGAGGACGTCGACCGCCTGGAGGACGAGGCGGATCGCGGAGATGAGGATCAGGACGCCGACGGCGGCCGAGGCGAGCGGGTCGGCCCGGTACCACCCGGTCGCGAGCATGACGGCGCCGGCGGCGACGGCGCCGACCGAGCCCAGGAGGTCGCCGAGGACGTGAGCGTAGGCGCCGCGGACGTTCAGGTTGCCGTGGTGCGAGCGGTGGAGGACGAGGGCGCAGACCGCGTTGACGACGAGGCCGGCGCACGCGATCGCGAGCATGAGCGGGACCTTGACGGCGGGCGGCGAGCGGAAGCGCTCCCAGGCCTCCCAGAAGATGAAGGCGGAGAGGAGGGCGAGCCCGATCCCGTTGAAGAGGGCGGCCAGGATCTCGATCCGGAGATACCCGTAGCTCTTCTCGGCCGTCGCCGGGCGGCAGGCGAACCAGATCGCGAAGAGCGAGAGCGCCATGGCCGCCGCGTCCGTGAGCATGTGCCCGGCGTCGGCTATGAGGGCCAGCGAGTTCGTCAGGATGCCGCCGACGAACTCGGCGAGCATGAAGACGCCCGTGATGACGAGCGCCCGGACGAGCCCGCGCCGGCCGGGAAGCACGGAGGCGCGCGGCCCACGCGGCGCGCCCGGGGCGGCGGGCGCGCTCGCCTCGGCGGGCGCGTGCCCGTGGTCGCAGGAATGGTCGTGAAGCAGACCCAACGGCCGCGCTCCTTGCGGGCTCTTATAGCAGAGCCGCCGGGCCCGGACAACCGGGCGAGCGCTACTCCTCGCCCTCCTCGGGCAACGCGAAGAGGAGGAGGCTCTTCAGGAACTCGACGACCGCGATGCGGTCCGGCTCGGGCAGCGCGGCGAACGCCTCGCGCGCCTCCTGGGCCTCGCTCCGCTCGAGGTCGCCCGGCGGCGGCGGCGCGTCCTCGCCGTGGAGGAGGATCGCCTCCTCGAGCGAGCCGGCCCGGCCGTCGTGGAGCCACGGCCCCGTGTTCCCGACGCCCCAGAGCTCGGGCGTCAGGAAGGTGAAGACGTCGACGACGACGGGCGCGCCGGCGACGGCGAGCGACTCGCCGTCGGCCGCGCCGACCGGCGTGTCCTGGGCGTCCGCGAGCTGTCGCCCCATGCGGTGCCGCCTGAGGTCGCCGAAGAGCGAGACCCGGGCGCCGCCCGCCGGGGACGGCTCGAGGCGCGGGAAGTCGCCCTCGCGGACGAGGTGGAAGCGGAACGGCCGCAAGGGGTCGAGCGCGGTCGCCGCCGGGTCGATCGTCGGGTCGAAGTAGGCGCCGCCGCCGCGCAGCGTCGGCTCCTCGAACACGGGGTCGAGGAGGATGAGCTCGGGCACGTGGCACGAGGCGCAGCCGATGGCGTCGAAGAGCTGCCGGCCGCGGGCGATGAGGGCGCCCGTCGGCGACGTCGGGGGCGGGAGGAACCCGTCGCGCACCAGACGCTCGAGCGGCTGCGGGATCTCCTGGGCGGCGCAGTAGATCGTGATGGCGGTGATGTCGCCGACGGACAGCTCGCCCTCGACGCCGTCGCCGTCCGGGTCCGTCCGCCCCAGGGGGTCCTTCAGGACCAGCTCATCGGCCTCCATGCCGAGCTCGTTCCTCGCCGCCCCGCGGCAGAAGTCGCGGAGCGAGGCGGCGTTGCCCTTCCATCCGAAGGGGCGGACGACGAGGTCGGGATCGACGCCCGCGACCTCCGAGGCGTCGAGCGCCACGGCCCCGCCGGCGTCGCGCGCGGCGCGGATCCGGCCGAAGGCGATCCCCTTGGCGACGAGGTCGCGGGCGACCGGGGGCCCGCCCGGCGGCCCGGCCAGGGCCAGGGCGACGGCGGCGTCGCGGGTCGCGTGCAGCTCCTCGGTCATCTCCTCGGCGAGGCGCTGGATCGCGCCCGACCCGAAGAGCGAGATCGTGTTGCGGACGTTGAAGGGCGGCACCCCGGCGCGCGCCGGGTCCTGGACGACGTTGCTCGCCGCCTCGCCCGCGCTCGTCGGCAGGGGCGAGTTGTGGCAGCCGACGCAGGCGTTGGCGTTCGGGCCCGTGAACCGCCCGCCGCCCGGCGGCACGCGCGAGAACCGCCCGGGGAGCGGGTCCCCGTTCGGAAGGGCGAGGGCCCCGACGCCGTCGAGCGAGTTGAACGGGGCCTCGAACAGCTCGTCGCCGAAGGCGAAGAGCGTCGGGAACGGGACGGCGCCGGCCGTGACGAGCGCCTGGTCGACGTGGTCGAGCAGCGGGAAGGCCGGCTGGTCCCCGGGCGGGACCCCGGGGTCGGGGCCGCCGCCTCCGCCGTGCTCGCAGCCCGCGAGCGGCAGCGTCGCCGCGCACGAGGCGGCGGCGAGGAGGGCGACCGAGAGCGCGCGGCGGAAGGACGTCATGACGCTACCCTCCGAGGTCGAGGACGACGGCGTCGGCCGCGAGCGCCGCCCGGATGCGCGAGAGCGGCTCGGGCGCGGGCCCGCCCGTGTTGCGGCCGTCGGCGTCGTAGGTCGAGCCGTGGCAGGGGCAACGGAACCCGCCGCCCGACGGCGCGACCGTGCAGCCCTGGTGCGTGCAGATCCCCGAGAGCGCCAGGACCTCGCCCCCCGGGCCGCGGCGGACGAAGACCGGCCCGTGGCGCGGCGTCAGGACCTTGACGACGCCGCCCTCGCGCTCGAGCTCGGGGTAGCGCTCGAGCGGGACGCGGACGGTCGAGCCCTCCGGCGCCTGGAACGAGCGCGGCGGGACCGTACAGGCCGGGAGCAGGAGGAGGCCCGCGCCGGCGCAGGCGGCGCCGATCCCGGCGAGCGCGGACGCGAGCAGCGTCCGGCGGTCCAGGACCGGCTCAGAAGTAGGAGGCGAGGCCGAAGACGAAGCCGTCGTCATCGAGGCGCTCCCGACCCGGGACATCCCGGATTCCCAGGGTCTTCCACCCGAACCGATAGGCGAGCTTGAAGACGGTGTCGGCGACCGGCCGGAAGTTGAGCCCCGGCTCGAGCGCCTGGCCGTGGTCGTCGTCGAGGTCGACCCAGTCGTAGCGGACGACGACCGTGAGCTTCGCCCCCGGGTCGTCGAAGACGTGCGGCACGTTCCGGCGCAGCCACTCGGGCATGTGGCTCGCCGACGCCTGGACGTAGAAGCCCCAGAAGCGGTCGGGGATCCCGGCCGTGCGCGCGAACGTGTCGCGCTCGAAGCCCGCCCAGGCGATCTCGCCCTCGAGCGCGAACGGGCCGACGACGAGGGCGCCGTCGCCGGCGACGATCGAGAGGAGGTTGTCGCTCCGCTCGTCGTAGCTGCCGATGTGCCAGGAGCCCCCGAGCGTCAGCGCCCCGAGCGCCTCGATCCCGACGCGCCCGGTCGTCGCCACGTTCTTGTTGTTGTCGCCGCCCAGCGAGGGGCGGCCCTCGCGCAGGATCTGCTCGCGCTCCTCGACCGGGGCGGCGAGCTCGCCGTCGCGGTCGAGGAGCCGGAAGCCGTTGGTGATGTAGGTCTCGTAGGCGACGGTCAGGTCGTCGCCGAGGGCGATCGCGCCGTGGATGCCGATGCCGGCCTCGGAGAGGGTCGTCGGGATCACGAACGTCGAGACGAGAGGGCGGTCCGTGAGCTCGCGCACGGGGCCGTCGTGGTTCACGTTCACGCGCCCGAGGGGCACGAGGATCACGCCGCCGCGGAGCTGGAGCTCCTCGAAGAGCACCCAGTCGACGAACGCCATCTCGACCGCGACCTCGAGGTCCTCGCCCGGCTCCTCGTTCTCGAACTCGAGCTCCGAGCCGAAGCGGATGCGGTCGGCGACCTCGCCGAAGAGGAAGACGTTCGTGCGGTGGGCCCGGAAGCCGCGCGGGACGCCGAGGACGTCGTCCTCGAAGGCGTGGTACTCGAGCTCGACGTAGCCGCCGACGAAGACGCGACGCCAGATCGAGGCCAGGAACGGCTTGTCGTAGACGCCGCGGAGGGGGCCGGGGGTGTCGAGGGCATCGCGGTTCCAGGGCGGCGTCAGCTCGAGCTCGGGGGCGGCCGGGGCGGCCGGGGCGGG